>Ga0334722_10003157_pt1 | contig 17974 bp, 14 predicted proteins | sample C3_bottom_MG_FD_207210 | JGI IMG/M metagenome (GOLD analysis project Ga0334722, IMG submission 207210) | Sediment microbial communities from Yellowstone Lake, YNP, Wyoming, USA - C3_bottom | ecosystem: Environmental > Aquatic > Freshwater > Lake > Sediment | place: USA: Wyoming | collected...
GGCACGGCCAGGGCGAACACGACGTCGCCATCGACGGCGGTGTGGCTCGGTCGAACCGCCCGGGCGATCCCGTCGTGGGCCATGATCGCCACCCGGGCCAGCTCCGGTTTCGAGAGACGAGCGTTCGTGGCCACGACGACCGGCACGGTGTTTCCGCGGGCACCCCTGATCGCCGAGAAGTCGGGCAGCGGACCGGGCGCCAGTGTCGCCTGCTCGTACAGTGGGGTCCCGGCGGCATTCACCACCGCCAGCGCACCGACGACCAGCCGGCCGCCCTCGACCTCGGCGACGAGGGAGGCGTGGCCGACGCCGCCGCGCCGCGGACCATCGGCCCCGAGGCCGCCGACCGACGTGCCAGCCCCAGCGCCGACCTGCCCGCGGGTCGGCCGAACTCGCCCCGCCCTGAGCGCCCGACCGACCGCCCGGCGGCCATCGGCGGCGGTCGGACGGACGGCGGGATCTCCGATCCGGAAGTCGAACACGACCGCCGCGGCGACAATCGGGATCACCAGCCGCCCGCGCTCACCGAGCTCGATCGGCAGCCCGATGCCGCGCCGCTCGAGCTCGACTGCCGCGCCGTCCGCGGCCGCCAGACCGAACACGCTCCGCCCGACGATGCACACCGCATGGACCCGCTCGCCCGAAGCGATCGGTGAGAGGGCGTCGGTCTCGCGCGTGCCGGGCGCCCCGCCGCGCACGTCCGCGACGCCGAGCGCACCGTCCGGGAGGACGACGACGGTCACCCCGGTCACCGGCTCGGAGGGCTGGCCGGCCGACGGGCGCTCGACCTGGCCGACGTGGACACCGGGGACGTCGAGGAGCGAGTCGGTCGGCCCACGCCCGGGCGTCAGCATCTCAACGTCGACCCGATGCGGGCCGGACCGCCGAGGACAGATCCTGCGTCATGTGGACCGGATGCTACCGCCGTGGCTACCCGAGCGTCGGCCGGACGCGGGCGCCGTGCGTGATTCTGGAGGCGACGGCCGGATTCGAACCGGCGAATAGAGGTTTTGCAGACCTCCCCCTTAGGCCACTTGGGTACGTCGCCCCGGGATGATGCGCCGGACCGGGCTCCGGCCCGCTGCCGCGTCGCGCGGCTGCGGTTGAGGTTGGCTGCCCCTCGAGGATTCGAACCTCGCCTAACGGATCCAAAGTCCGCTGTCCTACCACTAGACGAAGGGGCAGCGGGGTTCACTCGAGAGACGGCTGATCTCGGCCAGGAAGAATGGAGCGGAAGACGGGACTCGAACCCGCGACCCTCACCTTGGCAAGGTGATGCTCTACCAACTGAGCCACTTCCGCTCGAACAACCGCACCACCGGATGGTGGTGCCGAGAGCCAGATTCGAACTGGCGACACCGCGATTTTCAGTCGCGTGCTCTACCAACTGAGCTATCTCGGCCCGATGGCCAACCAGGCTCCATGGCCGCCCGTCGGCGGAGCGGAGAATACCACGCCCCGCGACCGCGCTCAAGGACGAGGCCGTCTCCGTCCGGGGGCCGGACCTCGGTCGAGGCTGGCCAGCGCCAGGACCTCGGTCGAGGGCGCCCGGACGTCAGTCGAGGGCGCCCGGACGTCAGTCGAGCCCGGCCAGGGTCGAGGCCGGCGCCCGATCCTCAGTCGAGCCCGGCCAGTGCCTGGACCTCGGCCGGGCTGAGTGGTGGCTCGCCCGCCAGCGCCCGAAGGCGATTGATCCGATCGACGATCGGCGGGTGGGTCGCGAACAGCCCGGACGCCCGGTCCTCCCACTTCTTGATCGGGTTCGTGAAGTAGAGATGCTGGGTCGCCCGGTTCGCCACCTCGAGCACCTCCCGATCCGTGGCGATCACAGCCAGCGCCCGCTCGAGACCGTGGGGATTGCGGGTGAGCGCGACCGACGACGCGTCGGCCAGGTACTCGCGCTGGCGGCTGACGGCGAGCTGGACGAGGCGGGCGGCGATCGGGGCGAGGATCGCCAGGACGATCGCGACCAGGAACGCGATCGCCTGCAGACCCCCTCCCCCTCCCCGGCCCTCGTCCGATGAGCGGCGGCCGAAGCCGCCCCAGAACGTGGCCCGGAGGAAGAAATCAGCGAGCAGGGCGACGCTCCCGACGAGGACCCCGACCAGGAGCGAGAACCGGATGTCGTAGTTGCGGACGTGCGAGAGCTCGTGGCCGATCACCCCCTGGAGCTCCTCCCGGTCGAGCTTCTGGAGCAGGCCGCTCGTGACCGCCAGCGAGGCATGCTCCGGGTCCCGCCCGGTCGCAAACGCATTCGGGGCACTGTCGTCGATGATGTAGACGCGCGGCATCGGCAGGTTGGCCGCGAGGGCCAGCTCGCGGACGACGTTGATCAGCTGCGGGGCTGATCGCTCATCGACCTCGTGGGCGCCTGACACGCCCAGGATCAGCCGATCCCCCGCGTAGTACGAGGCGAGCGCGCTGATGAGCCCGATGACGAACGCGAAGGCGGTAATCCCGAGCGCCCCGGCCGGGCGACCGGTCCAGGCGTAGCCGATCGCGAAGCCGAGCGAGGCCAGGATCCCGACCACGAGCACGGCAAGCAGGAACGAATTCCGCCGGTTCGCGGCAATCTGCTGGTAGAAGGTCGTCGCCATCGTCGTCTGGCTGCTCCTGGTGAACGCTCCTCGGCCGATCTCCGTGCGAGGCCGATCTCCGTACGGGCCGGCCAGCCGATCTCCGTACTCCTCGACCGATCTCGGTGCGCGGCAGCCCGCGCCCGGGGGCGTCGGCTGTCGCCGGGGGTCGGCCCGTGCCCGGGGTCGGCCCGCGCCCGGGGTCGGCTTCCGGCGGTCGGTCGGCCTCCGGCGGTCGGTCGTCTCCGGCGGTCGGTCAGCGGAGCTGGACGACCGGGACCTCGGCGGCCGCAGGCTCGGCCTCGAAGAAGTCGCGCCTGGTGAAGCCGAACGGCGCAGCGATCAGCACCGTCGGGAACGTCGCAATCGCGGTGTTGTAGTCCATCACGGTCGCGTTGTAGTGCTGGCGCGCGAAGCTGATCTGGTTTTCGGTCGTCGTCAGCTGCTCCTGGAGGGCCAGGACGTTCTCGTTCGCCTTGAGCTGCGGGTAGTTCTCGACGACCGCGAACAGCGAGCGCAGGGCGCCGCTCAGCGCGTTCTCGGCGGCCGCCTGCGCGGCCGGCCCACGGGCCCCGGCCGCAATCGCGTTCGCCCGTGCCTCCGTCACCTTCGTGAGCACGTCCTGCTCGAACTCCATGTAGCCCTTGACGGCATTGACCAGGTTCGGGATCAGGTCGTGGCGACGCTTCAGCTGGACGTCGATCTGGGCATACGCTTCGTCGATCCGCATCCGGCGCTGAACGAGACCGTTGTAGGTCAGGATCAGCCAGCCGATGACCGCGAGCGCCGCGACGACGACGATGATGAGCAAGGTGTCCATGCCCCCTCCTCGGGATGGCGGGTCGGCGACACGTGGCCGCCGCTGGAGGGCGATTCTACCAACGGCGCTGCCTGCGCGGCGGGCAGCTTGCGGCCGGGGGCCCGGCAGGGGCTGCGGCGGTGGCGCGGCAGGGGCTGCGGGCGGGGGCGCGGCAGGAGCTCGCCGCGTCTGCGGGACGCGGCGGCGGGGGGACGCGGCGGGGGAACGCGGCGGCAGCCGGAGCACGCAGCGGCGGCCGGGGGCACGGCGGCGGCCGGGACGCTCGGGCGCAGCGGCGGGGCGCAGCGGCCGTCCGGCCGGTCGCGATCGGTGCCAGCCATCCGGCCGCGATCGATGGCCGCAGCCTCGTCACCGCCCGCGGTCGGGGGCGCCAGGGCGCGAGCGCCGGCGGTCGCGGGCGCCCGAGGTCGGTATCGGCCCCGTAGTCACAGAAGGCTTATCAGCACGCCTCCAGGACGTCGCCAGGCGTCTCGGCCTGTCGGCGAGGGGTCGGGAAGGGCGGCTCTCGTCAGCGACAGTACCGGAAGGAATATCAGGACAGGTATCTGGCCCTGGAAGACGTCGCAGGCGGCGTTTCTGTGAGGGCGCCAGCCGAACATGGTCGAGCCCCGCGACGCGGTGGGGCACCTGGCGGACCGCATCGCTCGGGCCACGGTCCGGTAATCCTTCTCGGACTATGGCGGACGGCGCTCCGGTCCGAAAGCCGCCAGAGCAGTCAGGCTGAATGGCCGGACCGCTGGAGGGCTGGAGCGCCCGCGAGTTCGCGGGCGAAGCACCCGGCGAACTGAACGAACCGCTCGTGGTGGGCGGTACAGGGCTCGAACCTGTGACCTCCTCGGTGTAAGCGAGGCGCTCTGACCAACTGAGCTAACCGCCCGATCGGCGTCAGTATGCCCGAGATGCCCAGGCAGCCGGGCGGGGGCCGGGCATCCGGGCACCGGGAGGCAGGCCGGGCACGTCGCGCGGCAGGCCGGGGCGGGGCCGGGCATCCGGGCACGTCGCGCGGCAGGCCGGCCCAGTAGCCCGGCCGCGGCGCAGGCGTCCGCGCACCCGACCACGCGAACGGACGGACAGGCGAACGGACGGGCAAACGAACGGACGGGCAAACGAACGGGCGGCCAGGTGGCCGCCCGTGACGAGTTCAGGAAAGTGGTGCCCAGGCCGGGACTTGAACCCGGATGACTTGCGTCATACGCCCCTCAAACGTACGCGTATACCAATTCCGCCACCTGGGCACGATTGCCGGCCGGATCCCGGACCGAGGGTGGTACCGAGGAAGGGATTTGAACCCATACGCCCTTGCGGGCACTAGCTCCTGAAGCTAGCGCGTCTACCAGTTCCGCCACCTCGGCGCGGATCTTCGAACCGGCTCGCCGCAGCTTACCCGCCGTCGGCGAGACGCCATGTTAGCACATCCCAGAATCGGTCCCCGGCTTCGCCGAGGGGTCGCACGGTCGGGCCGGAGAGGGCATCGCTCGCAACCACCGGCGCATCGCGGAAGTAGAGCGGCAGGATCACCTGGGTGTCGGCCAGGAATGCCTGGAGCGCCGAGTACGCCTTGCGCCGGGCGGCGGTCGAGCCCGGCTTCCGGGCGGCGGTCAGCTTCTCATCGAGGACAAGGCTCTGGACCCCCGAGATGTTCGAGCCGCTCGAGGTCGACTGGCTCGAGGCCAGGAGCGGGTAGAGGTCCGGGTCGAGACCGATGTTGATATCGACGACCGCGAGCGAGAACGACCCCGCCTGGAGGCGGCGGGCAAGGTCGGCAGGCTTCAGGCCGGCGAGCTCGACCTTGAAGCCGAACGAGCTCCACGCCTTCGCCACCCGGCCCGCGGCGGCATACGTGGTCGGGTTCGAGCCCTGGTCGGGGGCGATGATCGAGAGGACGAACGGCTTGCTTGCCTTCGGCGCCGCCCAGCCCGCGGCCAGCTTGCGCCAGCCGGCGGCCCGCAGAAGGCTCCCCGCCGCCGCGCGGTCGTAGGCCACCGGCCTGCTCGCCTTCGGGTCGAAGGCCCACGACTCGGGCGGGATCAGGCCGTCGGCGCGGCGCCCGAGCCCGCCCAGGACCGAGGCGACAAGCGCGTCGCGATCGACGAGGGCGAGCAGGGCCCGGCGCAGGCGCGCCTCGCGGAAGACACCCTTGCCGCGCTGGTTGGGCACGACCGCGGTCAGGGTCGTGGTCGGGTAGCGCAGGAGACGCGAGCCGGGCTGCCCGGCCAGGGCGACCGCCGAGGCGGACGGGAGGCCGACCGCGGCGTCGAGGCGACCCGCCCGGTAGGCCGCGCTCAGGCCTGCGACGTCGTCGAAAAACTCGAGCCGGATCGCCTCGAGGTACGGCAGCGGCCGGGCCGGCCGGGGCGACGGCGTCGGTGAGGCGAGGCTGTCGACCGGGGGCGAGCCGAGGCTGCCCGCGCCCGCCGCGCCCGCCGAGCCCGCCGAGCCCGCCGCGCCCGCCGAGCCTGCCGCGCCCGCCGCGCCCGCAGCTGCCGCCGAGCCTGCCGCGCCCGCCGCGCCCGCCGCTCCCGCCGCGCCTGCCGCTCCCGCCGCGCCCGCGTCCGCCCCGCCCCCGGGCACGAGGGCAGCCGGGACGAGGTCCGCCCCGAGGCCGTCGAGGTGGACGAGCCGGAACGGACCGGACCCGACCGGGGCCCGGCTGAACGGACTTTCCCCAAGGTCGGCCGGGGCCACGTCGGCGAGCAGGTGGGCCGGCAGGAGCGGCTGGGTGAGCGCCTGGAGAAAGCCCCCCAGCGGGGTGGCCAGGTCGAACCGGACGGTCAGCGGGTCGATGACCGTGACCGTTACCTCGCGCCAGGAGGTCGCCTGCGGTCCACCGTAGCCGGGGTCCTGGAGGGTCCGGAAGGTGAACGCGACGTCCTCCGCGGTCACCGGCCGCCCGTCCTGCCAGGCCGCGTCGGGGCGGAGGGTGAACGTGTATCGGGCCCCGTCGGGAGTCGTCGTCCAGGACGAGGCCAGGTCCGGCAGGAGCTCGCCGTCAGGACCGAGCCGGACGAGCCCGCTGAAGATCAGGGCGACGAGCTCCTGGTCGGCGGCCGTTCGCGCCGTGAGCGGTGTGATCGAACTCCACCGACCAAGAACCCCCTCGCGGTAGGCGCGGACCGGGGCGACGCTGGGCGACGGGCCGGAGTCCTCGGGTCCCGGGCCGGACGGTACGAACGACGGGAGGGCGATCACCGAGGCGATCAGGACAAGCGCTGCGACGAGGGCCGCGATCGCCGCCCGGTCCCGGCCGCCCATCGGGCGGGGACCCTCGCCCCGGCCAGGCGGGCCGTCGCCCTGCGACCTCAGTGCCGGCGCGCGCCCGATCCGGGCACGCATGTCAGCCGCCGGTCGGGGCGAAGACGAAGCTCGACATCGAGAAGACGACGAACAGGGCCGCGAGGACGATCGTGAACTGCCAGAGCCGGCGCTCGATCCCCCGTCGACTCCGATAGACCGCCGAGTCGCCGCCGAACGTGCTCGACAGCCCGGTGCCGCGGGCCTGGAGCAGGATCGCGGCCATGAGCGCGATGCTGACGATGATCTGGCCGACGGCCAGGAAAGGATTCACGGGTATCTCGACCTCCGCTGAAAGCCCGCGGATCGTACCACAGGGCGCCTCGTCAGCCCCGAGGCGGCGCCGCACCCCGGACCTGGGGAAGCCGCCGGCGGCGGCCTCCTGGGCGCCGGCGGCGGCCCCCTAACCTTGGCCCTGGGCCGGGACCGCCTGGCCCTGGGCCGGGACCGCCTTGCCCTGGGCCGCGACCGCCTCCATCGCCGCCCGCACCCGCTCCGGGTCGCCCAGGTAGCGGTGGCCGAGCGGCCGGAGGGCGTCGTCGAGCTCGTACACGAGCGGCACGCCGGTCGGGATGTTCAGCCCGACGATCTCCTCGTCGGAGATCCCGTCGAGGTACTTCACGAGCGCCCGGAGGCTGTTCCCGTGGGCCGCGATCAGGACCTGCCGCCCGGCCAGGAGCGACGGCGCGATCGTCCCGTGCCAGTACGGCAGGAAGCGGGCGACCGTGTCCTTGAGCGACTCGGCGCGCGGCAGTTCGGCGGCGCCCAGGTCGCGGTAGCGGACGTCGTGGCCCGGGAAGCGCGGGTCGTCCGGCTCGAGCGGCGGCGGCGGAACGTCGTAGCTCCGTCGCCACAGCCGGACCTGCTCCTCGCCGTAGGCCGCCGCCGTCTCGGCCTTGTTCAGCCCCTGGAGCGCCCCGTAGTGGCGCTCGTTCAGGCGCCACGAGTTGTGGATCGGGATCCACATCAGGTCGAGCTCGTCGAGCGCGATCCAGAGCGTCCGGATCGCCCGCTTGAGGACCGAGGTGTACGCCAGGTCGAACGTGAACCCCTCGTCCCTGAGCAGGCGCCCGGCTTCGTGGGCCTCGGCGATCCCGGTCTCGGAGAGATCGACGTCGGTCCAGCCGGTGAACCGGTTCTCGCGGTTCCAGATGCTCTCGCCGTGGCGGAGCAGGACGAGCCTGGTCATCGCCCCGCCTCCAGGCGGGCGCGCGCGATGACCGCCGCCCGGGCGACGATCCCGGCCATCTCGTCGGGCTTGAGCGAGGCGCCCCCGACGAGCGCACCGTCGATCGAGGGCTCGGCCAGGAACTCGCCGATGTTCGCGCTCGTCACGCTCCCGCCGTACAGGACCGGCACCGCCCCGGCCGTCGCGGCCGGCCAGCCCAGCCCGGCCAGTGCGGCCCGGACCGTCTCGGCCATCCGGGCCGCGTCGGCACCCCGGGCGTTCCGCCCGGTCCCGATCGCCCAGACCGGCTCGTAGGCCACGACCAGCCCGCCCTGCTCGAGCGCCTCGGGGTCGTGCCCGGCGAGCGCTCCGGCGAGCTGGCGGCTGACGACCTCGTCCGCGCGGCCGGCCTCGCGCTCGGCGAGCTGCTCGCCGACGCACAGGATCGGGCGGAGCCGCGCCTCGAGCGCGCGCCCGAGCTTGCGCCCGATCAGCTCGTCGGTCTCGCCCGCGTCCCGGCGGCGTTCCGAGTGGCCGATGATCACCCAGCTCGCGAGGCCGACGAGCATCGGCGCGCTCACCTCGCCGGTGTACGCCCCGGCCAGCTCGTGGTGGACGTTCTGGGCGCCGACCTCGATCCCCTCGCCGGCGAGGGCGTCACGGACGACGGCCAGGCTGACGTAGGGCGGGCAGATGACCCGCACGACCGCCGGCTCGCGCGTCCGCGAGGCGATCGTCCGGGCCAGCTCGCCGGCGTCGGCCGGGGTGGTGTGCATCTTCCAGTTGGCGGCGATGATCAGCGGTCTCATGGCTCCATGATGACAGCCCCGACCGGCGGCCGACGGTCTGCCCGGACGACGACCCGGCCGGCGGCGCGGGGTTCGGCCGACCCGCGACCCTCCCCGCCCGCGGGCGAGCTGCCGCCCGCCCGGGACCGACGGCCGCCGGGCCGGCCCGGCGGCCCGGCCCGTCCGGAACCCCGCTCCCCTCCCCGCCTCCCGACCCCCTCGTCGTCGTGGAGGGCGAGCCGTTCGACGCGCTCGAGCGCCCGCTGGACGCTCGAGCGATGGAGCCCGAGCAGCTCGGCGAGCTCGGCGAAGGTCGCCTCGGGCGTCTCCCGTCGCGCCTCGGCCACGAGGCGGACAACGTACGGCTGCTCGGCCAGGCGCCCGTCGGCCTCGAGCCGGGCGATCGCGTCCAGCTGGCGGGCGGCAGCCGCGACGGCACGCTGCAGGTTCGCCGACTCGGCGTTGATCACGCGGTTGATCTCGCCCCGGACGGCGCGCGTCACCTGGCGCGCCTCGAGCTCGAGGAGCGACGCCCCGGCCCCGATCCGGCGCAGGAAGAGGCCGACCGAGGCGGCGCTCTTCCAGGTCACGACGCCCCGGCCGCGCCGGATCCGCCACGAAGCCGGCAGCTCGATCTCGGCCAGCCGGGCGGCGAGGATCGGCGCCTCCTCCGGATCGACGACGAACTCGAGGTGCGAGCGCGACGAGGCGAGGCTGAGCGAGCCCCGGGCGAGGAACCGGCCCCGCAGCCAGGCCAGCCGGCAGTGGTCGGGAGCGCTCGCCCAGTCGAACCCGCCCGGCGCGGCCTGCCCGTCGGCCGGCGCGTCGACGACCCGGACATGCTTCGTCCGGCGGCGCTCGCCGAGCAGCCGCCCGGCGTCGGTCACCCGGCCGAGTCGAACGGCCAGGCGGGCCACGGCCGCCTCGCGGGTCGCGAGGGCGTTGCCCAGCCCGGCCGACTCGGCCGCCCGGTCGCATGGCCGGGCCGGAGCGATCGCGGCCAGCTCGGCCCGGATCGCCTGGACGAGGTCGCGGTCGGCCTGGCCCATCGGGAGCGGGTCAGGCCGTACGGACGCCGGCCGCGCCCCGGCGCCGGGCGCCACCCTCGCGCTCGACAAGCCGGAGGAGCGCCCCGGCCAGGCGGGCCGGATCGTGGTGGTGGGGGTTGGCCGGATCGACGACCTCGTCGAGGACGAGGCGCGCCGCGCTCCCGGTCACGGGCGGCCAGCGCAGCTGGACCGGCGCTCCGTGCCACGGATCCGGGGCGAGGTCGCGCAACCGGCTGTTGGCCAGGACGAGGTCGACGAGGCCGGGGCTGGTGTGCCCGAGGAGCGCCTCGACGTGGTCGGCGAGGTCGTAGCCGGATGTCTCGCCCTGCTGGGTCGCGACGTTGCAGACGTAGACCCGGAGCGCCGGCGCGGCGACGACCGCCTCGCGGATCTCGGGCACGAGCAGGCTGGGCAGGATGCTCGTGTACAGGCTGCCCGGGCCGAGGACGATCAGGTCCGCCTCGGCGATCGCGCGGACCGCGTCCTCGGACGGGCGGACCGGCATCGGCGTGATCCAGACCCGCTCGATCCCGCTCGTCCGGGCGATCAGCGACTGACCGTGGACCTCGACCCCGTCGCGCCGCCGGGCGTGGAGCGTGATCGGCGTCGGCGAGACCGGGACGACCTGGCCGCGCACGGCGAGGACCCGGTTCACCTGGCGGACCCCCTCCTCGAAGTCGCCCCCCTCGACCGCGGTCATCGCCGCGATCAGGAGGTTGCCGATCGCATGGCCGCCAAGGCTCTCGGGCACCTCGTCGGCCGGGAAGCGGTACTGGAGCAGGCGGCCCATGAGCGGCTCGGCATCGGCGAGGGCGACGATGCAGTTGCGGATGTCGCCGACCGCGGGGACCCCGAGCTGCTCGCGCAGCTTGCCCGACGAGCCCCCGTCGTCGGCGACGGTGACGACCGCGGTCAGGTTGCTCGTGTGCTCCTTGAGGCCCCGCAGGAGGGTCGAGAGCCCGGTCCCGCCGCCGATCGCGACGACCCGCGGGCCGCGGGCCAGGAACCGCTTCTGGTAGATCACCTCGACCAGCGGCGTCGCTGCCCCGCTCGGACGGAAGGGGTCCATGAGGACGCGCACGACGCGCAGCGAGCCGAGGACGAAGAGCGCCGCCCCGGCCGCGGCGAGGATCGTGCCGCGGGCGACGTAGGGCAGGAACTGGAGGGTCACCAGGTAGAGGACCGCCTGGAGCGGCCCGTCGACCTCGACCTCGCGGTAGACCTGGCGGAGGGCGAGCGCGAGGGCCAGGGCGAGGCCGAGCTCACCGACGAAGACGACGAGCAGCCAGCGCTTGATCCCCATCCCGGGCCGCAGCCAGGCGGCGAGGCTGAGGTTGGGCCGGAGACGGGAGCGGAGCCTCATGCGCGATCGAGCTCGCGATGGAAGACCGAGACCGGCCCGAAGTCGCGCGCGCGCAACCAGGCGGCGAGTTCCTCGGCCACGACGATCGAGCGATGGTACCCCCCGGTGCAGCCGATCGCGATCGTCAGGCGGGTCTTGCCCTCCGAGAGATAGGCCGGGACCGCGAAGTCGAGGAACTCCTCGACGAAGGCCAGGAACCGGCCGGCGACCGGCTGGTCGAGGACGAACGTCCGGACGACCTCGGTCAGGCCCGAGAGCTGGCGCAGCTCCTCGACGTAGTACGGGTTGTGCATGAACCGGACGTCGAAGACGAGGTCGGCCTCGAGCGGGACCCCGAACTTGAAGCCGAAGCTGATCAGCTGGACGGCGAGCCGATCGGGGCCGCTCTCGTCGCCGAGCTGGGCGAACAGGCGCTCGCGGAGCTGGCGGAGCGAGAGGTCCGAGGTGTCGAGCACGACGTCGGCCTCGTCGCGGACCGGGTCGAGGAGCCGGCGCTCCTCGGCGATCGAGCTCGCGATCCCGCGCTGGTCGCCGAGCGGATGGCGATGGCGCGTCTCGGAGAAGCGGCGGATCAGGACCTCGTCGCGGGCCTCGAGGAAGATCACCCGGGGCTCGATGCCGTGGCCCTCGAGCGCGCCGCGCATCGCGGCGAAGGCGAGCGGTGCGTCGCCGGCCCGGACGTCGAGCACGATCGCGACCCGGGCGAAGCGGCGCGGATCCCCGGCCACGAGCTCGGCCAGCTCCGGCAGCAGCTCGCCGGGCAGGTTGTCGACGCAGGTGTAGCCGAGGTCCTCGAACAGCTTCGTGGCGGCCGTCTTGCCCGCCCCCGAGAGGCCGCTCAGGATCACGACGCGCTGGGCCTCGGCGGCCGCCGGCGACCCGGGCAGGCCGTCGGCTCCCGGCAGAATGGACATCGCGCCTAGTCTACCGCCCGCGTCGATCCGCCCGGCGCGGGGGCGCCGCGGACCGACTCAGTGCCCGCCCATCCGGACGAGGACGATCGAGAACTCGTAGAGGGCGTACATCACGAGCCCGAGCACGGTCGGGCTGACGAGGTCGCCGCCGGGGGTGACCGCGGCGGCAAAAACCGCGATCCCGAGGATCACGTACCGGCGCGACGAGCTGAGCCGACGGCTGGTGATGATCCCCACCTTCGAGAGCAGGACGAGCACGATCGGGAACTCCATCGTCAGGCCGAAGGCCAGGAAGAGCGTACCGACGAAGCCGAAGTAGTTGTCGGCCGTGATCAGGGCCTGGAGGTCGGGCGTCTCGAAGCCGAGCAGGAAGCTCATCGCGAACGGGAGGATCACCCAGGCGACGGCCACCCCGACGGCGAAGAAGACGAGCGCGATCGGGACCCAGGGCCGGGCCAGCCGGCGCTCATCCGGGGTGAGGCCGGGCGAGATGAACCGCCAGAGCTGGAAGAGGATGACCGGCATGGCCAGGATGAGCCCGACCACGAAGGCGAGCTTGAGCTCGATGAAGAACGCCTCGCCCGGGCTCGTGAAGTAGAGCGTCCGGTCGCCGAGGGGCTGGCGGGCGATCGCGATCAGGCGCGGGACCTGGAGGAAACCGACCGCCGTTCCGATCGCGACCGCGAGGAGCGACTTGAAGATCCGCGAGCGCAGCTCGCTCAGGTGATCGACGAGCGTCATCACCTTCTCGCCCTCGGGCACGGCGGCGCCCGGGGGTGTCGGTCCGTCGTGGGGCGCGGCGACGGGCGGGGCGGCCCCGACCGGCGGGACGCCCTGGATGACGGCTTCGCGCAGCGCGTCCGCCTCGGCCATCAGCCGCGGGTCGTCAGGTTCGAGCGATCGGCCGCGTCAGGCGCGGGTGTCGCTCGACTGGCCGGCGCCGGCGACCGGTGCCTGCTCCGGGGCCGGGGCGGCGGACGCGGCCGGGGCGGCCTGGGCCGACGCGGCCTGCGGCGGCAGCGGGGTCGTCTCGACCTTGACCGACTCCTGGATGTCCGTCGAGGCCTTGCGGAACTCGCGGATGCTCTTGCCCAGCGCCTGGCCGACTTCCGGCAGCTTGCCGGGGCCCAGGATCAGGAGGGCGATGACGAGGATGATGATCAGCTCGGGAGCGCCGATGTTGAACGGCATGGTGCGTGCTGCTCCTGTGATTGCGGGCCCGAGCGCGCGGCCCGGGCGCTGCTCGTCGACCCCCGGCCGCCTAGGGTAGCACAGGCATCGCCGCGGCCCAGCGACGGGCGGCGAGGGCGATCCGCTCCCCGGGATCAGCCGGCTCGCCCGGCGCCGGCGGAGCGCTCGCGGCGCCGGCGATCGCGCGCGAGACGTTGACCAGGAGGCCGCCGCCGGGCCGGCCGCCGGCCGGGGGCACGAGCGCCGGGCCCGAGGCGAGGACCGGGCCGAGTTCCCCGCCCTGGGCACCGACGCCCGGCACGAGGAAGGCAAGGCCGGGCGCGATCGCCCGGATCGCGGCCAGCTCGGCCGGCGCTGTCGCCCCGACGACGAGCCCGACCGTCCCGCCCGGCCCCCACCCGGCGACGCGGCGCGCGACGCGGGCATGGAGCGGCTCGGCCGGGGCGTCCTCGGCCGGATCGGCCGCCACGAGCAGCCCCTGGAACTCGGCCGCGCCGGGGTTCGAGGTCCGGCACAGGACGTAGGCGAACCGGTCGGCGCGCTCGAGGAGCGGCCGGATCGCCTCTGCGCCGAGGTACGGGTTGACGGTCACCGCGTCGGCCCCGAGGACGTCGTAGAGCGCGACCGCCTGGCGCGCGGCGGTCGAGCCGATGTCGGCCCGCTTCGCGTCGGCGATCAGCGGCAGCGCGCCGGGCACGGTCGCCCGGAGCCGCTCGAGCGCCGCCAGGCCGGCCGAGCCGAACGCCTCGAAGAAGGCCAGGTTCGGCTTCACGGCCGCGGCGTACGGGCCGGCCGCCTCGAGCACGAGGCGGGCGAACCCCTCGACGCCGGGCAGGTCGGCGCTGAAGCCGGCCGGGAGCGCCAGCGGGTCCGGATCGAGCCCGAGGCAGAGGACCGTCCCGGTCGCGGCGCTCCGGGCGGCGAGCCGCTCGAGGTACGGCGGGCGATCGCTCATGGCGCGGCCGAGGCGGCCGGCACAGCGCTGCCGCCGCTCATGGCGCGGCCGAGGCGGCCGGCACAGCGCTGCCGGCGCTCCCCGCGGGCGACGTCGCCGGGGCCGCGGTCGGAGCCGGGAGCTGGTCGGGCGGGATGTACCAGCTCGGCCGCGAGCCGCCATCGAGCCCGCTCAGCCGGGTCAGGTCGATCGTCTCGTCGACCGTCCAGTCCGGCCCGCTCCCCTTCAGGCGGGCGAGCTTGAGATCGACGATCCCGCCCTCGATGTGGAGGTAGGCGATCGCGTCCCCGGCCGGCGACCAGACCGGCCCCCACGAGCGTCCGTCGTCCGTCAGCCGGAGGACCTCGGTGCCGGTCTTCAGGTCGAGGACGACGACGTCGGTCCCCAGGCTGTTCGTCTTCGTCGCCGCCACGTACATCCCGTCGGGCGACCAGGCGGGGGCCATGTAGCCGGGCCCGGTGAGCGCGGTCGTCTTCTTCGTGCTCGGGTCCCAGCGCCAGATCGAGGGCGCACCGCGCGCCCCGTCGCGCCCGTTCATGACGTACAGGAGCTGTGCCCGCCCGGTCGGGCGCCAGGCGGGGTCCTGGTGGCCGAGGGGCGGGTTCTCGGCCAGGCCGAGGTTCCGGAGCTGGCCGGTCGCGATGTCGAAGAGCTGGAGGACGACGTCGCTCTTCGTCGGATCCGGCCCGTCCGAGACGAGGGCGAGCGTCTCGCCCGTGGGATCCGGCACCGGCTGGCGGATCCAGTAGAACCACTGGTACTTCCCGCCCCGGATCGTGTACTTGCCGCTCGCCAGCTCCTGGCGGGCGCTGCCGTCGGGGTGGACCCGGCTGAGGACCGGATAGGTCAGGTCGTACCAGGCCGGCGACCCGGTCAGGGGGAAGAGGCCGCGCTCGGTCCGGGTCTCGATGAAGTAGATCCACGTCCCGTCGGCCGACCAGGTCGGCATCGAGTCGCGCCCGGTGTCGGTCAGCTGGCGGACGCTCGTGCCGCTCTGGAGCCAGAGGTTGCCCTGCTTGACGTAGACCAGCGAGCCGGGGACGTTCGCCTTCGGGTCGACGATCACGACGTTCGATGGCGCGGGCGTCCGGTCGACGGCTCCGGCGTCGACGCCCCCGCGCGAGGGCAGGAACGGGAGCTGGCCGGTGAACAGGCCGAGGGTCACGAGGGCGACGAGCGCCAGCCCGATCGCCGACAGGAGCGCCGCCGGGCTGCTCCCGGGCGGCACGAGCCCATACGGATCGCGGCTCGAGCGGGACGGCCCGCGCGCGGCGCCCCCGGTGCGGGCGGCGGACGACCTGCGGATCACGGCACGGCGACGGCGCCCAGGATCAGCGCCGCCTCCGGGTAGTGACCGCTCGGCGCCACGTCGCGGACGTCGAGCTGGAGCGACTCGAAGCCGCCGTAGCGCCGGCTGACGAGCCGGGCGACGACGTCAATCCGGTCGCCGGGCGCGAGGAGCGCGCCGAGGTCGTCCCGCCCGAAGGCGATCGCGTCGACCACGTCGCGCTCGCGGCGCAGGGTGAGCTGGGTGTGGCCGCCGTTCGCCTGTCGGACCCGGGTCACGGTCAGGCCGAACACCCCGACGAGCGGGTCGGGGTTGCCGGGGCCGGTCGGGGCGAGGCGGGCGAGCTCGACCAGGAGCGGGTAGTCGACCTCGCCAGCGGGCAGGGCAAGGTCGAGCCGGAGGGTCGGGCGCGGGTCGGGCGGCTCGACCGCTGCGGCCAGGGCCAGGAACCGCTCGCGGAACGCCTCCCAGCGCTCGGCGGCGATCTCGAACCCGGCCGCGCCGCGGTGGCCGCCGAAGCGGATGAACAGCTCGCCGCACTGTTCGAGGGCGGCGGCCAGGTCGAGGCTGCCGCCGTTCCGGCACGAGGCCCGGACGATCCCCTCGACCTCGGCCCCGACGACCGCCGGTCGACCGGTCTCCTCGGCCAGGCGGGCGGCGACGAGGCCGACGATCCCGACCGGCCACGGTCCGCGCACGACCGTCGCGGCCGCGGTCCGGACCAGGTCGGCCGCGAGCGCGTCGTCGGTCGTCGCGGCGAGGGCGTCGTCGACCAGGGCCAGGCGGGCCTCGGCGAGCGCCTGCTTCGTCGCCTGGCGGCGGGTCAGGTTCGCCGCCTCGAGCGCCTCGGCCAGCGCCGCCGCCTCGGTACCGTCCTCGGCGAGCAGGAGGCGGGCTGCCTCGACCGCCTCGCCCACCCGCCCGGCAGCGTTCAGGCGGGGCGCGATCACGAACCCGATCGTCTCGAGCTCGACCGTCGCCGGCGCGACGCCGGCCCGGGCCAGGAGCGCGGCGAGGCCCGGCCGGGGCGCCGCCCGGAGCCGCTCGAGGCCGAGCCGGACGATCGAGCGGTTCTCGCCGAGGATCGGCACGACATCCGAGACGGCCCCGATCGCGGCCAGCTCGGCGAGCTCGAGGGCCGCCTCCCGGCCGCCGGGCACGTCCGCCAGGAGGAGCTGGGCAACCTTGAACGCGACGCCGCTGCCGGCGAGGCGCGGGTCGGGGTAGCGGCTGTCGGCGCGGTGGGGGTTGACCAGCGCCAGCGCCGGCGGCAGGAGCGGCGGCACGTGGTGGTGGTCGGTGACGATGACGTCGATCCCCCGCCCGGCAGCGACGGCGATCTCGGCCTGGCTCGTCGTCCCGCAGTCGACGGTCACGATCAGGCCGCGACCCTCCTCGGCGGCCGTCTCGACCGCCCGGAGCGAGAGGCCGTGCCCTTCGTCGAGCCGGCTCGGCACGTACGGCTGGGCGTCGATCCCGAGCCGGCGCAGGGCGATCGTCATGATCGCCAGCCCGGTCAGCCCGTCCGCGTCGAAGTCGCCGAAGACGAGCACCCGCTCGCCCCTCGTCCGTGCCAGCCCGATCCGCTCGCGGACGACCGCCGCGTCGGGCAGGAGGTTCGGGTCGTGGAGACCGTCGATCGCCGGGGCGAGGAACGCGTCGAGCTCGGCGGGGTCGCCGATCCCGCGCGCCGCGAGGAGCCCGAGGAGGCGCTCGGAGAGCCCGTGCCGTCGCCCGGCGAGGCGGAGTGCGTCGGAGACGACGCCCGGCGACGGGAACTGCCAGCGGTAGCGCGGTTCGACCACGGTGCTCAGGATCGCAGGCCGGGCTTCATCGCGCCTTCACCGGCGTGGCCGGGACGCGCATCGGACGGTCCGTCGCCGGCGTGGCCCGGACGCGGGTCGGGCGGACCGTCGCCAGCCCCGCTCAGGCCGAGGCGCGTCGGGCGGTCCGGGAAGCAGCCGCGAGGCGGGCGCGCCGGCGGTCGTCCCACTCCTGCCACACGACGAGCAGCGGGCTGGCGTTGAAGATCGAGGAGTACGTCCCCGACACGATCCCGATCAGGAGGGCAAGGACGAAGTAGGTGATCGCCGACCCGCCGAAGAGGAGGAGCGCGGTGAGCGTCATCACCACCGTCAGGCTCGTGTTGATCGAGCGCCCGAACGTCTGCAGGACCGAGTGGTTGACGATCGCCGCGATCGGCTCGCCGGCGTGGCGGGCCTTGTTCTCGCGGACCCGGTCGAAGACGACGATCGTGTCGTGGACGCTGAAGCCGATGACGGTCAGCATCGCGGTCACGAACAGGGCGTCGATCTGGACCCGGAAGAACGTGCCCAGGATCGCAAACGTCCCGACGACCACGATCACATCGTGAACAAGGGCGATCAGGGCGGTCACCCCGAACTTCACGTCGTGGAAGCGGAACGTGATCCAGAGCAGGATGCCGAGCGAGCCGATCAGGATCAGGAGGATCGCCTGGTTGATCAGGTCGGCGCTCACGACCGCCCCGACCGTCGTCAGCTCGCGCTGGTCGGCGATCGGCCCGTAGGCCTTCTGGAGGGCGGCTGCGGC
>Ga0334722_10003158_pt1 | contig 17972 bp, 16 predicted proteins | sample C3_bottom_MG_FD_207210 | JGI IMG/M metagenome (GOLD analysis project Ga0334722, IMG submission 207210) | Sediment microbial communities from Yellowstone Lake, YNP, Wyoming, USA - C3_bottom | ecosystem: Environmental > Aquatic > Freshwater > Lake > Sediment | place: USA: Wyoming | collected...
AGATCCAAGACCGTTTCACGCCCAAAGTCGGTTCGGATGACTCGGTCCTCCGGTACGCCGACAATTGCTTCTTCGCGATCTTGAGAAAGATCAAGCGCTTTTCGGATGTCGATATAAAACCAGCGTTTAACCTTTTTCTTTTTTTGAGTGACCGTCTCAACGACCTTCCCTCGCAAGGTGACTTGATAAAGCGAGGTCATTCGTTGCTGGCCATCAAGTAACAGGGACTGTGGGAGAACTTGTTTTGCTTCAGTGGGTGCGCCTTCAACGGGTCTAGGCTTAAAATTGACTGGTCCGCCAGTATCAAGGGTCATCAATGCGCCAACCGGAAAGGCGCGTGAGATTGAAGCGATCAAACTTTTAATGCGATCCTCATCCCAAACCCAACTGCGCTGAAAATCTGGCAACTGAAGAACGCCGCGATGGCAGTCGTCGAGAAGTTTGTTTAGGTCAAAAGGGTTTGTCTGGAATGTTGATCCGGCCATAATTCGATGGTCTCCTCAAGAAGCACACTTATGATTTAAGGACGAAAAACAGGGACATTCTACTTTTCAGCTGGTTGCGATGAGAATTTCGCGACAGGCTACGACTTGCTGTCGGTGGGTGTAACTCGGCGAGATGGCCAAATACCATCATATGTGCAGCTAGCCGTAAATCTAAATACCAATGATCCCTCCAAGCTCGCTCGTTATCTCTTCAGGGATGGGGGCTGATTGATCTCCCACTGCGCGCGTTCAACGAGGGCTACCTTCTCACTCGCATTCAGCGAGGCGGCTGGTATGGTCTCCATTGCGCGCATCGAGCGACCACAGCTTTATCGTGGGGGCTCTGCGAGCACAGAGACCATGCCAGCTGTCTCGTCACTTCCCTTCCAAGCTCGCTTGTTTCTCCTTCTCGGAACGGCACTCATGATTGGTTCTACTGCGGCCGTCGAGCGAGGCCCTTCTGAGGGCGCGCGCTCCGGGAGCAAAGAACCGACATGGGTGCCGTTCCTCTCCTCACCTCTTTGCCTCCGGCGGCGGCCAATTCAATTCGGCATGGCGGCCGCAGTAGAAGCAGGAGAGGCGGTAGCGGGCTTTGCGCCGAGGATTTGGCATGGAGGTAAAGGTGATGGGGGTGTCGTCGAAGGGGCAAGTGGGTTGCTCGCGGAGGAGATGCACTTCGGCCATCATGGTGATCGAGGCGCCGTCCCAGGGTGGGGTGGGCTGTTCTTTGCCGGTAATCTGCTCCTTCGTATGACACTGTTTGCATTCGGCTTCGTAAGTCTTGATACGGGCGAGATGGAGGGTGTGGTCGGTGATGTCCATCGGTCCGCCGCATCCAGGCTTGGGACAGGTGAGATGTTCGTGCTGTAAGGCCTGGATGAATCGATGGTGAGTCTCGCGCTCTTTTTCCGTTTTCATAGTGTCCTCATTCCTCCTTACTCCTCTCAGAGGGTGGCCTGAAGTGCCTTCTCACTGCGCGCATCGCCCCCTGCTGTTAGCAAGACGCCTGGGACCTTCGAACTCAAAACTCAACATTCATAACTCAACACTCGCGCTGCCATGGCGCGCTATATCCCCCAACCACCACTGATTTGAATGTTGGCTCCAGTTACGTAGCGGGCTTCGTCGCTCAGTAAGTATCGCACGGCAGCCACGGTATCGCCTATGGTTCCGATGAATCCGGCGGGGATGCGTTTGGTCATGCCGGCGAGTTCTTCCGGCGGCGCGCTGCCTGAATCGATGAAGCCGGGCGAGATCGCATTGACGGTAATGCCATGGGGCGCCAGCAGTTTGGCCAGCGTGCGAGTCAGAATCAAGACGCCGGCCTTGGCGATGTAATGGGCCGTGACGTCCGGTTGAGAAATCATCTGATCGGCGTTGGCCATACTGAAGCTGATGATTCGACCGGATTTGCGAGCTTTCATTCCCGTTGCTACTGCTTTGGCGAGATAGAAAATGGGATGAAGATTGCCGTCGAACATCGCGTTCCAGCCTTCGACCGTTTCGTCGAACAGGTTCACACGATGGTACGGTCCTGCGCCGTTGATGAGCACGTCGATACGTCCCCAGCGCTGCTCAACCTGGGCAACGAGATCCTTTGAGGCTGTCGGGTCCGACACGTCGCAACGCACGGCCAGTGCCTGCCCACCCCGTTGCGTGATGGCGAGAGCAGTCTTTTGCGCTTCGGCCTCGCTCGTGCGGTAGCAGATGGCGACCGACCACTGTTGCGCCGCCAGGTCGAGCGCGATCCCCCGTCCGATGCCTTTGGCCCCGCCTGTGATGAGTGCGACTCGCTCTGCCATTTTCATCTCCTTTATCAACGATGAGTGCAGAACGCAGAGCAATGAACTGAAGACCATATTTGGTCAGCGTTCGTTCATCGCCCAGCGTTCATAGTTTTTCTGTCGTCATCTCGATTTCAGCCTGGTCTCGAGCAGCTGCAATGTGCCGGCTGTTCGCATGGAGAAGGTCCGGTCTTGTTTGGGCTTCTTGTCGTCCTCTCGGCACTCTGTGATCAGCGCCTGTAAGTCTGCGATCGTATCCACGTCGCGCCATGCGGTGGTGAGCACGACAGATAAACCCAGCGCCTTGGCCTGTTGTTGTGTGACAGCGAGGACTTGGTCGGTGGACCAGGGCACCCCGGCAAAGAGTTTTTCTGCCGGCTGTGTGAGGCCGATGAGGTAGTAGCCGCCATCAAGGGCTGGCCCCAAGACCACGTCCGCGCGGCCCAGGATTGCGAATGCCTCTTGATACACCGACAGGGGCAAGGCCGGGACATCGGTCCCCACGATGATCACTTGCTTGTAGCCTTTAGCGAACAAGTCGACAAAGGTGCGGTGCAACCGCTGGCCCAGATCCTCTCCTACTTGATCCAACAGGCGGACGCCCTGTCGTTCTTCCATGATTTTGAAGAACACCAGATCAGAGGAAGGAGCACAGGCCAGGTACCGATGAAACGGGAGTTGAAGTGTTGCGGCAGCGAGTTTGGTCCGTTCCAGCATGTCGAGAACGAAGCTGCCGTGCAGGGTGGCCGCCTCGTCAGGCGTCAGTGGCGGGCAGAGCCGCGTATTCACCTCGCCCGGAATCGGAGCCTTGGCGAAGATGACTAGGGCAGCGTGAGGCGTCAGGCGCGAGGCGTCAGGCGATGGAGCGGATGCCGGTCTTGCGAAATGTGATGGTCTACTTTTTAAGCTCGCCACCCCTTACCCCTTACGACCTATCGGACGGCTTTGTACCAGTTAACCAAATGCGATGGACTGATACCGATCCAATACAGGAACCGTAACATCCACATCAAGAGGATCGTCCGCAATGGTCCATGCCGCTCCCAGCGACGGAAGGAAGTGGTCACGGTCGCGGTGAGGGCCGCGGTCGCTCCCTTTCGTTTGAGTCTGCGGGAGAATTCGATATCCTCCATCAACGGCATATCGGCGAAGCCTCCCATCTGTTCGAAGATAGGGCGGCGCACGAACAGGGCTTGATCGCCGGTGGCGATTCCGCTCAGCCTCGATCGCCAGTTCATCATCCTGCTGCTGATGGTTCCCCACATCGATGGGCGATCGAACCGGACATCGAACCGCCCGCCAACCATCCGTTGATCGGCCAGTGTCATGTCGATCATCATTTTGGCATCGCCTGGAAGCTGCGTGTCGGCATGGAGAAACAATAAGATTTCTCCGCGACTGGCCTTTGCACCTTCGTTCATCTGCCGGGCACGTCCGCAGGGAGCGGTCACCCATTGTACAGGACTGAGTCCTGAGGACTGAGGGCTGAGTCGGTATGATTCAACGAGTGCGGGAGTCTCATCGGTGCTTCCTCCATCTACCACGATGAGTTCATCGAAGCCGAGCGCGGCGGTGTGCGCTAGTGTGGCCATGATTGTCCGTTCTTCGTTCAGCGTGGGGATGATGACGGAAATCGGCATCGCCATGACACATCAGCCGTAATTAGTTTGTTTGGTTTGTCTTGTTTATTTGGTTGAACCAGATAAAGAAACCAGATGAACCAGATAAACAAAACAAACCAGATCAACCAGAGAGACCAGGCTCCTGTCAGCCGCGTTTCTTCGGTTCATTGAACATGAAATACATGACGACAACCACTGTAGACCAAAACACAACTTGCTTGTGCCAGAAGAGGACTTCCCCATAGTGGAAGAAGACAGCTGCGAGCAGGAGGGCGCCGCCGATGAGGCTGTAGCGGAGGGTCATGTTTTCGACGACCGCATTCGCCCACACGGCGACCCCACCGAAATAAATCAAGAAGGGAATGACGTCGATCTCGAATCCCCCGCTGATCGAGAGAAATATGTCGAGGAAGCCGATGAAAATGAGGGCGGTGCCCACGATCATCCCGGCGACACGCATCTGGTTGTCGCCCCCGGAGTCGCCTCCGGAGTCGTCATCTGGGTCGCGGCGCACCGGCTCATGTGGCGGCTCTGGCGGCATGGTCAGCTGGTTCCCAAAAGAGGGGTACGCGTTGGCACAAGGTTTGTTTGGTTCATCTGGTTTCTTTGGTTTATCTGGTTCAACTAAATAAACGAAACAAACCAGACAAACCCGCCGGTTCTCCCGCTCCACGGGTGCTGAGAATGCTGCTAGACTTTAAAATGTTTGCTCAGGGTCAGACCTTGGCGCTGATACGAGGACCCGAGTGCCGTGCCATAGAGCTGGCTGGGGCGTGCGAGCATCCTGTCGTATACAACCTTAAAAAAGGTTTGTCCATCATGGATCAGGAAGGGCACGTCGTGGGGGCGGACCTCCAGGACCACTTGGGTGCCGTGCAGCTCGCCGCGGCCGTACCCAAATCCCGGATCGAAAAACCCGGCGTAGTGGGTCCGTAACTCGCCACAGGCTGCTTCGAAGGCAACCATCTCGGCCGCGTAGCCGGCGGGAACGCGAATCCGTTCTTTCGATGCGAGAATGTAAAATTCCTCCGGTTCCAAGAGGAGACTGTCCTGGCGGTGGCGGTACAGGGGCTCCCAAAAATCGAGCGCGGCATAGTGGCCGACCTTTGACAGATCGATGACGTGACTATTCTTCTTCGCCCGATAGCCGATAATCGGCGGGCCACTTCGGTCGTCTCCCTTCAGATCGATGCGGAGAAACAGGCCCCGATCCGTACGGAGATCACGGGTGTCCAGCGCGTTCTTCGTGGGGAGATTGTGGTAGAGCAAGGACTCTCGCTTGTGGAGCGTCTGAAGCGACCGGTCTGACACGGTGGCGTCGCCGCGTACGAAGCGAATTTGATTGAGGGAGTACCCGGTCTTCACCTTGATCGCGAATGAGCGTGGGACGATTTCCAGATAGAGGGGCCCGGAATAGCCGGCTCGGATCTCATCGAATCCGGTGTTGAGATCTGTCACTACGCGGGTAAAGATATCCAGCCGTCCGGTCGTACTTTTGGGATTAGTTCGCGCCCGGATGGTCCTGGGTAACGCCAGACGTTCCAGCAGAGGCACCAAATAGACGTGGCCTTTTTCGAGAATAACCCCCTCGGTCAGGTCGATCTCGTACATCACGAGGTCGGATTGGTAGAAGTCCAGGACGTTGAGTCGGCTCGTGATCTCGGACAACTCCGGCAGGAAGCTGCTGATCAACCGATAGGCCTTGCGTCCGAGCCGCAGATCGAGACTGGCTGGCTGGATCTGCCGGTCTTCGATCGGCACGTCGGCGTGGATAGCACGGCTCGCGATCAGCTGCTTAATCTGTTGGTAGGGCAAAATGCCTTGCATGGTGCGGGTGCTCACAGGTCGTCGTGCTCTCCATTACTGCACGATCCCAGTGCAGGCGCTGCGCTGACCATCGGCAGCTCTCGCACAGATCCTTGTTGCGGTTGCGGATAGTGGAATGCCTTGTTTTCATAGTTCTTCAAGAGGACCCCCGCGGCATCCATGTGCACCATGTAGTCGCCGGGGAGCAAGGGGATCTTGCCGCCACCGCCCGGCGCATCGATCACGAAGTGCGGGACCGCCATCCCGCTTGTGTGGCCCTGCAACGACTTAATGATATTTAGCCCCGTCTCGACCGTCGTGCGGAAGTGATTCGTACCCTTGGTCAGGTCCGCTTGGTAGAGATAGTAGGGTTTGATACGAGCGAGCAGGAGTTGGTGCATCAATCGTTTCATGATTTCAGGATCATCGTTGACGCCTTTGAGCAGCACGGTTTGCGCGCCGAGCGGCACGCCGGCATCGGCCAACATTCCGCAGGCCGTTTTGACTTCCGGAGTCAGTTCGTCCGGGTGATTGAAATGCAAGTTCATGTATACAGGGTGGTATTTCTTTACGATCGCGCAGAGTTCAGGGGTGATCCGTTCCGGCAACGTGCCGGGCACGCGGGAGCCGAGGCGAACCAGTTCCAGATGCGGGATCGTGCGCAGGGCCTTGAGGATCCGTTCTAATAGATGATCCGGCAGGAGCAAGGGGTCGCCGCCGGAGAGAATGACGTCGCGCACTTCGGTATGCTCGCGCAAGTAGGCGATGGCCTGGTCGAGTTCACCTTTCTTGAGGAATCCTGGTTTCCCGACCAGTCGTTTTCTCGTGCAGAACCGGCAATATATCGGGCACTGGTTCGTCACCATCAACAGGACGCGATCTGGGTAGCGATGGACAAGATGTGGGACCGGACTCATGAGGTCTTCCTCCAGCGGATCGTCTTCCGCTTCGAAGTCGTCCATTTCGGCAATGTCCGGGACCACCTGTTTCCAAATGGCGTCGCCCTTTTCTTTCATTGTCGCCAGCACCGTGGGGGTAATGCGCATCGGATAGTCGCCCACGATGGCTTCGATTTCTTTCGCATCGACACCGAGCCGGTCCGCCAAGTCTTTTGGTTTCATAATGCTGTCAGCGAGTATGCGTCTCCATGCTTCCATGCGGTCTCCTTTGCGGTCGAGTGGATCAGCGGGCCACTCTTGTTCATTTGGTCTGTTCGGTCTGTCTGGTCTGTCTCGTTTAATTGGTTTGTTTGGTTTGTCTTGTTTATTTGGTTGAACCAGACCAACTCGATGAACTAAACAAACCAGATGAACCAGATAGACCAGATAACCAAACAGACCAGGCTTGTCCCGCTCGACTGAGCTCGTCGCAGGCAGACCTGCAGGCCATCGAAGTTCTGCTGTGTCGAAATGGTTTTTCCGCAGCCTGTTAGCTGCCGGCGATCCGTTCCTGACCGAATGTCTTGTCCAGATGATTGAGGATGTCGTCGGTTTCCGTCAACACCACGTCCCCATCCTTGAGGACAGGAACATAGTACTGGCCTGAGACTTCTTGGACCACTTTGCGCATTCGGCGAACGTCGGGTACGACGACGTGCTCGTATTCGACGTGGAGGTCCGCCAGTTTCTGGCGCACCTCCTCACAGTCGGGACACCAGGTAACGTGATACAAGGTTAGTGCCATAGTGCTGAGTGCTCAGTGCTGAGGTTTAAACAGTCGTCGCGCAGTTCCATACGTGCCTCTCAAAAGCTCTCTCAGCACTCAGCACTCAGGTCTGTCGTCTGGCGCGCCTCTGGCGCGACTGCGCACGGCACCATGACGGCGTCCTTCATCCCGTGGATCACTTTCTTATCTGCCGGGCAGATGGTAGCCAGGATACCAGCCAGCTCGGTCTTTTCGCCACTCACGAAATAATAGGGAGAGAGTCTGGCGCGACCGGACATCCGGTTCATCTCACCGGTCACCGGATCGAAGTAGTCGAGGTCGTACAGGCGGCCCTTGTGAAATTCCTGAAGGATATAGGGAGTTCGGGGAAAGGCGGCCAGGGCCTTGTCGATGGCACCAGCCCATTCGCTCTGCGGCATATCATGTCCGACCGATACGCCTCGGCTGCCCCAGGCGAGTTCAGAAAATCCCGATGGCTTGATCACGAAGTGCCGTTCTTTCTGGGTTGCCGTGGCCAGATCGTGCCAGTTCATCACGGCCCGTCCGCCAATCGCCAAACCCGGAATTGTAGCGGACGGAGGGATCGGCGCAGGATCGAGAATCCACGTGCGCGGCATGATAGTGGCCAGGTGCAGGAAGACATCCCGGTCCAATGCCTGCTCCCAGAAAGGTCGCAAGGCTGGGTGATGGAGGAGGGCAAAGGCGAGCTTTTCTTCCAGCGCCGGCTTGTACGGAGGCGTGACGGCGACCCGGTCCTTCTTGACTGCATATTGGACGAGTTCGGATTTTGGAATGTTCAAGAGGTCGAATAACTCATAGAAGCGATAAATCAAGGCGATCGGCTGGTCCATTCCCTCGCTTATTATCCGGAGGCCTTCTTCGGTGAATCGAATGTGACGCGGTTCCACGCAATAGGTGTCGAGACCGATTGCTCGAAGCCGGGCCGCGAGCCACGTCATTTCAGGCCGATAGTCTTTGGCCTCCTCCGACATCAGAATCGCGACGCATCCTGTATGCTGGGCGAGCTGGCTTCTCAACATGGCCGCAAATCCCCGTACCATCCCCTCGGGGCCCCCCACGATCTCCAGGGGGTGACCATTAACCAATGACCATTGACTGTATATCTCAGTCAACGCTCCGGTTAATCCGATTCCTCCGGGGACTGAGTCGAGCTCGGTGATCACCATGCCGTCCTGGGTGGGGATGATGTCCGGTCGGATGAGCGCGGGAAGCTGGTCACGAAATCGTTTCATCCGGCTGTACGTGAGCAGACCTTCCGGTTTTCCTTGGTCAAGGTATCCCGCTACCCAGGCTGGCTGGAGGCCGCGTACACTGTCGATATAGAGGCGGTTCAGGGCTCGATAAAAGGATAAGAGCTGCGGTCCGAGTTGGTGGAAAAAATCCAGCTGGTCTTTCTTGAGAGGGAATGGTGTGGTAGCAATTCGCCAGGTTGTCGTGGCGGTGACTATTCCGGGAGTAGAAGCCTGCCCAGGCAGAGATGGAAAGAGCCCAGCTTGGCTCAGCTGGTCACGGATGACTGCGCAGCGGTGAAGGAGGTCGCAGGTAGCCAAGTCAGACAGAGGCAGTATCCGTGTCAATGAGAGCCCCTCATACGAGGCCTAACCCGCATTATTCATGAGCGTTTCTGCTGCAATCGCCGATCCGCCGCTCTTGCGCGTGAACCGTGAGCGAGACAGGCAAGACGTGCGCGACAGGCGCGACTCGCGAAGATGAAACTTTCAACCTGTCCCGCTTTTCTCGCAAGTCTCGCGCGAACACCGCGATACGCCCTTCGACGGGCTCAGGGCGTCCCGAGACCTGTCGAGGGACGCTTCACGAGGAACAGTTCCCCACCCATCCCTCCCCCATACTATGGGGGAGGGATGGGTGGGGGGCCGACGAACCATCATGAATACTGCGGGTTGAGAACTGTACCACGGGCTCTAGGACCGTACAAGGGGCGAGGGGGGCGGTGAGGGAAGGGGCGACGTAGACCGCCGCATCGGCGGCGACCACGAGTTCCGATGGAACGGACGCATGGACGGGAAGTATTGTGCAGTGGGTTGAGAAGGGAACCAGTCAAAAAAGTGACATCCCCTTGGGCACTCCTGCAAAATGGTGCTAGTATGGGCCGCACACCGATTGGAATCCTTCTATGTCCGCATATACCGATGAGCTGGTGGGTGATTTGGTGACACCACCGATCGCGCTGCCACAACTCGTGCCGAGCCGCACCTGTCTCCAGTGCGATGTCTGTTGCCGGTTCCCGGACCCCGATAGCGCCCTCCGTCCGTATTTTACCGAAAACGAAATCGCCCGGGCCCTGGCTGGGGGCGTTGAGGAAACGGCCTTTCCCAATCGGCGAGGGTCACAGGTGATCCTGGTTCCCGATCCTCAGGGAGACGGGTATCTCTGCCCGGCATTCGACGCCGCAACCTCAACCTGCCGCATCTATGAGCAACGTCCGCTCGATTGTCAGCTCTATCCACTGGCGCTGATGTGGGATGAGCCGCACGACCAGGTATTGTTGGGGTGGGATACGAAATGCCCGTTCATGCGAGAGGAGATTCCGGGGGAGATTCAGCGTCATGCCGATCGGGTGATGGCCTTGCTCGATCAACCAGACATCCGTGACCACGTTGTCGCGCATCCTCGCCTGATCGGACAGTTTCAAGAGGAGGTGGTCATGCTCGCCCTCCTTCCGCGCCTCACCGAAGCCGTGGCTGATCAGTGGGGGCCCGCGCCTCTGCATCGGCTCACGCTGGACGATATTCCGCGCATGACCACGGCGTTGGATCGGTCGGGTTGGTGCCGCGCTCAGTCGCTTGCAGCCTATTCACCGGTCTATCACTGCATGTGGAATGGATTACTGGCCTATTGGTGGATGGAGCTTCACGGGATCTTTTGCCTGTTCGCGCAATCGCCGGACGGCTGGTTCATGCCCCTGCCTCCGATCGGGGCCGGCTCAATCGACGCGCCCCTGTCGGTCGCGATGGGGCTGCTGCGGCGATGGCACGGTGACTCGCCAGTCAGCCGGGTTGAGAACGTGCCCTCCCAGTTGGTACCAGAGTTGGAGCGGCTGGGATATCGTCTGACGCCCAAGGAACCGGACTACCTGTATCGCGCGACGGACCTCGCTGCCTTGGCGGGCGATCGGTATAAATCGCAACGCGCACTATGCAATCGCTTCGAACGAGAGCAGGCGTTTGAGGTGACCTCCTATCAAGCTGGCGACCGCCACGACTGTCGTGCCCTCCTCGCGGATTGGTCACGGCAGAAGCAGACGGAAGGGCTTGAGGCGTTCGGGATGATGCTGTTGGCTGATGCGGCGCCGGCTCACGAAGTCATCTGGTCGCAGGCGCCGGCCTATGGAGTCACGGGGAGGGTCGTCAGGATTCACGGTCGGCTGTGCGCCTATACCTTCGGCTATTGGTTGACGAGCGCGACATTCTGTGTCCTCTTAGAGGTGACGGATCGGACTCTTCCAGGTCTGGCGCAGTATCTCTTTCGGGAGACCTGTCGGACGGCCTTGGCGGAAGGGGCCGAATACATCAATGCGATGGATGATGCAGGTCTTCCTGGATTGCGCGCATCGAAACAGGCCTATCATCCCGCCATGCTGATTCCCAACTTCGTTGCCTCCCCGGCGCGTGAATCATGAAGACCTCAAGGGCCTTATCATTTCTCGATCTTCGCCCCTATCGGTGGTTTCCCCATCTCCTTATCGCCATGACCCTATTCGCAGTCCTAGCCGGTATCGGTCTGATTCGGTTCGTCGAAGCTCGCCTCGTGGAGGCGACGGGCGGAGAACTCACGCTGGCCGCGACAGAAGTTGCCGAGAATCTCGACCGCATGATGTTCGAACGCCAAGGCGACGCCCTCATGATGGCCCGAGCCTTGGGGGAGCGAACTTCCGATCCGAGATTTCTCTCCGAGTATCTGAAGTGGATGAAGAAGGAGTATTCCCCGGTCTACCTATCGTTAGCCGTCACGGACGTTCAGGGTACAGTCGTGGCGGCGACGGAGCCCTCGCTGGTAGGCCGCGACTATGGCCGTGCCGCATCGTTTATCGCTGCGCGTGCGACGCGACGACTCGACATCGCCGACGTCGCGGGGCAGGAAGCGGAAAGTGGGGTCGATACGATCGCGTTTACGGCCCCGATTCTCGACGCGCAAGGCACGTTCCTGGGGGTCGTGACTTCGCGGGTGGGGGTCCCATTTTTGGAGGAAGTCACGACCAGAACCATTCGCTCACTTGAAGCTCGACCAGGAGCGGGCGGGCGAGTCGAATATCAAATGTTGACGCGTCAGGGCAGGGTGTTTGTCGACTCGAATCTGCCCCACAAGGCGGCCATCAATCTCAAAGAGCTCGGGCTCCCTTCGGTGCTGCTAAGCGAGGCCGGTGTACCGGGGTTTATCGAGGAAGAACATCTGCGCCGGCATGTCCAGGTGGTGACTGGCTACGCGCAGACCAGAGGCTTTGGAGAATTTGCTGGGCTGGAGTGGTCGGTCCTGGTGCGAATGGAGCGACAGGACATCCTGGCGCCTCTTCATGCCTACTTGTGGAAAGTCGGGATCACAGGCGGGGTGGTCTGGATTCCCATGTTGGGGTTGTTGCTCTGGGCTACGGCACGATTGCGCGCAGAACATCGACAGGCACAACAGGAAAGTGCCTGGGCGAAAGCCGCTGAAGCCGCGTTGCTCCAGAGTCAGGAACGAAATCGGGCCATCGTCGATACCGCGCTTGACGGGGTGATCACCATCGATTCGACCGGGATTGTGACCGATTGGAATGCGCAGGCCACGGCGATTTTCGGATGGTCCCGCGAGGAAGCGCTGGGACGGACCCTTGCCGAGACCATCATTCCTGAGCGGGATCGTCAGGCGCACGAACATGGCATCCGTGAATTTCTTCGAACAGGGGCTGGAGCGGTCTTGAATCGCCGGATTGAAATTGTCGCCCAACACAGGGATGGGCGGGAGCTTCCCGTTGAGCTTGCGGTGTCACCGGCAAAAATCGGGGATGCGTACATCTTCAGCGCCTTTATCAGGGACATCACCGACCGCCGCCGGACTGAACGGCGTCTCGCATCTCAGTATGCGGTGACCCGAGTCCTCTCCGAGGCGACGACCCTGGAAGAGGCTGTTCCGAAAATCATCCAGGCAATCGGGGAGAGCCTGGAATGGGATCTGGGCGTGTTCTGGCGGGTGGATAAGGCGGCTGAGGTGCTGCGCTGTTTTGATCAGTGGAAGGCGCCGTCCGTGCAGGCCGATCCGTTTGCTTTGGACACCTGGCAGCGTGTGTTTACACGCGGCCAGGGTTTGCCTGGACGTATTTGGGCCAGTGGTAAGTCGGCCTGGGTGACGGACGTCACGACGGATGCCAATTTTCCCCGTGGAGCGCAGGCTCGACAAGTTGGGTTTCACGGGGCGTTTGGATTTCCTATTCTAGTAGGGAATGAGATCCAGGGCGTCATCGAACTCTTCAGCCATTCGATAAGGCAGCTCGATGACGAGCTGTTGAAGATGGTGGAAGACATCGGTCTCAAGATCGGCCAATTTGGCGAGCGGGCTAGAACGGAAGGGGTGTTACGGGAAACCGAAGCGCAATTGCGACAGGCGCAGAAGATGGAGGCGGTGGGGCGATTGGCCGGCGGCATGGCGCACGATTTCAATAATCTCCTCACGGTGATTCGAGGGTACAGCGAGTTGTTCCTGGGCCGCCTGGGGCCCACCGATGCCATGCGGAAGGACATGGAGGAAGTAAAGAAGGCGGCGGACCGTGCCTCCGGGCTGACCCGTCAATTGCTGGCGTTCAGCCGCCGTCAGTTCATCGCGGCGAAAGTCCTTGATCTCAATGCCCTCGTTGCCAATATGAACGGCATGTTACGGCGTCTTATCGGTGAAGATATTGTCGAACTCAGTGCCGAACTCGATGCTTCGATCGGCGCCATCAAGGCGGATCCCGGACAGGTCGAGCAGGTCATCATGAATCTGGTAGTCAATGCGCGTGATGCGATGCCCAAGGGCGGGCGCCTGACGATCGAAACCCGGAATGTGACGATTGGGGGCGAGGTGCGGCTGGATGCCGTGGGGGTGGCCCCAGGATCGTATGTGTTGCTGGCGATTCATGATACCGGTCAAGGGATGGATGCGGAGACCCGGTCGCATTTGTTCGAGCCGTTCTTCACGACGAAGGAAAAAGGAAAAGGGACGGGATTGGGACTCTCGACCGTCTATGGTATCGTCAAGCAGAGCGGGGGAAGCATCACCGTGGAGAGTGCGCCTGGTCGGGGCACGACTTTCCGGATCTACTTCCCACGGATCGAACAAGAGGTGCCGGGGTCGACGGGGGCGGTCGAAGCGATCGATCCGGCACGTGGCCGCGAAACGATCCTCTTGGTTGAGGACGAGCCGGCGGTTCGCGGTCTCGTGCAGGAGACGTTGCGGCTTCATGGCTATACGGTACTGGAGGCGCGCCATGGCATCGAAGCCCTCCTCAGCAGCGCAAAATACGTGGGGCCCATCCATCTGTTGTTGACGGATGTCGTCATGCCACAGATGAGCGGTCCTGAAGTCGCGGAGAAGATCCTGACCGTTCGACCAGATATCAAAGTGCTCTACATGTCGGGGTACCCGGATCATCCGGTGTTTGAGCAAGGCGGAGTAAGCCGCCAGACCGGGTTCCTGCCGAAGCCCTTTTCACCTCCCGCGCTGGCCCAAAAAGTGCGCGAAGTGCTGGACGGTGTGAAGGCCGCCTAGCTCGCTCTATCTGGTTCATTTGGTTCATCTGATTTGTTTTGTTTATCTGGTTGGTTTCATTCAACCAAAAAACCAGATAGACCAGACAAACCAAACAAACCAGACAGGCCGCACCTGGTTATTCCAGCCAGATCGCTTGATCTTCAGCCTCGGTTCCGTTTATCGTGCCCCTCACAAGACGTGAAGCGTGAAGCGAAGGACATGGCCGACCGGATGAGCGTGAGATGACAAAGCAGGGACGCGAACTCGACATCGGGCACTATCGCATTACGCAGGAGCCATTCTACGCGGAGGTCCGTGGCGAGATCGGTTTGTTCACGATCGCGGCCAACAGCAAGATGCCGGTCATGCTCAAGGGGCCGACCGGGTGCGGCAAGACCAGATTCGTCCAGCATATGGCCTACCGGCTTGGCCGTCCCTTGATTACGGTGGCCTGTCACGAGGATCTCACCGCCTCTGATTTAGTGGGGCGGTATCTGCTCAAGGGCCAAGAGACGGTCTGGGTCGATGGGCCGCTGACACTCGGCGTGAAGCATGGCGCGATCGTCTATTTGGACGAAATCGTTGAGGCGCGGAAGGACACGACAGTTATCATCCATCCCCTGAGCGACGATCGCCGTTTCCTGCCGATTGAAAAGAAAGGCCAGATTCTGGAAGCGGCCGACGACTTCCTCCTGGTGATTTCCTATAACCCCGGGTACCAGAGCGTGCTCAAGGATTTGAAGCAAAGCACGAAGCAGCGCTTCATAGCGATTGAGTTCGACTATCCGGCGCCTGACGTGGAAACCACCGTGGTCGAGCGGGAAGCGGGGGTCAGCCATGACCTTGCGGCCAGCTTGGTCAAACTTGGCGGGAAGGTGCGGAACCTCAAAAATCATGGCCTGGAAGAAGGGGTTAGCACCAGATTGCTGATTTATGCAGGGACACTCATTCGGCAAGGCGTGGCGACCGATCGAGCTTGCGATGTCGCGATTGCCCGCCCGATCACCGATGATCCCGATATGCAGCGCAGCATTCTGGAATTGGTAAAAGCCATCTTCTGATCCCATGGCTCAAGGAGCCTGTCCGACGTTGACCTTTCTACTGCGGCGAACGATCCGCGACCATCTGCGTCGTTCTCGACCCGCTTCCAAGAACCGTGAAGCGTGAAACGAGGGTCAGCCCCGGACCTGCGGCCTCGCATCTGGCCACACCTCCTTCGCCTCGTCACGAACGGCGATGTCGGACAGACTCCTAGGCCCCCATCACGGATGAACTCGCTGATCGTGCAGGCCACCAAAGACGGAGCGATCCTTACCGTTCATATCCAACCGAAAGCTTCCACCACAGAATGTGTAGGTATTTACGGCGATGCGTTGAAGATTCGTGTGGCCGCCCCACCGGTTGATGGCGCAGCCAATGATGAGTTGATTCGGTTTTTAGCTCGCCGATTATCGCTCCCTTCAACATCGGTGGAGATTCACTCCGGTGCAGGCGGGCGGCATAAACGTGTGCTCATCAAAGGGGCCACCGCGCAACTGGTCATGACTCGTTTGGGTCTTGGAGGTCGAAAGGGATCGGCAAAGCCATGAAGCGCAGGAGTCTGTCTATCGTTGCGGGATCGCTCTTGCTCACCGCCTGTTCGACGGCGCATCCCATTCTGTATCCCAATGCGCATATGCAGTCAGTGGGGAAAGAGATTGCAGAGAAGGATATTGAGGCTTGCCGGGAATTGGCAGAATCGGCAGGGGCTGAGGAAGGCAGTGGGAAGGCCGGCCGTGTCGCGACCGGCACCGTAGTGGGTGGCGGAGTCGGCGCGGCAGCTGGGGCGGCAGGCGGGGCCATCTCAGGCGCGGTAGGCCGCGGTTCGATGATCGGGGCCGCGAGCGGAGCTGTGTGGGGATTGTTGACCGGCTTGTACCACGCCATCGCTGGTCCGTCGCAACCGAATCAGGCCTACACGAACTTCGTGAATCGTTGTCTGCAAGACAAGGGGTATGAGGTGACAGGATGGCAGTGAGGGGACGGTCTCGCAGCCAGGGCATCCCTTTGTTCCCAGAACGCGTACGATGAAACAGTGCTCGCTTGGGTAAGGAGCGCGTCTCGGACTTCGGCGAGCTCAGTCGAGCCGCGCGCTCGGGTGGGCGGGTGAGAACGGGGCGAGCAGTGGCAGGACCATCGGGGTAATCGCTGTGCTCGCGGAGCCCCCACGATGAAACGGTGGTCGCTCGACGCGCGCAGTGGTGACTACCCCGATGGCCCTGCCTTGTTAGGCAGGAAGAAGGAAAGCATGAATCGATCACGGGTGAAGGGACATGGTGTTGTTGTAATGATAATGTGCCTCTGTCTGGTCGCTTGTGCGGGGCCGGAACCGATGTTGCGGTCGAATGCGAAGTTCCTGCTTCAGGGGCAGGAGGCGGCGAAGCTCGATGTTGCCGCTTGTCAGCAGATGGCCGATGCGGCTGGATTGAAGCCGGGCACCGGACATCGAAGTGGTAACGTGGCCGCTGGCGCTGGGCTGGGTCTGATTAGTGGCGCCGCAGTAGGGGCATCGAGTGGACTGATCGGTGGATTGCCGGGTGTGACGATTGGGGCAGCGGTCGGTGGTGCGCTCGGAGTGATCATCGGTTCGGTTGGCGGCGCCTACAGGCCACTTGAGCCTGACCCTCCATACGCCGATGCGGTGGTGCGATGTTTGATTGAGAAGGGATATGACGTGTCGGGGTGGCAGTAGTGGAGGGGCGAGACGGAGGGGGGACCTCTGTGCTCCCGAAACGCGCACGCTCGGAAGGTGCTCGTTCGACGCGCGCACGTGAGGTCGCCCCCTTCCATCCCGCCACGAGTTGGAGTAAAAGAAGAAAAGAAGCGTGCTCGCTTGGGTGGAGAGCACGTCTCGGCGCGCTCAGATGGGCGGGTGAGAATGTGGCGCGCAGTCGGGATTACCCTGGCTGTGAGACCTGAGAGAGTGACAGGGTAAGAAGCGTAGCCTCTCAGAAGGTGCTTGGTGGGCGCGCGCAAGCGATCCAGTCGTTGTTAAGCCCCCTTTCGCTTTGAAGGTCAAGGGCTTGCTCTGGTGGCCTAAATGCCCGACTAGCGGTTTAGGAAACCGCTGCTGTGACCCTACCCCAGCCTACTCAGACTCACTGGACCCAACCAAGAGTTAGGAGAAAAGCGAACTTTGGCTGGAATGAGCTGGAATGAGGTGGGCTTGAGCATAAAATGAGCACAACTGCGGTGCCCTTCACTTAGCGCAGGAATAATATCGGGCATCCAGCTGACGAAGCTAGCTGTCCACAATTTAAGTGGGGCACAACAACTGTACTGCCCGCGGTGAATCGGTTACTGCTAACACCAATCGTTACGTCCAAGACTGACCCCGAGCAACCTATCGTTCCCACGTCTTCAGGATCCGCGCCCCTGGGCAGCCTGCCTGAACCAGTCGTGGAATTAGCCAGGTACAGATCAAATTCAATTGTTTTGTTGTTCACCCAGGTATTTTGACAGCTTCATGACAAACTGAATTAAGTTACTTCTGACCGCTCCTTCGTTTGCTTTTCTATCCCCATATATTTCAATCGCGCCATTGTATTTCGAAAATATGTTTTCTGCCCACACCCCATTCGTGTGTAAGTCGGTTAATACATACCTAACATATAAGGTTGAAGTCGGACTAATAGGAGGCGGCAGCATTTCTTGAGAAAGAATTTCCGCGTCAAGCCTATAGTCAGCTTCTTTTTCTTGAGCCACAGCTACATTTATAAATAAGCCGGACTTTCTTAGAGTTTCTAACAGAGCGTCACGAAAACCTGAGTCTTCTATTTTTGACCCGGACATCAAGGTGGTTTCCTGCCCACCTCTTACTCCCCCGG
>Ga0334722_10003159_pt1 | contig 17972 bp, 15 predicted proteins | sample C3_bottom_MG_FD_207210 | JGI IMG/M metagenome (GOLD analysis project Ga0334722, IMG submission 207210) | Sediment microbial communities from Yellowstone Lake, YNP, Wyoming, USA - C3_bottom | ecosystem: Environmental > Aquatic > Freshwater > Lake > Sediment | place: USA: Wyoming | collected...
CCGAGAACTCCAAGGGCTCCAAGAACTCCAAGGGCTCCAAGAACTCCAAGGGCTCCAAGAACTCCAAGGGCTCCAAGAACTCCAAGAACTCCAAGAACTCCAAGAACTCCAAGAACCCCAAGAGCTCCAAGAACTCCAAGGGCTCCAACCCCAAGAACCCCGAGAGCTCCAAGGGCTCCAAGAACTCCAAGAACTCCAAGAACCCCAAGAGCTCCAAGAACCCCAAGAACTTCAAAGAGCTTCAGGAACGTCAACGACTTTTGCTTCGCACTGGGAAACTGGGCTGGAGGAAGGCAAGCGATGGCAACGACGCGGCGGATATCGGGGTATGACCGTGCTTTAGCGCAACTGCGCCTCATGGCGGCTGAGCTTGCTGCCGCTGTGCGCCGGCACATGGCTGCGGCCTTGGGAACTCTGGTGGCGCCGGTGTTCGGTGTGGACTGGCGTCAACAGGACAAAGAGATCGACCAGTTGCGTGATGCCTTGGCCCAGAAATGTTTCGAGATGATGTGCTTGCAGCAGCTTCGGGATTGCGATTTGCGCTGGATCTTGGGCTTTCAGCGGATCGCCCGGGAGTTGGAGCGCATTGCCGACTATGCCTGCGATGTCGCCGAGTTGAGCCATTTAAGGCCGGCAGGGGATTGGCCGGCCACGGTCTTGGAGATGGCCGGGCGTCTTGTGGACATGCAAGATTACCTGTTGGCGGTTTTGCGGCGGGAACAAGAGCCAAGCAGCAATCTCCATGCCGAAGACGAGCTTCTGGACCGCGTTTTCCAGAATCTGCGGGAAGAATTAAGTCGGAGCCCTGCGTATAAGAATAAAGACAATAGCCTTGCGGTTGCCTTCGTTTTGGCCCGGACCATGGAACGGATGGGCGACCATTTGGTCAATGTGGCAGAGGCTCTGGTCTACATCGAGACTGGGAGCCATCCATCCGATCCGGGAGACGGCAAGATTGAGATGGCGGCAAAGTCATGGGGTGACGCAATATCAGCATTATAGCTCCGTTATTGACCTTTCTCGGCGGTTTGGGACTTTTTCTTTACGGTGTTTATACGACATCCAGCGGTCTGCAGAAATTTGCCGCCAGCCGGTTGAAGACGATTCTGCAGTCTTTGACTAAGAAAACGCTGATCGCCGTGCTCTTCGGCATTGTGATGACGGTAGCGTTTCAAAGCAGTGCGGCGACCACTGTTCTGGTTGTGGAATTTGTCAATTCAGGGCTGATGAGTTTGGGCCAAGCGTTGGGCATTGTGCTGGGTTCGGCAGTCGGAACTTCGATCACAGTCCAGCTCCTGGCGTTCAGAATTCTGCCGCTTGCTTTGGGATTGATTTTTGTCGGCTTGCTCCTCCTGCTGGGTGTTAAAGCGCAACAATGGAAGCACTTAGGGCAGGCCTTGATCGGGTTCGGCATCATTTTTGTGGGCATGGCCAACATGTCCAGTGCGTCGGCGCCGCTGCGGGATGTTCCCGAAGTCTACATTTTCCTCTCGCATTTGGGGACGCGGCCGGTTCTGGGGATCTTGGTCGGTTTGGGTTTGACGGTGATCATTCAAAGCAGCACGGCGGTATTTGGAATTATGATGTCCCTGGCCAGCCAGCATCTCTTGGGCATCCAGGCCATCGTGCCTTTGGTTCTGGGAGTGCATATTGGCGGTACGAGCATGGCTTTGCTCTCCAGTCTGACTGCCAGCAAGATGGACGCCAAACGCACGGCCGTCGCCAACACAGCCTATAAAGTGGTCGGCACATTGCTGGTGCTTCCCTTCTTGCCCGAATACGCCCGGCTGGTGGCCTGGACAACGCAGGATTTGCAGCGCCAGGTGGCCAACGCTCATTTGGTGTTTGCCCTGTTCATGCTGATCGTGTTCATGCCTTTTAATTCCTGGATTGCCCGGTTTTTGGTGCGAATCCTTCCCCAACGGATGGCAACCGATGACCGTCTCAAATTCAAGTACTTAGACGAATCGTCACTGGAGGTTCCGGCCATCGCCTTGCGCCATGCCCGGGAAGAGATCTGTTCGCTGGGTGAGCATATCGCCGTCAAGATGCTAAAGCCGATGCCCGAGGCGCTGGTAGCTGCCAGCGGGGAGCAGGCAGCTTTGGTCGCTGCGGCGGAAAATGAAGTCGACTGGTATTACCGGCATATCTCCCGCTATTTGGTGGATTTGTCCAAACGAGGGTTGACCGAAGAACAATTGGAAGAATGCATTAATGTTCAATTCATTCTCAAAGAGATGGAATACATCGGTGATCTTGCTGCCGGCTGCACGCAAGTCACGCTCAAACTGCACAAAGACGGCCTGCGTTTAGGCCCGCAGCAATGGGAAAACGTGCGGGAGATTTTTGAGGAAATCAGCGGCAACTTTGCCTTGATGCTCAAGGCTCTAGCCAAGTGGGATGTTGGTGAAGCCGGGCAGGTGATCAGGGAGCACCCCGAAATCACCAGGCTGAAGCATGCCCTGCAGTTCAACGCCTTGGCGGAGGCTCCGGATCTTGAGACGCCGCGGACCGATGACCGGGCGGCGGAAAAGATCCGTTACGCCGTAGTGGATTTGATCAACTTGTTTTACGGTATTGATGAACATACGGTGAACATCGCTCAGGTGGTGGCGGGGATCGTCTAGTTCTCTGCTGCGAAGTTGCAGCGGATGGCAAAGGCAGGAGGCAAGGGATGAAAATACTTGGGCATCGCGGGGCTGGCGGTTCGGCTCCGGAAAACACATTGCTCGCTTTCCGCCGGGGGCTGGAATTTGGCGTGGACGGCTTTGAATTCGATGTCCAGCTTTCCCGGGACGGTGAAGTGGTGGTTATTCACGATGAGCGGGTTAACCGTACGAGTGATGGGACGGGGTGGGTGAAAGATTTTACGCTCAGAGAATTGAAGAGGTTGGACTTTGGCGGTTGGTTCGCCAAATGCCCGGTACGCCAGGAGATTCCTACGCTGCGCGAGGTCTTGGCTTGGGTGCAAGCCAGCGGACAGGAGCTTGAGCTTAATGTGGAGATCAAATCCGGGCTTGTGGACTATCCGCGGATCGCGGACAAGGTTGTAAGCCTGCTCTATGAGTATGGCATGGTGGCTCATTCCTTCGTGTCATCATTTGACCACCAAGTGCTGGCAGATCTCCGAGAGCAGTTTCCCGAGGTCCGTACGGGGATTCTTTACGACAGCTTGCCGGTCAAGCCTTGGCTGTATGCTAAATATCTGCAGGCAGCCTTTTTGCACCCGCCCTGGTACTTTGTCCGGCCGGAGCTTGTTCAGGCTGCCCGTGCGGCAGGGATTGGGGTAAACACTTGGACAGTCAACGACAGCTTTGCTGCCGACAAGGTGCGCGCGGCTGGCGTGGAGCGAATCATTACGGACTATCCCGAGCGCTTTGCCAAGAATGCCCAGGGTGAAGCCGTGTGGCGGGAAGGGTAAACAGAGTTGACCATGGGCATGCGGAGGTCGGGACAAGCTCCTCCGGGTATGTGGCGGTTGCCTTTGAGGGCGAATTCATTCCTTTGTGAGGAGGTGGTTGGCAAGCAAGATTGATTTTTCGTTGCTATACTGAAGCAATATCAAGAAGAGGAGGAAATCGGGACATGTCAAGTAAGTCAAGACGTCTGCTGTCCATGGCGATGATCGGGATTTTCCTGCTCAGCAGCCTTGTCGCCGGGTGCGGAACCCAGCCGGCAGATACGGCCAAGGATGCTAAGCAAACCAGCGAACTTACCGGCCAGGCACTGAAGGATGCTGTGAAGAAGGAAGGCAAGATTGTTTCTTACGGCATGCCGGATGCATGGGCCAACTACGGCGAGATTTGGGCTGCTTTCACCAAACAGTATGAGATCACTCATTCCGACACTGATATGACCAGCGCTGAGGAAATTGCCAAATTTGATGCTGAGAAGAATAATCCGGTTGCCGATATTGGCGACGTCGGCATAACTTTTGGCAATGTGGCGATCGCCCGCGGTGTGGTTCAACCGCACAAAGTGCCGACTTGGAGTGAGATTCCGGATTGGGCGAAAGACAAAGACGGCCTCTGGACAGGCGAGTATCTCGGCACGATCGCTTTCCTGGTCAACACCAAGCTGGTCAAGAATGTCCCGCATAGCTGGGCGGATCTGCTGAAGCCTGAGTACAAAGGCCAAGTAGTGGTTGGCGACGTGCTCAAAGCGGCGCAGTCGCAGGCAGCGGTATTGGCTGCGGCTTTTGCCAACGGCGGCGACGAGAAGAACTTGCAGCCCGGGATTGACTACTTCGCGAAATTGGCTAAAGCCGGCAACCTTAAACCCAGTGACAACATTTTTAGCGTGTTCCAAAAGGGCGAAGTTCCGATCGGCATTCTTTGGGACTTCAACGCCTTGGGCTACCGTTCCCGGCTCGATGACAAAGAAAACTACGTTGTCGTTATTCCGAACGACGGCACCGTGGCCAGTGCCTACGTTTCAATCATCAACAAGTACGCTCCCCACCCGAATGCTGCTAAAGCCTTCCAGGATTTTCTTCTGAGCGATGAAGGCCAAATCATGCTCGCTAAGGGTTTTGCCCGGCCCATCAGGGATAAAGTCCAGATCCCGGCCGAGGTTGCCAAGAACATGGTGCCCAAAGAGCAGTACGCCTCGGCCAAACCAATCAAAGACTTTGCCGCTTGGGAGCAAAATATGAAGCAAATCCCGGATCTGTGGCGCAATAATGTGGCGGTAAGTCAATAACCCAGCCGGGGGTCCTCTTGCCGACAACGCGGTTGAGCGCCGGCTCCATCAAGAGGCGGTTGGCAACCATAGACATAACGGGGTTAGCTCGCCTGGCAACTCGGACAGCGGAGTTGCCGGGCCGGCTTTCCCCGGCTTTGCCGTTAATGGGAAACCTCGGGTAAGAGAGGGGAGGTTGGCTGTGGCAACCAGCAAGGCGGTCCGTCTGGGGCGGGAGTTGCGCCGGGGCGGGATCCTATGGATCCCTTTTGTTCCGCTCCTCATCTTTGCTTTGGCGTTTGAAATATTGCCCATGGCGTATATCTTCTACAGCAGTGTGCATTCGGCCAAAGGTTTGGGCCTGCACAGTTATGTCCAAGTATTTCACAGCAAGTATTACGTTATTTCACTGCGCAACAGTATCTTGGTGTCCGCAGCGGTGGGGATTGTCGGCCTGATGGCCGGCACGCTTGGCGCGCTGGCTTTGCGTTCGCTTCACGAGAGCAAGCGCGAGAAGCTCTTGACCCTCGTGAACATGACGACGAATTTTGCCGGTGTGCCCTTGGCTTTTGCCTATATTGTCCTGTTGGGAGTCAATGGTCTCATCACCGTGTTGGCTAAGGAGAAAATGGGACTTGACCTGTACGGCATGGGGTTCAACCTGTTTAGCTGGACTGGGATAGTTTTAGTCTATATCTATTTTACGGTGCCGCTGGCGTTTATGTTGATGTATCCGGCAGTCTACGCCATTGGCCAAGACATCCAGGAAGCGGCGGAAATTCTCGGGGCCAGCCGCAGCTACTTTTGGCGCAAGGTCGGCATACCGATTCTCCTGCCCTCAATGCTGGGCAGCTTCACCCTGCTCTTCGCCAATGCCCTGGGGGCTTATGCGACAGCTTACGCTTTGACCAATTCCAACAATAGTTTGGTATCGATCACGATTGCCAATCTGGTAACTGGGGATATTTTCCCTGATCCGTCGTTGGCCAGCGCTTTGGCGGTTATTATGGCCGCAATCCTGGCCTTGTCCCTGCTCATCAACGGCAAATTGCGGCGGCGTGGAGGGGTGGGGCAGTGAAAAAGGGCATCTTGCCAAAAATAATTCTGGTCCTGATCTTTGCTTATTTGTTTTTCCCCATCGCTGCTACCATTCTTTTTTCGGTGGCGACCCGCTGGAGCACGACGATCCTTCCGGAAGGGTATACCCTGGCCTACTACCAAAAGCTGTTCACCAATCCGGAATTCCTGCATGCTCTCTTGCGGACTGTCTATGTGAGCACCGTGACTATCGCTTTATCGGTTGTCCTGATCGTTCCGTCTCTCTATTTGGCCATCGTTTATTACCCGAAGCTGGAGAAATTCTTTGAGTTTCTGTCGATCTTGCCTTTCGCGATGCCGGGAGTGATTTTGGCGATTGGCCTGATTCAGATGTACTCCCGAGGCCCGCTGCGGATTTCCGGCACTTCCTGGATCCTCATCGGTTCTTATTTTGTTCTCATTTTGCCCTATGTGTATCAGGCGACCAAAAACAGTTTCCGGACGATCAATGTGAAGGCCTTGACTGAGGCAGCACTGATGCTGGGCTGCGGGAAACTGGAGACGTTCTTTAAGGTCATTTTTCCGAACATAGTCCGGGGAGTTGTCTCAGCGGCCTTGATTTCCGTCTCGGTCCTCTTTGGCGAGTTTGTTCTGGCTAATTTGCTGGTTGGCGACAATTATGAAACTCTCCAAATTTATCTCTACAAATTGCAGAAGGCTGACGGCCATATCTCTAATGCTTTGGTGGCTGCGTATTTTTTGGTAATTCTGTTGTTGTCGCTTTTGATGATTTGGCTGACCTTCCGGAAAGAGAAGCTTGGAGCCAAAACAAACGCTGAGAGTTGAGTTCAAAGGTGGGTTAGAGGCCATGAGCCATGTGCAAATAATTGACGTTGAGAAGAGTTTCCAGGGCAAGCAAGTACTCAAGCAGATCAATCTGCAGGTGGAAAAAGGGGAGTTCGTCACGTTGCTCGGCCCCAGCGGCTGCGGCAAGACCACTTTGCTCCGCATTATCGCCGGCCTGGAGCGCAGCGATGCGGGCACGGTCAGGATCAATGGCCGGGACGCAGAGGACGGAGCAAAGAGAAAAGAGCACAACATCGGGATGGTGTTCCAATCTTATGCCCTTTTTCCCAATTTGACCGCGTACGAGAACATCGCTTTCGGGCTCAAGGTCAAGAAGGTTGCACCGGAGGTGATTAAAGAGCAAGTCGCGGCCATCATGGAAACATTAAGCATCGCGGGCAAAGAGCATAATTATCCGCATCAGATGTCCGGCGGGCAGCAGCAGCGGGTTGCTCTGGCCCGGGCGCTTGTGACCAAGCCTGATGTCTTGCTTCTTGATGAGCCTTTGAGCGCGGTCGACGCCAAGGTCCGCGAAAATGCCCGCATCCTCATCCGGGACATTCAGCGGAAAATGGGGATAACTACGATCTTTGTCACTCATGACCAACTAGAAGCCCTGGTCATGTCCGACCGGATTGTGGTGATGAACAACGGTGAGATCATGCAAGTGGGTACGCCCGAGCAGATTTACCACAAGCCGCAAAACAAGTTTGTGGCCAATTTTATTGGCACCTACAACTTTATTCCGGGCAGCTTGGTCGGTATGGGCGAGGCGACTGTCTGCCTGCGTCCGGAGCACATCCGGCTGGTTAAGCGCTCGGAATTGGCGGGAACGCCTGCGCTAGGCACCGTCAGCCTGCTTGGGCGGGTGGAAAATGTCTATATCCTTGGGAACACTGTGCGCACGGAAATAGCTGCAGGGGGGTGCAACTTGCTGATCGACCGGTTGAACGGCTATCAGGGCAGCGAGTTCGGTGTCGGGGAAGAGGTCGGTCTGTTGATCGAGCGAGAGGCCTGCAATGTTTTAGCCGATTAGGGGAAGGGTAGGGGCAGGGCCGGTCTGAGTGCTGCGGGCCTTTTGGGCGGCAATGCTCAGGACGCTAGCCGCAGCCGGACGGCAGCAAGGGGAGGATTCGAAACTATTCGAGTCAAGCTTGCGGCATGAGTTTTCTTGCAGGAGTTTCGGCTTGGGCGCTGAATTATCTAGCAGGTGAAGCGCTGTCAAGCTGGATTGACTGGGAGTGGATGGCATGGCCGAACGCTACATTTTAGCCCTGGATCAGGGGACGACCAGTTCGCGGGCAATTCTTTTCGACCATAGTGGCCAGATTGTGGGGATCAAGCAGCGCGAGTTCCGGCAGTATTACCCGCAACCCGGCTGGGTCGAGCACGATGCTGCCGAGATTTGGCAGACTCAGTATGGTGTAGCCGCCGAGTTGCTGCATGAATGGGGAGCAGCGGCGGCGCAGATTGCCGCGATTGGGATCACTAACCAGCGGGAGACGACCGTGGTCTGGGACAAGACCAGCGGCCAGCCAATCGCTCCGGCGATCGTCTGGCAGTGCCGGCGCACCACGGCAATGGTTGAAGATCTCCTGCGGCGGGGGTGGAGCGAGAAGATCCGGGCGAAAACTGGCTTGGTGCCTGATGCTTATTTCTCCGGCACCAAACTCAAATGGATCTTGGACAATGTCCCGGAGGCCCGGCCGAAAGCAGCTAAGGGCGATCTCTTGTTCGGAACCATCGATACCTGGCTGATCTGGAACCTCACCGGGGGCCGGGTGCACGTTACTGATTATTCAAATGCTTCCCGCACTATGCTGTTCAACATTCATCAATTGGGCTGGGACGAGGAGATTTTGGAGGAATTTGCCATTCCCAGAGCCATGCTTCCCCGGGTGCTGCCTTCCAGCATGGTGTACGGCTATACGGAACGGTCCCTGTTGGGGGAGGAAGTGCCAATCGCCGGGGATGCCGGCGACCAGCAGGCAGCCTTATTCGGCCAGACGTGTTTTCAGCCCGGGATGGCCAAGAATACTTATGGAACTGGCTGTTTTCTCCTCCTTAATACCGGCGCCCAGGCGGTAAGCTCCCGACATGGGCTGCTGACGACCATAGCCTGGGGACTTGACGGCAAGGTTGTCTATGCCCTGGAGGGCAGTGTCTTTATTGCCGGGGCGGCTATTCAGTGGCTGCGCGACGGCCTGCAAATCCTGACTTCTGCGGCTGAATCCGCGGCGGTTGCCGCCGGTGTTCCGGATGCTGGCGGCGTTTACGTGGTGCCGGCTTTTGTCGGGCTTGGGGCGCCTTATTGGGACATGCGGGCGCGCGGCGGAGTGTTCGGCTTAACCAGAGGCACCACCAAGGCCCACTTGGTTAGGGCGGTGCTGGAATCGCTGGCCTACCAGACCAAAGACGTGCTGGCCGCCATGGAGGCAGACGCCGGCATGAGCTTGGGAACTCTCCGTGTTGACGGGGGAGCGGCGGCCAACAATTTCCTCATGCAATTCCAGGCAGACATCCTCGGCGTGCCGGTGGAAAGGCCGCCGATCATCGAAACGACTGCTTTGGGCGCGGCCTTTCTTGCAGGCCTGGCCACCGGATATTGGCGGGATCAGGCAGAGCTGGCAGCAGCCGCGCAGCCGGAACGTTTTCTACCGGGTATGGCGCCGGAGCGCCGGGAGAAGCTGTACCGCGGCTGGCTGAAAGCAGTCGAACGCTCCAAGGATTGGGAGGACTAGGCTGCCCGGTGACGGCGCCACTCGTTGCCATCTTGCTTCTGCGCCAAAAACATGGCCCTGGGACTGGCCGTCTCAGGGCTGTTGTGTAACCTGGCAATGGCTGAGCGCCTTAGCTTGCTGGTTCAGCTTGGCGGCATGTGCCGCGGGCGCAAACGGGCTACTTTCCCCACATCTTCCTTAATTCCAGATCTTTTTGCGCTTCGTAATAGGCACATTTGACTTCAATGCTGATGGGGTGCTTGGTTTCGATGCCGCTAACCCGTTCGGCCACGCTGGCTACCGCCTCGGCATACTTGCAGACTGTGCAGTTTCGGCAGGTTGTGCAGTCCATGTGCTTCACTCCTCTCACAATCTTCACGCTTGCGTCTTGTCCGGCTTCCGCAGCCTCTCCGCAGTCTCTGTTGTCTCCGCCACCTGTGGCTTCCGTTGGCTCTTGCCGGATGTGGTTCAGCCGGCAAGCCAAAGATTTTCTTACCTAATTATAGTCAGAATAATCAGAATGACACACTCCGTTCTGCCCTCATTTCAGGCATTTGAGACCAGAAAAACAACCGTTGGCCTTATCTATCTTTACGCCTAGACACAACCGGGGCATAGCTAGCGGGCGCGAACCCCTTCGGGCCGCTTGGCTGGCCGTCAGACGAAAGTGCTCTCTGCTGTTGCCATGCTTGCACAACTGTCATGGTGGAACAAGTTTGCCAGAGACATAAATGGCGTCATTAGATATTGGGTATGATATCCTGTGTAGCGCTAAAGAGCTCAGATGCAATAACTTTCTTCCGGAGGGGACAACACAACGATGAGCGACGATCGGTTTATGACAGGAGTAGTAGCTGGTTTAGGTGGTGCGATTGTACAAAATATCTACGCATTTTTGGCCAGATTTCTCGGACTTACCGACACGAGTTACCTGGACGTGGCCCGCGCAGTTCTGCTAAACGCCGATTACCAAGGAGTATTTGCGACCTTGGTTAATTTCTTCGGCCAACTGGTTGTCGACAGCTTTTGGGGGGGTCATCTTTCTTGTTGTCATTGATAGATTTTCCGAGGACTATCTATTTTTTAAAAGTGTCATATTTGGTTGGGGAGTTTTGATCAGGGTGATCATTACGAAATGGTTTAACCTTCCGGTATTAGCGGCAAATACCCCTGAAATCGCTTTTTTCTTTTTTGTCGGTGCCGCACTATTCGGCTTGACGCTGGCTCTGGCCGTCAGACTCCTCAAGAGGCAAAAAATTAGCGTACTTCGCTGATATCTCTAGACTGGCGGGAAAAGTCTGGTACAATAAATATAGTGAAAGTGCACACTATCACTTAGCCGGCTTCGGGCAGGCCTCAATCGGTTGGCGTGTTTCGTCGGAAAACCAGGGGAGGGGCGCGCATGCAAGTTGAAGATATCCTCATCGACACGGAATTGCTCAATTATACCAGGGTGCGGTTGCGGGCCGGGCTGCGAGTTTTTATGGATTATCTCGATTCGCTCAACTTGTCTCTCGAAGATGCTCAGGAGTTGACGCCGGAGGATTTCAGGGCCCTCGTCGGCAGCCTATCCCCCGGGCAACGAAAAGATGTTCAGCTGGCTCTCAGCTATGCAGCGCAGAGCTTGCGGCTGAACCTTTCCCGCACAATCTGGGAGACGCCGCGTGCAACACCGCGCCGAGCGAGTTGTTTAAGCGACGAAGATCTCAAGCTCATGGACGAAGCGGCCCGGCAGGCGTCCTGGCGCAACCGTTCCCTTTATTACTTGATTCGCGACACTGGCCTTACGAGCGAGGAACTGTTGGGGATGCTGAACAAGCACTTTCAAGGAAGCTACATTTTATTGGCAAAAGGGCGCACGGAGAAGGTGCTGCCGATTTCCCGGCAAGCCCAAGAGGCTGTCGGAGCCTATATTGCGGCAAAGCACGATGCCCGGCCGGATGCGCCTTTATGGCCGGCCCGCCATGGCGGCACCATCAGCTCTTTGACCTTGGCCAGCGTTCTGCGCCAATTGTCCAAAAATCTGGATCGGGTTGTCAAAGTTGAGGACTTGCGGCGGACTTTGATCTATAAGATGGTTGCGCGGGGGTTTCCTGCCGACCTCATTGCGCAGTGGTTTGGTTGTACGAGCGTGTATGTCAGCCGCATCGCGCGTGAGGAAATGCCCGAGCGCCGGCGGGTTGTCACCAGCGCCTAGTCCCGGCCGCTGCGGCCGGCGGTGGCCGAGGGCCGGGCCTTAAAACCAAGCCAGGATCGGGCCGCGGCCTGCAAAGGAAAAGTACGCTTGAGACTGTGTCTTAAGCGTACTTGCCATTCCCTGTGGTGCGGGAGACAGGACTTGAACCTGCACGGTTTCCCGCTGGAACCTAAATCCAGTGCGTCTGCCAGTTCCGCCACTCCCGCCTGAAAACTAGCAGCCAAGCCAGACCCGTCATCTTGCCTGCTCTGCAGCTTAACCCAAGCCTGCGCTTTGCCTAAATGCTCCAAGCTCAGGCAACACCGCAGCGCTGCACAGCCGCGCAGCCGAAAAGAACAAATGTCTCGCGTGCTGAAGGTTTGAGCTGCAAGAATCATTCTAGCGCATTTTTGCCAAGTTGACAAGTTTGATCAAGTCGGCCGTCATGCGGCTGTTGTCTGCGGCTGCTTTCATTGTAGGCATGGATTTCCAAAATTGACTACAAGATTCAGGTGTAACCCTGCCCGCTTGATCACAAGATAAACTACGAAGCAACGAGCAGAGGAGGAGTTTAAGTTGGTGAAGATCAAGGATCGCAATACCTTGGCCATTGTCTCAGGTTTGATCGGCATGGCCGGGACAACGCTGGTCGATGGAGTGTCGCGGCGGATGAACATCTCGAAGCGGTCATACCGGGAGGCTGCGGCCGGGATGTTCGTTTCCAAAGGAGAAACGAGGAATTGGCGAGGGCAGATTCTCGGGGTGATCATGTCCTCTGCTGTGGGCATGCTCGGTGCTAGATATATTGTGAATGAGCTCTCGCGAACTGGGCGGGACAAGCTCGTTCCCAAAGGAATTTTCGCCGGGATCACTATTGGCGCCATAGCCACGGTGATTCCCAATATCATCCCTAATAGGGTCAGGCCGAAAGACGCTGCCAGCAACCTTTCGTATGTAGTTACCAACGTGATTTTTGGGTTGATGGCTACTATTGCGGCAGCTATGTTGGGGGACAATTCCCTCTTCGACACCCCGCCGCAAAATGATTATTTGCAGCCTTTTGAACAGACGACTGAGCAAAAATTGGCCCAATCCGGCCGAACTGTCGACCATCCCCTCTCCGCCCGGCGTCCTGTGCCTGCCCGCCCCGGAATTCCCGGCCAAAACGCTGATGAAACTTCCAGTCTCGTTCAATAAAGCCTTGGCCAGCTGCGTTCGAATAGCGCCATCCGCCGCATCCGGAGATGACCAGGCAACTGGGGTGAGATCCGAACGCAGTTTGGTCTTTCTCTGCCTTTCTTTTAAAGCCGGATGACTTTCTCCGCTTCGTGCAGGGTTTCGATAATTTCCGGCATGTTGGAGATCTTGCCGACGGCAATCTTCTCCTTAATCCCATAGTAATCGAGGCAAGTCTGGCAGGCTAACAGTTCTGTATTCATTTCCGCCGCGAGAATCTTGAGAGCGTCGAGGGCAGGCGAATCCGGCAAGAGCAGTTGAACTCCTCTTTCCAAAAACAACAAGTGGGAGGGTTTGACGCTCGCGCTCAGCAGCTTCAGGAAGAAATTGCGCATCAAGAGGCGGCCCAGCTCAGGGTCCTGGCTGCCGATAGCATCCGAAGTGATCAAATAGGCGATCAATGTGCTCACTCCTTGCTTTGTGGTAAGATTACATAAAGATTATATACTATATTATTGAAAAGTAATACCCTTCTGCTCTTTGCTGTTTTTCCGCAGACAGAAGCCTGCAGGGCCTTCGGGCGCAAACCGGAAGGATCCTGAAAGGCTTTCGGACGCAAAAAGGAGTTTGCCGGGCGGAAGGCAAATATATAAGGGGATGTGAAACATTTGTCATGATCCGGACGTATTAACATCGGGAGTGCTCCTGAATTGGGCACGGCGAAGTATGAAAGCAGAGGGATCATGAAGAAGCTATAGCTGGAAGCGCAAGAGGGGGGTTCTCACGGTGAACCATTTGAGGATTTTGGTCTTTTCCGCGACCTTTGGGGCGGGGCACGTCCGGGCGGCTCAAGCCTTGATCGAAGCCTGGCGCGAAGAGGATCCCGCGGTCGAGATTCACCATGTTGATTTTGGCGCTTTTTTGAGCAAGACCTTTAATACAGTGATCAAAAGCACTTATATTGAGCTGATCAAGCATACACCCAAATTATGGGGCAAATTCTATTACCGGACGGCCCGCATTCAGCCGGATTCGGTTTTTCAACGTTTTCTCAACGGTCTCGGCCGCCGCGAATTTATCAAGTATATTGATTCGCTCAATCCCGACCTGATCATTTGCACGTATCCGACCATTGCCGGCATCCTTGCTGGCTTGCGGGAACGCCAGATCCTGAGCGTTCCTGTCGTGACCGTGGTGACAGACTACGCTGTCCATAGCCAGTGGATTCACCCGGGAGTGGATTTATATATTGTGGGCTGCGACAACGTGTACCGGGGGCTGGTCCGGCGCGGGATCGACCCGGACCGGATTAAAGTTACAGGTATTCCGGTTAGCCCACGTTTCGAAAAACCGCTGGATCGCGGGAAAATTGCGGCCCGGCTGGGATTGGTTCCCAGCCGCCTGACCTTTCTGGTCATGGGTGGCGCTTATGGGGTTCTGGGCGGGGCGAAGTGGTTGTGCAAGATTCTGGCGGAAGCTGATTTCCCACTGCAGGCTATCGTTGTTTGTGGCCAGGACGAAAAACTCTACAAGTCCCTGGACAGTATTGTTGCCGAAGCCCGGAATCCCATCGTGAGATTCGGCTTTGTCAATAATGTTGAAGAATTGATGGCGGCCTCCGATGTAATTATCACCAAGGCGGGGGGCTTGACTGTATCCGAGGCTCTAACCAGGCGGCTGCCGCTGGTGATTTATCGGCCCATTCCCGGGCAGGAAGAAGAAAACGCCGTTTTCTTGCAGGAGATTGGGGCCGGCCGGGTAGCGACGACTGAAGAGGAGCTGGAGCTGATCCTGAACCGCATTCTTACTGACCCGGGGGAACTGGACAGGATGCGTGCGGCCGCGGCCGCGGCCTTGCCTGGACATGCTGCCGAGCGCGCGGTAGCCCACATCCTGCAGCTTGTAAGCAATTTAGCCGCGAGCCGGCAGAAAATCGGGTGACTGTATGACCCCACTCTTGGTCTTAGGTCTGGTAGAATTTGTGCGTGGGGCTTTGATCTTTAGCTTGCTGCCTCTTTACGGGCAGTTTGCTGCGGGTCTTAGCTTAGCCATCGTCGGGACGGCCATCTCGGTGCATTACTTATTGGATAACTTGCTCCGCATTCCCGCAGGGTGGTTGACGGATAGGTTCGGCGGCAAGTGGTTTATGGCCGGGGGAATTGTGTGCTCCGGATTGGGCATGTACCTCATGTATAGGCATCAAAGCATTGTGTGGTTCCTGGTCGGTGCCGGACTGTTTGGCCTGGGCACCGCGCCGCTGTGGCCGACCGTGATCGCCGGAGTCGCGGCTCGGATGCCGCTGCGCCAGTTGGGTGAGGCTTTGAGCAAAGTGTTCATGGCCTGGCTGATCGGCGCCGGTCTTGGCCCGGTTGTGATTAATTTTGTCATTGGGGTGTCTTATTCTCTGGCTTTCGCCACGTTAGGCGGGGTCCTGGCCCTGGCCCTGCTCATCGCCATGGCAGGCGAGTTTCGCCGGGTTGAGCCTAAGACCAAGTCGATGGGCCAATTCTTCCGGGAGTTAGGGGCAGAAATCGCCGCTCTTTGGATGCTTTATCCGGGGATGTTTGTGCAAACCATGTCGATTGGTGTTTTAATGCCGATTCTGGCCGTGTATGCACGCAAGGTTTTTGGTTTCAGCGCGGAGCAATTCAGCTACCTGCTGATTGGGGGCGGCGCTTTTACGGTTCTCCTGTTGATTCCGGCCGGCAAACTGGCTGACCGCTCTGGGGTTAAGGGACCCTTGATCGGAGGCTTTGTGGTGGCGGCGCTTTGTCTTGCCGTGTTGCCGCTGCAGCGGACGGTGCTGGCCGCTTTGGCGGTCGGTGCCTGTTTAGGGATAGCCTATTCGTTTATTTTGCCGGCTTGGAACGGCTTGCAGGCCCGGGTGGTTTCGCCGGAAAAACGGGGGACGATGTGGGCTTTGTTCATGACCATTGAGGGTGTGGGCACTGCTACGGGAGCTTCACTCGGGGGAATCTTCTGGGATCATTTTGGCCCCCGCTCTCCTTTTTTCGTTAGCGCTTTTGTTTTGGCGGCGATGGCCGTCTTCTATGGGGCCGGCAACTTGGACAAATTGCTGCGGGCCAGATAAAGCCCGGAGCGGACAGGAACACGAGCAAGGAGTGGGGGCTTGCCATGCTTAGTTATCTGTTGATTGCCCTGGGGCTGATAGTGGCGGTGCTGGCGCTATACACAGTTGTCCCGGACTTCTTCCTGCATCGCTGGGGATTGGGCTCTTCCCGGCGGCACTATGCGCCTGGAGTAGCGCTGACATTTGATGATGGACCGGAACCGGACACTACTCCTCAAATCCTGCAGGCTTTATCCGATTGCGGCGTTCAAGCCACCTTTTTTGTGATTGCCGCCAAGGCCCAAGCGCACCCTGAGCTTGTCCGCCGGATCAAGGCCAGCGGGCACCAGGTGGGACTGCATTCGCTGCGGCATGCCAATGCGTGGTTGGAGTGGCCCTGGCAGACCTGGCGGCAATGGGATGAGGCTTTAGCCATTGTCGAAGGCATTCTCGGGGAGACTCTGGAGTGGGTCCGCCCGCCCTGGGGCAACTTCAACCTCTTTACTTGGCTCTGGCTTAAGCGCCGGGGCAAGCGTGCAGTCATGTGGAATGTCGCGCCAAAGGATTGGATAGCCGGGCTCGCGCCGGAGGTTTTGGCCCAACGGGTAGTGAACCGGGCCCGCGAAGGGGCGATTGTCCTGCTGCACGACGGGCGGGGCGGGGCTGGCGCGGCGTGTCTGCCTGTGCCGGCCCTCGAGCTGATCAGTCACAAAATTCGCCAGGAGTGCAAGCTGCCCGTGGTGCCTTTAAGCTTTCCGGCCTGGTCGCTGGGGCGGCGGGCTGCGTTTGTCCTCTGGGAGAAATGGGAGCGGCTTTACGCCCGGCTGCACCGGGTCGAACGGATCGATCACCTAAATATCCTCCGCTTATGCAAGACCAAGTACCGGGGCCCGCTCCTTCATGCTGCGGACGGGCGCTTGCTCGCCAAACCCGGGGATGAGGTGGGCGAGATCCACATTGACAGCGCCCGCTTCCAGGAACAAGGCACAGATATGAACAGGTTGGGGATCGCGGCCATGCGCCAGGCCAAGGAGTCTCTTCCGGTGCTGGCTCGTTACATTGCGGACAATCCTGCCTACCGGGATGTCCGGGTTTTCACCGGTTTTACCCTCCTGCACCGGGCGATGAAAGGTTTTGGCTTCAAAGTTGTGGATGTGCGGCCGAGTTTGTTCAACTATGGCGTGGCAATGCTGCAGCGGACGATTCTGCGTGTTTATCATCCGGCGGGCAGGGAGCGGAAACTTGACCGGATGGGGACGACGCCCAAATTGGTCTGGATCAGCAGGGAAGAGCTCTTGACGCGCTGGTTGGACAAGACTGGCTAAGACTTTGGCTGCCGAGGATTTCTGGCTGGTCGCTTGCTTTGTATTCAGCCACCTGCTAAAATAGTTAGGTAATTCTCTGAAACCTGGCACGCCGCAGCCGAGTGGATTAGATAGTGTCAAGGGGGAACTGTTGTTCCCCCTTTTCGAGATGTCTCGAATTGTGCGCGCATTATGACGGAATTTGGAATGCATTTAGGTTTGACGGCTGGTTTGCACGCCGCGAAAATCGGCAAGACTAGATTGGTATTCCGCCGTGAGCCTCAAGCAGATAGAAAGCAGTTTTCAAGGGGGAGCACGCATGTCAGTGAAGATGGAACAAATAGACAAGAACGTCGTCGAATTGGAAGTGACGGTGGACGCTGAACGCCTGAGCAACGCGATTGGTCAGGCTGCCAAGAAACTGGCCCAGCGGGTTAACATTCCGGGCTTCCGCAAGGGCAAAGCGCCGCGGCGGATCCTTGAATCCTATGTCGGCAAAGAAGCCATTCTCGACGAGGCGGTTGAAAGATTGCTGAGCCCGGCTTACGCTGAAGCTGTGGAGGAGAGCGGGATTGAGCCTGTGGACCGGCCTGAAGTAGATGTGGTGCAGCTCGAAGAAGGCAAAGATCTGATCTTTAAAGCCAAAGTAACAGTAAAGCCTGAAGTGGTCTTGGGCGAGTATAAAGGCCTCCAAGTCGAAAAGGGCGCGGTCAACGTCACAGACAGCCAAGTGGAGGAAGAGCTGAAACGCAGGCAGGAGCAGCATGCCAAACTTTTGACCCTTGAAGAGGGCAACGTTCAAGACGGCGATACTGCGGTGATCGATTTTGAAGGCTTTGTGGACGGGGAAGCGTTCGCCGGCGGCAAAGGGCAGGACTATAGCTTGAAGATCGGTTCGGGAACTTTCATTCCCGGGTTTGAAGAACAGCTGATCGGCGCCCCGGTTGGCCAAGAAATCGATG
>Ga0334722_10003160_pt1 | contig 17971 bp, 22 predicted proteins | sample C3_bottom_MG_FD_207210 | JGI IMG/M metagenome (GOLD analysis project Ga0334722, IMG submission 207210) | Sediment microbial communities from Yellowstone Lake, YNP, Wyoming, USA - C3_bottom | ecosystem: Environmental > Aquatic > Freshwater > Lake > Sediment | place: USA: Wyoming | collected...
CACATCGCGCCCGTTCCGCCTCGAACAATCGAGCACCCATGCCCCTTCCCCGAGGAGATTCCACAGCGGCTCACGAGCAAATACTCGTTCGTAGGGGACTTGGTGCTGGACCCGTTCGTGGGATCGGGCCAAACGACCAAGGTCGCGTTCCAGATGGGGCGGAGCGTAGTGGGGTACGACGTGCAACCCGAGTACATCGCCCTTGCGGAGGCTCGCCTCACCGAGCCCAGCAGAATCCGCGAGCAGCAGCTCATCGCCCGCTTCGAGAAGGTGCCGCTGAATCAGTTGCGGTTAGGGAAAGCCGTGCTGTAGTTCGGCCAGATTATGAGACATCACCGTTTCCATCGCCACGACTCGACTCGCGACCTTGCTCTGCGCGCTAAGCGCTGTTTTTTCGGCGACCGCCACGGCGCAGTACCGATTCGGGTGGGCGGCACCGTATTCCGCGATATCCTTCATTCTGATCGCCAGCGCGCCGCTGGTCGTGTACGTCTTTCCCGGCAGCAGTTCGGGATCGACGTAGTAGAGCCCTCGTCCGGCAAGCAAGAAGAATGTCGCTTCGGTCCAGACAGCGTTTGCGACGCTGCCTTGGACGTTGATGAGGTTCGTGGTTCGACTCTCGGCGCGTCCTACTTTTGGGGCGACCGCGAATACGCCCTTTACCGAAATCCGCCCCCCGCGCGGGAGTTGGAGATCGCCTCCACGAAGTTGGGCACCGACCTGAGCAACGTCGATCCCTGCGGATCGCATGGCCCACATGGTGAACATCTCGACGGCACCACCGGCAACGAAGCGGTTCTCGTAGATGGAGGTGTTGTACTCCAAGACGACGGAAGCGATGGCCGTCTCGTACTGTTCCTTCAGCAGCGCCTTAGTCTCAATCGCATTCTTGAACTGAGCGAAGGCCTGACGTTCTTCGGCGTACGCCATCGCTCGACCTCCCGGCCATCGGGCCGAGGATACCGTGCGTGGACTTCTTGTGCAGACCGCCGACTTTTTGTGCAGGATGGCCTTTGTGTGCAAAGCCCCAGGTGCCCTCAGTAGCAATGGGGGACGGGATTTCGGTGCGGTCCTCGATGCGCTGGCAGACGCAGGGGCGTTGGACATTGCGTGGCGAATCCTGGATGCGCGCTGGTTCGGAGTCGCCCAGCGTCGTCGCCGTCTGTTCCTTGTCGCAGATTTTGCAGGAGAACGTGCCGGCGCGGTATTGGCTGTCCGCGAAGGCGGCGGCGGGGATTCTGAGGAGGTCGGCGAGGCGGGGGAAGAAGTTGCCCATGCGCTTAGAGCAAGCACTGGAAGCCGTGGCACGGATGATCCAGATAGGGTGACGTTCATCCCGATGCTCGCAGGTACATTCACGGGAGTGAGGCGCCTGACTCCTCTTGAATGTGAGCGCCTGATGGGCTTTCCCGATGGGCACACGGCGGGGCAGGCAGAGTCGCACCGCTACCGCCAACTCGGCAACGCCGTCGTGGTGCCAGTCGCCGAGTGGATCGGGCATCGGTTGGTGCGTGTCGATGAACTACTGCGGTCTGAATCGTGAGCACGTGCCATGGCTGCCCGCAGGGGCGCACGGGCTACGCGAGCGTGCACACTGCGCGTTTGACAGGAGCTGATTAGCGCGCTAGAGTCTCCATGGTGGCGTGGAGTAGTGAAAGTGAAGGACGAGTAATGCCAATGGAGCCTGTGGTTGAGCGGGTGAGTCCGCATACGGCGCGGATGTGGTTTGAGGGGAGACGCGATAACCGCCCGGTAAATGAAAATGCCTGGAAGCGATATGCGACCGACATGGCGGAAGGTCGATGGCATAATACGGGTGTGCCGCTTGTGTTCAATGGTGCCGGGCGGCTAATGGATGGTCAGCACCGATTACTGGCCGTGATCGAGTATGGGAAGCCGGTTGATTTCGTTGTCGTTCGCGGCGTTGATGATGCCGCGATGGAGGCATACGACATCGGTCTTGCGCGGCGTCTTGCGGACTTTCTACATCTGCGTGGTGAGTCATATGCGAAACAGATCGCTGCAACCATTCACTACGTGGCGCGGTATGAAAGGTACGGTACATTCCAGCCGCTGATGGTCCAGCAGGGTCAGACTGTGCAGCAGGCACTTGAGTTCTTTGACAGCCGCGCTGATGAGTTGCGGTACGCTGTGCTATTCGCGCAGACCATCTCCAAACATATCCCGGTCTCACAATCGATAATTGCATCGCTGTATGTACTATTCGCGGCGATCAATGAGGCAGATGCCGATGATTTCTTCGATAAATTGGGGTCCGGAGTGGATCTGGCTGCGACCGACGCGATCCTGTTGTTCAGACAGCGAATGATTAACAACCGGGCGGCACGTGACAAGATTGCACCGCACGTGGTAGCGGCGTTAGCGATCAAGGCGTGGAATGCATACCGCGCTGGGCGGCCGGTGCTGCAGTTATCCTGGCATCCCGGCGGGAAGACGCCGGAGCCGTTCCCGAAGCCCGAGTGACGACTGGGAAGGACGACAGAATATGACAAATGCACCGACCAAAGAGGATTTCTACGCTCATCCCGACGCGGGACATTCGAGACGACTGGTATTTCTCCGCAGCCTGGTAATCGGTGAGCCCGTATTGGTCACCGAAGGCATAACACGAGCGCAAACTATGAGGGGTCGGCGCGGGTCGCTGCAATCCGCCTCTAAGAAGGAGAAGATGGCGATTAAGACACTCATTCGGGGCGATGAATTGTGGGTGATGCGGGTCGCATGAGGCGTGCGATCCGGATTACAACGGGTCGCGGCATGGGGGCTATCGAATCCCCATTGCTGCGCCTGAGCTTGCATGTGTACTCGGCCAAGCACTACGTGCCATATTCACTCCGTGACGCGGTGGACCGCCAGATCCTCGGGCTGAAGCGGGTGGGCTACTGGCGTGCTGCCTGGCAGTGGGGCGACTGGTACGTCGGGATCGGAAAGTGAAGCGGCATAAGTTTCGCTCCGGCGCCGATCTGACCCGCCACGACTGCTCGACGGGGCGTATCGGATATACGAGTGTGCAATCGGCGCGGCTGGCAGTATCGAAGATGACGAAGCGCGCGCGGGCATACCTCTGTGACGAGTGCCGATACTGGCACGTTACGGCGTCGAGCCTGATCGCGCGGCCCGATCGTTTGATACAGTCCGCGTCACGCCATCCGTACCGCCGATCGAGGGAGTCAGACGAGTGACACAGGCCGAGACTCGCACATATGCGCCGGTGGGCTGGGATGGACTCGATGCCATGCTCGAGGCCGTCCAGCGTGAGCACCCCGCAACGGCTGGGATGATCGTGGAGATCCGCGGCGAGTTGGCGGGGATGCGCTATCTGCTCGGGACTGAGCCAGAATCACCGGAGCACAAGCAGCGCCAGACGGTACGGGACGCGCTGGCGTTCGAGCCGAGTACAGCGCATGCGGCGTTCGCGGTGGTGACGCAGGTGACGGATATGCGGCGCTACGGGTTCACGGGGTCGTTCTGCCCCGACTGTGGCGGGACGCACATGGTCCGCGCCGGCACGTGCGAATCGTGTAGCGACTGCGGCGCGACGACGGGGTGTTCGTGACGATCCAGAACCGTGAACTGATCCCGGGCTGGGCTCCTCCGAACGCGCCATTCAGCTGGACGCGCGTGGAGCGCGGCGCGGATGGTGGCAAGTACCGCCACGATCTCAGCGGACAGACAGTGATCATCAGCGCGTCAATAGAGGATGACGGGCGCGCCTGGCTGCACTTCTCCACTGCGTTCGCGCACAGGTTGCCGACGTGGCCCGAGTTCGTCTCCACCAAGGAGAAGTTTCTTGGGGCAGAGGTGAAGGCGATCCAGATCATCCCGCCGCGGGCCGAGTACGTGAACATCCATCCGTACGTGTTGCATGCGTTCGTCTGCCTGGACGGCGATCCGCTGCCGGACTTCACGCGTGGCTCTGGCTCGCTATGATCGGCGCATGTCGCGTGGTGACTTCGTGCTCTGGTCGCTGATGGGGTTTGCGCTGCTCTGGGCCGTTGCGGGGCTGCTCTCGGACGTACCGCGCTAGCGCGGGCTACAATCGCGGCATGACTTCCGATCTCTGGATCCCCTCTGGCGCGCTTGTTGCCGCCGAGAAGGCGCGCGAGTTACAGGCGCTGAGCCAGTCCGTTACGAATGCACATCCGCAGAGCCCGCAGTCCGGCGGGGGCGGCACGATCATGCTCTGGGCTCTGGCCGCAGCGGGCGAGTACTTCCCGGCATGGGGCAGGGCGCCCAAGGCGCGCGATGCGCAACTCCGCCAGCTCTGGCATACCGAACCGTTCCTGGCGGGCGCGATCTCGACCATCGCCGCTCGCAATGCGGCGATGGAATGGCGCGTCACCGGCTCCGATCAGGCGGCCGAGGCGGGCGCATCGATGCTGCGCAACGCCAACAATGGGCGCGGCTGGGAGTCGTTCATTGCGCAGATCACGATCGACCTCGCCACTCAGGATAACGGCGCGTTCGTAGAGCTCGTGCGCGAGGATCCAACGCGCCCGGACTCGCCCGTGATCGGACTGAATGCCCTCGACAGCGCCAGGTGTTGGCAAACGGGCGTTCCCGAGACACCCGTGATCTATGAGGACGCGAACTCGGTACTGCATTACATGCAGTGGCACCAGGTGGTGCAGCTGCTTGAGATCCCGAGCCCGCAGACATTCCCCGTGATGGGCACCTTCTGGACGCTCCAGTACTCCGCCATAACACGCGTCCTTCAGTTCGCGCGGGTAATGAAGGCGGCCGGCGACTATGACGAGGAGAAGATCACCGGGCGGTTCGTTCGCGCCGTGCATCTCCTCTCCGGGATCACGACGCATGAGATCGCGGATGCGATGGCGAAGGCGCAGGCAGCCGCCGATGGGCAGGGCCTTACCCGCTACATGCAGCCGGTGATGGTTGGCTCGGTGAACCCCACCTCGAGCGTTGGCCACGACACGATTCCGCTCGCAAGCCTTCCCGACGGCTGGGACATCGAGAAGCACTACAAGTGGTACCTCACGGTGCTGTCGCTGGGGCTGCTCACCGACTACCAGGAGTTCGCGCCGCTGCCGGGGGGAAACCTCGGAACATCAACGCAGTCCGAGACGCTGCATCTCAAGTCGAAGGGCAAAGGGCAGGGACTCTTCCAGGCGTTGATCGCGCGCCTGATCAACCTGCACGGAGCGCTGCCGTCGGGGATTATGTTCGCGTGGGACGAGACTGACATCGAGGCGGACAAGCAGGTCGCCGATGCTGCGAAGGTGCGGGCCGATACCCGCGCTGCGCGGATCGCCTCGGGCGAGATCACGCCGCAGGTAGCGCGCCAGATCGCGCTCGATGCCGGTGACCTCTCGCAGGAGATCTTCGACGCGCTGCAGGCCGCCGAGGCGCAGGCAGCGGCGGAGACGGGCCAACTCCCGACCGGCGATCTCACGCCCGAGGCGAGCGTCGAGGGCGAGGACGCGGCGAAGGCGATGCCGATCGTCACACCGCTGCTCAGCGAGAAAGCGACGGGGACGGTCAACTTCGGCACACTGATCTCCTCGCGACTCCATCGGGCATATGCAATGACGGCGGACGATGCGTCGGCGCTCGGGTATTTCCCGTCGCTTGATGACCGTCTGGCGGTGGCGGGATCGATTGGGCCGGCGCTCAGGATGTTCGAGGAGTTGTTACGGGAGGCGGGCGTCTGGGACATCCCCGTGCGCCCCGAGGATGCCGACCGGCTGATGGAGAGCTCGCTGAAGGCGCTGGCGGAGGAGCGCGCGGGCCCGGATCAGGCGCGGCTCCAGTTCGAGGGTGATGTGGCGGACGAGATCGGGGAGGCGCTCGGCAAGGTGCGGCGGGAGTTGACGCGGCGCATGCGCGAACTAGCGCCGATCTAGCCTGACATGCTGGATGCGATTCTCTACGATGCCGACTTCTGGGCAGAGGCGCGGCGGATCATGCTGCCGGTGGCGCGGCGGGTGTTCCGCGAGGCGTACCTGATCGGTGCCGCGCTCGGGGCGCGCGAGACGCCGCGTGGGCTACGTTCGAAGCCGCCGGCGGGTGTGCTCCAGGACATGATCCTGACGGGGCTACGCGCGATCGGGGACGGCAATTATCCGGGCGTGGCGGGCTATCAGCCGATCCCGGATGTGTCCGGGCTCACGCCACTTCCCTTCGACTTCGAGGCGATATCGACGGCGGCCGAGAATGTGATCGGCGAGTACAGCGATGCCTGGTGGGCGCAGCTGGAGACGAGCACGCGCGAGTCGCTGCGGCGGACGATCCAGCGGGCGGAGGCCGAGGGCCTGACGATGCCGCAGATCATCGCCGAGATCGAGCCGCTCTTTGGGCCCGAGCGGGCGGCGAGGATCGCGGTATCTGAGACGACTACGCTGCTCGGTCAGGGTGCCCAGGCAACCTATCAGCGAGCGGGTTTCGGGCGCTGGGTCTGGCGCACGGTGAGGGACGCAAGGGTAGATCCGCTGTGCGACGCCCGTGCTCGCGAATCGGATCCGCAGTTTGGCGGGACGCCATATTCGATGACGCGGCGGTTCGAGCGAGCCCACGTGGGGTGTTTGTTGCCAGGATCCGTTGTCTCAGGGGCGTCGGTTGAAGGTGTGATGGCTAGGCTGTTCGATGGGGATGTGGTCGTCATCCGCACTGCCAGCGGCAATCAACTGTCCGTCACCCCAAATCATCCGATACTCACGCCGCGCGGCTGGATCGCTGCTGGATCGCTGCGCGAAGGACACCAGGTCATCGAGGACGCCAGGCCCCAATGGGTGGCGCCGCTTATTGGCCCAGATGACGTAGAGATGCCAGCCAGAGTTGAAGAGGTGACGCGCGCGCTCTTGCGCTCTGGCGGTGTGCGGGCCACTCGTATGCCAGTTTCCGCCGAAGATTTCCACGGCGACGGGGCCGACGGTGAGGTCGATGTTGTATGGGCCAGTCGCGACTTGCGGGCGCGCTTCGAGGCCACGATCTGCGAGCCAACTGCGCAAAATACGTTCGCCGGCGCTAGCGCGGCGCTCATCCCCGTCTCGGGCAACCGCGCGTCGTACGCGCTCAGCAGCGGTGGCATTGCGGCCTCGCGAGGCTTTGTGAGCGGCCGCGACTTGTGTGCTCCGTTGTTCAGCACTCATGCCAGACCATTTCAAGCGCTCAGCCTCAGATTGCCCGCGAGGTTCTATGCCGGCGCGCAAAAGCCTGCGTCGGATCGCATCGCGTCAGACGCCATAGCGTTGAGCGAGCGCGTTCTCCGAGGTGCCAGCAAGATAGAGGCTTACCAACTCGGGCTCGTTGTTTCCGTTGAGGCGATCTGTTACACGGGCCACGTCTACAATCTCCAGACCAAGCGGGGGTACTACTCGGCCGGGGGTATTGTAACTCAGAACTGCAGGTGCTGGTCTGTGCCTTATGGGCCACCTACTGGCGCATAGGAATCACCGAGTGCTGGTCCGTGCTCGGTGATGTTGTGGGTGTCGGCGCGAAGCTGCGCGTGAGCTTTGTTGCGAGTCCAGATCCCCACATGACGGTTACAGATACTGCAGTGGGCGAAGAACCCATGTCCGAAGTGGTCGCTGAGCACCATTGCCGGCGGCGGCGGTCCGTTCTCGGCGATGTCCTCTGCGACGAGCCTGCGGATCGTCGCGCCCTCATCCATGGTCATGCTGTACGTCCTTCCGGCTACTCGGTGGATTCTAGCGCCATATATCGAAGTTGACAATAGACTAGGCTATTGGTAGAGTCCGATATTAACAGACCAGCGCATGGAGGCGATCTGGTGATGGCATGCGACCGCTGTGGTGGACAGGTTATGTTCGATAAGCGGGATGATGATCGCGCCTGCATCGCCTGCGGAGCGCGGGTACTGAGTGAGTACGAGATCGAGCGCGCGCAGGCCGCGGTATTGATGCGTGAGCGGACGGGACGCGGTGGGCGGTATGACCATCGTATCCCGAGCTCGAACGGGATCATGCTGGACTAGGGGGCGGTCGTGGACATGATCTGGTGGGTGCGGTTGCGGGTGGCTGGGTGGCTACTTGGACAGCACGCGATCGATGTCGTGGAGGCATACAACCAGGGCTATGAGGCCGCGACGCAGGCGGCAGAACGCACGGTAGTGGGGATGCTCCGGCGACAAGCTGGATGAGGCGGCATGTGCGCGAGTGTGAGTATTGCCGGCTATATCTCGCGGCGCGCTGGATTGAGATTGCCATGCGGGCGGCGCGTACCAGTCCAGTGGTACCCGCTGAGGATGAGTTGCGAGCGGCGATCTTTGGGCGCAATGGTAGATATGGCGGGGAGGCGGGCGGATGAGCGGCGACGAACTCAAGGCATGGATGCAGGTGAACGACTACTCGGTGCGCGAGCTCGCCCATGATCTCGCCGTGCACTGGACCGCGGTGTATCAGTGGATGGCGGGAGTGATGCGGCTGACGGAGATCAATGTGCGCGCACTCCAGGCATTGGCGGCTGATAGCGCGGCGCGTGAGCGGCGGGTGGCGGCGCGGATGACGGTGGGGGCATTAAGGGAATGGCTGCCGACGCATGCATATGCGGTCGAGGATCTGGCCGATGCACTCGACATGGCGCCGCGCGCTGTCGAGAAGCTACTTGCGCGGCACATGGATGAGGAGTTGCCGCGCCCGCTTGTGCTGGCGGTGCGGAGTCTAGAGTGTTCCCCTCGGCCGATTCGGCCCGTCGGCATGGATGGTGCGGAGTTCGCGGCGTGGCTTGGGGCCTCCGGGCAAACGCAACGCGATGTGGCTGATGCGCTAGGTGTATCGATCGGGGCGGTGAGCCGATGGAACGCAGGGACGCGTGGTGTCTCGCCGATGGTGCGGCTCGCGTTGAGGACGCTCGGGTAGCATAAATGCGGTTACAGGTGATCCGCCCGAGCAAGTTACCGCTGGGCGTAAACGCGGCGGCATTGCTTCGCGCGCAACTTGGGGCGGCCGGATTTGCTGGTGATGTGCTATCTGATCTGGCCAACTATCCTCCGCAGGAGCCGCGTAAGGGCGAGCGCCAGAGCCTCGGAAAGCGCGCTGGAAACCGGCTGCGCACGCGCACCACGATCGGCGGTGGATACCGCAGGACGGGAACGCTCGGGCGCGGCTGGCGCATGCGCGGGCCATCGAATGGGACGCGCGGGGTGCTGGTGGAGGTGCGCAACCGCGTGCCTTATGCCGTCTATGTTGAGGGCCCGATCGGTACACCGAAGGGACAGCGCCAGACCGCCGAGATGCGGCGCCGTGGTTGGCCAGCGATCACGACGGTCGCCAGGCGGCGCTGGGCGCAGCGGCGCGAGGTGATTGTGCGTATCCTCACACAGGAGGATCATCGCATCTCATTCCCGAAACCGCGATAGATCAACTTGGCATGGTGGAAGGTCGATATGAGACTTATTGCGAACGCGCTATTTGTCGGGCTTGTGGCTGCGGCGACGTTCGTGATCTTCTCGGCGACTTCTGCCATTGGAAACCCAAATCAATGCAATGAGAACAATCCAGAGAACTGCCCATCGCCAACCGCTGTCTGCGATAAGGGCAATGCGGTGGGTAATCCGCACTGCCTGATACCTACACCGCCGAGCACTGGCACGCCGACCGCAACTAGCACGGTTACCGCGACATCGACGCCAACGGGCACGCCTATCGTGACGCCGACGCAGCCGTCATCTGGTGGTGGTGGAAGTTTGGACACGCCGACTGAGGATCCCAGGCCAACCGCGACGAATACGCCAGTCCCTACTCCGGCGGCATCACCTCGCCCGACGCCGACGGTACTGATCAGCCCGCCGCCGATCATCCTGCCGCCAAACCCGCAGCTTCCGAAGAGCGGCAACTAACCCCGTATTACCCGCTAGGCATTCTGGGCGTGTAGACTTCGCGACGAAGGACGCACGCGAGGCTAGGCTTAGTGCCGTATAGCGGCCCCGGCGACGACACCCTTCCTGCGGGCATTAAGCGCCTGTCGGCGATCAAGCGACGTGCGTTCGTGCATGCCTACAACTCCGCCTATGCTGATCACCGTGATGGGGAGAGCGCTAAGGAGCGCGAGGGCCGCGCGTTTGCGACCGCGCATGCCGCCGCGAACCGTGCAGGGGAGAAGTCCATGCCTGAGGACATCGCGGTGAAGGATTATGACGAGATCCAGGAGATTATTCCCGTTCGTGTGGTCGAGGAGTACGAGAACCCATACCGGCACATGTATTCGTTCTCCGATCTCGATACACAGCATGCGACCGAGAAGGCGACCAGCGCACTCGATATGGTGTTCACCAACTTCAAGCTGCTATCCGAGAATATCCTCTGCGATGATGATCTATCGGCGGACCAGAAGGCGAGTGCACTTGCGGCGCTGACTGGCGAGCTGACGCAGCGCCTCGCGGATGTGCGCGTGGATCCCGAGGCGGCGTATCGCGACATCGAGAGCGCGGTGACGAACACCGCAGATGATCCTGGTGTATTCGCGGCATTCAAGGATGCCGGTGGTGGCTGGCGTTGGGCGACGGTGCATACGAACAAGTTTCGCGACAAGACGGGCGAGATCTTGGCGGACGAGGCGCACCGTGAGTACGTCGATTGGGCGAACGCGGATAAATCGCGGATGCCGGTGCTGCGCTTCTGGCATATCCCGCAGGGCGTAGCGCCAGGCTCACCGTTTGATCTTGGGCAGGCGGATCTCGTCGCATATGACGACAATGGGTTCGTGATCGCCTCGGGGTCATTCTTCCAGGACAAGATCGACGTGGCTGAGCGGCTAGCCGGGATGAAGGATCTTGGGTGCTCGCACGGGTACATGTACAAACGCAGCGACATGCAGAATGGCGTGTTGCGCGCCTATCGCACGTTTGAAGTGACGGTCGTGCCGCGGCCGTACGAGGCGAATGAGCTGACGCTTGCTGGCGTCGAGGGAGGGATCATGCTCACCGGTAAGCAGCGCGAGGCCGCGATCGAGGTACTCGGCGAGGAGCGTGTGAAGACGCTCGAGGAGCAGATGGCTGGGATGCGCGCTGTGGCCGAGGCCGGCGGGATCTCGTACAAGGACGTTGCCGAGGCGCTGGTGGCGCCGGTGGAGGCGGAGGCGATCACGGCCACAGCCGAGGTGGACATTGTTATGCCAGAATCAGAGCCAGAGGAGGGCAGCGAGCCCGTCCCGCTCGCCGATGCCATGCAGATACCGCAGGCAGTGTCGGCGCCGGCGGATCTGCGGACCGAGCCGGACGCCACGGCGACACTGATTGCGGCGATGCAGTCGGCGGTAGAGGGCGCGCTGGGCCCGATCCGGGCCGAGCTCGATGAGTTGCGCCAGGGACAGAAGGACTACCTCGACCGCCTGGCGGCCGTGGAGCAGAGCGATGACGAGCGCATTGCCGCGCGGATCGCGCCGCGGGTGGGTCCGCTGGTGGGAGCGAAGGCAGCGAGTCGCTCGCCCGAGACGGCGATTCCCGAGGATGTGGCGGAGCAGATTCGGGAGCGCTTCCGGCTCGCCGAGAAGGTAGATGGGGAGCCGGAGTTGACGGGTGCCGCGGCATACATGCCTGGCATCCTGCAGACGCTCCAAACCGCCGCGCTGCTGGGGGGCGACTAACGCTTGATACTCAGGCGCTGTAGACTCACGAGTAATCGGGGCATGGATGCCCTGATCCAAGGGTAAGGAAACCGCAATGGTCATGGCACCCGAGAAGCCGCAGACCGAGGCCATCGATGGGCTCATCGGGGCGCTGGCAACTGCGGTTGAACGCCGCATTGGTACGAAGGCGATCAGCTATAAGCACGATCCAACGGGCAACCCGACGACAACCGGGTATGTTCACGGGAATGGTGGCTCCCTCTCCTACCCGGGGATCGACCAGCAGGTATTCCATACCGTGGTCGGCGCGCGCGGACTTATCGGGCAACTCCCGGTGCGTTCCGCTATCGATACAAACCCGCTTTACCCGATCATCACCGGTATTACCGGCGACACCGGAGAAGAGAAGACAGAGGTTTGCGACGACGCCCCGATCGCGGGGATCATAAAGACCTGCTATACGACCTCGGTGTTTGGCAGGTACGAGCGCCAGACGCCACAGATTGAGCTGAACAGACTTGGCACGGTGAACAACCGCGCCGAGCCGCTCGATCTGCGCCTCATTGGTAGCCCGATCGAGAACACGGGGTTGTTCCTCGGCTCAGGTCCGGCGGCAAACGGGCCGGCGGACGTGCTCAATAACGAGGTCTCGGCGCGGATGTGGGCGCTCGCGGTCTCGCTGCACCGCCTGATCTCGCAGCAGTTGTGGACCGGCACGCCGGCGAACAACAACGGCGATGGTTACAAGGAGATCACGGGCATCAACCTGCTCGTCAACACGGGCCACGTCGATGCGCTCACAAACACGACGTGTCCGTCTGTGGACTCGCTCGTCTCGAACTTCAACTATGGCAACATCTCCACGTCCGGCGGGGACATCGTCGAGGTGCTCACATATCAGTACCGATACGTGAAGGATCTCGCCTTCCGTACTGGCGTGGCGCCGGTGCGCTGGGTGTTCGCGATGAGACCAGAGGTGTTTCAGGAGCTGACGGCGGTATGGCCATGCGCGTATTTGACGGCGCGCTGCACATTCGATTCGGACGCCGCGCGCGTGCTCGTGGATGGCAATGAGCAGGTAGCGATGCGCGATCGCATGCGCACCGGCTCATACTTGCTCGTCGATGGAGAGCCGATCGAGGTAGTTCAGGACGATGGCATTCCGGAGCACACCTCGACGGATGATCCAAGCGTGCCGGGGGCGGCGTTCAGCTCCTCGATTTACCTGCTCCCGATGAGCATTCTAGGTGGGCAGTCCGTGCTGTACATGGAGTACATGGACTTCGGCAACCCCTCGATCTCGAGCGCTATCCAGCTCGCCCCCGGCATGTTCCGCGTCGAGGGCCCGTGGATCACCACCCACAAGGTCCGCAACTGGTGCCTCCAGCTGCAGACCAAGATCGAGCCGCGGCTCGTGTTGCGGACGCCGTGGCTTGCCGCCAGGCTTGATCATGTGGTCGCAAGCCCGCTCATCCGCACTCGGGCCCCCTTCCCGAACGATCCGTATTTCACCGATGGTGGGGTTCAGACCAACCGACCGGGCCCGAGTCTCTATAGCCTCTGGAGCTAGTCCCTGGCAGGCCATCGACGCGCAGATGAACCTAAGGGGGGCCGCAAGGCTCCCCTTCTGCATTACCGTATTGGCGTGGCGCGCCCGCTAACCCCCCGCGGAGGCGCGCTGCAGTGGCGGGGCCCGTACTCCTTTCCGGGCTCCCGCCACCATCGCTTGACAACATGTTGGCGCATCGCTAGAGTCATATATACAACTGGACCAGGGAAGGACGAACCCAATGACACACGAGACCTGGATAAAAGCCGTCACCGCATCCGGATTTGGAGCGCTCCCAGGCTTCGACTTCGAGTGCTCCTGCGGCTACAGCGAGGGGTATGCGATCCGCTCGATGACTGAGGACGCGGCGCGCAGCCACCGTGAGTACATGGCCCGCAAGGAGGCCAAGATCAAGAGGATGGTCCGCGGGCTACGCAAGCGCCGCCTACTGGCTGCTGGACTCACGGAAGGACGAATGTAATGACACACGAGCATAGGTCCGAGTATGACGATGGTTACGTTGCCACAGCCTCCGACGACTTTCGTACACGGATGCGCATGGAACCACGCGTAACTATCTTCGCACCTGCATCGAACGAATGGTTGCGCGCTCACTATGCCGCTGCCGAGCGCCGAGAGCGATGGCGCGAGCGCAGGATACTTGCGTTTAATATCGCAAGTACAACCGCGTTGTTCGCGTTGCCGGTGCTTGCATATGCGTGGGCTATCTCGTGATAGTGAGCCCGCCGCATCACGAGCACGGTGGAAGGATGAAGCAAAGTGGCAAAGATCGTACGGACGAAAGCGAAAGTAACCGGGGGGATTACGCCTGTTGAAAAGGCGGCGCTGGATCAGCATGCTGGTCTATGGATTGATCGGATTATGCGTACTGATCCGATTGAGCCGGACAAGATCATCCCTGCCATTGAATCTTTGTATGCGGTGTCAGGGTTGGCGAAGCCCAAGGTAATTATCGTGCCGTCGCCGTTGGTGATGGCGGTGGCTGGTGGGTTCGCACGGGCGCTATTGAGTACCGACGCTGCCACCATCGCGGCTACCCTGGCGGCTACCCGCGTGGCCACCAACGCGGCCACCAACGATGCCGCCGGCGTGGCCACCGACGAGGCCACCGACGAGGCCACCGACGAGGCCATCCGCGTGGCCACCGACGAGGCCACCCGCGTGGCCACCAACGCGGCCACCTACGCGGCCACACGCGCGGCCACCAACGCGGCCACCTACACGGCCACACGCGCGGCCACCAACGCGGCCACCGACACGGCCACACGCGCGGCCACCAACGAGGCCACCGGCGTGGCCCCCCGCGTGGCCACCAACGCGGCCACCAACGCGGCCACCGACGCGGCCACCCGCGTGGCCACCGATGAGGCCACCGACGAGGCCATCCGCGTGGCCACCAACGCGGCCACCGGCGTGGCCACCGACGAGGCCACAGACTTTGCCACCTACACGGCCACCCGCGCGGCCACCAACGAGGCCACCGACGAGGCCATCCGCGTGGCCACCGACGAGGCCACCCGCGCGGCCACCAACGCGGCCACCGACGCGGCCACCCGCGCGGCCACCAACGCGGCCACCTACACGGCCACACGCGCGGCCACCAACGCGGCCACCGGCGTGGCCACCGACGAGGCCACCGACGCGGCCACCCGCGTGGCCACCAACGAGGCCACCTACACGGCCACACGCGCGGCCACCAACGCGGCCACCGACGCGGCCACCCGCGTGGCCACCGACGCGGCCACCAACGATGCCATCCGCGTGGCCACCAACGCGGCCACCGGCGTGGCCACCTACACGGCCACCGACGCGGCCACCAACGATGCCGCCGGCGTGGCCACCGACGAGGCCACCGACGAGGCCACCGACGTGGTCACCCACGCGGCCACCCGAGGAGCCATTACCGCCGCTGACTTGCCTATTGGATGGGCAGGCAATGTCGCGAGAATGTTCACATCAGATCCTCAACTCGTTGTGGAGATGCTTAAGTCAGTAAAGAGCTGGTGGCATTCATACTCGGGTGGGAATATGTGGGGGCAGTATGACTGCTACCTCACTGGGTTTCGAGATGTGCTCGGGCTCGATCTCCCGATCTACGAAAAGTACGCGGCATGGGAGCAGGCGGCGATTCATGGTGGATTTCGGTATCTGCACCCAGCATTCTGCATGGTTTCTGACTTCCCCGCGGTGCTGAAGAAGGATGATCGTAACCGTCCCCATGCATCCGATGGGCCGTCTCATCGCTGGCGGGATGGATGGGAGCTCTATCACTGGCATGGAGTTCGGGTGGATCGACGGATCGTGATGGAGCCGGAGAGCATCACGGTGCAGGAGGCGCTCGCTGAGCAGAATGCCGATATACGGCGCGTGATGTTCGCGCGCATTGGGGGGGCCAGGCTCGCGGCGGAGATGCCGACAGAGACCATCGATGAGTCGCGAGACGTGAGCGGGCACCCGCGCCGGCTATACAGGATCAAGGGTGTGACGGACACGCTCTATATCGATCTGGAGGACCACATCGGGCAGAAGCACATTGCGCGAGCGGTACCGCCCGAGGTGCGAACCTGTGATGAGGCAGTAGCGTGGAGGAGGGGTGCGATAGATTACGAGGATGGCATCAAACGGGTGAACTGGGAATACGCGCCAAGCGTGGAGGGTTAGAGAAATGGATCAGCAGGGTCATGGAGACATGTACATGCGGCAGGTGGCGGAATCGGACATCCCGGCCGATGTGAGGGAGCGGCTCGAAGCGTGCGCACTGAGCCGCGTTGTGCTCGCCGAGGGGGAGCAGACGGGCCATGTGCACTTGCTCACGAGCGAGGCGCCGATCGGCCTGGTGCGTGACTCGGACATGGTGGCGTACGTGCTGCTGCGCGATGCGGGCCTATTGACTCACGAGGAGCATGGCGTTCGGACGCTGGAGCCCGGATACTATGAGGTGCCCACGGAGCGGGACTACGATCCGACGCTCTACCAGCGCATGGTTGTCGATTAGGTGATCTGCGGTGCGCTGCCAGGCAGCGCACCGCAGATCAAGCGAAGGACGAAGTCATGCTCGAGGGGCGCATTCTGATCACTGGTGGGGCGGGGTTCCTCGCGCGCGGGATCTATCGACGCGCCCGTCGCGAGTCATGGCCGGCACAGTGGACGTGTTTAAGTCGCGATGATTCTAAGCACGCCATACTCCAGGCACGCTATCCCGAGGTTGCATGTGTGCTTGGTGATGTTGCACGCATGGGTATCGATGAGCTCGCGCTGTTGTTTCGCGGGCACGATCTCGTCATCCATGCCGCCGCATCGAAGTACGTGGATCGTGCGGAACTAGCGGCGCGCGAAACGGTGCACGTGAACGTAGTCGGGAGTATGAACGTCGCGCAGGCGGCGATCCTGGCACGTGTCACGCAGGTGGTCGGGATCTCGACCGATAAGGCCGTCCAGCCGGTCAATGTCTACGGCATGTCCAAGGCGATCATGGAGCGGATCTTTCAGGAGGCGGGGCAGAACGAGTACGGCACCGAGTTTGTGGTGATGCGGTACGGGAACGTGATCGGGTCGACGGGATCCGTGATCCCGATGTGGCGCCGGCAGCTGGCCGAGGGGAAGCCGATCGCGGTGACGGACCCGACGATGACGCGCTACTGGATGAGCGTCGATGAGGCGGTGGATGCGATCGTGCATGCAGTGTCCTTCGCGCCGAACGCGCACGTCGTGATCCCGCGGCCGCGGGCGATGCAGATGGGGGCGATCGCGGCCGCGCTGGCGGGGACGCGCTGGAACGGCGAGGGATTCGCGGATGAGTCGCGGATCAGGATCGTCGGGCTGCGTCCAGGTGAGAAGCGCCACGAGTCGCTCATGCATGCGGCGGAGTCGGTGCGGGTGGAGCATCGCGATCGTCCGTACTCCTGGATCGCGCCGCCCGGGACGCCCCTGCACAACCGCGAGGAGTTCGAACTGGTGAGTGACCGGCCCGAGGCAGGCTGGATTATGCCCGAGGAGATGCTCGAGTTGATTGTGGACGCCGAAAACGTATGAGGCTGCTCGTGTTCGGGGCCGCGGGCGAACTCGGCACGCAGATCTGTATCGCCGCGCCGCCTGACTGGGAGGTGCGGGCGAGCACGCGGGTCTTTGCGGATGTGACGCGGCTCGCGGACATGCACCGCGAGGTGCGGTACTTCCGTCCGAACGTTGTGATCAACTGCGCCGGCGTGCTGCGCGGGGACGACGCCCCGGATCCTGAGTTTGTTGCCGTGAACGCGCTTGCGCCGTACAACATCGCCGATGCGTGCGAGGCGTACGGCGCGAAGCTGGTGCAGATCTCGACTGACTGCGTGTTTGCCGGGCATCGCGCGCGCTGGAACATGATCACGGACACCCCGGACGCGCAGGACCTCTACGGACGTTCGAAAATGCTTGGCGAGGTGCGCGCGCCGCACGTGGCGGTGGTGCGGACCTCGTTTATAGGGCCTACCTCGCGGCTCTGGCGCTGGCTGGAGGGTGAGGCCAAAGCGGGCAAGACTAACGTTCCTGGCTGGGAGCGGGCCTCATGGTCTGGATCTACATCACGCGAGGTGGCCGAGGCGCTGATTGCGGCGATTGAGACCGATGTGCTGCCATGGGGGCGCGTGGCGCAACTAGCGACTGAAGCTCCGATTTCCAAACGCCAGGCGGTGCAGGCATTGGTCAAGCACCTTGGATTGCCGCTTATCGTGGAGCCCGTAGATTGGCCGCACCTGAATATGGCGCTGTGCCCGACGCTGACGATCCGGCCATTTGGCGCGGCGATCGAGGATCTCTAGTGAGTTATCCATTGCTCACCGTGGTGCTGCTGACATATGA
>Ga0334722_10003161_pt1 | contig 17960 bp, 22 predicted proteins | sample C3_bottom_MG_FD_207210 | JGI IMG/M metagenome (GOLD analysis project Ga0334722, IMG submission 207210) | Sediment microbial communities from Yellowstone Lake, YNP, Wyoming, USA - C3_bottom | ecosystem: Environmental > Aquatic > Freshwater > Lake > Sediment | place: USA: Wyoming | collected...
TGGTGGTCGGGGCACCTTTTTCTGTCCCAAATGTCAAAAATTACCCGTCAAATAATCCTGTGTTAAAATCCTCTTTATCCTGTTAAATATTTATTTATATAACACATATGGCAAACGGTAATGGCAAGGAACAATCAGCAAACTTTCAGACCACCATCGTCCGCTTTGATCTCAGATACGGTCATGTTAGTCAAATAACTACCATCTCCGATGGAGATGAAACAAAATTTTGTCGGAATCTTGGGATAAGTCGTGGTGTAAAAGTGAATTTATTTCACGGTCACGACCGAACGCTCATTACTTGTTTTGACCAGGATGTAATCGTCAAAGATCCGAAAGGAACGATATTAAGGCACTTAGACACTCCGTCAGATTTGCCCGTTATAGGCCGGGAGGGCGAACTTCATACTTATATCGTGGAGCGGCAAAAGGTTCAAATATTAGATCACAAAGGTAGATTGGCTTACCAAATTAATCACGAGCCAAAACCACCCACTCCCCGGGCCAGACAGTAATCATCATTGTCTTGTAATAAATCCCCGTTTCTCTCGTATTAACTGGTATAACGTTATAATTTTTTATTCTTATGAAAAAATCTATTATTTTTACCCCCGCCATTTTTATGCTTTTGTTATTAACAACTGTTATGCCGGCTTTTGCCCAGGACCTTACTCCAACAGTTACTCCGTTTCCGTCTGTTACTCCCAAACCCACTAGTTTTTTTCGTGGTCTTATTGAAGATGGTAAAAATTTGATCAAAGATCTTCGCGACGAACGTCGGGATTCAAAAAATGAAAATGAAGATGATCGCCAAGGTCTTCGTGGCACCATCACTCCTAAAATTAAGAATACTCAGCCAACCATTACCCAACAGCGTCTCGAAAACCGTCGTCGCAATCTTCAAACCCTTTATGATGAGATCCGTAATATGTTGACCAAACGTTTTGATCTTCTTGACTCTGCCAAAACCAAAATTGCCGCTAGAATCGCTGACCGCAAAGCCAAGGGTATAGATGTTACCGTTGCTCAAGCCAAATTAGATACTTTTGACCCCACCACTTACAAAGCCGACCTGGCTGCTTTCGATAAAAAATTTACCGATCTTATGGCCTCCACTTCTCCCAAACAGTTGGTCAAAGATCTCCAGGATTCCGCCAAAACCGTCCGCTCCGATCTTCAGGATCTTCACAAGATATTAATTAGCGCCCTCCGTCTACTTGTTCTGGAAAAATAAAATTTTGCTATCATAAAGTATGAAACGGCGTCTTTTGTTTTTGGCGATTTTTCTGGCTTTAGTTGTTTTGATTTTTTCTTATTATCATCCTCCGGAAAAAATCGATATCGCTCCGGCGGTTACTATTTCCTCTCCGCCGGCTGGTGGACCCACAGAAACTGATCAACAGCTTCTTGATCAGTTAAACCAATCTGCTGACCCTAATTTTGATTCCCAGTTCCAAAAGATTCAATCAGAGCTTCAATAAACCCCGTATCAAGATCATCGCCACCGTCAATCCCGCCACAGTTATTGCTGTTGCCAAGATGATCTTTTTTATCGGTTTTCTGTAATTATCTCCGATTTTGGTAAGTAATATTGCCCCGCCGCCCAAAAATACTACTCCCCCCAACAGCCATAAATACGGAAAATCTGTCAACAGCAGATCTTTCCCGATCTCCCCGTAATCACTCAAAAGTTGCCCGGGGTTATAAATTTCCATAAAATAATAGATCATTGACACCGCCACTGCCCCCGCCAGGATCATCAATAGCCATATTCCTCTTATCCCTTCTTTTTCAGCTTTAAATACCCATTTTGGTTTCATTCTTATTTCTTTTTTACCGATTTTGGTTAATATTTCTTTTTTGATATTCTTTTTCATATTATTTACTAATTGTTTTAAAGCCCTCCTTGTCAAGGGAGGGTGCCCGCAGGGCGGGTGGGTTTAATATTTTTTTTAATTTTTCTTTTCCCCGATATAGCATTACCCCGACGTTGTTGGTTGGTATATGTAATATGTCCGATATTTCCTCATAACTTTTATCTTCAAAATAATACAACAATATTACCTCTCTGTATTTTAACTCCAATTTTTCCACCGCTTCATTAAGTTTTTCAAAATCTTCTTTTTCGATCTCGATTTCTTCCAGTAATTTTTGTTTATCGCCGATAATTTCTTCCCCGTCCTCTATGTAAATGGTTTTGATCTTTTTCTTTTTAAAATAATCAATGGCTTTGTTGTGGGCTACCCTAAATATCCAGCTGGAAAACTTCTTTTTGCTGTCAAAACTCTGCAGATTTATATATGCCGTTACCAGTACTTCTTCAACCAAATCTTCTACCTCTTCCTCTTTTTGGTTGGTTAGATTTTTTAAATACCCATACAATTTACCCTGATATCTTCCAATAATATCTCCGTATTTCTCTTTTTTCCCCGACTGAACTTCAATGACTATCTCTTCGTCGTTCATCTGGTAATTATACTAAAATTTCCTGTTAAACTATAAAATCCTATGATTAAAACCGTCGTTTTCGACATTGGCAACGTTGTTTGGCGGTTTCGGCCGCTTCAAACCCGGGTTTTTCGTCAATGGGCCAAGCTCTTAGGTGTTTCTCTTCATGATTTTCGTTTGAATTTTTATGAAAAAAATGGCCTCTATCGCCGTTTTGAAACCGACGACCTTAGTTTATCCGATTGGCTTGCCGACATTGCTCCGGACCTCGACCCCAATATTTTTCTCAAAATTTTTAACCAAACTTATCAGGACCGGACCGAGTTCTCCAAATATATAAATATGCCCGTTGTTGAGTTTATTTCTACTCTTCGCCAACATCACCTTCCGGTTGGTTGTCTTTCCAATCTTGAAAAACAACTTTCTGCCTCCGTCGAAGAATACCTTTTACCAAATTTCGACTATCATATCCTTTCCTGGCAGGTTCGTTGCCGTAAACCCAACCCCAAGATCTATCGTGAAATATTCAAACATGGTAAGTTTTTACCCTCGGAAATTCTCTTTATTGACGATACCCCTGTTAATGTTGCCGCCGCCAAAAAACTTGGTATCAATAGTGTTTTATTTACCACCGCTTCCCAGTTAAAACACGACCTAAAAAAATATTTTCCAAAAGATTCTCCCTTGCCGAAGAAGGGAGATACATCGCGTTAGCGAGGAGAGGGATTTATTTCACCAGTCCGACTGGTAGGTACCAACTGAACGGTTTTTTACAGACTGGACAGCTGGTTGGTGGAGTTTTCCCTTTGTGGATATAACCGCAGTTTACGCATTTCCATTCTAATTCCGTCTCGCTATTATAAAGTGTTTTGCTGTCCAATTTTCCCGAAATTATAATATATCTTTCCTCGTGTTTTTCCTCGACCAATTTCAAATGACCAAATAACCTGGTTGCCTCTTTATCCTCGTCGGCTTCCGCCTGTTTTTCAAAATCAGGGTACATTTTTGTCCATTCATATTTTTCTCCCTCCGCCGCCATCTTTAAGTTATCGCTGGTTTTGGCAAAAGGGGAGATTGCCAATTCTGCCGGTGTCGACACTAGTCCGGTTATCAATTCAAATTCCTCTTCGGCGTGTACTCTTTCGTTATCAGCCGTTTCTTCAAACACCCGGGCGATCCATTCCAGATTCTCTTTCCGGGCAATTTTGGCAAAGGTCAGATATTTATTTCTTGCCTGGCTTTCCCCGGCAAAGGCCTTCAGCAGATTTTGTTGAGTTTGGTTCATACAATCATTTTAACACCCCAAAAATTTGTTTATATATTTTTTTATGTCCCTCTTTCTTCAAAGAGGGAAACGGCGGAGCCGAGGGAGATTTCTCATGCTACAATCGTAGTATATGAACTGCAACTGTCATTGTAATGGTAAATGTAAAATGCTCGGCGGTCTCGAGCAAAAAATCATGGAAATTCTTTGGACAAGTTCCGAATCTCTCAAACCTTCGGCTGTTTTATCTCAAATGAAAGGGGATTATGCTTATACCACCATCATGACCGTTCTCAAGCGCATGGTTGACAAAAAACTGGTCAAACGCCAGCTAAAAGGTAATACCTATTTTTATCGTGCCCTGACCAACAAAGCCACCTTTGCCTCCGGTTGTCTTGACGATCTTTTTTGCCGTATTCTTGATAGTTACGGTGACCTGGCCATCGCCAGTTTTAAAAAGATTCTGGCTTCCCATTGACATTTTTTCTCAATGTACTACACTCGTAGTATCTTATGTCAAAGAAAACAAAATTCTATACCTTTTCTGTCTCCGGCACCCATTGTCATTCCTGTGAGCTGATTATTGAAAAAGATATCAAAGCCATGCCTGGAATAAAATCAGTAGAAGCTTCTACTGCCTCTCAAACTGTAAAAATCACCGGCAAACATATTCCCGATATTTCCTTATTAAACAAGATATTTAAAGAATCCGGATATGTTTTTTCGTCGCCCCTGTCAAGGGGAGATGCCCAAGGGGCAGAGGGGTTAAAGCCAGATATTTTTACTTCCCTTCTCATTGTCATGGGACTTCTGGTGGTCTTTTATTTTGTCAGCAAATTAGGTATTTTTTCTAATTTTAGTATCAGTTCTGCTTCAGTCCTGCCTTCCTTTTTTGTTTTTGGTCTTTTGGCCGGTTTTTCCACCTGTGCTGCTCTCGTCGGCGGTATAGTCTTGTCCCTTTCCAAACAATGGGGGATGCTTTACTCCTCTTCCGATTCAACTTTCAAACGTCTTCAACCGGTTTTGATGTTTAATCTGGGGAGGGTAGTTTTCTTTGCTATTTTTGGTGCCACGCTCGGACTTTTTGGTAGCTTTCTTCATTTATCATTAACTGCCGGCGCTGTTGTCGCCATTCTGGTCTCCCTGATTATGGTGGCCCTTGGTCTACAAATGCTTGGAGTTAAAGCTTTTTCCTCTTTTCAACTTACCTTACCCAAGTCTTTAACCTCTCATCTTAGCGACGAAACCAAGTTTCAGGGTCAATTCATGCCTCTTTTAATGGGAGGCCTAACCTTTTTCCTCCCCTGCGGTTTTACCTTAACAGTTCAATCTCTGTCTTTGGCATCGGGTAATCCGGTCCAGGGAGCCCTAATTATGGGACTTTTCGCTTTGGGTACTTTTTTGCCCTTGTTTCTTATCGGTTACAGCGGTATTCGCTCTCAATCCAATTCCACTACCGCTAAATATTTTTCTCAGGTCGCTGGTATTTTGGTGATAATATTTGCCTTAATTAACATCAAATCTCAGTTTAACGTTCTTGGTTTTAACCCTATTTCTACTACTCTTTCTGCTCAAACCATATCAACTGACGATCTACCCCAAATCGTTGATGGTAAACAGGTTCTTTTAATGACCGCTTCTGCTGGTGGTTATACCCCCAACCGTCTCCGGGTCAAAGTTGGTATCCCGGTTAGTTGGCAGATTACCAGCTCCGGCAACGCCGGTTGTGCTGGCGCCGTTATCTCTCGTGCATTTTTCTCTGACGTTATCTATCTCATTCCCGGTTCTACTGTTACCAAAGAATTTACTCCCACCATTGCCGGTATCTACCGCTTCAGCTGTTCCATGGGGATGTATACCGGTACTATTGAAGTTGTAAACTAAAAATATGAGCGATTCTACCATCACCAAACTCAACATTTCCGGCATGCACTGTGCCTCCTGTGCCCTCCTGATTAAGAGATCTCTCGAATCTGTTCCTGGTGTCAAAGAAGCCGAGGTCAATTACGCCACCAAAAAAGCCATTGTCCGTTCTGATCCTCAATTCGTCGATCCGGCGGCATTAAATCAGGCAGTTGTTTCTGCTGGCTACTCTGTCTCTGCCACTCCGGCTTCCGATTCCCAGGATGCTTTAGTATGGCGGCAGAAGTTCTTTGTTTCCTTATTTTTAACCTTACCTTTGTTAATTTCCATGTTTATCACCATTCCGGGAATATTTTACTTTGCTTTGATTTTGACTGCTTTAAATATTTTAATAGTCGGCCGTCATTTTTACTTGGGTTTTTTCACTGCTCTTAAAGTCCGCACTTTTACTATGGACTCGCTTATTGCTATCGGTACCGCCTCTGCTTTTATTTTTAGCCTGACCATGGGTACTTTTCATTATTTTGAAGTTGCCTCATCTCTGATCACCTTTGTTACCCTCGGCAAATGGCTTGAATCCCTGGCCAAAGCCAAAACTTCGCAGGCTGTCGCCAAACTTATTGATCTGTCTCCAAAAATTGTTCATCTTAAATCCAAAAATGGTTTTACCGATGTTGGCATTGAATCGGTCAAAAAAGGCGACATTCTCTTAGTCAAACCCGGCGAAACCATTCCTCTTGATGGCCTGATATCTTCCGGTTCATCCAGTATCAATCAATCTACCCTTACCGGCGAGAGCTTACCCATCGACAAGCTCAAAGGTGACAAGGTTTTTGCCGGTACTCAAAATCTTACCGGTAGTTTCGAATTCAAAATAACTGCCGCCAGTGGCCAAACTATTCTTTCTCAAATTGTTAAGCTCGTCGACGATGCCCAGTCTTCCCGTTCTCCTCTTCAGGATTTGGCCGATCAAATTTCTGCCTATTTCGTTCCTGCTGTCATGATTGTATCGCTTATTACTCTTCTGGTTTGGCGGTTTTTGCTTGGTGCTCCTTGGGATATGTCTTTAAACTATTTTCTGGCCGTCATTGTTATTGCCTGTCCCTGTGCTCTCGGCCTGGCTACCCCCACCGTTATTATGGTTGCCACTGGTCTGGCCGCCAAATTTGGCCTTTTGGTCAAAGGTGGCGATTCCCTCCAAAAAGTTTCTCAAATTCACACTTTTCTTTTTGATAAGACCGGCACTCTGACTCAAAACCGGGTAGAGATTACCTCTTTTAAAAATCTTTCCTCACTCCCCGATTCTAAAATTTTAGATATTGCCTATTCTTTGGAAATAAAATCCGAACATCCCATTGCTAAAGCCATTGTTAATTATGCCCTTTCCCGTCATTCCAAACTGGTTGAATTGACTAATTTCAAATCGGAAACCGGGCTTGGTGTTAGTGCCAACATTTCTGCCTCCAAATATTTTATTGGTAAATCTGATTCAGGCGCCGTCACTCTCATCCGCAATGGCCAAACTCTTGCCTCCTTTGAATACGCCGATGCCCTTCGTCCTGACAGTCTTGCCACCATTTCTCAAATGCTCAAACTTAGACTCAATGTTTATATGATTTCCGGCGACAATCCTCAAAATGCCAATGCAGTTGCCGACACCCTCCATATTCCCATTGAGAACGTTTTTGCCAATGTCCTGCCCGGTCAAAAAGCTGATATTGTCAAAAGACTGCAAGGGAGCCTGCCCCGCCACAGCGGGGTTGCTTTTGTTGGTGATGGCATCAATGATTCACCTTCCTTAGCCCAATCCGATCTGGGTATTGCCCTGAGTAGTGGTACTGATATTGCCATTGAATCGGGCAATATTGTTATTATGAACAATAAATTATCTTCTCTTCTCACTCTTCGTCAATTAAGCCAAAAAACTGTCTCCAAGATCCGTCAGAATTTTGTTTATGCCCTTGTTTACAATCTGGTTTTAATTCCTGTCGCCGCCGGGGTTCTTTCACCTTTTGGTATTACTCTCCGCCCCGAACTTGCCGCCCTCGCCATGTCCCTATCTTCTGTTTCGGTTGTTTTAAATTCTCTTTCTCTTAATCTTTTCCATCCTAAAAATTTGTAAATTTTTCAAAAAAGTACTACAATTATAGTAATATGATGGGCTATTGGGGTTACGGTCCTTATTACCACAATTTTGAATTCGGTGGCATTATTATGATTATCTGGTGTTTTCTGATTGTTTGGCTTATTATTGCCATTCTAAGATTTGTTTTTGGCGGCCACCGTCATCGGCATGATCAAATGCCGGAGAACGACTCCGATGAGGCTCTTAAGATCCTCAAACAACGTTATGCCCGCGGTGAAATTTCCAAAAAAGAGTTCGACGACATCAAAAAAGATATCACTTGATTTTATTTCAGCACCGCGTCAACCGCTGGTTTCACTTCAGTCCAGCCGTAAGCCCCGTTAAATCTGGTGGTGTTCACCACAAAGGTCGGCGTTCCCCCTCCCTGTGGATCCATCAATGACTGGGCTAATGTTTTCTCATCATTCAGTCTGGTATCATATTTACCGCTGCTAAGACAGGTTTTTAAAGCATTGGCATCAGCCGCTCCTTTTAAGAAATCCACTAAAGTGCCGATCTGGGCCACGTCGTTTTTGACAGTGTTGTTTAGAAGTTCATATCCTTTATTGGAGTAGATCAGATCGTGAACTTGCCAGAATTTACCCTGATCAAAGGCACAATATAATGCCTTGGTAGCCAGTTCTCCGTTACCATGTCCCGGGAAGAACAAAAAAGCATATGCCGCTTTGCCGGCATCTACCAATTTTCTCATTTCCGGCAACGGTGGCTGATACGCTCCGCCCTGGGAAACATATTTAAATTGTGTCCCGATTTGAGCCGCTAATTCCGGATTTTCTCCGTTAGCCACATGGCAATAGGGGCAACTTGGATCAGAAATTTCTACAAATAACGCTTTCTTATTTTTATCTCCGAATTTAACTACATTTTTATCAAAGATTCCCTTAATTGTATTTATATCCAAAGATGGAGCCGGGGCTGCCGCTGCCTGTTGTTGCTGTCCGGTTGCCGGTTGTGCAGTGGTAGTAGTTACCCCTTTTTCCAATGTTCCTACCTTTCCGTACATGTATCCCCCAAAACCGACCAGTGCTACGATTATCAACCCCACAAATATTAATGCTGAAGAGCTGACCGCGATCGTTTGTTTGTTTTTTTCTGCCATGTCATACTTTAAACGCCGACCTTGTTATTGTCAACTGGCCAAACTACATCTATAGTAGTTATTATTGCTATTTGTTGTTAAAATAAAACATGTTTTTAGTCACTCCTGCCTACGCCCAATGTCCCATTTGTATTGTTACTGTCGGCGGCGGTATGCTTATTGCCCAAAAGCTTGGTATTGACGCTTTATTAGTTTCCATTTGGATTTCCGCTCTTAATGTTGCCGTTTCTTTTTGGCTGGCCACCAAGTTTAAGAACAAATTTCTTAAAAATGGTCATATTTTGACGGCCATTTTATTGGCGACTACATTAATTTATTTTCAAACCACCGGTCAACTGGGTCATCCCCAAAATCGCCTTTTAGGTATCGACAAAGTTGTCTTCGGCCAGCTATTAGGTACTTTTGCCATGATGATCGCCAACCATTCTTATCAGGTCATTAAAAAGAAACTTGGCCACACTCCTTTTCCCTATGCTAAAGTGGCTTTCCCTTTTGGTTTAGTTTTAATAGTTACCATTTTATTTAAATTATTTTTTCATCTGTAAAAGTGCCCTGTCAAGGGAAAGGTGGTACGAAGTACCAAAGGGTTTTATAGTAAAATACCTCTTATGATCAAAACTCAAGATCTTTCCAAATTCATGGACAAAATCAAAGCCGCCGAGGCCGGTCATCAGCTCGACCTTTCCTCCGACGAGGATTTGTCCATTGCTATCATGAATCTTATCAGTATCGAGGAGCATCTCTTTTTTACCGCCAACAAGACCGGCAAGACTAAATATTTTGAACTACTGAACGAAGCCCGGGAAATGCGCAAATCTCTCCTGAAAATGATCATCAAGGATTACGAAGGCGAGGTCTGGTGCACCAGCAAGCATCTGTTGGCTGCCTCGATGCGTCTTTTCGAAGTTGGCACCAAGGCCCAAACCAAAGGTGACACTAAATCCGCCTACGATATGTTTAAAAAATCCTACGATCTTTACAATCTTTTTTGGGGAATTAATCTTGGTATGGTAAAAAGTAAAGATCTAGAGTCTCCCTTGCCGAAGGAGGGAGATTTAGAGGGATTAAATCCCAAAGACACTCCTGTTACCTACCAAAAAACTGACTTTATGGGTAAATTAAGTGGTGTCATCGGCAAGATCCTCGACTGCTGTCGGGAGTAACTTTTCTTTTTTGGTCAATTTAAACAATTTCCACATTAACCACACCGATATTAGTCCAAACAATTGTCCCCAAATCAAAGCAATTCTTGGGCTTATCAGATCAGCTATCCATCCTAACAATAATGCCGATATCGCAAACGAAACGCTTTTTCCAAACGAATTTAGCGATCCCATTGTCGCTCTTTGTTTGTCAGTAAATTCCTTTTGAAGTAAAGAACTCTCCGCCACACTACTCGGTCCGTATAGGATTGAAGATGTTGCCATTATTCCAGGTGACATTACTGTTGGAAAGATTAAAGATGTCAAATTTACAAATTTACTGTATACCATGTCAAACAATAGGATATTCACAGATCTGATTTTATTTAATACCTTTCCGCTTATTCCAAAACCAATCGCCGCTCCGATATTCGACATCATTTGTGACATTCCCACCGCCCATAGTGGCCAGAGAGTTGCCACAAATACACTTCTAAACTGAAATCCTGCCTCAGAAATTCCAAATCCTATTATTGATGACAAGCTCAACAATCTTAATTTTTTGTTATGAATAAAGTTTTTAATAGCTTCTTTTAAGTGGGTAAGCATATTATTCTCATTATTAATTTTATTATTAATTTCAATCAGCCAAAAACTGGTAATAAAACACAAGAATAGGGGAATAACCGACAACCACATAACCAATGAAAAAGAATATTTTGCCGCCAATATTCCACCAATCAACGCTGAAATTCCTAATGCCCATTGTTCAGCGCTACCAATAAATCCCATAAATTTTTCCAATTCCTCTTTTTTATCTGACCTATTTAAACTATCGTAAAGCAGCGCATCATTATTCCCGCTATAAAACGATCGCCCCAGTCCTCCCATAATTGCTCCAATTATCAACCACCAATAATTTAGGCCGATCGCATAAAAAATTCCTGAAATCGTATATGCCAACCCACCCAGCATGGTTGTATATTTTCTGCCTATCTTATCAGAAAATATACCAGTTGGAATTTCAAACAGTGACCCGCTGATATTCGCAATCGAGAATATACTCAAGCCCAACATATATGACCCGGACACTTTTGAAAAATATATCGCCGCAATTGCCGACCATAAACTAAATCCGATAAAAAACCCCTGCCAGGTTAATATTTTTATATTTCTCGAAAAATCCATACCTTCGATTATATATTACTTTTCTGTTCTCTCCAATTCTTCTTGCCAACCCTCGATTATTTTAAACCCACCCCTCCAAAATTCCTCTGATTCCGGATCTATCCCGATTTTAGCCAGCACTTTTGTCGGATCTTCCGACCCCCCGGCCGCCAATAAAGTTTTGATCTTCTCTATAAACGGTTTACCTTCTTTTTTATATCTGGCAAAAAGTGACAGCGACAATAATTCTCCAAAATTATAGGCATAACAATAAAAAGGGGATTCAAAGATATGGCTGATATACATCCATTCATTTTGAAAAATTGGTTCCACTAATACCGATTGCCCAAATTGTTCCCGTAAGTTTTTAAGATATAATCGGCTTAGATCTTTGCAGGTCGCCCCTTTACCGACCAGTTCGTGGGCCTCGATCTCGAATTTTACAAAATAATTCTGTCTTAAGATCGTTGCGTATGAATCTGCCATTTTTTCCCACAACATTTGTTTTTTTATTTGTTTATCTTCTTCTTCGCCCAGCATTTTTTCAAACAATATCATTTCCGACAGAGTTGAGGATGTTTCTGATAATGGCAGATTGGCATGTTGTGACCCTGGATAGTGTTTATTAGCCATTAAGCTATGAATAGCGTGCCCCAATTCATGGGCCAATGTCGATACGTCCCGCAGAGTATTGGTATGGTTAAGCATCACGTAAGGGGTGATGGTCGGACCGACGGTGGCACAGAATGCCCCACTGGTTTTGTTTGGTTTTGGCAATGAATCAATATGTTGCTCGGAAAACAACTTTTCTGCCAGTTCTGCGAATTTTTTATCAAATTGACCAAAGGCCTCGAGTACCATTTTTTTGCTTTCCTCAAAACCATATTCCTGTTTTTTGGTTTCTTTCATCGGTGCGTACAGATCGAATCGGTTCAGCTTTTTCTTCCCCAAGCTTTTGGCTTTAAAATTAAAATATTTCCAAAAGATTCCTCTTTTTTCTTCACACACTTTTAATAACGTCTCCACCGACTTATCGCTGACGTGATTTCCAAAATTCCTCATCGAGATCGGGCCTTTATATCCACGGATCTTTGCCTCAAATTTCCAGTCCTTTATTACCGACTGGTAAATAATAAATAATTTGTCGCTGTGTTCTTTTTGTTTGTTCAGCAGTGCCTTATATGCTTCTTTCCTAAGTTTCGGATTTTTTGAGTGGACATGCTTTAATAGTTCCGCCTGGGTTTTTATTTTTCTTTTCCCAAGTTGGTAGACCATTTCTGTTTCGATCAACCCCCGCAGATCCGAAATTGTTCCCTGGCCAAAAATATCTTTGTTGTCAATTATTTCCTCTTCTCTTTCCAGGAGGGTATGTTTGGCTGCCAGTCGGCCGTAATTAAGCCCGTATTCCAGATCCGGTACTGCCTTAAATAGTCTTTTTGCCTGATCATCGCTAAGTTTTTCTTTTCCATCCACCGGTAGTCCTTTTAACCACCGGTCAAATTTCCGTTCCTTTTTGGCCACTGCCAATCCCAGGTCCTGGATTTTTCCCTTCATTAATCGGGCCTCTGAATCTTTCTGGTTTATCGCTTCCAACAGCCCCGGCAGATATCCGGCCCTGGCCATTTTTTGCCCGAAATTTTGATCAAATTCAATATATTTTTTGAATTCTTCTTCCTTCATTCCCGGGTTCAATTTTTTCCACCAACTATCAAGTTCTTCTGCTTCTTTTTCTACTTCCGCCAAAAGCTCCCCGAATTTTTCTTTTGGGCAAATATCATCAAGGTTCCAATTCATGTCCCTATTTTACCTCGCTTTTCTTACTCCGTCCTAATGACCATGTCTTTTCCGCAGCACACCAGGGTTCCGCCGCCGACTTTTTCAACAACTACCTCGTTACCGCACACCGTACAAAAAAATTTTTCTCCAACCTTTGTCACCGCCATTATTTATATAATTTATAACTTTTTAATTATATCGCCACCTTTTTTTAATTTCTTCTTTTTCTTTTTCACTCAAATGAAAGTCCCTCTTGCCGAAGGAGAGGGATTTAGGGAGATTGTTTCTCTGTCTATCCACCTCATACATTACTATCGCCGCTGTTACCGACAAATTAAAGCTCTGTACCATTCCCTTCATCGGGATATAAACTTTTTCATTCGCCATTTTTATTGCTGTCTCGGAGAGCCCTTGGTGTTCATTCCCCATCATCAACGCTATTTTATTTATTTTAAAATCCACCTTGTTAATATTTTTTGCCTCTTTATCCAAAACCGTCGCAAATATTTTATAACCGTCCTTTTTTAATTCCTCCAGGCATTGTTTTGTTGATTTAAAAACTTTAAAATCTAGCCATTTATTGGCACTGCTTGAGCTGGCCTTACCGATCTTTTTAGGATTAAATACTTTTTCTTTTTCAAAAATAAGATAAACTTTTTGAAACCCGAATCCATCACAACTTCTCCATACCGCCGCCGCGTTATGGGGATCATGGATATCTTCCAACACAATTACTCCTTCTTGTCTCCTTTCAATTACCTCAAAAACTTTTTTATGTCTATCCTCAATCATATTTTACCCGGTTCCGCCTCCTCCTCCTTCCTTTCATTCTTCTAATTATTACCCATTTTGAAGATAGTTTCTATGATGTCTTTTAAAACTATCCAATCGACGATCAGGAAGGCAATTGCCCACATCCCTATCTTCCAATTTTTACGTAGTTCCACCATACTTTATTTATATACCGAACAAAACCCGAATACAATTAGTAAAAACTATAACAAATTTTAGGAGTAATTTTTAGTATCATTAATTATGCTCAAATCTTTTGGCTATGCCCTTAATGGCTGGCGCACCGCCTTAAAAGAACGCAATTTTAAAACTCATCTCTATATCTCTGTTTGCGTAATTTTAGCCGCGATCTTTTTTCAGATCTCTTCCGTCGAATGGCTGATAGTTTTATTGCTGATCGGTGCTGTCATTACTACGGAACTTATTAATACTGCCATTGAAGAAATCTGCGATCTTCTTACTGCCAAGCTAAAACTTCAATATTCGGATACTACCGCCCCCCGTGACCTGGCCGCCGGTGCTGTTTTGATTATTGCTTCTGTCGCCGCCCTGGTTGGTCTGATCATTTTTGTCCCCAAAGTATTAACGTTATTACTGTAAAGCCACAACAGTCCGGCCAGCCACAAAGCCATAAATATTCCAAAGCTGGTCCACACCAGTGTTTTGTTTGATTTCTTATATTCCTCTTTAAAAAATCTTCTTTTGTATTCAACATAAGCCACTGTCACCGACAGCCAGGCCAGACTTAATGACAATCCTGCTACCACATCGGTTGTCCAATGTACCCCCAGATAGATTCTTGACACTGCCAACATCAGAATAAATCCTGACCCTAATATAAACATTCCTATTTTTGCCCATTTTTGATGAAAATGCCTCACCCAAAAATAAGTCATTAATCCGTAAAACACCACTGCAAAATAGCTGTGACCGCTCGGGAATGCAAACCCATGTTCAGTGATCAAAGCATTCTCTACCGGTGGCCTGGCCCTGCCAAATATCTGTTTGGTCGCCTCAATAAATATCAACGCCGATATGTTACTCAATATCATTGCTATCAAATACCGTCTTTTTTTTGCCGCGATCAATAATATCGCCCCCAACAGACTTCCCCCGACCACCATTTCCCAATTCCCGGTTAAGGTCACCAGAAACATCAGTTTATTTAACAAGGGAGTTCTCACCCCGATCATTAACTGGTTGATTGGCCGGTCAACGAATGTTAACCCCTCGTTATCCAAATAATTATCGGTTACCACTCCTGCCATCATTACCGCTGCCACGAACACTGCCGCCAACCCCAGCCACACCTCATTTCTTTTTATTCTTTCCCACATACACAATGCTACACTCATTTAGTGTCGGCCTCAAATCAAAAAAATTATAACCCCGTCATCGATCTTCTCCGGATAATTTCCATTTTTGCCGTCATTATTATTCATACCACCACCAAGACCTTTCAAGCTGTCAACTCTGACCTTAGGTCCGTTCCCTGGACTCTTTTTCTTAATCAATCCGCCCGCTTCGCCGTCCCCCTGTTCTTTCTTATTTCCGGATTTGTCCTCGAGTTAAGTTCTCCGGGAAAAATCGACTTTTGGGTTTATCTCAAAAAACGTCTCAGTCGGATTTTTATTCCCTATCTCGCCTGGACCCTTATCTATTATTTTTTTGTTTACCGGGGCAACACTCTTAGTTTTCCTTTAGTACTTCTTAGCGGCGGCGCCTCTTATCAGCTGTATTTTATTCCCTCTCTGATTATCTTTTATCTGATATTTCCATTATTACATCGCTTTTATCATTTTATCTCCAACAAATGGACATTAATATTTCTTGGTCTGGTACAGCTATTTTTTCTCTCCCGGGATTACTATTTCACTTCCTATCCTCTCCCGTATTTCCTTAACATTGTCCTGTTAAGTTTTTATGTATTTATTTTAGGTATCGTTATTTCTCACCATCAACCGCTTATTCTTTCAATTATTAAAAAAACAAAATGGCCTGTACTGATAATTACCTATTTATTAGCCGTCTATATTCCCTTTGAAGGTTTCACCCGCTATTACTCCACCGGCAATTATTTGGCTTTTTATTCCCAATGGCGCCCCAGTATCTTTTTCTACACCATTTTTCTCTTCTCCGCTCTTTACTTTTTCTTAAATAAAATTAACCTTCCTCAAACCCTGATAAAAACTCTTTCTTCTTTATCTTTTTTTGTCTTTTTTATTCATGTCATTATCTTAGAATTTATCTGGAACACTTTTGGTGTTCCTCTTTTTTTGAAAACCTCGGGCTTGGTTGCTCGTGAATTTTGGTACGATCCGCTATTTTTTGCCACCGTTACTATCATTTCTTTTACTATTGCCTACCTTTGCCACAAAATACCCTTCCTCTCCAAGCTTGTCGGCTAAATTACCAATTTAATCAAATTCCTTTTTCTCCATCGGCGTTTCTTTATCCAATTTCCCTTTTGCTTGCAATGTCCACAGCATATAATAGAGACCTTTTTTCTCGATTAATTGTTTATGTTTTCCGGTTTCCACGATTGTCCCATTGCTAAGCACCACAATTTTATCTGCCCCTCTGATGGTCGAAAACCGGTGGGCGATAATGATCACTGTCCGCTCTTTTGATACTTCTTCCAACGCTCCTTGGATTTTTCGTTCCGACTCCGAGTCCAGATTACTGGTCGCTTCATCAAATATTAGTATTTTTGGATCAGCCAATAGACATCTGGCAATTGCCAGCCGTTGTTTTTGCCCTCCGGACAATTTAATTCCTCTTTCTCCCACTTGGGTTTCCCAAGCCAGAGGCAATTTGGCGATAAATTCTAAAATATTAGCCCTATCCGCCGCCGTTTCTATTTCCTCCATGGTGGCATTTTCCTTACCATAGGCCAAATTATATTTGATCGTGTTGTTAAACATTATTGGCTCCTGTGGCACCACACTCAATTTCTCCCGTAATGTGCTTTTTTTCATTTTTCTAATATCCACCCCGTCCACTCTAATTGTTCCTTGGCTTGGGTCATAAAATCTCAACAGTAGTTTTACCAAAGTTGTCTTGCCCGCCCCCGATCTCCCTACAAACGCCACTTTTTGCCCCGGATTAATTGTCAGATTGATATCGTCCAGAATTTTTTCCTGGGTTTTAGGGTACACAAACCCCACTCCTTTAAATTCAATTTTCCCTTTTGACTCTCTGATTTTAGCCGGTCTTTTTGGATCTTTAACTTTGATCTCGTTATCCAATATCCCGAAATATCTTTCCATATCGGAAACATTTTTGGCCACATCCCGGATCTGGAAGAACAGATTGAAAAATTGATAATAAAATCCGGTAATAAATCCGGCCACCATTACCAGATCTCCCAAGCTGAATGTTTTTCCCAGTTGAGTGATCGCCATATATAAGATCAGGATCATTCCCAGTCCCGATGTCGTTCCCACCGACACTTCCATTATTCTAAAAGAATTGGAAAAATCCCAAAATTTGGACAGCCAATCTTTGAATTGATCCGCCAATCTTCGCCTTTCCCGACTTTCTGCTGCAAAAAACTTAACCGTTTCATAATTGATCATCGTGTCGGCAATAATTCCCGCTATTTCATCATCGCTCTTATTAAAAGCCCGGCGATATTTTAAGTTGGAATCGATCAGCCACCAAATTAATCCTAAATTTAAAAAGAATAGTATCAACAGTGCCCAGGCCATCGGTGCCGATACGGCAAATAGAAATATCAAAGTCACTACCAGAGCAATTAAAACCCGGAATAGTTCCCGAAATAGACTTTGAAAAACCGAAAACACCGCCCCATCACCACGTCGAAAAGCGCTGATCAATGACCCGGTATTCTTATCCACATGATAAGCAAAATCAAGTTCCATTACTTTTTGGAAAATTGTCTCCCGAATATCTTTTGATAAAGGAATTATTACCCGGTCTCCCAGATAATATGACAATGCCGATACCCAGTTAGCTCCCACCGTTGATATCCCGAAGAAAATTAAAAAGCGTATTGCTTCATTCTGCTTTCCCGTTCCGGCGCTGTCCAAGATCATTTTCAACCAATACGGTCTGATGGTTTCCAGGATCACTGATATCGTTGCTACCAGCAAAAACACCGTCAACCGGCGCTTATATTTGCCCAAAAACTGGTAAAACCTCATCACTACTGTCATAGAGCTCTATTCTAGCATCCTGATCCACCCGTCTGCTTTGTCAATTGTTATACTTTTTACAACCTTATTTATATGTCCAAAAGAG
>Ga0334722_10003162_pt1 | contig 17958 bp, 20 predicted proteins | sample C3_bottom_MG_FD_207210 | JGI IMG/M metagenome (GOLD analysis project Ga0334722, IMG submission 207210) | Sediment microbial communities from Yellowstone Lake, YNP, Wyoming, USA - C3_bottom | ecosystem: Environmental > Aquatic > Freshwater > Lake > Sediment | place: USA: Wyoming | collected...
GAGCAGCAGATACGCACGGCGCTGGCGATGGGCGCGGACCGCGCGATACTGGTGGAGGCGGAGAAGGGCCTGGACAGCCTGGCCGTGGCGAAATACATGGCGAAGGCCGTCGAGCAGGAGAAGCCGGACCTGGTCCTGATGGGAAAGCAGGCGGTAGACGACGACAACAACCAGGTGGGGCAGATTCTCGCGGCGATCCTCTCGTGGCCACAGGCGACGTTCGCATCGAAGGTGGAGTTCGTTGCGGATGGGAAGAAGGCGCATGTCACCCGGGAGGTGGACGGCGGGTTGGAGACGATCGAGGTCCCGCTGCCTGCGATAATCACGACCGACCTGCGATTGAACGAGCCCCGCTACGCGTCGTTGCCCGGCATCATGAAGGCGAAGAAAAAGGAGTTGAAGGTGATCCCCGGCGCATCGCTGGGTGTGGATGCGGCGCCGAAGGTCCGCGTGCTCTCTCTCGCCCCGCCCAAGGAGCGGGCCGGCGGGAGGAAGGTCGCCGACGTGGCCGAACTGGTCGCCAAGCTTAAAAACGAGGCCAAAGTTATTTAAGAACGATCTCCCGGGAGGGTTTCTGGCATGGCGGACATACTGGTCGTTGTGGAGCATCAGGAAGGGGTTTTCAAGAAGACGACCCTGTCGACGATAACGGCGGCGAAGGCATATTCCGGCCTGGTTGGCGGAGAGGTAGACGCGCTGGTCCTTGGGAGCGGCGCAGCGGCGGTTGCGGACACGGTGGCGGGATACGGCGTTCGCAAGGTGCTGCTGGGCGAGGGGGCGGCGTTCGCGAAGTACCTGGCGGTTACCTATGCTCCGGCCGTTGCCCAGGTGATCAAGGAGAAAGGGTACGGAGCGATCTTCGCACCGGCGTCCACGTTCGGGAAGGATTTCATGCCGCGCGTGTCCGGTCTGCTCGACGCCCCGCTGGCCAGCGACATCATGGGGCTGGCGAAGGAAGGGGACAAGTTCCTCGTTAAGCGCCCGATGTACGCTGGAAACGCGATCGCGACTGTGGAGCTCGCGGGAAGCCCCTTGCTGTTTACCGTGCGGCAGACGGCGTTCGACGCCGCGGCGATTACGTCCGGTTCGAAAGCGCCCGTGGAAGCTGTGAGCGTATCGGCGGACGCGGGCGGGAGCGCTTTCGTGTCCCGGCAGGAGACGAAATCCGAGCGTCCGGAGCTTACGGAGGCGAGGGTGATCGTTTCCGCGGGGCGCGGCATAAAGGCGCAGGAGAATTTCAAGCTGGTCGAGGAGCTCGCCGACCTGTTCCGCGCGGCGATCGGGGCTTCGCGCGCCGCGGTTGACGCTGGATGGGCGCCGAACGACTGGCAGGTGGGGCAGACCGGCAAGATCGTCGCCCCCGAGCTTTACTTCGCGCTCGGAATATCGGGAGCCATCCAGCACCTTGCCGGGATGAAGGATTCCAAGGTGATCGTCGCGATCAACAAGGACGAGGAGGCGCCGATCTTCCAGGTGGCCGATTACGGGCTTGTCGCAGACCTGTTCAAGGCGGTGCCGGAGCTGATTTCGGAGATAAAGAAGTTGAAAACCGCTTAGTTATTCGATAGATTTACAGCAAGATGCCCACAGGAGCCTGTGCTCTCCCGCTCGAGTGGGCTTTTTTTTCGACAGCATATCGCACGGAGGTGTATCGATGACCGCAGCGGCGAACGCAAGAGGAAACCTTCTCTCACGGCTGAAGCGGAAGAATTTCACCGCCGCCGTGATCGGCCTTGGGTACGTGGGCCTGCCGCTCGCGGTGGAATACGCGGATGCAGGGATCCGTGTTATCGGCATCGACGTGGACGGCGTGAAGGTCCGGACGATCCGCGAGGGGAAATCGTACATCGGGGATGTTCCCTCGGAAACCATCAAGCGGGCCGTGGAGGCCGGTCTCCTGCGATCAACCACCGACTTCTCGGCTTTGGCGGAGGCGGACACCGTCAACATCTGCGTTCCGACGCCTCTGCGCAAGACGAAGGACCCCGATCTCTCGTACATCGTCAGCGCGGCCGAGCAGGTGGCGAAGTACCTCCACAAGGACATGCTCATCGTCTTAGAGAGCACCACCTATCCGGGAACGACCGAAGAGGTCCTCGTGCCGATGTTCGAGCAGAAGGGGTTCAAGGTCGGGCGGGACATCTTCCTCGCATTTTCACCGGAGCGGGTCGATCCGGGGAACGCGATGTACACGACGAAGAACATCCCGAAAGTTGTGGGCGGCGTCACCGAGAGATGCTCGAAGATGGCGGCGACGCTGTACGGCGGCGTGCTCCAGAACGTCCATCCGGTCTCCTGCTCCGCGGTGGCGGAGATGGTCAAACTCCTGGAGAACACTTTCCGGTCGGTGAACATCGGGCTCGTGAACGAGATCGCGCTTATGTGCGACCGGATGGGGATCGACGTCTGGGAAGTGATCGACGCGGCCAAGACCAAACCGTTCGGGTTCATGGCCTTCTACCCGGGGCCGGGGATCGGCGGGCACTGCATCCCGCTCGATCCGTTCTACCTTTCGTGGAAGGCGAAGCAGTACGGTTTCGAGTCGCGCTTCATCGAGCTGGCGGGCGTGATCAACGGGCAGATGCCGCACTTCGTCGTCGGCAAGGTCGTCGACGCGCTCAACCGTTTCAGGAAATCGATCAACGGGGCGAAGATCCTGATCCTGGGCGTTTCGTACAAGAGGAACATCAGCGACGTTCGCGAGTCGCCGGCGCTGGACATCATCCAGCTCCTTGCGAACAAGGGGGCGATACTTTCCTACTGCGATCCGCACGTGCCGGTCCTGGACGAGCACGGGATAAAGATGAAAGCGGAGAAGTTCTCGGCGTCGGCGCTTAAGAAAGCCGACTGCGTTGTCCTGATAGCGGACCATGACCAGTTCGATTACCGGATGATCGCGCGCGAATCGAAAGCGGTGGTAGACACGCGCAACGCCTTAAAGGGGCTCACCGGCCCCAACATCATCAAACTGTAGGGTTCGGAAAAAAACATGAAATATCTTGTAACCGGCGGGGCGGGATTCATCGGGTCGAACCTGACGGAAGCGTTGCTTTCGGCCGGGCACAAGGTCCGCATCCTGGACAACTTCCTCACGGGTAAACGCGAGAACATCGCGGGGTATGCGGAAAGGTTCGGCGACGCCTTCGAGCTTTTCGAGGGCGATCTCCGGGATCTTGCCGCGACGCGCAAGGCGTGCGATGGAGTGGAGTACGTTCTCCACCAGGGGGCGCTTCCTTCCGTACCCCGATCGGTGGCGGATCCGATCCTTTCGAACGAGATCAACGTGGGAGGAACGGTCAATCTCCTGGTCGCTGCCCGGGACGCGGGGATCCGTCGCGTGGTCTTCGCCGCTTCATCCTCCGCCTACGGCGACACCCCCGAACTTCCCAAGCGGGAAACGATGACTCCCAACCCGAAAAGCCCCTACGCAGCGCAGAAACTCGCGGGCGAGCATTTCATGCGGATATTTTTCGAAGTGTACGGACTGGAGACGGTCTGCCTGCGGTATTTCAACGTTTTCGGGCCGAAGCAGGATCCGAAGTCTATGTACGCTGCCGTCATCCCGAGGTTCATCACGTCCGTTGTCACCGGAAAGCCCCCGACAGTGTACGGCGATGGCCTGCAAACGCGCGACTTCACGTATATCGACAACGTCATCGAAGCCAACATCCGTGCGTGCAATGCTCCGCGTGCCGCATGCGGGAAGGTGGTCAACATCGCATGTGGGGAACGGATCTCGCTCCTCGATATCCTCGAGGCGGTATACGGGCTCGCCGGTCGCCGCGTCATCCCGTATTTCGAACCGTCCCGGCCGGGTGACGTCCGCGACTCCCTCGCCGATATCACCCAGGCGAAGGACCTGTTAGGCTACTCCCCGAAGGTCGCATTTACGGTCGGCCTCTCCCGCACCTTCGGCTTCTTTCGAGGCACAGCCGCCTGAAGATCCCGCACCCCCCTTTTATTTGCATTTTGTTGTAACATTGAAACGCAACACTGGATTTAAGCCGGGTTGTTTCTTGCGCCCGGCTTACGACCCCGTCATCCGTCCATCCCTCTCACGCAATTCGACACGGAAACCGTCAAACGCACGGATCGATGGCCGACGTGTCGATATCGCCGTGGTCCCCGGGGACAAAAAATGGGCACTGTCATTCCGCATGAGCAATTCCTGCTCAGGGTCCTGAACAGCATCACCGATCCCCTGGTCATTTACGACCGCGACTACCGGATCGTGATGGCCAACCACGCATTGATGACCATCTATCATCGCGAACCCGGGCAATTGATGGGCAAACATTGTTACAAGGTGTTTCACGGCCGCGGCGCCGTTTGCAAGGAGTGCCATATCCAGGATGTCTTTCGGAGCGGCGAGCCGCAGATGCGCGAAAAAACCCTCCGGCTGCCGGACGGGATTCTCAGGCATTTCGAGATACACGCCTACCCTGTGAGGAATGCCGAGGGAGACGTTATCCAGGCCATCGAGCACGGCCGGGATATTTCCGAACGGAAGAATCTCGAACACCGGATCAAAGCGTCGGAAGAGAAATATCAGACAATCGTGGAGACGGCCCGGGAGGGCATTTTTTTCGTTGACGAAGAAGCCAGGGTGACCTTCGCCAATCGGCGGCTGGCCGGCATGCTGGGGTACAGTCCCGAAGAAATCATGGGCAGGTCTCTGTTTGAGCTTATGGATGAGGGTTCGGTGGTGGTGGTGAAGGAACAGCTGGACCGCCGCCGCAAGGGAATATCGGATGCATACGAATTGAACTTCAAAAGCAAGGAGGGCACCTGCCTCGTAGGCATGATCTCGGCGGCGCCGCTGATGGTCAACAATACCTTCCTGGGTTCCGTGGGAATCGTCACGGACATCACCCACATGAAGCAAGTCCAATCGGAGCTTCGTTCGGCCAAGGAATTCAGCGAAAAGATCGTCAATAACATCACCGACAATCTCATCGTCGTCGACCCCTGGACGCACCGCATCGCGCAGGCCAACGCCTCCTTTCTCGCCCGGGTCGGGCTCGATATGGAAAAGGTCCTGGGGGAGCCGTGCTACGCGGTCATGCTGGGCAGGAAGACCCCTTGCTGGGAGGACGGAATCCATTGCCCCGTCCGGGAATCGGCGGTGATAAAGCGCCCCGCCCAGTGCGACAAGGTTTACCCAAACGCCGAGGGGCAGGAGCGGATGCTGCAGGTCCTGACCTACCCGCTCGTCGACAGCCACGGCCGCGTGGAATTGATCATCCGCATGGAGCGGGACGTCACGGAAAAGCGGAAGATGGAGGAAGCCCTGGCTTTCCGTTCGAAGGAGCTGCAAAAGACCCAGCACCAGCTGGAAACCCTCTTTGAAATTTCAAGAAGGGCGAGCGCCGTGGACTCCCTTCCGGAGCTCGTCCATTTCCTCCACGACTTCGCCGAAGGGATCTTCCCCGATTCAGATCCGCTGTTTCTGATACTCGATGGGGACAGCGACCGGTTCCTTCCCTTTGAGGAATGCCGCCCCGACGTGGCCGAGCCGTTGCGCGGCCTGCAACGGAAAATGGAGAAGGCCGGGCTCGCATCGGAGTTCGCCCGGCATCTCCGGTCCACGAAAGACCCCCAGATCATCACCTTCGCGGACGGCGAGAACCTGCATCCTTTCTTTAATGCCGTATCGGAGATATACCCGAGCTGGTTCGGACTGCCCATCTTCGTGCGCCAGCATTGCATCGGTTGCTTTCTCTTGGGCTCGCATGCCTGCACGCACTACTCCAGGGAGGACCTCCGGTTCTTCCATGCGTTATTTTCCCAGATCGGAGGACATCTCCGGCACCTGATCTTGTACGAATCCGAAATCAACAATATCCGCCACCGATCCCCGGAGAAAATCTCCCACGGCGAACTCATCGGCCAGAGCGAGGAAATGCTGAAAGTTTACGATCTGATCGACCTCGTGGCGATGTCGGATGCCACCGTTCTCATCACGGGCGAAAACGGAACCGGCAAGGAGCTGGTCGCTCTTGCCATCCACCAGCAGAACTATCGCCGCAAGGGGCCATTCGTGGTAGCCAGCTGTTCCGCCTATTCGCCGAGCCTCTTGGAAAGCGAGCTTTTCGGCCACGAGAAGGGGGCTTTCACAGGAGCCATCCGCCAGAAAAAGGGCCGGATCGAACGGGCCCAGGAGGGGACGCTGTTCCTCGATGAAATCGGCGACATTTCCCTGGCCACCCAGGTCCTCCTGCTTCGATTCCTGCAAGACCGCCGTTTTGAGCGGGTGGGCGGAGAGGAATCCATGGAGGCGGACGTCCGCGTGCTGGCGGCGACCAACAGAGACCTCCGGCGGGACGTGGAGGAGGAGCGATTCCGGGAAGACCTGTACTACCGGCTGAACGTGTTCTCCATACATGTGCCCCCCCTGCGCGAGCGGAAGGAAGACATCCCGCCGCTCTCCCGGCATTTCCTGAAAAAGTTCTGCCTGAAGGAAGGGAAAATAATCCAGGAAATATCCTCCGACGCCATGAAAGCCCTGATGGATTACCACTGGCCGGGGAATGTACGCCAGTTGGAAAACGCCCTGAGCTACGCCGTCATCATCAGCCAGGAAAAAACCATAAAGAGAAAGCACATGCCCCCTTTCCTGAAGGAAACCGGCGGCGAGCCGGTCCGGATCTCCCTCTCGGAAAACGAGCGCGGCCTGATCCTGCAGGCCCTTGAGGAGTCCAACTGGAACAAGCACGATGCGGCCCGCCGTCTCCAATTGAGCCGAAGCACCCTGTACAGCAAGATCCGTCGTTACGGTCTGGTGAAGGGGGCCGGACAGGTCGACAGATCAATATGAGGACCCCGGGTCCGTAATCATACGATTCGGGAAAACCGTGAACTCCTTGCGATACGGGAATTTACGCATGCAGGGGGTCCGATTTCACACGGTTCCGACGCCCGCCCTGAAAACTTCCCCATGCCTGCGTTCCGTTCGAACAAGTCGATAACTAACCGATAACCGACGAAAAATACGGCAACGGGACCGGTGTTGCGCGGCGGTTTCCATTCCTGGCATGCATCTTGATGTGAGCTAACTGAACAATCGTGTCAACAAGTGACTTGCCCCAACGCAATTCGAGCGCGGCACCGAGGAGGTGTCCCCAATGAAAGAAGCTACCATCCATATCGTCGACGGAAAACCGGACGATATCCACTTCGACGGACAGAAAGGATTGGACATCGACGCTTTCCTGTTGGTAACCCACCGGAGGAACGTCGAGGAGGGACATTTCCTCGCTTTCGGAAGCAGCGACAGGGTCGGAAAGATGCTCTACAACTTCTATCTCAATTGTCTCCGAAACGATTACCAGGAGCTTGGAGAGACCCTGGAAAAAGTGGCCCGTGACATTATCGACGCGGCCCAGGCCGCCCGCGGCCGGCCGTGGTCGCAACCGGCGGACCGGGTGGAGCCTGTCAACTGACGAAAGAAAGGGAGGTCAAACTATGACGAGAGAGAAACGGGCAGTGGAAATCAAGAGCCGGGCCGATACCATTCCGTTGACGAGTCCCGATGTCAGGCCATGGCCCGTGACGCCGCCCCCTCCGCCCGAGGAAGTCACGAAGGTCTACGAAAAGCGGAAGGCGGGAGAGTTCGGGAAATGGTGCGAGGACAACCTCAGGTTCGAGAAAGGGTTCGGAAAACCGGAGGCGCTTCAAGGGTTAAGGGTTCTCGACATCGGCCTCTGGAGGATGGGGCACAAGTTCGCCTCTTCCCTGCTCGCCGAGGCTGGAGCCGAGGTGATCTGCATCGAACCGCCCGGGGGGGACCCGATGAGGAAGCTGACCCCCTTCGGGAGGGAAGAGTACATGCTCGCCGACAAGGAAACCGGGGAGAAGTGCGGACTCGATTTCATCAGCGAAATGGTGAACAAGTTCTCCGTAACGCTCAACGTCGAGACCGAGGAAGGCCAGGAGCTTTTCAAGAACCTTGCCAGGCACGCAGACGTAATCGTCGATGGGCATCTCCCCGGCTATATGGACAGTCTCGGGATCGGGTACAGGCAGATCTCCCGGATCAACCCGAGACTGGTCTATTGCTGGGTGGGCCTCCGCGGGTCGTGGGGCTCCTACAAGGACAGGGTCTCCAAGCACGGCCAGTGGGAGCTCGATCCCTTTGCCCAGTGCACGAATTCCTTCGTCCACAACACCGGCTTCCCCCAGGACCAGCTCCCCAGGGGGAAGGGGGGCGACCCCACCAGGTCCGGGCTCTGGATCACCGACTACTGCGCAGGCGAGCAGGCGGCGGTCAACATCCTGGCGGCGGTCTACTGGAGAGATGCGTCCAGCGGAGAAGGGCAGTTCATCGAGTGCACCGGGGCCGAGACCTATTTCGACATCCTAGATTTCGACATCAGCTGGTACGGTTTCAACGCCAGCATCAAGGCGAGAACCGGAGCTTGGGACCCCAACCTCAACCAGTACGAGTGGAACCCGTGCAGGGACGGCTACATGATGATCGGCGGCCAGAGCGACCGGCTCTGGTACCGGATCGGCATGTGCATCGAGCGGGACGATCCGCAGTTCGGCAGGCTGATCCATGAAGACCCCTTCCTCAAGGAGGTGGGGGCAAGAAATGCCCTGCAAGCCCTGATCAAGACATACACCCTGACCACCCGGTGGCTGCGGGACATCAACCGGATCGAAGCGGAGGAGAAGCTGCTGCAATATGAAATTGCCGCCGGGCCGATCATGTTCACCGACGAGGTCGCCGAGTTCCCGCACTTCAAGTACCGCCCGTGGATCTACACGACCGAGTCCGACTACGGCACGATCCTATACGGGACATCGCCGAACGCCTACCAGGCCATGACGCCACACCGGCTCAAGTGGATGGGGAGAGCGCTCGGGAAGGATACCAACATGATCTACCAGAAGTATTCCGGCCTCGGCCCGACGAAGATCGAGGAACTTAAAGAGAAGGGGGTGATCTAAATGGCGAAAGACCCCAGAGAGACAAGGATCGAGGATCTTCCCGGCCCCAAAAGTCAGGGAGAGCTCGAAGAGATGAAGATGCCCTACGAGGAGTATTGCCGGAAGGCCTTCGGCCCCGGCAACGAGTGGGCAAAGCCCGATGCGCTTAAGGGGATCCGGTGGCTTTCCTGCACCGGGTACATCTTCACGCCCCACTCGGCGGCCAACCTGGCCGAGCTCGGGGCCGACGTGATCAAGATCGAGATCCCGAGGATGGGGGACGCCATGCGGCACACCTCCCCGTTCAACGAGGCGTACCTGTATCCCCTCCACGACACGAGGCCGATGACCGGCACCGGTTTCGGCTTCATGAACGCGAACTCCAATGAGAGATTCCTGAGCATGGACTACCACATTCCGGAGATGGTGAATATCTTCTACCGGCTCGTCAAGATGAGCGACGGCCTGACGGAGAACTACCGGCCCGGAACCCTCGACCGGTGGAAGATGAGCTACCGGTTTCTACAGGAGATGAACCCGAGGTTCATCTACGTGTGGGGCGGCGGCTTCGGATACGGGCCGAAGGTCTTCGGCGGCTCCTACGACATCCTGGGCCAGGCCCACGCGGGGCTCGCCTCCCTCACGGGGATGCACGAGTACATGGGCGGGCACGCCACCAAGCACTCCAACTGGTGCATCGACTGGATGTCCGGCACCATGATCTCCTACGGGGTACTGGCATCCATCCTCTGGAGGAGGAAGACGGGCCTGGGCACCATGATCGAGTTCTCCCAGGTCCAGACCCCGACCCGGATCTCCGGGTATACCTTCCCGCTCTATAACCGGTTCGGGATCGTCCGCCAGCGGTGGGGGAACTGGGACACCCAGTTGTGCGCCCACGGGATCATCCTGTGCGGAAAGTCCGATTTTCCCGATGCGCAGAACCCCCAGGACAAGCACGAAGCCCGGTACGTGATGGTTTCGGCCTTCAACGACCCCGACTTCAAGGAACTCTGCGACATCACCGGGCTGAAGGATCTCTACGGGAAATACAAGGTGCACAAGGACCGGGTGGATGCCAGGCCCCAGGTCGAAATCTATACGGCCCTGGAGAAGTGGGCCGCCGACAAGACCCGGTCGCAGGTCGTCAAGATCCTCACCGACGCGGGCATCCTGGCCGCCCCCGTGATGAACGACCGGGAGGTCTACGAATGCCAGCACTACCGGGAGAGGGGGACCATCCGGTGGCTGGACGATCCCCTCTACGGAGACATCCTGCTCCAGAGCGGCCACAGCGTGGGGATGATGACCAAGACCCCGAGGAGAACCAACTGGATCTGGAGGCCGGTGGGCGCCGATAACGTCAGTCTCTACCGTGACCTGCTCGGCATCCCGTTGAGCCAGATCGAAGAGTGGTACAACAAGGCCTGGATCTAAAAAAAAAGGAGGGATCCCCGTGGCGGATGTCATTTGGTGTAAAAAAGTGGTGGGTGGAAAACCGTGCAACACGGTCAACTACCTGGATCCCTATTGCTTCTGGAACTGGGAGGGGAAGACCAACTGCGCGGAGTGCGGGACGGTCTATTACATCCACATGATCCAGGGGCACATGTACAGGGGTCCGGAGGAAAAACCGGGGGAGAAGCCGGACATGAGTCCCCTCTATGCGGATCACCCGCTGGAAGGGTACACGTATTATCTGCCGGGCGTCAAAGGCCGAACGAGGCCCTATGAGTGCCTGCCCAGGCATATCTATCTGGGCAGGGCGGACATGGTCAAGTTCAGCATCCGGGGGAAGCCCGTTCGTGGATGGCGTCCTCAGCCGCCGAGCGGCGGGCTGGCCGGTCAGTTCCCGTACAAGTGGGATATCAAGAAGTTGTCTCCCGAGGTATGGGCGGAGTATCAGGAGAAACGGAAAAAGGGCGAAGTAAAAGAGTGGTGATAGAAAGGAGAGGCTAAATGGTGGATAAGGCGAAACTGACGCCCGAAGAATTCCTGGCCACGGTTCTTGTTCCGGAGAGGGGGCGGGAGACCGGACATATCTGCTGGGATTGCAAACACTTGAAGCCGGTTCTGAAGGGCTCCAAGTTCCCGCCCGCTGACCTCATCGGCTGGTGCACGATGATCCACTGGCCCTTCTACTGGTGCCTCACGGATTTCAACGTAGTCAAGAAGTGCTACGCCATGGAAAAGGGGATCTTTACCCCGAAGAAGTTTTAGCCCATGGAAGAAAACGTTCGCAAGGAACTGGAAACGCTCAAGGGGATGGTGCTCAACTGGAAAAAGGATTATCTCGGTTGGGCGCCCCCCGATGGGGGGTGGGAGTATCTGCCTCGAGAGCTCATGGAGGAGATCGATACCCAGATCACCCCTTATATAAGAAGAATGTACGAGTGTGACTACCTCACTCCACCGGAGATCCGGGAATTCATGGAGAGCTGCTACTCGCAGGTGGAGGACCTTCGGAACACGTTGGGGGAAATGGAGGCAAAGCAGCTTTCCGCAAAAGGAGGATAAATATGCCCGAGAAATGCCGCGTGGGGGTCTGTGGGTTCGACCCTATGCTCGTGAGAGGATATCTGAAGACGGGAGAGCGGGGCCTGTGGTGGCACCTGTCGGATGAACTGTACGAAGAACTCGGTGTCAAGCCGGGGACCCCGGTCTCGGGGAAGATCCTCGCGATTTACGATTGTGAAGCGAAAAAGGTCGCGTCTCCGAATGACGCCTTCAACTGGAAGACGTCCAAGGAGTCGGGCCTTGCCGTCCTTCTGCCGCCGGAGGTGATCAGCAAGTACAAGTTGACGGCATTCCATTTCCTGGAACTCCTCGTTGAAAAGATCGGCGACAAAGAGGTCTATCCGGGGAAGGAGCAGACGAGCATGAAATGGTGGCCCGAGGCGAAAATGAAGCTCGAGTACAAGGTCGGCTATATCGAATGAGGCCCGGGGAAATTCCGGCGGCGGGGCTTCACGCGGTCGCCGGGATTTTTCCTTCCCCTCCTCATCCCCCCTTTCCCGGCCTGACCGCACCGGGGGAGGGGGAACTATTTGCGGGCCGATCGAGGCAAGGAGCCGGGTGGATATGACGGAGAACGGGGAATCCTCGCACGAGCGTGAGACGAAGCATCCTGGTTGGCTGCCGCTGTCGGGTCTTCTTACCGCGGCGGATCCGTTGTTCGAAAAAGTTCTCTTCCTGCCCGGATACGAATTTTCCTCGAACGTTTATGTCGTGGAGGGAACGTATCTCTCGATCGTGGATCCCGGAAACGATTACATGTCTTTTATCGATCTCTTCCGTCAAGGGTACAAGCCGGCCGACGTTAAAAAAGTCGTCCTCACCCACGGCCACCGCGACCACGCGATGGGTGTGTTCGATCTCCTGAGATCGTATCCGGCCATCCTGGAAAACGGCGGTTTCGAGCTCATTCTCCACGAAGCGAGCCCCTCCGAGCTCAAGGACATGGTCAGGAAATCCGGCTGCCGCGTCACGGAGGTCCGGGGCGGAGAAACCCTGGAGATCGGCGGTCTCGATTGGGAAGTGATCCACACGCCGGGGCATACCCTCGACGGGATCTGCCTCTATCATCCCCCGAGCAAAACCGTCTTTTCCGGGGATACGGTGTTGCCCCACGCCATGGCCGAGCCGGATGAACAGGCCGGAGGAAGGCTGGATCATTATCTGTTCGGAGTAAGGGCGTTGCTCGGAAAGGACATCGAAAACGTATTGCCCGGTCATGGATTCCCCGTGGGTTCGTCGGGCAGAAAGGTCATCGAGGAGACGTACGAAGGCCTGATGTTGAAAATCATCGGGGTCGAGGCGAAGGCGAAAACCCCATGGATCGAGGGAGCCACGGCGCTTGCCCAAAGGGGGTTCCTGCAGGAAGCGGTTTTCTGCTGCGAAAAGGAGTTGGTTTGCAATCCGGAAAACCTCTTGGCACTCCAACTGAAGGGTTTCAGCCTCAATGATCTCGGACGGTTTCAGGAGGCACTCGAATCCCTGGATCGATTGGAAGAACTCCGCGTACAGGAAAAAGGGGATCTTTTCCCGCTTATTGGGAAGGGGTACGCGTTGATGGGGCTTGGCAGGTACCGTGAAAGCGTCAAATATTTCAACGAGGCGCTGCAGGTGACCCCCGGCATGAAAGACGCGTCGGTTTACAAGGGGATGGCTCTCTATCTCGCCGGGAACTACGATGCGGCGATGGAGATCGAACATTTCCGGTCGGAATTCGTCGGAAGATTCAAGGAGGAGTTGAAAAAGAAAGAGAAGGCCGCAAATTCACCGGGCATGTAAAGGCAATAATCGGGAACGCCTTCTGCGGGGACCAGGATGAAGTAGCCGGCATCTGCCCGATATCCGCCGCATCTCAAGGGGTCGGCACGATGGAACGCCCTTTCCGCTGCCCGGCATGCAAATTCGTTTTTTCAACCGCGCAAATGGAATATAGGAATTCCGGCTTCACGGCTCCCCCCGAATGTCCATATTCCACTACTCCTTACCCCGAACTGTGTTCCTTTCACGACAAGATCTATTTCGGCAAATGGAGAAAGATGGACGCGGAGGCATCCGATGTGAGGAGGGCCTACCAGCGGATCGCCCGTCTCCTCTCGATGTTAAAGGAGGTGGCCGCTCACGGGAAAGCCCGAGGGACGCAGGTGAATATCGACAAGTCCTCTGCGGAACTGGCCATGGCGGTACCGGAGGACGAGCCTTTTGAATCGGTAAAATATATGGATCGGGCCCTCTCGTACGCCCATCACGCCATCAACGACCTGCTCCGTGAAAAAGGGGCAAAACTTCACAACCCCGCGGATTACGAAAAGCATTACGACACCATCCTTCCGTTCAAGGAAGATTGGTAGCCCGGACGGTACCCAAGGAATTCGCCGCCAGGAGATTCCCGCGTGTTCATACGATCCGCCACGGAAGGCGATTTGAACGGAATCCTGGAGACCGAGAGACTCTCCTTCCCGGTCGGGAAGCAATGGGATCGCAGCGATTTTCAAGAGGGTTTGAGGGATCTGTTTCTCGTCTCCTGGGAGGAAGAAATATCCGGTTTTCTGATCGCCTGCTGCCGGGAAAATGAAAGAAGGGCGGTCATATTGCGAATCGCGGTGCATCCCGATTATCGGAGCCGGGGTATCGCTACAATGTTGATAGAAGCGGCAATCGGAAAATTTGGGGAAATGGGTGTTCGGGAGGTTGATCTGGACGTGGATATAGTAAAAAGAGGGGCGATACAACTCTACGAGAAGGTTGGCTTCAGAATCGTGCGGGGAATTCCCATGGGCGACAATAATTCCATGAGCGATGAAAACGGGAGCTTTTACATGATGAAATTGAACGTAAACGAACCTTGACGGGCCCGGGCATGGGTCCCATGCGGTCGTCTGATGCGGTTGCGGTGTTTTTCAGGACACCTTTCGGCAGGTGATGATGAACGCCGAGTGGGAGAACATCCACTGGACGGGGCGGACGGAGAGCCCCTTTACATGCCAGGGGCGATGGATCACCTCGAAGACCTCGGGTTCGCCGAAAGATCCCTCTTCGTTGACGCGGTCGACCATCTGCTTGACCTGCACGGTTGAGGGAAGGTAGGAAAGCAGAATTCCACCGGGGGCCAGCGATTCGGCGGCATGTCCAACCGTGCGCCACGGCTCAGGAAGATCGAGGACTATCCGGTCCACCTCCTTTTCATCTATTCCGAGGTGGATGTCCCGCACCTTGATTTCGAGATTCGCGCATTCACCCAGGAAGCGCGTAACGGTCTTCTTCCCGCTTTCCGCAAAATCATCCCGGATCTCATAGGAAACAACGCGGCCCGTGGGTCCGACCGCCTCCAGCAGCTTGATCGTCAGCGCCCCCCATCCGATTCCCGCTTCGACGACGGTCGCCCCCGGGAATACGTCCGCCCAAAGAAGAATCGGGCCGATGTCCTTCGGGTAGATGATCTGGGCGTGGCGCTTCAGGTTCATTATGTATTGATTGAACGTCGGCCGGAATACGCGGTACTCCGCGCCCCGCGCCGTCCAGACTCGGCTTCCGTCCGGCTTCCCGATGATATCGTCGTGGAGGATGTTCCCGCGGTGCGTCCCGATGGGCTTCCCCGGCGTGAGCGTCAGCAGGTGCTCCTCGCCTTTCGGATCGATGAGGATGATGTCCTCGCCCGCCTGCAGAGGCCCCCTCGGATTTCGACTGCCCATTGCTTGCTCCCTATTTCTTAGTAACTTTTTCCTTGAGACGACAGAAGCTGCAGGTTTCGGTGTATGACGGCGCGCCGCATGAAATGCATTTAACGGGCGGTTTTTCATCCCCATTGACAGGCGCTGCAGAGTTTTTAGGAACGTCCCGGTTCTGATGGTCCTGAAGGAGGAAGCCCTGGTAGAAGCGGCGGCGTGTGCCGGGCATCTCGTCTTCGATGTGGGAGAGCGCGCTCTTATATATAAGGGAGGTGGCGTCCTCGCTCATCGGGCACTCCTCCGTCACGTAGTCGATCCCCTTCAGGAACCCGTACGCCGCAGTTTCCATCTCGCTCACCCGCCACAGCGGCTTCACTTTCCGCACGAGCCCACTCCCCGATTCGGGAAGCAGGGGATGTTGGCGGGAAAGATGGTCGTTGTCCCAGTGGAGCAGGTTCCCCAGCAGGCGCGCCGCCTCGTCGTCGAGATTGTGCCCCGTGGCGACGGCCGTGAAGCCCCGCTCCGCGGCGATCCGGTTGAAGAAGTACCGCTTGACCGTGCCGCAGACCGCGCACTCTTCCTTGTTCGATTTTTTTGACGCCTCGGGAATCGGAACCCCCTCGGCGCGCAGGTCCACGACGATAAGCTCCTTCCCGCGGGAAACTGCGTATGCAAGCGACTTTTCGCGGGAACGGGCGGAGTATCCGTCGATCCCGAGGTCGATATGAAGCCCTTCCGTGCGGTACCCGAGCTCCGCCAGGATGTCCCACAGCACGAGGCTGTCTTTCCCGCCCGAGACGCAGACAAGCACGCGGTCGGACGGAGATAGCATCCGGAATTTCCGGATCCCTTCCTCAACCTGCCTGCGGAAGAACACGAAGAAGCATTCGGGGCAAAAGGCGGAATTGTGGCTCGGGAGGTCGACCGCCGCCTCGGACTTGCGGCATCGCTTGCATTTCATGGGGTGCTATCCCCCCGAGACGACGGAGATGATCTCTATGGTTTCCCCGTCCTCGACTCTCTTATCCTTGGTGAGCAGCTTCTTCCCCTGAGTCACGATCACGGTGGTCGGGCGGACCCCGGCATCGGCCAGGATGTCCGACACGCGCCTGGGTCCGGGGACTTCCAGTTCCGTTTTTTTCTGCGGCATGCGAACTCGTATCATGGAGACCGATTATACAACGGAAACGGTTGTGTCCCCCGTCGGGCGGGGGTAAGATAGGCGAAATTCTGCATTATCCAAGGAGGGATCTTCCCATGCATGTTCGCGCCGGTATCTCCTTTGTTGTCGTGATGTTATTCGTGGTCCTCGCGTTGGGATGCTCGAAGTCCGAGGCGCCCAAGCAGGAGGCCCCGCCGGCAGCCCCCGCGGTTTCGGCCGCGGTTGAGGGGAAAGCGTTGTTCGAACAGAAGTGCAGCGTATGCCACGGGATCGACCGGGCAACCGTTCGTCATGAATCGAAGGAAAAGTGGGCGGAGCTCGTCAAGTCCATGCAGGGGAAGAAAGCGGACTGGATCTCCGACGCGGACGCCGCCAAGATAGTGGAGTTTCTCGCCACGGAACACGGCAAGAAGTAGTTTCCTGCAAGAGGTGCGAATGGACGGAAAAAAGTTGATTGCACCGCTCGCGGCCGCGGCGATCCTGGTCGCGGGGATGGCTTTCGCGGACGGCAACGGCAAGGCGCTGTTCGAAGCCAAGTGTTCGGTGTGCCATGGTCTCGACCGGCCCCTCGGCCAGACCAAGGACCGGGACGGCTGGACGGCGACAGTGAAGAGGATGCAGCAGAGCAACGGGTGCCGGATCACGGACGCGGAGGCCCGGGAGATCATCGACCATCTCGTGAAGATCCGCGGGCTTTCTTAAGGAAGAAGGACGGCGATCACTTTCTTCGGGCCGTGCGCGCCGATCGTAAGCGTCTGCTCGATGTCGGCGGTGCGGCTCGGGCCCGTTATGAATGAAATGTTCCGTGGTAGATCTTCCGAAAGCGCCGCAAGGCACTGATCCATACTGTCCACGAAGGCGTCGGGGGTTAGCAGGGCGACGTGGACGTCGGATATCAGGCCCGGGAGCAGCGTCTTCCCCTTTTGCCCGGATTGAACGATCGAGCCCGTTTCGGCGATGGCGAATTCCGCGGTTTGGAATCCCGCCGCCGACGGCGCGGATATTTGGCGGATCTCGCCGGGGGACGCCAGCCTGAACGGACCGAAAGGCACCAGGGTTTCCGCCACCAGCCGTGCGCGTTCGTCTCCCGGAGGGGAAAAGAGCGCCGTGACCCCCGAAATGCGCAGCGCTTCCCCAAGCTCGGGAAGCAGCGGATCCAGGGAAGGACCCGCCAGGAAATTGCCGCCCTGCGACTCGAACATGTTCCGGAACCTGGCGATCCGGTCCGCAACGCTTTGGGCCGTTTCCCTGCCCGCCGCGGCTCCGGACGCCGGTTTATTGGCTTCGTGTCCCCGCAACGCGACCGCGATCCTGTGGAGCAGCTCTTCCTTACGGCCTACCGGTTCCATGGGCGGATCCCCCGTTGCTTCTTCCAGAGCTTGCGGAACGGCTGTGGAGCGGGCGCGGGGAAGTCCCTGCGGTCGGTCCAGCCGGAGAACCTGAACGGAAGCCATGGGGTCTTCCCATCCTTCATGAAAACGCTGGAGATCACGCCGACTATCCGTTCAAGCGCTTCCAGTATTCCCGCGCGGCTCATCACGGCGGCGTAGCCCTTCATTCCGAACACCTCGGCCGGGTCTTTCAGCCCCCGGTCCCGCTCGTCCGACCGCAGCTCCAGCAGAAGCCCGGGAATTGGGATCTTGACCGGGCAGACGTCCGCGCAGGCGCCGCAAAGGGTGCTTGCGT
>Ga0334722_10003163_pt1 | contig 17954 bp, 19 predicted proteins | sample C3_bottom_MG_FD_207210 | JGI IMG/M metagenome (GOLD analysis project Ga0334722, IMG submission 207210) | Sediment microbial communities from Yellowstone Lake, YNP, Wyoming, USA - C3_bottom | ecosystem: Environmental > Aquatic > Freshwater > Lake > Sediment | place: USA: Wyoming | collected...
TCTCGTAACTCACGACCTGGGCAGATGATCTGAGGCCACCCAGGAATGAATATTTTGAGTTAGAGGACCAGCCAGCGAGGATGATTCCATAAGAGCCAAGGGAAGACATGGCAAGGATAAAGAGCAGCCCGATATTTATATCAGCAATGACAAAACCCTCAAAAAATGGTATGACTGCGAGAGATGAGAGGGCAGCAAGGACAGATATGACAGGGGCGATATAGAATAAGGGTTTATCAGCCTCTGCTGGAATAATATCCTCTTTAAAGAAGAGCTTCATAAAATCTGCTATTGGTTGCAGGATTCCATGGGGACCAACCCTCATGGGGCCAAGCCTTACCTGCATATGACCGATAACCTTTCTTTCAAAATATGTTGCATAGGCTACATGAAACATCACGACACCTACTACTATGGCGATCTTGATGATGATCATGGCAAGATTCAGGAATAGGTCAAAGGAACCAGGTCCAAATATTATTTCAAAAAATCTCATTTTATCCCTGCCTTTCTGATAGTCACTTCTATTCCATTTATCGAGAATACCTTTGTAATAGGGTCCATCATAAAGGGAACCATCGAGAGGGCACCAAAATCCCTGAAATTATTAGATAGCATCACAACGGAGTTGGATAAGGTCTTATCGATACTCGCCTCTACTGTTATGTCTCCTCTCTCATTTTCTATCCTTATCAGGTCCCCCCCTTCTATTCCGAATCTACTGGCAACCTCAGGGCTTATCCTTGCAACAGGTCTTTCATAGATAGAATTCAGAGCGGAAGAGTGCCTTGAAAGGGTACCAGACAGGAACATATGTTTCTCCAGTGTGAGATACAGTGAATCCCTTTTCAGTGGACGCCATAGTTCTGTAAGTGGCCAATCGCCTGAACCGAGTTTATGTCTTAATGGTTCGCCCTTATAAGGCCAGAGGTTGAACTCTGTCTCAAGGTCATCATATGTAAGCCCTGCATACAGCGGTGAGACCCTGGATATCTCGGCCATTATATCAGAAGATGAGGAATAGTCCATTCTAAGACCGAGCCTCTTGCCTATCTCTGCTATTATCTTCCAGTCTTCCAGACCCTGGGCAGTTATCGCCTTTCTGCTCCTCTGTATCCTCCTTTCGAGATTTGTGAATGTCCCTTCCTTTTCTGACCAGGTGAGGGCTGGTAAGATGACATGGGCATACTCAGCCGTCTCGTTCATAAATATATCCTGGACTACAAGGAGATCGAGGTTTTTTAATGCCTCTGTGATATATCCCTTATCAGGAAGATTAAAGGCTGGATTCTCTCCCATTATATATAGGGCCTTTAACCTGCCCGACCTTGCAGCCTCGATCATTTCAAGTATTGACATCCCTGGTTTGTCTGGTATAGATGCTGACCAGAAGGCCTCAAACTTGGTTCTGAAGCTGTCGACCTCAACAGGTCTTTCTCCAGGAAGCATATCAGGCAGACAACCCATATCTATCACACCCTGTTCATTAGGCCTCTCAGAGAGCAGGAAGACCCGGGCATTCAATATATAGCAGAGAGAGGTTATGAGGAATATGAGGCTTCTCATATCTGTTCTCGTTACTATATCAGGCCCTATAATTATGGATATAGACTGAAGTCCATTGAGTTCCCTGATGATCTCCTCAATATCTTCAAACTTGATACCACAGACTTCTTCAAGGTCTGACCTTTCAGGATATGAGTAGGACTTCATCCTCTCCTCAAAGGGGATATTCTCTCCAGAAAGGTTTCTCATCTTCAGGAGTTCTGAGACGAATAGACCGATAAGGATACCCTCTGTATAAGGATAGGGATTGACTCTGAAGCTGCTGAACCTCTGTAGACCTGGCATGTGGCCTATTGTCAGGACCTTTACCCCTTTTTTGAAGGCCTCTCTAATCTTGATCCCGAAGACAGGATTTATATGTACAGGGTCACCACCAAGTATTATGATAGCCTCAGAATTGACCACTCCTGACATTATGTTTGCACTGGCACCCTGTCCCATCACATCTTCAATATATCGCTGTAAAGGGGCTATGCTGAATCTTACCGTTGAATCTATATTATTGCTGTTTAGTCCTGCCCTCAAGAGCTTCTGGAACAAATAATTTTCCTCATTCGTGCACCTCGGAGAGGCAATCCCTCCTATAGCATCTCCACTATATCTTGTCTTTATATCCAGGAGTCTATCAGACACATATCTTATTGCCTCATCCCAGGAGACCTCCTCAAGTCCGTTTTCCTTTCTAATTAATGGTCTCCTTATCCTTTCTGGACTCTGGACATAACCATAACCAAAGCGACCCCTGGCACAGAGGATACCATGATTTATCCCTATCTCTGGTTCAGGCAGGGTCCTCAGTATTGAGTCTGACCTCACCTGGAGCATCATGCTACAGCCGACACCGCAATAGGGACAGAGAACCTTAATCTTTTCCTCTACCTGCCATGCCCTGTATACATGCCTGTGCAATCTTGACATTATTGCACCAACAGGACAGACAGTGAGACAGTTTCCGCAGTATTCGCAGTTATACCTTCCTCCAGAGAAGGGTTCTACAAAGGACCTGTTCCCCCTTCCTGTTACTGTGATCGCAAAGGCCCCTTGTACACCATCACACATCCTTATGCATCGGGTACAGAGTATGCATCTCTCCATGTTTCTCACTATAAGGGGGTCATCAAAGCTTTCTGGATGCCTTCTCTTCCCTTCAGCAAACCTCCCGATAGGCGGTCCATATTGAACAGTCAGGTCCTGAAGGTCACACTCACCTGCCTTATCACAATAGGGACATTCAAGGGGATGATTTATCAGGAGAAATTCGAGCATCGCCCTTCTTGCCCTGGCAATCTCATCAGATTCTGTCCTCACGACCATACCATCAGTTACCATGAGGGTACAGGAGGTCTGGAGTTTTGGCATCTTCTCGACCTCAACGAGGCAGAGCCTGCAGCCCCCATAGTTCTCGAGGCCAGGATAATGGCAAAGGGTTGGTATCTTGATACCTGCCATCTTTGCTGCCTCAAGGACAGTAACAGGCTTTTCGAGCCTTATCTCTTTTGCATTGATAGTGACCTTAATCATCCGAATCTGCACCTTTTATCAATGATATGTTCCTCAAACTCTGCTCTGAAATGTCTTATAAATCCCTGAACCACCATGGCCGCACCATCACCAAGGGGACAGAAGGTCTTGCCTGACATATTCCCTGCTACATCGAGAAGCAGGTCAATGTCCCCTTCTCTTCCCATCCCCTTTTCTATCCTTCCGAGGATGGAACTTAGCCATCCTGTCCCTTCCCTGCAGGGGGTGCACTTACCGCATGATTCATGCTCAAAGAACTTTATTGCCCTATAACAGACCCTTACAAGGCAGGTAGTCTCGTCGAAAACCATGACCCCACCCGAACCAAGCATACTTCCATATCGACAGATATTAACAAAGTCCATAGGGACATCTATCATATCAGGAGGCAGGACAGGTGTTGAGATACCACCAGGGATAACTGCCTTTAGATTCTTTCCACCCCTTATCCCTCCACAATGATTATATATGATCTCCTTCAATATAGTTCCCATCGGTAACTCGTATACCCCTGGCCTCTCCACATGTCCGCTAACAGAGAATAGCTTTGGCCCAGGACATTCCTTACTACCGATTCTGGAATATTCCTCTGCACCAATGGATATTATATAAGGTATGTTTGAGAGGGTCTCGACATTATTTATTATCGTTGGCATCGAGAAGGCCCCTACATTAACAGGGAAGGGTGGTTTTATCCTCGGCTGTCCCCTTTTCCCCTCAAGGGACTCGATAAGGGCTGTCTCCTCTCCACATATATAGGCACCTGCACCAAGATGTATGTAAAGGTCAAATATTATGCCCTTACCGAGGATGTTTTCACCAAGATAGCCTTCCTCGTAAGCCTCTTTTATAGCCCTTTCAATGGTATCTTTCAGGAAGGCATATTCTCCCCTGAGATAGATGTAACCCTTCTCTGCCCTGAGGGCATGGCCGGCGATTATCATTCCTTCAATCAATAGATGGGGCTTCTTCTCGAGAATAACCCTGTCTTTAAAGGTTCCTGGTTCTCCTTCATCGGCATTACAGATCAGGTACTTTGGGAATTTAGGGTCCGCTGATGCAAAGGCCCATTTCATGCCTGTGGGAAAACCTGCACCTCCCCTTCCCCTCAGGCCTGATCTTCTGACCTCATCGATTATCTCCTGAGGTTGCATACTGAGGGCCTTATGGAGGCTCCCATAACCTCCAATGCCCTTGTAGGTCTCAATCGTTGCTGACCCTGGATTATCTATACCTTTTAGCAGGAAAGGTTCCATTTGCCCCTTAAATTAAATTAGTGTACTATCCTTTCGCTATTGCCTATTCATATCGCTTGAGTATCTCGAAGATATTATCCTCGTTTAACCTGCCATGGAGGTCCCTATCGACCAACATCGCTGGAGACATGTCACAGGCACCTATGCACTCCATTATAATGAGAGAAAACCTTCCATCCTCAGTCGTCCCGCCAGGCGTCAGACCATATCTCTCCCTCAGTAGATCCACGAGTCTCTCTCCTCCAAAGATCATACACGAGACATTTGTGCATATCTGGATCAGGTGTCTACCAAGAGGTTTATTTCTATACATATGATAAAATGTTGCCACACCCCTGACAAAGGCATCTGGTAGATTAAGGGTCTCTGAGACCTTCTTAATCGCCTCGAGACTCAACCAGCCGTATACTTCCTGTGCGATATAAAGGGCTGGAAGGACCGCTGCCCCTTTGTCGGGGTATCTCTCTGCTATCTGTCGGAGCCTCTCCTCAATGAGAGGAGTCACTTACTCCTCCTGAACATAAGATGCATCAGATCCATATATTGTGTATTCATATTTCTTACTATTGAGGCAAGGTGAATGGCCAGCCTCTTCAATATCTTGGCAGCTATTATGGGATTGGATGAATATAGACCATCAAAATCGGTTCTCCTCAAAACCAGAAGGGATGTCTTCTGGTCTGCCACGATTGTTGCATCATGCCTGCTTCCATCAAGGAATGACATGATACCAAAGACATCTCCTTCCTTTAGGGTAGATATGCAGAACTGGTCTCCCTCTACCATCCTCTTATTTATCCTGACCTTCCCCTCGATAATGATGTTGAGGCTGTCACCTTCTTCTCCCTCGGTGTAAATAACCTCATTTGGTGCATACTCTCTCAGATCAAGGAGACCTTTCAGGATATCGATCTCCTGACTATTGAGTTCAGAGAATATAGAGATTTTTTCGATCTCAATGCCCATTTTTATCTATCACATTCTCCCAGGACTATATCTATGGTGCCGATATTTGCTATTACATCAGCTATAAGATGACCTTCACAGAGCCTTGGAAGGACCGAGGCATGGACAAAGGAAGGGGACCTCAGCCTCATCCTGTAAGGCCTTCCTGTACCATCGCTCACGAAATAAAAACCCAACTCTCCCTTTGGCACCTCAACAGCAGAATATATCTCTCCTTCTGGTGCTGATAAAGGGCCTTTTGTTACAAGGACAAAGTGATGGATCATCGCCTCCATGTTTCTCAGTATATTATCCTTTGGAGGAAGGGTGAACTTAGGTGCATCAGGCGCCATTATGGGACCCTTTGGTAACTTCTCGATACACTGTCTGATAATCCTGTTTGATTGTCTCATCTCTTCCATCCTTACTCGATACCTGTCATAGACATCGCCATTCTTGCCTGTTGGGACTTCAAAATCCACCTTATCATAGGCATCATAAGGAGCGAATTTTCGTACATCGTAGGGCACGCCAGAACCCCTTATCATTGGGCCTGTAAGACCCCAATTAATAGCCTCTTCAGCACTTAATACCCCGATACCCTTTGTCCTTTTCAGCCATATCCTGTTCTGGTCAATAAGGGTCTCATACTCCTCTATCCTTCGGGGGAACTCTTCTGTAAATTTATAGAGACTATCAAGAAACTCCTGGGTCACATCGTTTCTGACCCCTCCTATCCTTGGGTAACTAACAGTAAGCCTGGCGCCACAGACCATCTCAAATAGATCTAATAACCATTCCCTTTCCCTGAAGGAATAGAGAAAGACCGTCATCGCCCCTATATCGAGGGCATGGGTACCGATCCATATAATATGGCTGCTTATCCTTGTCATCTCGAACATCATGGTCCTTATGAATTTGGCCCTCTCAGGAGGTTCTATACCAAAGAGTCTTTCAACAGCGACACAATACCCGACATTGTTTGCCATGCTCGATATGTAATCAAGCCTATCTGTGAGTGGCAGGGCAGATAGATAGGTCTTGCTCTCAGCAAGTTTTTCAGTCCCTCTGTGAAGATAGCCCACATGAGGGGTGCATCTGACAACCCTTTCTCCGTCAAGATCGAGGACAAGCCTCAGGACACCATGGGTTGCAGGGTGTTGAGGCCCCATGTTTATTGTCAATTCTCTGGTCTCTAATTGCCTTAACTCTTCTTCCATTTATAATATCCCTGAAAATCCTGGATTTTCAGGTCCCCTTCATCTCGTAGATCTTATTTTTCTCTGCTACCTCGAGGACCTCTTTAAATCCCTTCCATTCCAATTCTCCGAGGTCGCTCTTTAATGGATAATCCTTACGAAGGGGATGACCCTCCCAATCTTCTGGAAGCAATATCCTCCTTAAATCAGGGTGTCCTGTAAAGACGATTCCGAATAGGTCAAAGCATTCCCTTTCATGCCAGTTTGCACCTTTCCATAGGTCTGTAACAGTATCGATCTTACAGTCATCCTCAGGAACCTCTGCCTTTATCCTTATCATATGTCTGTGTCTCATAGAGAAGAGGTGATAGACTACCTCAAATCTCACATCCTTTCTGCCGAGATAGTCCACCCCGCAGAGGTCTTCGAGAAAATCGAAATCGAGTTCAGGAGACTCTTTCAAAAACCTCATTATATCCTTGATCTTTTCCTTCTTGATGATAACCGAGACCTGTCCCCTGAATTCATGAACGGCCTTAACCTCAGAAGGGAATCTTTCCCTAATAAGTTCTCCTATATCGAGAGGATTCATCGTTATCTCCATCTGCTCCATCTGAAGTGTTCTCTCTTTATCTTTTCCTGGAGCTTGAGTATACCATCCATAAGTGCCTCAGGCCTTGGTGGGCAGCCAGGGATGTAGACATCAACTGGTAGAAAACTATCACAACCCTGTACGGTGCTATATGTATTGTAGACATTTCCTGAAGAGGCACAACTGCCCATTGCGATAACATATCTCGGTTCAGGCATCTGGTCATAGACCCTCCTCACGATAGGGGCCATCTTTTTAGTAACGGTCCCTGCTATTATAACGAAGTCAGCCTGTCTCGGAGAGCCCCTGAATATAACACCAAATCTATCAAGGTCATAGTGTGACGATCCCGTCGTCATCATTTCAATGGCGCATCAAGCAAGACCAAAGGTCATCGGCCAGAGAGAAGATATCCTTCCCCAGTTCACTATCTTATCGAGACTCGCTATAATAGTATTCGCACCAGGTATGACTTTGAGACCCTCTTCTACCTGAACGACAGATGTAAGATTGTCTATGACCATAATCCATCACCTCCCTTTATCTATTCCCACTTAAAGGCTTCCTTTTTCCAGGCATATACATAACCTATTACAAGGATAAATATAAATATCATCATCTCAATGAAGGCATATAGCCCTATCCTGTCAAAGACTACTGCCCAGGGATAGAGAAAGACTGCCTCAACATCGAATATCACGAACAGCATTGCTATCACATAGTACTTGACAGAAAATCTATACCTTGGCTCTCCAACAGGGGGATTGCCTGATTCATAAGGAAGGAGTTTTTCTCGATATGGTCTGCGTGGTCTGAAGATAGAGCCTACAATTAAGGCACCAAGCCCGAAGGCGAGTGCTGCAATCATCGTAATGATTACAGGGATATAATCCTTTAACAATAACCCCTCAGCCACGGTTTATTTTATACATCAAAATGATAGGTTAAGTCAATATAAAATTTGATAGTTCGATTAAATTTCAAAATACTAAAATTATAATTACTAAATAGCCATATATTAAAGAATCAGATAGAATAAAAATTCTACTCACAAATTCTCCTTTACCAGTTTTATATAGCCGAAAAAATTATTGACGTAAATTTTGCTGATATGGTATAAAATCTCACAACACTGGAAGGTAACAGGCGAAAAAAATCTCATGGGAGGGGACTATGAAAGGTTTCAAAAGGTATCTAATCGTGGCTCTGGTACTTCTCTCTGCTTTTGTATTATTGGGTATTGCAGGGAATACCTGGAGTCAGGCACCAGCCGCAGCACCAACACTTACGCCGAATGATTGTATTAAATGTCATTCCGGCCCGCCCTCAGATATCTCTACAAATGGCGCAGGTCACAAAAAGGTTACCTGCATGGATTGTCACGCCGGACACAGGCCTGCCTCAAAGAATAATATCCCTCAGTGTAATCAATGTCATATGGGTAAGCCACATTATGAACTCAAGGGATGTTTAAGTTGTCACAGGAATCCTCACACTCCACTTGTTATCACCTTTGCTGGAAATCTGACAGAACCATGTCTGACCTGTCACACCCAGCAGATAGGCCAGTTAAAAGAGCATAAAAGTAAGCATACTGCTCTTACCTGTACGAACTGCCATGGTGTTCACAGGAAGAAGCCTGAATGTACCCAGTGTCACAAACCCCACTCTGCGGAGATGACGAGCGGGGATTGCAGAAGCTGTCACAAGGCCCATATGCCCAAGAATGTGATGTATTCCTCTGATATTCCATCAAAGTCATGTGGAGCCTGCCATAAGACAGCCTTCGATCTATTGACTGCGAGTGAAGCAAAACATAAGAGCTTTGCCTGTGCCTTCTGCCATCAGGAAAGGCATAAGATGGTACCAAAATGTCAGGATTGCCATGGCTCACCTCATCCAGCAGGTATAATGGCTAAGTTCAGCAAATGCGGAGACTGCCACAATATTGCCCATAATCTCAATGCCTGGCCAGCCAAGGCAGAAAAACATGAAGCTCCCTCAAAGGATACAAAGAAAAAGAAGTAAAAATTCAGATGTTACGGGGACCCTGATAGAGGGTCCCCTATTTTTTATGACAGTGGGCGCATAACTCTATCGGAGTTTGGGCCTCATACCTGAAAAGTCTTATCCAGCCCGAACTATGGGGTACGTGACAGGATAGGCATGTCAATTTAATGCTGTTATTATTATCGAGCTTAACCGCTTTTTTCGTCTTGAGGGGATGGCCTTTGCCACTATTTCCGAAACTTGCTATGACATGCCTTATACTTATAGAAGGATGACACTGGAGGCAGAGAGAATTATTCCTTGCAACGAGCAGGGATTTTGAATCAGAATAATGGGGTTTGTGGCACGACATGCACATGCCTGCTGCAACAGGTGGATGTTTGGTCTTTTTGTTAAATTCTCCATTGTCATGACAGTTGAAGCAGAGAAAAGGTATATCCGCCATTAACAGCTTCTCATTTTTAGACTGGTGGGGCTGATGACAGGTCATACATAGACCTTCCTTAACAGGATAGTGACCTGTTTTCCCCTTAAAATTAGTGTTATCATGACAGGTAAAACACAATCCAGGGACACTGCTTATCAGTAATTTGTCTTCCTTCGCAATATGAGGTTCGTGACAGGATAGACAGAGCCCCCCGGCAACAGGTGGATGGATAACATTGTCACCAGAAAATATTTTTTTATCATGACATCTGAAACATAAATCAGGCGGTGCTGCGAGGAGAAGTTTTCCCTCTCCACTGCTATGTGGGTCATGGCAGGAAGTACACATACCCGATGCGACAGGCGAATGGACTTTGTTGGCCTTAAATCTCTCCCTATCGTGGCAATTAAAGCATAATTCAGGAACATCAGAGAGGAGGAGCTTTCTGTTTTTTGAGGCATGGACATCATGACATAATGCGCAAAGTCCCTCTGCAACAGGGGGGTGGACTCTCTTTTTTGTAAACATATTCTTATCATGGCAGGAGTAACATAGTTCCACACCCCTGGCAAAGAGAAACTTATTAGGTTTTTCCTTAGCAGAATGTGGTTTTGAATGGCAGGCAATACAACCGCTACTTGTTATTATTGGATGGATATTTATATCTCCATCCAGGATCCTTTTATGACAGGTGACACAGACAGGAAGTTCTGCAGAGATGACTTCAGGGTATCCTGAAAACAAGAAAGCGAGGCCTATCAAGAAAAAGACCGAGATAGCTATACCCCTTACCATGCTTAAAAATAACAGAGACCAAAAAATTTGTCAATCTTCAGGAGTCTTGCGCTTATCTTTTATAGAAAGGTGGTCAAGATGACTCATTGAAAAAAGACTATCCTATCTGTTACTATTTTTAGATGTCGCCTGAAGGGCAAAAGAGGGCCAGCCTGTTACTCAGGGTTTTTGCAAAGATATTAGATTTTATAATCATTGCTGTAATGGCTGAATTGGTACCGAGGGCAGGTTTCTATGCTGGTCTCTTCTATATGCTGATTGGTGATAGTCTATTTACAGGCAGGAGTATCGGCAAATACTTGATGGGTATAAGGACCATATCAAAGGACGGGTTGCCCTGTTCTGTGAGGGACTCCATTATAAGGAATTCCATCTTTGGTATAGGCCTTTTACTGTACAGGATACCTTTAGTCGGATGGATCTTTCTTGTTATCATAGCTACCTTTGAGTTCTTGATACTCCTGGGTAGTAAGGAAGGCTTGAGACTCGGCGATGAGCTGGCAAAGACCGAGGTGATCGAGGAAGGCCACAGCCTCAGGCCTTAAATCTGTGAGGAGGTATAATGCTTTTCGACAAGATCTCAGGGATGTTTTCGAATGACCTTGCAATAGACCTTGGTACGGCAAATACCCTCGTCTTTGTTAAAGGTAGGGGGATTGTATGCAATGAGCCCTCTGTCGTTGTCGTGAGGAAGGATGATAAGAGAACGATTGCTGTAGGTGCAGAGGCTAAAAAGATGCTCGGTAAGACGCCTGCCAACATCATAGCTATTAGACCCATGAAGGATGGTGTTATTGCAGACTTTGATGCAACTGGAGAGATGCTCAAATACTTTATAAAAAAGGTTCATAACAGGAAGAGCTTCCTCTCTCCAAGGATAATAATTGGGGTTCCATCAGGTATAACCCAGGTTGAACAGAGGGCTGTAAAGGATGCTGCACAGGCATCAGGGGCAAGAGAGGTATATCTGATTGAAGAACCAATGGCTGCGGCTATAGGTGTCGGATTACCTGTTGGAGAACCCTCAGGGAATCTCATAGTAGATATTGGAGGAGGTACAACAGATATAGCTGTAATTTCCCTTGATGGAATTGTTTACAGCAAGGCAGTAAGGGTAGGTGGTGATAAGATGGATGAGGCGATAGTAGCGTATATAAAGAGAAAGTATAATCTCCTCATAGGCGATAGAACAGCGGAACAGATTAAGATCGAGATAGGTTCAGCCTGTGTTGTCGACCCTTCTGTAACGAGGACACTGGAGATCAAGGGAAGAGACCTCATATCAGGCATCCCGAAGACTATAGTAATAACTGAAACAGAGATAAGGGAGGCGCTTCATGAACCTATAAGCATCATCCTCGATACCGTAAAGGTGACACTTGAGAATACCCCTCCTGAACTCGCAGCAGATATCGTAGATAGAGGAATAGTCCTTGCCGGTGGAGGTGCCTTGTTGAGAGGACTGGATGTTCTCATTAAGGAAGAGACAGGGTTGCCTGTGATCGTCCCTGAGGACCCCCTGACAGCTGTGGTGAGGGGTGTTGGTAAGATGCTTGAAGAGATAGACCTCCTCAAAAAGATAGCCATAACCTGATGTATGCAAAGCGATTCCTTCCGCTCTTTGTTCTTCTTCTCATCTGCCTGATTATTATTTCCTATCAGGTCAACAGGGGCAGGGATTTAAACCCCTTTCATTTCATATCATCTCCTCTTTATATCATGAACAGTATAACCACAGGGGTCATGGAGACCATAAGGGAACCATTCAGAATGCTCTCTCTGAGGGATAAAGAGAATAAGAGGCTCAAGGAAGAGATAAAGAGGCTTCTTCTTGAAAGGCAGAATTACAGGGAAATATTTCTCGAAAACCAGAGATTGAGGGAGATCCTTTCCCTGAAGGAAAGGGAAAGGAGATATATAGCTACAGCAAAGGTGATATCGAGGAGCCTTGACCCCTTCAATGATACTATAGTGATTGATAAAGGGATCAGGGATGGCATTAGAAAGGACATGGCTGTTATCACACCCCTCGGACTTATTGGCAAGGTTTCAGCAGTAGATAATAGTTATTCTACCGTATTGCTTCTGGGAGATACGAGTTTTTCTGCTGCTGTAAAGATACAGGAGACGAGAAAGGATGCAATTGTATCAGGTGATGGTAACAGGAGATGCCTCCTCAAATACATTGGCCATGAGGATCTTGTAAAAGAGGGAGATATAGTTATTACATCAGGTTTTGATGACCTCTTCCCCGAAGGTATACCAGTAGGTTATATTACGAGGGTTTCGAAAAGGAAGTCAGGTTTTTTCCAGGTTATCGAGGTTACACCCTTTCAGGACCTGACAGGCCTGGATGAGGTCATAATATTAAAGCGGTGAAGGTCCTTTTTCTCATATTTGCGGTATCTGCTGCCTTTGTAATCCAATCAAGGATGACGATCTTTGGTATTCCTCCTGCATTTATCCTTATCCTTCCTTACTATATTGGTCTCAAGAGGGGTGCGATGAAAGGGATGTTGGCAGGCACAATCACAGGCATGATCGTGGATAGTCTTTCTGGAAATATCCTCGGTCCCCATCTCCTTGGTAAAGGGATGGTGGGGTTCTTATCCTCCCTTCTTTCTGGAAGCCTCTTCCGTTGGACGCCTTTACTGGGCATGACAGGGATTTTTGTACTCACTATGTGGGATGGTTTGACCGTCTTTTCTATAAAGACCCTTTTTAATATTCAATCCATTCCTGCCTCAAGACTTATTACGACGATCCTCCTTCAGGGCATACTGAATTCTATGGCAGGTATATTCCTGAGGCCTGAAAATGCGGAATAGCATTCATGAAAGGATAATAATCGCAAGCTATGTTGTCATAATCCTTTTTTCTATACTCCTCATTCGTCTCTGGCAACTCCAGATACTGCAGGGAGATGAATACAGGAGATTATCTGAAGAAAACAGGCTCAGGGTAATAAAGATCGCTGCGCCAAGGGGAATAATATACGATAGAAATGGCATTCCTCTTGTAAAGAATTCACCTTACTATTCTGTATCTATCATTCCTGCAGGGAGGGAGATAGATTATTCCTCTCTTGGAAGGGTCATAAATATCGATTCAGAGACGGTATCGAAAAAACTCTATAACAGAAAAAGCACCTTTGAACCTGTAAGGCTCAAGGAGGGTTTATCATTTAAGGAGATCGCCTATATAGAGGCAAGAAGGTCAGACTTTCCAGGGCTTTATATAGATGTGGATGTAACACGTCAATATCTTTTCGGAGAGGCAGGGGCACATCTCATAGGATATCTCGGTAAACTTAATCAAAGACAGTCCCAGGACCCTGATTTCAAGAATCTACCTGTTGATGCCTTTGTAGGTCAGTGGGGGGTTGAGCGACTCTATGATAAGCAATTGAGGGGCATTCCAGGGGAAAGGATAGTGGAGGTAGATGCCCTTGGAAGGGAGTTGAGATTGATTGCTGAAAAACCTCCTTCAAAGGGAGAAGACCTCTTTCTTTCCATTGATATAAAGGTCCAGCAGGCAGCCGAGGAGTCCTTCGGCGATAGGACAGGAGCCCTCGTTGCTATTAAACCTGATACAGGAGAGTTGCTGTCCCTTGTGAGCAGGCCATCCTTTGACCCCAACCTATTTGCAAAGGGTGTTTCCCAAAAACAGTGGGATGATTTTATAAACAATCCTAAAAATCCGCTCCTGAACAGGGCACTTCAGAGTTCTTATCCGCCAGGTTCGACTTTCAAGATAGTCACGGCCCTTGCAGGACTTGAAGAGGGGGTCATTGATCCTGAAACAAAGGTTACGTGCAATGGAGGTATCTCCTATGGTAGGTGGCATTTCGGTTGCTGGCAAAAAAGTGGCCATAAGACCCTTTCTCTACATCGCGCTATCGTCGAGTCCTGTGACGTATATTTTTATGAGGTTGGCAGGAGGCTCGGTATCGACAGGATCGCCTCCTATGCCAGGGAACTCGGTCTTGGAAAGGAGAGCGGCCTCAGACTCGTGAGGGAACGTAAGGGCACTATCCCTGATACAAAATGGAAGACAGAGAAGAGGAGGCAGCCCTGGTATCTCGGAGAGACCTTTAATGCCTCCATCGGCCAGGGATATGTTGCTGTTACACCCTTCCAGATGGCACTGCTGACGAGCATCATATCCAGTGGCGGATATATTTATGAGCCGACCATAATCGCCCTTAGAGAGAAGCCCCAGATGGCGAAGAAGCTTAATATCCATCCAGAAAACATTAATGAGATTAAGAGAGGATTATATGGAGTTGTTAACGAACCGAGTGGTACAGGCTGGGCGGCAAGATCATCAATCGTGGAAATATGCGGAAAGACAGGAACGGCCCAGGTAATCGGAATCAAGAAGGATTCAAAATACCTCCATGAGCAACACAGGGATCATGCCTGGTTTATTGCCTTTGCGCCCTGTGAGGGGCCCGAGATCGCCCTCTCTGTGATTGTTGAACATGGTGGTCATGGTGGAGCTGCTGCAGCACCAATAGCAAAGAGGGCCATCGAGGCTTACATAAAGTCTCTTCAGGAAAACAATAAAAAGGAAGTTCAGAAGGAAGGATCATGAGGATAGACAGGCGGATAATAAAGAATTATGATTGGATTACCCTGACGATTATATTAATCCTCTCAATCGCAGGGATAATGACGATCTACAGTGCCACAAGGTCTCCTGTAACCGAGGAGACTCCAAATTTCTATATAAAACAGATCTACTGGCTTGTGACCAGCATAATAGCCCTTATCCTGACGACAGGATTTGATTATAACTGGCTCAGGAGATTCTCTTATATTTTTTATGGCATAGGACTTATGCTTCTGGTGATAGTCCTTATAATAGGGAAGACAGGCATGGGGGCCCAGAGATGGATTAATCTCGGCATCCTCTCTTTTCAACCCTCTGAAGTCTTCAAGATATTTTTTATCCTTGCTATATCAAGGTATCTTGAAGAGATGAATAGACAATTAAATCTGAAGATTCTCCTCAGGCTCTTTTTCACCCTTATAGCATTACCATTTCTTCTCATATTAAAGCAGCCCGACCTTGGCACATCAGTAGTGATCTTTATAGTATTTTTGGCCCTCATATCAATGAAGGGCCTCGAAAAGAAGGCCGCAACTATTATTATCATAATCGGGATCGTCTCAATCCCTTTTCTGGGAAATATCTTATGGGAGAACCTGAAGATTTATCAAAAAAACAGGCTTGTGGCCTTTATGGAACCCGAGATTGACCCTTCAGGGATTGGATACCACATAAATCAATCAAAGATTGCTATTGGCTCGGGAAGGTTCTTTGGTAAGGGGTATCTTAAAGGTACCCAGGGACCCTTCAGGTTTCTCCCTGAAAAACATACTGATTTTATATTTGCAGTTCTGGCAGAAGAATGGGGTTTTGCAGGGAGTCTATTTATTCTCTTTTTATACCTTGCTCTGATCATGAGGGGACTCGATACAGCCCGAAAGGCAAAGGATGAGTTTGGTCGACTCGTTGCCCTCGGTATAACCACATTATTTGGCATACACTTTTTTATAAATACAGGTATGACGATGGGTATCATGCCTGTCGTTGGCATTCCTCTACCTTTTATGAGCTACGGAGGCACTGCCCTGTTTACGAACTTTATAGCGGCTGGTATCCTGATGAATATCAGGACAAGGAGATTCGAGATCTTTTATTGAAAAGACCTCTTTTGTTATAATAATTTCCCCAGGCGGTGTAGCTCAGTTGGTCAGAGCAAGCGGCTCATATCCGCTGTGTCCGGGGTTCAAATCCCTGCACCGCCACCATCTATTCAGTCCCCTATACAGATTTGTTCAATATCTTCCGCACCCCTGCAGATTGGGTATTTCAATGGTTGTTAGAAAGGATGGAAATCAAGTAAAATAAGAGGGTATCAGTAGCATATGGGAGCGGATAGGGTTCTGGTGTCCCTCCTGGACTTCAAATCCAGTGTTGCCGCCCAAAAGGTGGCAGGGTGGGTTCGATTCCCACACGCTCCCGCCATGAAATCATCAAAGACTTATTTTCTGATTCAGTGAGGCATCCTGTATAGAAAGGGATAATAATTTTCTGGTCGGCGCGGAGATTTTATGTTTAATCTTCTTAATCGACCAATCTGTAACCAAGTTTCTCTATGCTCTCTCGGGATATCTTAAAAAGGTCTTCTTCCCTGATCTTTGAATCATCGTAGCTTATGACGATCTTTCCGCTTTCTACATCGATAGATTGGACGCCTGGCATCTTTCCTATAAATCTTCTCATGGCAAGGGAACATTCATCACAGAATTCCTTTTGAACGTTAAGGAACAATCTCTTCATTTCATCCCTCCTGAATTATTTATTTACCTGTCACTCAGAAATAATTAATTATATCACAGACTGAAGATTGCATCCTCAGACAAATATCTGGCTGTAACCCTTTTGGATGGATATCCCCGGATATGGTATCTTAAATAGAGTAATGTTTATGAAGGGAAAGGTAATTGTTGGCATGAGCGGAGGGGTTGACTCCTCTGTAACGGCCTATCTCCTCAAGGAGGAAGGATATGAGGTCGAGGGATTGAGTTTTATCCTTTACGAGGCAAGACTCAAAGGAACCTTTACGGGTTGTTGTTCTGTTGAGGCTATCAATGATGCACAGAGAACGGCCGAGTCGATCGGGGTCAGACACAGCCGACTCGACCTGAGAGATGAGTTTATGGAGAAGGTTATCGAGCCATTTATCGAGGCCTATTTAAAAGGCATTACCCCGAATCCCTGTATCCTCTGCAACAGATATATAAAATTCCCATATCTTTTAAAGATGGCAGAAGAAAAAGGGGCTGAATTCATAGCGACCGGGCATTATGCAAGGGTAGAAAGGGAGGGAGGGACTGCCTTGCTCAAAAAGGGTATTGACCATAAAAAGGACCAGTCCTATGTGTTATATATATTGAAAAAGGAAGAACTCCACAGGCTCATCCTTCCCCTTGGGTACAGAAAAAAAGAGGAGGTGAGGAGGATAGCCCTCTCCCTTAATCTGCCTGCAGCAAGAAGGCCTGAGAGCCAGGAGATATGCTTTGTTGAGGATAGAAGATATTTCAGCCTCATCAATGGCATTATCCCACCTTCAGAAGGGCCTATTATAGATATAGAGACCGGGAACGTCCTGGGCAGGCACAAGGGGATTCATCTATTCACTATCGGTCAGAGAAAGAGACTCGGTATCTCGACAGGAAGGCCTGTTTATGTTGTCAGGATTGAACCCTCTTCGGGAAAGGTTTATATTGGACCTAAGGAGATGGCAATGAAGAGAGAGGTCGAGGTCATGGATATCAACTGGCTGATTCAAGGAGAGGAGATAAGGAAGGCAGGGTCAGGAGCGAAAAAAGAGATCCGCGTTTCAGTAAAGATAAGGTCGATGATGAAGGACGCCCCTGCCACCTTAATGTTGCTTGATGGTTCTTCGGCTATGGTTGCCTTCGATGAGCCTCAATGGGCGCCAGCACCAGGGCAGTCCGCTGTCTTCTATGATAAAGATACTGTCATTGGAGGAGGTATTATAAGATGAGACTAAAGAGAGAGATTATATTCATTGTCTTTACCCTTTTATTCATATTCAATTATCCTCT
>Ga0334722_10003165_pt1 | contig 17941 bp, 15 predicted proteins | sample C3_bottom_MG_FD_207210 | JGI IMG/M metagenome (GOLD analysis project Ga0334722, IMG submission 207210) | Sediment microbial communities from Yellowstone Lake, YNP, Wyoming, USA - C3_bottom | ecosystem: Environmental > Aquatic > Freshwater > Lake > Sediment | place: USA: Wyoming | collected...
CCATGACCACCGCGACCTTGACCCCCAGCCGGGCGCACTGCTCGACCGCCTGCACCGTGCCTGCGCCCGCGAGCGCGACAATCGCCATGTCCGGCACCTCGGGCAAGGCCGCGAGGTCCGGATACGCCTTGTGCCCCTGTACCGTGGCGCGTGCCGGATTGATCGGAAAGATCTTTCCCTGGTAGCCGTAGCGGCCCATGAACAGGATAGGCCTCCCGCCGATCTTGTGTGGATTGTCGGAAGCGCCGACGATGGCGACGGATTTCGGATTCAACGCGGCGTCTAGATTGTTTGTCATGGTCCTATTTCGAAAGATGGTGAGGCATTGGTATCAGGCGGCCTGCAACCGTCCGGCCGGCAGAACGCAGTATCCCCGACGCCTGTGATGTAGGCCAATTAGGTTCCCGGCTTAAACGTGACTTTGAGCAATTGGGACATTTGGAGTAGAGTCATACTTTTCACATACGATAAACCTTTTTCATGAATGTGAAAACCCCTGGGCTCGCTTTTCTGCCATACCCGTATCCAATTTAAGGAGACAACACCATGGAAATCGGCATTCTCGCCTACGGCGCGTACATTCCGCGACGCCGCCTCGCGCGCAAATCCGTCGCTGATGCCAACGCCTGGTTCAACCCGGCACTGAAAGGCCAGGCCAAAGCCGAACGTTCGATGTGCAACTGGGACGAAGACACGGTGACCATGGCGGTGGAGGCGGCGCGCGATTGCCTCACCGGCTTTCCGCGGGAACCGATACGCGCGGTGCAACTCGCCTCGACCTCGTTTCCGTTCGAGGATCGACTCAACTCGGGCATCGTCGCGCAGGCGCTGAATCTCGGAGCCGAGATTTCATCGCTGGACGTAGGCGCCTCGCAACGCGCCGCCACCGCCGGGCTGGCGGCCGCGCTCGATGGCGCCGCCGGCGGCAACGGCCAGACGCTGTTCCTAGCCGCGGAGAAGCGCCGCACCAAGGTCGGCAGCACGCTGGAGATGACCAGCGGCGACGGCGCGGCGGCGCTGCTGATCGGCGCAGGCAAGGTGATCGCCAAATTCATCGGCGGACACAGCCGCACGGTGGATTTCGTCGACCACTATCGCGGACAGGGTTTCGCCTACGACTACGTCTGGGAGGAGCGCTGGATCCGCGACGAAGGCTACGCCAAGATCGTGCCGGCGACGCTCGCCGGACTGTTCAAGAAGACCGGCATCGAGGCCGGATCGATCGCGCACTTCTGCATGCCCTGCACCCTGGGCAAGGTGGCCGCATCGGTGGCCAAGAAGGCGGGCATTCCCGAGGCTGCGGTGCGCGACAACCTGCACGCCGTCTGCGGCGAGACCGGTACTGCGCACGCGCTGGTGATGCTGGCCGACGCGCTCGCGGCGGCCAAGCCGGGCGAGCGCATACTGGTGGTCGGTTTCGGCCAGGGCTGCGACGCGCTCTTGTTCGAAGCGACTGCGGAACTGCCCAAGCTGCCGCGGCGCATGGGCGTGCGCGGTTATCTGGCGCGGCGCCGCGAGGAAACCAATTACAACCGCTTTCTGGCCTTCAACGACCTGGTCACGTTGGAGCGCGGCATGCGCGCCGAACTGGACAAGCAGACGGCGCTGTCGACGCTGTATCGCAAGCGCGACATGATCCTGGGGCTCGTGGGCGGGCGCTGCGAAAAGTGCGGCACACTGCAGTTTCCGAAGTCGAATGTCTGCGTCAATCCGGACTGCAACGCGTTCCACACCCAGATCGACCAACCGTTTGCCGAGATGAGCGGCAAGGTCAACTCCCATACCGCCGACCAGCTCACCTATTCGCCGGATCCCCCCACCATATTCGGCATGGTGCAATTCGACGCCGGCGGGCGGCTAATGGCCGACTTCACCGATGTGGACATCAGTGAAGTCTCGGTCGGCTTGAAGATGCGCATGGTGTTCCGCATCAAGGATTACGACTCGCAAAGAGGATTCACGCGTTATTTCTGGAAAGCGACGCCGGCCGGCGTGGCGAAGGAGGCATGACATGGCTACGGGCATACGTGACAAGGTTGCAATTCTCGGCATGGGCTGTTCCAAATTCGGCGAGCGCTGGGACAAGGAAGCCGACGATCTGATGGTCGAAGCCTTCGAGGAAGCGATCAAGGACGCAGGCATAGAGAAGAACCAGATCCAGGCCGCCTGGCTCGCCACGGCGATCGAGGAAATGCATGTGGGCAAATCGGGGATTCCGCTGGCCCAAGCGCTCAGATTGCCGTTCATTCCCGTGACCCGCGTGGAGAATTACTGCGCCAGCGGCACCGAGGCATTTCGCGGTGCGGTCTACGCCGTGGCTTCCGGTGCCTGCGATTTTGCGCTGGCGCTGGGCGTGGAAAAGCTCAAGGACGCCGGCTATGGCGGCCTGCCGCAGCGCTCGCGCGGCGTGCTCAACTCGATGTTCTGGCCCAATTTGTCGGCGCCGGGCAGCTTCGCCCAGCTCGCCGCGGCCTACGTGGCCAAACACGGCTGCAACGCGAGCGACCTGAAGCAGGCGATGGCGCACGTATCGGTCAAGAGCCACGACAACGGCAATCGCAATCCCAAGGCGCACCTGCAGAACAAGATTACCGTCGACACGGTGATGAATGCGCCCATGGTGGCTGCGCCGCTGGGCCTGTTCGACTGTTGCGGCGTCTCCGACGGCTCGGCCTGCGCCATCGTCACCACGCCCGAAATCGCCAAGAGCCTGGGCAAGAAGGACATCATCAGCGTCAAAGCGCTGCAGTTGGCCGTCTCCAACGGCGTGGAAGCGCAGCACAATTCCTGGGACGGCAGCTATTTCCCGACCACGCGCATCGCCTCCACGCGCGCCTACGCCGAAGCCGGGATCAAGAATCCGCGCGAGCAGATCAGCCTGATCGAGGTGCACGATTGCTTTTCCGTGACCGAGCTGGTCACCATGGAGGATCTGCACAACTCGCCCGAGGGCGGCGCGATCAAGGACGTGCTCGACGGCTTCTACGACGCCGACGGTCCCCTCCCCTGCCAAATCGACGGCGGACTCAAGTGCTTCGGCCACCCGATCGGCGCATCGGGCCTGCGCATGATCTATGAGATGTACCTGCAGTTGCTGGGCCGTGCCGGTCCGCGGCAGCGCAAGCAGCCGCCGACCTTCGGCCTGACCCACAACCTGGGCGGCTTTCCGTTCCAAAACGTATCGTCGATTTCCATCGTCGGCCGCTACGGCGCGTGAACTTGGGGCGGCGATGGCGGAGTATGATTCTTCGTTCGAAGCACGGCATGATCGAATTTCTATCTAGAAACCTCAGGAGCGCACTATGGCAGACATGATGAAGGACAAGGTGGTGGTGGTGACCGGTTCAGGCGGCGGGATCGGACGCGAAATTGCGTTGCTGATGGCGGCCGAAGGCGCAAAAGTGGTGGTGAACGACATCGGCGCCTCGGTCTCGGGCGAAGGCAAGGACGTCGGTCCGGCGCAAAAGGTGGTGGACGAGATCAAGGCCAAAGGCGGCAAGGCCGTCGCCAATACCGACAGCGTGGCGACGTGGATGAGCGCCAACGCCATCATCAAGACTGCGATCGACAGTTTCGGCCGCATCGATTGCGTGGTCAACAATGCCGGCATTCTGCGCGACCGCATGTTCTTCAAAATGAACCCGGAGGAATGGGAAGCGGTGATCGACGTGCACCTGAACGGCGCGTTCTACATGAGCCGGGCCGCTTCGACCTATTTCAAGGAACAGGAGTCCGGTTCCTATGTGCACATGACCTCGACCTCGGGCCTGGTCGGCAATATCGGTCAGGCCAATTACGGCGCGGCCAAACTCGGCATCACCGCGCTATCCAAGATGATCGCCATGGACATGGCGCGCAGCAAGGTGCGCTCCAACTGCATCGCGCCGTTCGCCTGGAGCCGCATGATCAGTTCCATCCCCGCCGACACGCCGGAGGCGCAGGCGCGCGTGAACAAGCTGAAGACCATGGAAGCGTCCAAGATCGCGCCCATGGCCGTGTTCCTGGGCAGCGACGCCGCCAAGGACGTGACCGGCCAGGTGTTCGCCGTGCGCGCCAATGAAATCTTCATCATGAGCCAGCCGCGCCCGCTGCGTTCGGTGCATCGCGACGGCGGCTGGACGCCGCAGAGCATCGCCGAGCATGCGATTCCCGCAATGAAATCGCATTTCTACGGCTTGGACCGCTCCCAGGACGTGTTCACCTGGGACCCGGTCTGAGCGGTCCCGTCGCGGAGGACGGGCGCGGGCTGCGCGGGTCCTCCGCGCAGCCCGCGCCCGGCTCAGTCATCGAGTTATCCTTGAAGGCGCAAACACCATGCCCATCGATTACGACAAGATAAAGAACTGGCCGTTTCCCGAGATCGAGCAAACCTACACGGCCAAGGACAGCATGCTGTACGCCCTCGGCGTAGGCTACGGCCACGACCCCATGGACGAAGCCCAACTGCGCTTCGTGTACGAGAAGAATCTGCGCGCCGTCCCCACCATGCCGGTGGTGATGGGGCATCCCGGATTCTGGATGATGAATCCCGCGACGGGCATCGATTGGGTGAAAATCGTCCACGGCGAGCAGGCGCTGCGCATTCACGCCCCCATTCCGGCGGCGGGCACCGTCGTCGGCCGTACCCACGTGAAAGCGATCGTAGACAAAGGCAAGGACAAGGGTGCGCTGGTGTACCTGGAGCGCAGCATCGTCGATAAAGCGAGCGGCAAGGTACTGGCGACGCTGGACCACGTCACCTTCTGCCGCGGCGACGGCGGTATCGGCAAGAGCGACCCCGCTGCACCCCCGCCGCAAGTCGTGCCCGAAGGCACGCCGGATGCGGTCTGCGACCTTCCCACCCTGCCCCAGGCGGCCCTGATCTATCGCCTGTGCGCCGATCCCAATCCGCTGCACGCCGACCCCGCAGTGGCCAAGGCGGCTGGATTTCCGCGCCCTATCCTGCACGGCCTGTGCACCTACGGCGTGGCCGGGCATGCCGTATTGAAGACCTTCTGCGCCTACGATCCGGCGAAGCTCAGCGCGCTGTCGGTGCGCTTCTCGGCGCCTGTGTTCCCGGGGGAAACCATACGCACCGAGATGTGGCGCAGGAACGATACGGTGCTGTTCCGCTCGCGCGTCCTGGGTCGCGATGTGGTCGTGCTCAACAACTGCGTCGCCACGATCAAGGACTGAGCGCCTATGAGCGACGACACGCTGCGGATGCTGCGCGACAGCGCAGCGGATTTCGCCAAGCTCGACGCGGTGCGCGTGCGCCGCTTTCGCGCCGCCCGCCCCGGCTTCGACCGCGGCGTCTGGCAGGAAATGGGAGACATGGGATGGCTGGGCGTGCTCGTTCCCGAAGCGCACGAAGGCCTGGGCCTGGGCATGCGCGCCGCAGCGATCATCGCCGAACAGCTCGGGCGCGCGCTCTATCCCGAGCCCTACTGCGCCTCCGGCGTCCTGGCGACGCTCGCCTTGCTGCACGGCGACGGCGAGGAGCTGAAACAGCGCACTTTGCCGCAGCTCGCCGCAGGCAAACTGGTGGCCAGCCTCGCCTGGCAGGGCGAGGGCGGCGGACTGGATGTGATGCAGTGCGGCGTGCGTGCGCGCCAGCACGAGGGGAAAACCGTACTTGAAGGCAGGAGCCGTTTCGTGGAAACGCCCGACGCCGATGCGTTCATCGTGTCGGCGCTGTCGGAGCGCGGACTCGAACTGCACTGGATCGGGCGCGACGCCGCAGGCCTCTCGTGCACGCCTGAACTGCGCGCCGACGGCAGCGCCAGCGCGCTGCTGTCGTTCGACCGGGTCGTCGCGACGGAGGCGACGCGCGTCGCCTCGATCGCCTGCGCCGTCCCGGCCCTAGAGCTGGCCATCGACCATGCCGTGATCGGCGCAAGCGCGGAACTGCTGGGTGTCATGGACAGCGCGCTCGCGCTGACCCTGGATTACCTGCGCACGCGGGTGCAATTCGGCAAGCCCATCGGCAGTTTCCAGGCGCTGCAGCATCGGGCGGTGGATCTGTATATTCAGAAGGAACTGAGCCGCGCCACGCTCGAGGCCACAAGCAATACGCTGTCCGATCCGGCGTGCACGCCCAAGCAGCGTGCGGCGGCCGCCTCCAGCGTCAAGGCGCGCGCCTCCCAGGCCGCGCTGGCGATCTGCAATGAAGCTTTGCAGATGCACGGCGCCATCGGCTTCACCGACGAATACGACCTCGGTCTGTATCTCAACCGCGCGCTGGTGCTCTCGGCCTGGCTGGGCAACGCCAGCGTCCATCGCCGGCGGTATTCAAACTTGGTGGAGGCGGCGGCATGAATTACGGCGTCGTGCAGGAGCAGGACTGGAACGCGCTCACGGACGAGGCGTTTCGCGCCGTAGTGCGCACGGAATTCGAAACCCATCACCCGCAGCAATTGCGCTTTCCGCCGCGGCGTCTGCGCTGGTCGGAAAACAAGTCCTGGTACCTCAGGATGGCGGCCAAGGGCTGGATCGCTCCGAGCTGGCCGCGCGAATTCGGCGGCATGGGCTTGTCCCCATCGAAGATGCTTATCTTCCTCGAAGAGCAGGAGCGCTGCGGCATCGCGCGCTTCCAGGATCACGGGATTTTGATGGTCGGACCGGTGCTGATGCGCTTCGGCACCGAGGCGCAGCGCCGGCGCTACCTCCCGCCCATCCTCGCCTGCGAGGAGATCTGGTGCCAGGGCTATTCCGAGCCCAACGCCGGCTCCGACCTTGCCGGCCTGCGCACCGAGGCCAGGCTCGACGGCGAAGAATTCGTCATCAACGGCCAGAAGACCTGGACCACGCTCGCGCACGACGCGACGCACATGTTCGTGCTCGCGCGCACCGACAAGAACGCGAAGAAGCAGCAAGGCATCAGCTTCCTGCTGCTCGACATCAAGGTGCCGGGCGTCAGCGTGCGTCCCATCCGCGACATTGCCGGGCACGAGGAATTTTGCGAAGTGTTCCTGGACAATGCGCGTACCCCGGCATCGAACCTGGTGGGCGAGCTGAACCACGGCTGGACCGTGGCCAAGTCCCTGCTCGGCTTCGAGCGCATCCACATCGGCAGCCCCAAGCTGCCCGAATACGGCCTGCAGGTGTTGCAGTCGGTGGCGCGCCAGCAGGGCATGCTGAACGACCCGGTGTTCCGCGAACGCCTGGCGCGGCTGCAGCTCGACGTGGCCCATCTGGGCGACATCTACGGCCATTTTGCCGCCATAGTCGGTCGCGGCGAGCCCTTGGGGCCGGAGGTATCGCTGTTGAAGATTTGGGCGACTGAGACGTTTCAGCGCATCGCCGAATTGATCATAGAAACCGCCGGCGACTGCGGCGGCCACAGCGGCGATGTCCGCCTGGGCGAGCTAGGCATCGACATCCTGGCGCCGTTCTACAAGGCGCGCCCTTCGACCATCTATGGCGGCAGCAACGAAATCCAGCGCAATATCCTGGCTCGGCAGGTGCTGAATCTGCCGGCTTAGCGCAAGCAGCATAGAATCGACAATATTCAAACGGAGGACCACCCGATGAAACGCATCCTGCAAATTTCCATGCTGTGCCTTGCCGCCCTGTGCGCCGGGCAGGCATTTGCCCAGGCCTGGCCCAGCAAACCGATACGCCTGGTGGTGCCGTTTCCGCCCGGCGGGCCCACCGATATTCTCGGGCGCGCCATCGGCTCCAAACTGAGCGAATTGCTGGGTCAGCCGGTAATCATCGACAATCGCGGCGGCGCGGGCGGCGGCATAGGCGCGGACAATGTCGCCAAATCGCAGCCGGACGGCTATTCGCTGCTGCTCGGCACGACGGGCACCCACACCATCAATCCGAATCTGTACAGCAAGCTGCCGTACGACCCGATCAAGGATTTCGCGCCGATCTCGCTGGTGGTCCGCTACCTCAACATCCTGGTCGTCAATCCGAATCTTCCGGTGAAATCCGTGGCCGAGCTGATTGCGCTGGCCAAACAAAAGCCCGGGCAGGTCACTTTCGGCTCGGCCGGAAACGGCTCATCCAATCACCTCACGGCGGAAATGCTGTCCACCATGACCGGAGTGAAAATGCAGCACGTGCCCTACAAAGGCAGCGGTCCCGCGCTGACCGACGTGATCGCGGGCCAGATCAATTTCATGTTCGACCAGTATTCGACCGTCGCCCCCAACATCAAAGCCGGCAAGCTGCGCGTGATAGGCATCGCGACCAAGCAGCGCCATCGCCTGCTGCCCGACGTGCCCACCATAGGCGAAACCATACCCGGATTCGAAGTGTCGCCGTGGTACGGCCTGTTCGCCCCGGGCGGCACGCCCAAGGAGATCGTCCATCGCCTCAATACCGAGCTGACCAAGGTCATGAACTCGGCGGAAATCCATGAGCGCATGACGACCCTGGGCTGGGACCCGGTCACCAACTCGCCGGAGGAGTTCAGCGCCCAGATCAAAGCCGAACTCGCCATCTGGGCCGATGTGGTGAAGAAATCCGGCGCAAGAATCGACTAGAGGCCAATTCGGGCTTTTTCGAAACGGTCGCTGATGTATAGGAGCATGGCCGTGGATCGAGAATGGAGCAAGCCCGTTTCTCGCCCAGCCTGATCCCGGCAATATCAAATAAGCGATTAGATGCAGATCCCACCGTTCGGAGGCAATATGGACCTGACCCTAAACCCCGCAATGCTCACCCCCGCGGCACCCGACGCAGTGCCGGACAATCGCGGCGCCAATCTGTTCGAGGCCGATCCGCGCTACGCCGAATTGCTCGCGCTGTATCTGGAGCCGCGCTTGCACGCACACCTGCTGCCCCATCTCAAGCGCCTGGGCGGACTCGCCGGCGATGCGCTCGACCAGCTCGCCAGCACCGCCGACAAGAATCCGCCGGTTCTGCATTACCGCGACCGGCGCGGCTTCGACCGCGAATGGCTGGAGAAACATCCCGCCTACGTGGAAATGGAACGCCTGGCCTACGGCGAATTCGGCCTCGCCGCCATGTCGCACCGTGCCGGCGTCCTCGGTTGGCCGGAACCGCTGCCGCCGCTGGCGAAATATGCGCTGACCTATTTGTTCGTCCAGGCCGAATTCGGCCTGTGCTGCCCCCTGAGCATGACCGATTCGCTCACCCGAACGCTGCGCAAGTTCGGCGAGCCGGAATTGGTCGCGCGCTACCTGCCGGGACTGACCACGACCGACATGGATCAATTGACCCAGGGCTCCATGTTCATCACCGAGCAGGGCGCAGGTTCCGACGTGGGCGCCGTCACCACCATCGCGCGCGCGCAAGGCGAGGCCTGGCAGCTCTATGGCGACAAATGGTTCTGCTCCAATGCCGATGCCGGCCTGGCGCTGGTGCTGGCGCGCCCGGAGGGCGGCGTTGCGGGGACGCGCGGCCTGGGACTGTTCCTGCTGCCGCGCGTGCTTCCGGACGGCAGCGCCAATCGCTATCGCATCATCCGTCTCAAAGACAAGCTCGGATCGCGCGACATGGCGAGCGGCGAAATCCGCATGGACGGCGCGACCGCCTATCTGGTGGGCGAACTCGGTAAGGGTTTTGCGCAGATGACCGACATGATCAACAGTTCGCGCCTGTCCAACGGCGTGCGCGCAGCCGGCATGATGCGCCGCTCGCTCACGGACGCGCTGCATCTCGCGCGCAATCGCCAGGCGTTCGGACGCAGCCTGAGCGATCTGCCGCTGATGCGCCGCCAACTGCTGAAACTAATGCTGCCGGCGGAGCAGGCGCGCAGCGTGTTCATGCTGACTGCGATCGAACTCGCGCGTGCGGATCAAGGCGACGAGCAGGCGCGCCGCCGCGTGCGCATCCTCACCCCTTTGATCAAATTCCGCGCCTGCCGCGACGCGCGCCGCGCCACCGGTGACGCGATGGAAGTCCGCGGCGGCTGCGGCTACATCGAGGAATGGTCCGATCCGCGCCTGGTGCGCGACGCCCACCTGGGTTCGATCTGGGAGGGTACCAGCAATATCGTGGCCTTGGACGTGATGCGTTCCATACGGCGCGAGCAGTCGCTCGAAGCCTTGCATGCCGACCTGCGCCAGCGCACCGAACGCAGCGGCGTGCTGCGCGAGCGCCTGGGCACGGCGCTTACGCGCAGCGTGGCGCTGGCCGGCGATGCGGCGGCGCAAAAGAACGACATGCTCGCGCGCCAGGCAGCCAGCGCCCTATACCGCATGACGGCAGCGGTGACCATGGCGGAGGAGGCAGCCTTGCTCGGGAACGATGCGCGCCGCGCCCTGCTCGCAAGCCTGGTGCTCGAACACCACGTGGAGCAACGCGATCCCCTGGCGCAGGCGGACACGGCGCGCGAGGCGGAAATCGCCGCAGCGCTGCTGGACGAGCAGCCGCTCGCGCCGGCCGCTGCAAACAAGCTGATTACCCACTGACGAAGGAATACCGTGAAATTGATCCGCTCGCTGTTCGTGTTTGCGCTGTTCGCACTCTTGCAGGCCCCGGCGATGGCGCAGCAATGGCCGACCAAGCCGATACGCCTGCTCATCCCCTATCCGCCCGGCGGCAGCGCCGAGATCCTGGCGCGCCCGATCGCGCAGAAGCTCACCGAACTATGGGGCCAGCCGGTGGTGCTCGATTTCCGCCCCGGTGCCGGCGGCACCATCGCCACCGAGGCGACCGCCAAAGCCGCGCCCGACGGCTACACCATCATCATGGTGCTCGCGGCGCATGCGATCAATCACAGCCTGTACGCCAAGCTGCCCTATGACACGCTGCGCGATTTTGCCCCGGTGTCGCTCACTGCGAGTCTGCCGCTGATCGTGGTGACGCCGCCCTCGGTGCCGGTGAATTCGATCAAGGAACTGATCGCGCTGGCGAAGGCCAAGCCGAACAGCATCAACTTCGCCTCCGCCGGCAACGGCAATACCAGCCATCTCGCGGGCGAGTTGTTCAAGAACGTCGCCGGAGTCGAGATGGTGCACGTGCCCTACAAGGGCAGCGGCCCCTCCCTCATCGCCTTGCTCGGCGGCGAGGTGCAGCTGATGTTCGACAGCATTTCCTCCTCCCTGCCGCAGATCAAGGCGGGCAAATTGAAGGCGCTGGCGGTCACCAGCAAGAAGCGCTCGCACGTGCTGCCGCAACTGCCGACCGTAGCTGAATCCGGCCTGCCGGATTTCGTAGTCGATGGCTGGTACGGCATCCTCGCCCCGGCCGGCACACCGCCGGCCATCGTCAACAAGATCAGCGCCGACATCGCGCGCGTGATGCAGATACCGGACGCGCGCGAGCGCATCATGGGCTCGGGCTACGACATCATCGGCAGCACGCCCGAGCAATTCAGCGCCCACATACGCAGCGAAGTCGAGCGCTGGGCCAAGGTGGTCAAAGCCTCCGGCGCGCGCATCGACTAGCGCCCGCGCGCAGTCCCTGGCGCGGGCGATCCGTTTCGCCCGGTGCTGCGCGCCGTTCGACATATTGCTCGACATATCGTCCATTTTGTCTTCGCATCAAGGAGTGTCCATGTCCCGCCCGCTTTCGCATATCCGCGTGCTCGATCTGTCCCGCGTCCTCGCCGGACCCTGGGCCTCGCAGAATCTTGCCGACCTCGGCGCCGAAGTGATCAAGCTCGAGCGTCCTGGTGCGGGCGACGACACGCGCGGCTGGGGACCGCCCTGGTTCAAGGACAGGGACGGCAAGGACACGGGCGACTCCTCGTACTATCTGTCGTGCAATCGCGGCAAGAAGTCCATGACTCTGGACATCTCCAAGCCGGAGGGCCAGGCCATCGTGCGCGAACTCGCGACGAAGTGCGACGTGCTGCTCGAGAACTACAAGGTCGGCACGCTGGCGCGCTATGGCCTGGGCTACGAACAGCTGCGCAAGCTCAATCCGCGCCTGATCTACTGCTCGATCACGGGATTCGGCCAGTCCGGGCCCTATGCGCCCCGGCCCGGCTATGACTTCGTGTTCCAAGGCATGGGCGGACTGATGAGCATCACCGGCGAGCGCGACGAATTGCCTGGTGGTGGCCCGATGAAAGTCGGCATCGCCATTACCGACATTCTCACCGGCATGTACGCCAGCCTCGCGATCACGGCGGCCATCGCGCACTGCGAGCGCGGCGGCGCCGGCCAGTACATCGACGTCGCGCTGCTCGATTCCATGGTGGCGTTCAATGCCAACCAGATCAGCGGCTACCTCGTCGCCGGCAATATCCCCAAACGCTACGGCAATGCCCACCCGAACGTCGTGCCCTACCAGGTGTTCCCGTGCCAGGACGGCTACATCATTCTGGCCATCGGCAACGACAGCCAGTTCGCCAGTTTCTGCAACATAGCCGGCCGTCCCGAACTGGCCGAGGACGATCGATTCCGCATGATGTCCGGGCGCATCGTCAACCGCGATGCGCTGATCCCGCTCATAGCCGACATCATGAAACAGCGCGGCATGCACGAATGGATAGAGGTGCTCGAGTCGGCCAACGTCCCCTGCGGCCCGATCAACAACATGAAACAGGTGTTCGAGGATCCGCAGGTGCAGCACCGCGGGCTGAAAGTCGACATTCCGACTCCAGGCGGGGTCCCCTGCCCCACGGTCGCGAGCCCCATGCGCTTTTCCGAAACGCCGGTGGAATACACGGTGCCGCCGCCGACGCTGGGCCAGCACACGCGGGAGATCCTGCAGGAACTGCTGGGCAAGGACCGCGCCGCGGTGGATGCGCTCGCGGCCAAAGGCATCGTCTGATGCAGGCTACGGACGACCGCCCCTACGCCGGCTTGAATGTGCTCGACATGAGCCAGGGCATCGCCGGCCCCTATTGCGCCACCTTGCTCGCACAGCAGGGCGCGAATGTGATCAAGATCGAACCGCCGGCCGGCGACTGGATCCGCATCATGGGCGGGGGCAAAGACGGCATGAGCGCGCTGGCCGTCACCAATAATCTGGGCAAGCGCTCGATCTGCGTCGATGCCGCCCAGGCCGGGGGGCGCGCACTGATTCTGAAACTGGCAGAGCGCGCGGACGTGATGGTCGAGAACTTCCGTCCCGGCGTGATGGCCAAGCTCGGGCTGGACTACGCGGCGCTCGCCGCAGTCAATCCGGGATTGATCTATCTGTCCATCACCGGCTTCGGCCAGTCCGGCCCGGAGGCGCACAAGCCCGCCACCGATTCGGTGGTGCAAGCCATGAGCGGCATGGCGGTCGCGAACAAGGATGCAGCCGGCCAGCCGCGGCGCATCGGCATCCTGGTGCCGGACAGCATCACCGCCCTGTATGCGGCGCAGTGCGTGGGCGCGGCGCTGTATGCGCGCGACCGACGCCCGGCGGCGGATCGGCGCGGCAAGCATATTGCGCTGTCCCTGATCGAATGCTGCGCCGCCTTCCAGGCCGGGCCCATCCTGGACGATTTTCTATTCGCCGGCCAGTACAAACCGCCGATCACCGTCCCCTCGGGCGTATTCGCCACCCGCGACGGACATGGGGTGCTGGCCACGCTGCGCGATGCGATGTGGGAAGGATTGTGCCGCGCGCTCGCGCGCGAGGACTGGCTGGCCGAGCCGCGCTTCGCCAGCAGCGTCCTGCGCGGACAATGTGCCGAGGAAATCAACCGCGAAGTGGCGACCCTCATGCGCGGCCGCGATACGAGCGAGTGGGCGCAGCGGTTCGAGGAGCACGACGTGCTGTTCGCGCCGGTGCAAACCTACGCGCAGCTGCGCGCGGACCCGCAGATGCGCCACATGGGCTACTTCGGCGAAACCGATCAGACCCCCTACGGCAAGCTACCTATGCCGCACTTCCCCGGCACGGCACGCAGCGGCGAACTGCCCGCAGCACCGAAGCGCGGTGAACACAGCCGCGAAATTCTGACTGAATTCGGCTATGCCGCCGCGGACATCGCGGCGCTGGAGCGCGCCGGCCTCGTGCTGCAGGCGGCCTGAGGCATGCGCGCCCTGCTGTGCCGCGAATGGTGCGAGTTCAAGGACCTGCGCATAGAGGAGGTACCTGCACCGGTCCTGCGACCCGGCTGCGTGCGCCTGCGCGTGGCCTACGCCGGCCTGGGCTTTGCCGTCAGCCTTCTGGTAGCGGGCAAGTATCAGCGCAAACCGCCGCTGCCCTTCACCCCCGGAACCGAAGTGACCGGCACGGTCATCGAAGTCGCCGCGGGGGTCACGCGCGTCAAGCCCGGGGACAGGGTATTGGCCGTCCTTGATTGGGGCGGATTCGCCGAAGAGGCGATCGCGACCGAAGAGACGGTCTATCCCCTGCCTGCGGGCATGGCCCTGGACAGTTCAGTCCATCTGGCGATTTCCTATCCTACCGCTTATGCCGCCCTGGTCTGGCGCGCGCGGCTGCAGCCTGGCGAATGCTTGCTGGTGCATGGCGCCGCCGGCGGCACCGGATTGGCGGCGGTGGAGTTGGGCAAGCTGCTAGAGGCACGCGTCATCGCCTGCGCCAGCAGCGAAGAAAAACGCGCCGCTGCGAAGGCGCATGGCGCCGACCTGGTGCTGCCGGCACGCGAGTTTCGCGAAGCGGTGAAGCAGTTCACCGGCGGCCGCGGTGCCGACGTCGTGTTCGACCCGGTGGGCGGCGAGGTGTTCGACGAGTCGCTGCGCTGCATCGCGGCCGAAGGCCGCATCCTGCCGATCGGTTTCGCCAGCGGCCGCGTGCCGCAGATCCCGGCGAACATCCTGCTGGTGAAGAACATCTCGGTGCTCGGCCTCAATTACGGCAGCTATATCGGCTGGGGACTCATCGACGAGCGCCGCAGCCATGCGTCCAAAGTGCAGGCGATGCTGGCGCAGCTGTTCGACTGGACGCTGGCGGGCAAGCTCCAGCCGACGCTGTCGCACTGTTTCGAACTTGCGCGCTATGCAGAAGCCATGGAGGTCGTGCTCGCGCGCGGCAGCAGCGGCAAGGTCGCACTGAAAATCAATGAGGAGAGCTAAGCATGAAGAACTGGATTCGATGCATGGGCGCGCTGCTGCTCGGCTGCCTGCCCTTGGCGCTCGCCGCTCAAAGCGCCTATCCGAACAAACCGATGCGCATGATCGTTCCCTACCCGCCGGGCGGCCCCACCGATGTGCTCGGGCGCATCGTGGCGCAAAAGCTGTCCGAGAGCCTAGGCCAGCAGGTGGTGGTCGAGAACCGGCCCGGCGCGAGCGGCATGATAGGCTCTGAAATCGTGGCCAAGGCGGCGCCGGATGGCTATACCCTGCTCACCAACGCCTCCATCCATGTGATCAATCCGAGCCTGTACCCGAAGATGAGTTTTGATGTCCTGCGCGACTTCGCGCCGGTCTCGCTGATCGCCCAGGTGCCGCTGATCCTGGTGGTCAATCCAGGCCTGCCGGTGAAATCCGTGCGCGACTTGATCGCGCTGGCGAAGGCCGAGCCGAACCGGCTCAACTTCGGCTCCTCCGGCAATGCGGCCGCGCCGCATCTCGCCGGAGAATCGTTCAAGATCGCGACCGGAGTGCAGATGCAGCATGTGCCCTACAAAGGCAGCGCACCGGCGCTCACCGACCTCATCGGCGGCCAGGTGCAACTGATCTTTGACTCCATGCCCTCGGCCATGCCGCATGTGAAGTCCGGAAAGATCAAGGCGCTTGCGGTAACCACCGCCAAGCGCTCCCCCACCGTCCCCGATCTGCCCACGATCGCGGAGTCCGGCGTGCCCGGATTCGACATCAGCACCTGGTATGGCGTATGGGCGCCGGCCGGCACGCCGAAGGATATCATTCACAAGCTCGCGGCCGAGATGGCGAAGGCGCTGCAACAACCGGCTGTGCGCGAACGCCTCGCGGCGCTGGGCGCGGAACCCGTAGGCAATTCGCCGGAAGAGTTCGCGGCCTACTGCCAGTCGGAGCTGGCCAAGTGGTCGAAGATCGTCAAGGAATCCGGGGCGAGAGCCGACTGATCCGGCAGGGCGGGAGCGCGCCCGCTCGACGCGGCGCGCACCCGATCGAAATCAGATCGGGCCGGCCTTCTTGCGGCTGAACAGCGCACCGAGCTCGCCGACGATGCCGCGGCGGAAAGCGAGCACGCAGATCACGAATATCGCGCCCATGATCACCTGCACCCATGAGCCCACTTTGTCCGCGAGTTCGTTTTGCAGGGTGATAATGGAAAACGCGCCCACCACCGGGCCGAACATGGTGCCGATGCCGCCGATCAGCGTCATCAGGACCACCTCCCCCGACTGCGGCCAGTTGACGTCGGTGAGGGTCTCGAAGCCGAGCACGACGGTCTTCGTGGCGCCGGCCAGGCCGGAGAGCGCAGTAGAGATCACGAAGGCGAGCAGCTTGTGCTTGTCCACGTCATAGCCGAGGGACAAGGCGCGCGCCTCGTTCTCGCGGATCGCTTTTAGCACCTGGCCGAAGGGCGAGTGCACGGTGCGAAAAATGATCAGGAAGCCGATGAGGAAAATGCCGAGCACCACGTAGTACATGGTGAGGTCATCCTCCAGATTGAAGTAACCGAACAAGATTCCGCGCGGCACCCCTTGCAGTCCGTCTTCGGCGCCGGTAAATTTCGCCTGCAGGCAGAAGAAGTAGATCATCTGCGCCAGCGCCAGCGTGATCATCGCGAAATAGATGCCCTGTCGGCGAATGGCGAGGCTGCCGATCAGCCATCCCAGCAGCGCGGCGATGGCCACGGCGAACAGCAGGCCGAACTCGGGGGCGAAGCCCCAGGACTTGATGCTGTAGGCAGCGGCATAGCCCGCGGTGCCGAAGAACGCGGCGTGCCCAAACGACAAGAGCCCGGTGAATCCGAGCAGCAAGTTGAAGGCGCAGGCGAACAGGGCGAAGCACAGTGCTTTCATCAGGAAGATCGGGTAGGCGCCGGTATAGGGGGCCACCACACCCAGTACCACCATGACAGCGAAACCGACATAGGTCTTGTTCATTTTTCTCTACCGAACAGTCCGGCAGGCCGCACCATCAGCACGATCGCCATAATTACGAACACGACGGTAGACGACGCCTCCGCGTAATACACCTTGGCCAGCCCCTCGATGATGCCCAGACCGAGGCCGGTAACGATGGAGCCGAGTATGGATCCCATGCCGCCTATGACCACCACGGCAAACACGACGATAATGATGTTGGAGCCCATCAGCGGATTGATCTGGATCACTGGCGCGGCGAGCACGCCGCCGATCGCCGCAAGGCCCACGCCAAAACCGTAGGTCAGCGTGACCATCAGCGGCACGTTGACGCCGAAGGCCTGCACCAGCATCGGATTCTCGGTTCCCGCGCGCAGGTAGGCGCCGAGCCGGGTGCGTTCGATCACATACCATGTGCCGAAACAGATGATCAGCGAAGCGAGCACGACGAAGGCGCGGTAATTCGGCAGCATCATGAAGCCCAGGTCGGTCGCGCCGCGCAGCGCATCCGGCACCGGGTAGGGCTGCCCCGAGACGCCGAAGAAATAGCGGTACACCCCTTCGATGATCAGCGCCAGGCCAAAGGTCAGCAGCAAACCGTAAAGGTGGTCGAGCTTATAGATCCAGCGCATCAGCAGGCGCTCGAGGAGGATGCCGAAGCCGCCCACCAACAGCGGCGCCAGGGCGAGCGACCACCAGAATCCCAGGCCAAGCAGATCCAGCGCCAGATAGGCGACGTAGGCGCCCATCATGTACAAGGCGCCGTGGCTGAAGTTGATGATGTTCAGCAGCCCGAAGATCACCGCCAGGCCCAGGGACAGCATGGCATAGAACGAGCCGTTGACCAGCCCGAGCAGCAACTGCCCGAGAAAAGCCTGAATCGGCACGCCGAAGATGTCCACTGCGGATTCAGGCCTTCACTGCGATGCGGGGCCGAGCCGCGAGCGGCCCGCTTGCCGGCACTGCCGGGAAGCGGGCCGCCCTGGACCCGTGAATCAATGCCGTCAAACCCGATCTCACTTCTTGATCAAGGGGCAGGTCGATTTCGACAAAGGCTGGAACGCCTGCTCCGCCGGGATGATCGCCTTCACGTTGTAATAGTCCCAGGGGTACTTGGACTCT
>Ga0334722_10003166_pt1 | contig 17939 bp, 15 predicted proteins | sample C3_bottom_MG_FD_207210 | JGI IMG/M metagenome (GOLD analysis project Ga0334722, IMG submission 207210) | Sediment microbial communities from Yellowstone Lake, YNP, Wyoming, USA - C3_bottom | ecosystem: Environmental > Aquatic > Freshwater > Lake > Sediment | place: USA: Wyoming | collected...
GCCTAAAGAAGCGTCCCGCAAGGGCGAGCGCGCACTGTCTGAGGCCGAAGGCCGAGTTTGCGCGATCGAGCGGATGTGGCCTTAGACGGGTCAAAAATTTCATTCAGGCCGCGAAGGGGATATGCAAGAAAATAGAATAAAGGGTGGAAAACTACCCACACAAAACCCGGTAGATCATAAATTGTTATATGAAGAGTTGACGTATAAAATTATTGGAGCGGGTCGGGAAGTACATAAGGAGCTTATAAAAAGGGTTGTATCTATTCAGATTGGCCTGAAATAACAGATCAGGCCGGATGATTCTGATCTGCCGTACCGCCCTGTTCGTCATTCCTGAGCGGTTTAATCGGGAATCCAGAGGTTTTCAACGTCACTGGGTCCCCGATAGAATCATTCGGGGACGACGGATAGGAGAGTACTGAGTAGTTACGACAGGTCCTTTGATTATTCCGTGTAATTCCGTGAATATCAGTGGTAAGCAAGCAGTAAAAGGTTTTCTCCGCTGCTTTCCCTGCGCCCCTGTGCAAAAAAAATCTTGCCATTTTTCGTAGAATTTGCTTTAGTAGCTGAACATGGCAGCGGAACAGGGACGGCCAGCCGCTCTTTTCACGTTGAAAGATCCGCTGTCCGGAAGAAAGTATGAAAGGTACCCATTGACCATAGCGTTACCGGCCGGCTGGAAAACGGCCGCACAGAAGTATCTGCACCGCACATGTTGTGTTTCGATGCTGCTTGTTATTACGGTGTTGCATTTGAGCTCGACCGTGGTGCAGGCCGATCCGCCCGTTGCCGGGGGGATGTTCGATTCGGCGGCTGTCTACGGGGGACAAGGTGTTGACCACAATCTCCGTGAATTGCCTGGCAAAATCATCACCGGTCGGGTAAACTGGGACAAGAGCTATCTTTTCGCACTCGGTCTTGGCAAGGTTCAGGGTACGCTGGGACAGAGTTACGAAAGCCTTCAGCATACGCCGTTCGCCTCTATCAGTCAGGGATATGAAATGGTGCTGGTGAAGCACCATGGGCTGCAGCATAATGCGGAGGTTGGCGGCGCCTACCAGCTGAGGACGCCTGATCTGTATGTTGGTCCCCTGGGGATGAACTTTTCGGCCGGCGCCGGTTTGTCCTATGCTCTCGGCACCCCGACCTACGAAGACGGGCCAATGGACGATCCGGAACGACGCTACCGCCTGCAATTTCTGGGTTTGTTCGAATTCGAGTGGCGCACGCGCTGGTTTAAGAATATTTCACTGATCACCCGGATCCACCATAGGTCCGGCGTGTATGGGTTGATCGCACCGCGGAACGTGGGTTCGAACTTTTTAACAACAGGAGTGCGCTTTGCGTTCTGATAAAAGCTGGAAATATCGGGGGCAACGAAGATGATCACCGTAGGGCTTTCTGCATTCAAGAACAAACGGGTGCTGCTCTTGCAGGGACCGCTGGGGCCTTTTTTCCAGCGTCTTGCGCAAGACCTGAAGGGAGCCGGCGCGGAGCTTACCAAGATCAATTTTAACGGCGGAGACTTGCTGTTCTATCCGCGGGGAGCCGTGATATTCCGCGGACGCATGGAGGAGTGGCCCGCTTTTTTCGAGCAACTGCTTATTGACCGAAAGATAGACATCGTGCTGCTCTTCGGCGACTGCCGTCCGATGCACCGTGACGCCCATGAGATCGCGTACCGGCGCGGCCTTGAGATCGGAGTGTTTGAAGAGGGGTATATCCGGCCGGACTACATTACCCTGGAGCGCTTCGGCGTGAACGGGAATTCGCTGATCCCCCGAACGCCGGATGCCTACCTCAACAGGCCGAAGACGGACATCACCCCGACCGTAAATGTGGGCAGCACCTATTGGCACTGCGCCTCCTGGGCTGTTTTGTATTACGCGGCGAGCGCCTTGCTGCGGCCGCTTTTCCGTCATTACCGGCATCATCGCCCGCTTACGCTTTGGGAGGCTTTGCCCTGGGCCCGGGGCGTATGGCGCAAGTTCAAATATAAAGTTCTGGAGCAGGGCATTCAGGCTGAGCTGGTGAGCGTTTTCTCCAAGAAATACTTTCTGGTGCCCCTGCAGGTGCATAACGATGCGCAGGTGCATGTACATTCAGACTTTGATTCGGTAAAACAGTTCATCCGCGACGTGGTGTCTTCCTTTGCCAGCCACGCGCCCGCGGATACGCTGCTGGTCATCAAGCATCATCCCATGGACCGGGGATACCGAGATCACCGGCGATTGATCGGCATCCTGAGCAGAACCTACGGCATACAGAACCGGGTACGCTATATTCACGATCAGCATCTGCCGACGCTCCTGGAACGGGCGCTCGGCGTGGTGGTGGTGAACAGCACCGTAGGGCTTTCTGCCTTGCACCATGGCACGCCCTTGAAAGTATGCGGCATTGCCATCTACGACATGGAGGGATTGACCTTCCAGGGCTCGCTGGATGAATTTTGGCGTCAGGCGCAGGGGTGCGCGGTCAACCGGACGCTGTTCACGCGTTTTCGCAACTATGTGGTAGAGAACACCCAGTTGAACGGCAGTTTTTACCGGCGGCTGAAAGTACCGGACTCCTGCGCAGGGCTGGTCTGGCCGCAGTCCGTTGCGGACGAATCCGTCCCCGGCATTGAGGAACAGCCGGCCATGCCGGACTCATCAATCATGAAAGGACATCGGTGAGCAATAAAAACCATCATTTGTTCGCAGTCATTATGGCGGGCGGCTCCGGTACGAGATTCTGGCCTCTCTCACGCGAGAAGATGCCGAAGCAATTACTCAGGATCGGGGGGGAAGATACGCTTATTCAGCAGACCGTAAAACGCATCCTGCCGCTCATTAAGAAAGAAGATGTTTTTGTCGCAACGAACGCTGGCCTTCTCGATGAGATCAATGCTCAATTGACAACAAAGTTCGGCGAGCCCTGGGACCTGCATTTTATCGTGGAGCCGGAGGCCAGGAACACCGCGCCCGCATTGGGGCTTGCTGCCCTGCATCTGAACCGCGTGGACCCTGAGGGCATCATGGTCGTACTGTCTGCCGATCATGCCATCAAGAAGACCGATGAATTTATAGCCCTTATTAAGAAAGCTGCGGATGCTGCCGCTGAGGACTACCTCGTTACGCTGGGGATAAAACCTGTGCGGCCGGAAACCGGCTTCGGCTACATAAAGGCAGGAGCTTCCTGCAGCGGTGCGGGCGAGGTCTGCAGGGTGGACGCGTTCGTTGAAAAGCCCGATCTCGAAACAGCCCGGGAGTATGTCAAGAACGGGCATTATTACTGGAACAGCGGGATCTTCGTGTGGAAGACCAAAACGCTCCTTGAAGAGATCGAAAAGCATAAGCCGGCCCTCTATAAAGGGCTGATGGAGATACAAGAGAGCATCGGCACCGACAAGGAGAGCGCGGTCATAAAACAGGTCTTCAGCAGGTTCAAGTCGGTTTCCATCGACTACGCTGTCATGGAGAAGACCGATCGCGCCGCAATCATCCCTGCTGATATCGGGTGGTCCGATCTGGGAAGCTGGACGGCTCTCGATGAGGTCTCGGAGCGGGACGCGTCGGGAAATGTCATCATGGGAAACGTGCTGGACCTGGAGAGCCATGATTCGATCATCTACGCGGAAAAGCGGCTGGTCGCGACCATCGGACTGAAGGACGTGGTCGTTGTCGACACGCCCGACGCCACTCTCGTCTGCAGCAAGGAGCGGGCTCAGGATGTAAAAAAGGTGGTCGACGAACTGAAAAAACGCAAATCCGGAGAACACCTGATCCATCGCACGGTCTACCGGCCGTGGGGTTCGTATACCATTCTTGAAGAGACGGACCGCTTCAAGATCAAGCGTCTCGTCATCAAGCCCGGCGCAAAGCTTTCCTACCAGCTCCATAACCATCGAAGCGAACACTGGGTCGTCGTTTCCGGCACCGCCCGCGTTACGAACGAAGACCACGTGTATGACGTGCATCCGAACGAAAGCACCTATATCCCCATGTCCACCAAACACCGGCTCGAAAATCCGGGCAGGATCCCGGTTCAGATCATCGAGGTCCAGAACGGAGAATATCTCGAAGAGGACGATATCGTTCGTTTTGAAGATGATTACAACCGGCACGACCGCGAAGAGCTCAATTTTCTTCCCAAGCTTCTCAATAATAAATAATAAAAAAAGAGAGCCGTGAAACCGTCATGGTCAATCCCGAAATATTCAGAGAATACGACATCCGCGGCATTGCGGACCGCGACCTGACCTCTCCGGTCATCGAGCACTTGGGCCGTGCGTTCGCCGAGTATGTCAAGCCGAAAGGCATCAGTACGGTCACGGTCGGCTATGATGCCCGGATCAGTTCTCCCCGGCTGTGCGACGACATGGTGCGCGGTCTCACGGCCGGCGGGATGAGCGTTACGATCCTCGGCCTTTGCCCCACGCCGCTCCTCTATTTTTCGCTCTATCATCTGCAGCAAGGCGCAGGCGTAATGATCACCGGAAGTCACAACCCGGCAGAATTCAACGGTTTTAAGCTGTGTGTGGGCAAGGATACCATCTATGGAGATGAGATCCAGAAGCTGAAGCAGCTCATGATCGATGGATGCCTGTCGCAGAACGAACCGGGAGGCGCGGTCTCGCATCGCTCCCTGCTCCCGGATTACATCAGCCATCTCAAAAGCCTCTTTCCTGCAAACAAGGATGCTCAGATCAAGGTCGTTCTCGATTCCGGGAACGGGACCGCCGGGCTTGCTGCGCCTGAGATCGTTCGCGCCATGGGCTGCGAGGTCATTGAGCTCTTCTCCGCTCCCGATGGAAATTTTCCGAATCACCATCCCGATCCCACGATCCCCAAAAACCTGACGGCATTGATCGATACGGTGCGGACCCGCCAGGCGGATCTGGGCATCGCCTTTGACGGCGATTCCGACAGGATCGGCGTCGTCGATGAGAAGGGCGGCATCCTCTGGGGAGACCAGCTTATGGTCATCTTTTCGCGCGACATCCTGCGCGAGCGGCCGGGATCCACGTTCGTGTCAGAAGTAAAATGCTCCCAGACCATGTACGACGACATCCGGAAGCACGGCGGGAATGCCATCATGTGGAAAACGGGACATTCGCTCATCAAAGCCAAAATGAAAGAGGAACATGCCGCGATGGCAGGAGAAATGAGCGGTCATCTGTTTTTCGCAGACCGCTATTTCGGATACGATGACGCCATCTATGCGGCCTGCCGGATCGTTGAAATACTCGCGAAGCTCAAGGTCGCGAAGGGAGCCCATGCGTCGCTCAGCAGGCTGCTCGAGGATCTGCCCGCAACATTCAATACGCCCGAGATCAGGTTTGACTGCCCTGATGCCATAAAGTTCAAGGTCGTGGAAAAAGCAAAGGAAATCTTCAGCTCCGGCGCCGGGCTTTCACAAAAACCAAAAGAAGTCATCACCGTTGACGGAGTGCGGGCTGTATTTGACAAGGGTTGGGGACTCATCAGGGCATCGAACACTCAGCCGGTCCTTGTCATGCGCTTCGAGGCAAGTGACCCGGGTTCGCTCGGATCGATCAGGTCAATGATAGAGCAGCAGGTGAACGCGATCGTCGCCGGTTTTTCATAACCAGGAAAAGAGCGGTTGGACTGGGAGCGCTTTTTCCTGCCAACCTAATATTATTATCGGTCTCATAATAACCTGTACACGATCTAAACAACCGAGCTGTCCACGGAACCCATCCCCACCCCGGCCCTCCCCTTGAAGGGGAGGGTGTGATTTTTCTTCCGCCGGCCACGCAACTCCACTCCGAGGTTTCCTGATGACGGATCCAAACGCCAAGAAGCACCGAATCATCCTCCAGCGCATTGCTCGCCGGGCCATGCTCGAACGGGGACTCTTGCCGGAGTTCTCGACCCAGGCGCTGGCCGAGGTCGAGACCATGGCGGGGCATGTGGCAACAGCGGGCGGCCAGACCCGCGATCTGCGGCATCTCCTCTGGTGCTCCATTGACAACGATGACTCCCGCGACCTGGACCAGCTTACGGTCGCCGAAGCCATGGCAGACGGCGCGGCAAAGATCTTCGTCGCCATCGCAGACGTGGATGCGCTCGTTAAAAAGGACTCCGCCATCGACGCTCACGCGCGCCAGAACACGACGTCGGTCTATACCGAGGCACGGATCTTCCCCATGCTGCCCGAGCGCCTTTCGACCGATCTGACCTCGCTCAATTACGCGTCGGAGCGTCATGCCGTCGTGGTCGAGATGGAGATCGCTTCGGACGGGTCGCTCAGGCGCTCCGAGGTGTACGAGGCGCTGGTCCGGAACCGGGCGAAACTGTGCTACAACAACCTTGCTGACTGGCTCGACGGCAAAGGACCCATGCCGATCGGGATCGGAGAGGTAGACGGCCTTGCCGAGAACCTCCGGCTCCAGGACCGGGTGGCGCAGGAAATGAAGACCTTCAGGCACGACCACGGCGCTTTGACCCTCGAGACCGTGGAGCTGAATCTGGTGTTCGAGGCGGATGAGCTGAAGGACATGTCCGCCGAAAGGGGCGGCAGGGCGCATGATATCATCGAGAATTTCATGATCGCCGCGAACGGCGTTACGTCGCGATTTCTTTTTGCGAAAAAACTTCCTTCGCTCAGACGGGTCGTCAGGACGCCGAAACGGTGGGACCGGATCGTTGAGCTTGCTGCGGAAAAGCGCTACAAGCTGCCGGAGAAGCCCGACTCGAAAGCGCTGGAGCAATTTCTGACAAAAGAGCGGGCTGCCGATCCAATGCGCTTCCCCGATCTTTCGCTGTCCGTGATCAAACTGATGGGGCCCGGTGAATATGCTGTGCGGACCCCGGGATCGACCGCCGACAGCACGACCGGACATTTCGGCCTCGCCGTCCGCGACTATGCCCATTCCACAGCGCCGAACCGCCGTTTCCCCGATGTCATCACCCAGCGCTTGCTGAAGTCAGCGCTCGGCGGGCAGGAGCTCCCCTATGCGCACGGCGAGCTCGAATCGCTCGCAAAGCACTGCACGGAAAAAGAGGATGCGGCCAAGAAGGTAGAACGGCAGGTAAAAAAATCCGCGGCAGCCATGCTGCTGGAGCACCGCGTCGGCGAACGCTTTGATGCCATCGTTACGGGCGCTGCTGCAAAAGGCACCTGGGTCCGGCTGCTCCATCCGCCGATCGAAGGCAGGCTGTCGAGCGGTCAGGACGGTCTTGACGTCGGCAATCAACTACGGGTGCAGCTCGTCCGTACGGATGTTGACCGGGGGTTCATCGACTTCAAAAGGGTGGAGTGAATGTTGGTAGTAAATATTGACCGTTGCTATTTGGGGTAAAAACAATCCTTGACCGCCGGTATAATTAAGGTATAATTTCTATACCATGGAATTCGAGTTCGACTCCAAAAAGAGCGACAGCAACAAACAAAAACACGGGCTTAATTTCCATGAAGCTCAAGCCTTATGGGAAGATCCCGATCTCATTGAAATCCCCGTCCAAACCCTTGACGAGCCGCGTTATCTGGTGATTGGAGCGATAGCGGGAAAACACTGGTCGGGAGTCATCACTTATCGAGGCGGGAAAATAAGGATTATATCGGTGCGGCGGTCAAGGAAAGAGGAGGTTGATATATATGAAAGTGAAAGCGCGTGATTTTGACAAAAAGTTCGATGAAGGTGCCGATATTTCAAAGCACCTTGATCTGAAAAAGGCACGGAGACCCGAGCATGAACAGAAACGGGTGAATGTCGACTTCCCTGTTTGGATGATTCAATTATTGGACAAAGAGGCAAAACGTCTTGGAGTTCCCCGGCAGTCTATCATCAAGGTATGGGTGGCGGAGCGGCTTGAAAAAGCGTCGTGATGATTCTTGCCATTCGTCCGGGTGCACGTAGGAGCGGGTTTGAAACCCGCCCCTACAAGTTTATTTTTTATCCGTCCCTCAAGACTCATAGCCCCTTCTCATCAAGCAGCTGACCCTTCGTCTTCTCATACTCCTTTTCAGACAGCTCGCCTTTAAGGCGCTTCTCTTTCAGCTCCCGCAGCTGTTTCTTGATGTCGTCACCATCACTCTTCCCGCCGGAGCTCATGGCTCCCAGGTTGTCTACGCGCTTTTTTATCGTTTCTACCTTGCGCAGGAGCGCTGCCTCGCTTTTGATCTCCGAGAGCGCCAGCTTCATCGGCGCGTTTCCGTACCAGTGGGAGTAATCGGGGTTCTGGTGAAAAACACCCTTGTAGGCGCTGATGGCGTAAAAGGCCTTCATTTTAAAGAACGTGCTTTCGACGGATGAAAGGTTCTCGTAGAGCATGTGGGGGCCTTGCACGAAGTTCCTGCCGAAGAGCGGGTGCGGCGGCCGTTCGGCAGGCGCGGGGGAGAGCAGTCCTTCTTTCTGCAGACCGTCGATGATCACCTGCGCTTCCTGGACCAGCGCCTTGCTCTGAAGTTCTATGGCGTCCCCGTCGTCGAGGTTCCGTGCGGCAAAATTCCTTGTATGGCAGGCGTTGCAGGTCCCGAGCATGAGCTCCCGCTCCTGTTTCCGTCCATCGCCGGCCTCTTTCGGAAGTCCGCTGCTGATGCCGCGGCTTACGTTATGCGACCCTTTCGGCATGTGGCAGGAAACGCAGGACGGTGCGGCTTGGGGACCGGAGCGCTTGTAGATCACGCCGTGCTGCGATGTTTCCCACATCTCGAGCTGCGGGTGGTCCGGGCCCATGTGGCAGGTGCCGCAGGTGTTCGGATCGCGCGCAAGGCCGAGGTCGGTGCCGTGCTTCGTATGGCAGGTGTCGCACCGGGCTTCGACAGCGTGGCAGGAATTGCAGCCCCGCTGCTGCATCTCCGGGGTCTGGGCAAGGAACATGGCGCACTCGGTGCTCACGAAGGGCACGGCAGAGCCCGGTTCATGGCAGAGCGCGCAGCTCTTTTTCTGATCCGTAGTCTCCTCCCTGTTCCTGGTGCATGCCTTGCCTGCCCGAAGCCCCATGCTGTGCTTGCTCAAGCTATGCGCGGTGAAGGCGGCACGGTGGCAGGAGCCGCAGACCGCAGCTTCCACCGTCCGCTCCCGTTTATGGTTCGCTTCGATATCATTGCCGTGACAGGCGACACAGCCGACCTTATTGCTGAAATGGGCGCTGTACTTCCAGTATTGCACGATGCCCGGCGTTCTTTGCTCGTGGCAGCCCAGGCAGGGATCTTCGGCGGCAAACGCTCCTGTTGAAGCGACCAGGGAGGAGAATGCAAGCACGATCAATATCGCCAGTCTCATGGAAACACCTCCGTTCGTTCGAGCAGCCGCGCATGGCGGTCCTGGTACTCCTGCTGGGTGATAAGACCGTCAATGCGCAGGCTTTTCAGGAGCGACAGCTTGTTCTTTAGCCGGTCATCAAGCGGACTGTCGGTCGGCAGAAAGGCAGGCGTGAACCCCTCAAAGAGCCAGAGATCGCCGTTTGCGGCGACAGCAAGCCGCGTGCCGTCCCCGGACCAAAAGCCGATGCTCCGGGAGCTGTCGGCCAGGAGCGCTGTTTCCGTCTTTCCGTTGCTCAAAACGACGTATCCGCCGAAATAGATCTGGCTTCCCCGGGGGTTCCATGCAGGGGAGGAACCGGTGACCGAAGCTTGGACGGTTTTGGGGACCGCGCGCTGGTCAGAAATAACGAGACGGCCCGACGCCTCGGAAAGCGCGAGCTTTCTTCCGTCAGGGGACCAGGAGATCGCTGTGTAGACCGTCTTTTCGGGAGCCGCGATCTCCGGAGCAACGCCGGTAAGAACATCGATGCTCGTAAGCCGCGTATAAGGCGATACGACCGGCGGCGTGACAAGCTCCAGAAGGAGCAGCTCGTTGTTCAGCGGGTCAAATCCGGCATACAGCCAGTCAAGGAGCAGCTCGGCCGGTATCCAGCGCGGATAGACCTTGTCGAAAGAGTAAAGGTCCTTTTGCGTGTTGCTGCGTCGATCATAGGTGGAGAGCTGGCACTGCATCTCGGTCCAGAGCTTCTGCACGGTCTGCTTTGCTGACAGGACGATCAGGCGGTCAACGTCCAGGTCATAGACTGCGCAAGCGCCGGGACCGAGCGCATGCTGCGTAACAGCGTAGGTGTCGGTCTTGACAACAAAAAGCATCGGAGATTTCGGGCTCTCTGCGATGACCAAAAGCTCCTGTTCCGCTGTCCAGAGGAGGTACGATGGATCGCGGATCCCGACGGTCTTCAGCGATCCCTGCTCCCTGTCAAAGATGTTCACGGTCGTGGTGAGGAACGCGATCCGTTTCCCGTCAGGCGACCACGATGCGCTCCCGGGCCGAGCCGGGACCCCCGCTGCTATCCGATGGGGATGGTATGGCGCTGCTGTTTCTGCTGGCACGCGACGGGGCGAGCAGGAGGAGGCTAGAGACAGCAGGAAGAGGATGCCCAAAAGCAGCACGATGCGATGCGGGGAGTGATCCACGGGACGGCTCTCTTTCTTCAGGCAAGGACGACGGAACGTTCTCTCAAACGGCGCAATGGCCTCATTGTACCATAACCGCGGTCATCGGCTATGATGCATGTCATAGGGAAAGGAGCCCCAAACAGCGCTTACCAGCGGTTATATAAAGGCTTTTTCTTGCACAAATCTTTTTGATATGTTACTATACCGCACCGTATGCGGAAACATATTGTCCTTTTGAGCATAGCAGTACTGCTGCTGGCCCTGCGCGCTGAAGCGCTGTCCTTTGAAAAGGGCCTGCTGGTCAAGAACGTGCGCTTCTTTTCCTATGCCGCCTTCACCCGCATCGTGTTCGAGATCGACGCCGTCTCACCCTATGTCGTGGTGAAAAGCGATGATGGGAAAAGCGTCACGTTCTCCGCTTACAACGGCCCCCTTTCGGTCACGGCTTCGATGCCCGCGGTGCGGGACGGCGTCGTGAAAGCAATGGAGCTGCGCCAGGAAAGCGGCCGGACGACGATCGTGCTGCAGCTTGATGCGGCCGCCGGCGAGGTCAAGGACTTTGTGCTCAGGAGCCCCGACCGGATCGTGCTTGATGTCATGAAGGGCGTTGTTGCAGCGCCGACGGCTCCGGCGGAGCGCCGGAAACTGATCATGCTCGACCCCGGCCATGGAGGCAAGGATGGCGGCATCATGGCCGCCCAGGGGCAGGAAAAGACGGTCATGTTCGAGATCGCCGAGGCGATCAAACTGCAGCTGCTGAAGAAAAACGCCGATCTGGCAGTCATTCTGACCAGGGAGCGGGACCAGATGCTTTCGCTCGACGATCGGGCAGGGGCTGCCAATGCAGCGGGCGCGGTGCTGTTCGTGAGCTTGCACGCTGCGCCGGGCGCCGGAAGCCGGGTATATATCATGGATCCCGACGAGGGCTCTCTTGCACCAGCGCCGGCGGCGAGCAAAACCTTTATCGATTTTGACGCAGGGAACGAGCGAGAGGGGCGCCTCTGGGGAAGTCAGCAGGCAGCGCATACCCGGGAAAGCGGCGATCTCGGCAGGCGGCTTGCCCAGCTGCTCGGCATGCCGGGAGGCGAGCCGGTGCAGGCACCGCTTGCCGGGCTCAAGGCGGTCGATGCCGCTGCCGTGGTCGTGGAGATCGGCATGGGGCAGGACCGGTCATGGGTCGCAGAGACGGTAGCAGAGGGAATAGCATCATATGTCCGAGAGAATCGATAGGAGAATGCCGGGCAACACGCTGCTGCCGGTATTCGTGGCAGTGGCCCTGGCGGCAGTGCTTATCGTTGGCGGTGTCCTCTGGTGGCGGATGCGGGCCGTTGCTCCGGCGACCGGCCCGGCAGAGCGGCCCGTTGAAGCGGCGCTTTTGCTGAATGAACCGGTCGTGATCACCCTCGCGGTCCCCGTTGACGGCCTGCTTGCAGCGGTCCCGGCGCCGGTCACGCGGCAGCCTGATGCGCAGTCCCTGGCCCGCGAGGCACTGGCCGCCCTGTTCGCGGACCCGGTAGGGAGCCAGGCCCCGGTGCTGAAGGACCTGCGGCTGCGGGGCGTGTATCTCGATGCCGCTGGTACGGCCTACGTCGACCTTGCGCCGCCGGAACAGCGTGAACTGCAGGCCTCGGTACGGGAAGAGCTGATCGCCATCTATGCGATGGTGAATACGCTGTCGCAGAACTTTGAAGAGATCAAACAGGTCCGGTTCCTGGTCGATGGCAAAGAGGTCCAGACGCTGGCCGGCCATGTCGAGCTTTCGCGGAAATTCACGAAGCGGACGGATCTAGTGAAGCAGTAGCGGCATCTTCGGGGCGGAATTAATAAGCAACGTCAAGGGCGTTCTCTCGCAAAGCTCGCAAAGGACGCCAAGAAAAACTTAAAGCTCGGCCAGCTTTTGGTTTAAAACCCGCAGGAAAGATCTTGATTCAAGGTTACCTTTGCGCTCTTTGCGAGCTTTGCGAGAGACGCTTTTGTTTCAGTTTGTTCGGGTATGCAATTATTTCAGATCGAAAACTCTGCGCACTCTGCGAGAAAACGATTTACGTTTATGCAAAAAGCAATCGGCATATTTGACTCCGGCATCGGCGGACTGACCGTGCTGAAGGAGATCGTGGCGGCGCTCCCCGACGAGAACATCATCTATCTCGGCGACACGGCGCGTGTCCCCTACGGCATCCGTTCCGCCGAGACCGTGACGCGCTACAGCTTCGAGAACACGCAGTTCCTGCTTGCCCAGGAGATCAAAATGCTTGTCGTCGCCTGCAATACGGCGTCGGCCATCAGCCTGGAGGCGGTGAAGAAGGAGTTCCCGCTGCCGGTCATCGGCGTGCTGGAGCCGGGCGCACGGGCGGCGGTCAGGGAGACCAGGGCTGGTCGGATCGGCGTTATCGGGACCGAAGCGACCATTGCAAGCGGCGCCTATGAACGGGCGATCGCCCGGCTCGACGCCGGCATCACGGTCCATAGCCTCGCCTGCCCGCTCTTTGTTCCGCTCGTTGAAGAAGGCTGGACCGGCAACGATGTGGCAATGCTCGTGGCGAGGACCTATCTGGAGCATTTCAAGGCCACCGGCATCGACACGCTCGTGCTCGGCTGCACGCATTACCCCCTGCTCAAGGGCGCGATCAGCCAGGTGCTCGGCCCCGGCATCACCCTTATCGATTCGGCGACCGAGACTGCCCGGGAAGTGGCGGAGGTGCTCGGAAAGCTCAAGTGGATGAAGCCCGTGCAGGAGCGCACCGTGCGAAAATATTTTGTGACCGATACGCCGGCGCGGTTCGAGAAGATCGGCAAACGTTTTCTCGGCGACGAGCAGCTGCGCGCCGAACAGGTGAAGGTAGGAGGGGTGTAGTGCTGAAGACACGGATCGATCAGGATGCGGTGCATCAGGCGAGCGGCGCCAGGCTGGAGCAGGTGCGCGAGACAAAGAAGGAATGCGAGCGGACCCGGAAGAAACTGCGGAACTATCTGCAGGGCCATCTGTTTCGGTTCCAGATGCGCAGGATCGAGCGGCACCTCAGGGTCTGCCCCATCTGCACCTCGGAGCTTCATTCGCTTCGGCATGCTGCTGAAACGAAGCAGCTGCTGAAGGATATCACGCCGTCCGAGGGCATGGCCGCGCGCGTGGCCTCAACCGTCGGGTTGTTCGGAAGAATGCGCATGCTTTTGTACCGCCCGCTCTGGATCCTCGTGTTCGCACTCGCCGTCGCGTACCTGTATCTGTTTGTGATCGTTCCGTCCCGCCACGATCCGGAACTGGAGAGCATCGAGCGGTCGCTTCCCGGCGCGGCAAGTCCCGATCCTGCTGCGTCCCTTCCCGCCGTGAAGTCTGCCCAAGTCCCGACACCCGCTCCGGCTCCGGCAATCAAGGAGCCCGCTCCCGTTCCCGCCGTGGAACCCCTGGCGATCACGATCACCCCCGACGATCGGTCATCGATGAAGCGCATCAACGATATCATGAAGGGCCATGCCGGGCTCCGAAAATTGCGCTTCACCGAAACAGTACGGGAGGTTTCGGGCAACCTCACTCCCGGCGAGCTGCAGACGCTGTTCGGCCGGATAGAAGAGGCCGGCAGGGTGAGCTACAGCAAAAAACGGTTCAGTGCTTTGTCCACGGCGGAGCTGATCCCGTTCGTTATGAAGCTGAAGGATGCGCCGCCGGCAGCAGCGAAGCCGGCACCGGCGGTCGCACCATTGCCGCAGGCTGCGTCCTCTCCTTCCCCCGCTGTTCAGCCCTAAGGAGCGTCGGAAAGCCGGGACGATTCCCGAGATTCCCTCACCAAACAACTTGTATCAAAGGAGCGGGTTCGAGCCGACATGTCTTCTTTTCGCGCGTATCAGGAAACGATCGAGTATCTTTTCGGCCTGCAGAAGCACGGCATCAAGCTCGGTCTTTCGAACAGCATCAGGCTCTTGGAGCTCATGGGTGCTCCGCACCGCGCTTTTCGTTCGGTGCATATTGCCGGAACGAACGGCAAGGGTTCGACCGCCGCGTTCATCGCCACCGTGCTGCAGGCGGCCGGATACCGCGTGGGGCTCTACACCTCGCCGCACCTGGTCAGCTTCACCGAGCGGATGCGCATCAACGGCGTTCAGATCGGGACAGCAAAGGTCGTAGAGCTCGCACAGCGTCTGCGGGAGTGCGCGTCCCGCCCCGTTTCCGGCGAAGGGACGGCCATTCCCACGTTCTTTGAGGTCACGACCGCCATCGCATTCACCTGGTTTGCCGAGGAGCAGGTGGACCTGGCCGTGGTCGAGGCCGGCATGGGAGGCAGGCTCGATGCCACGAACGTGCTCACCCCGCTCCTGTCGATCATAACGAACATCGATCTGGAGCATACGGAATTTCTCGGCACGACGCTCGAGCTGATAGCCGCCGAAAAAGCGGGCATTATCAAACAGGGGGTGCCGGTGGTGACGGGCGTTGTTCAGCCCGGAGTGGTTGAGGTCCTGGAGCGCAAGGCAGCAGCAAAGCAGGCGCCGCTCTATCGGCTCGGGAAGGACTTTGCTCCTGAAAACGTTTTGGCCGGAAGAACGCAGACGTTCGACTATCGCGGACGCAGGAGCTCCTGTCCTGCTCTTGAGATCGCGATGATCGGCCGGCATCAGGTCGACAACGCCTGCCTGGCCATGGCTGCCCTCGAGGTTCTGCAGGAAGCCGGTGTTGCTGTCGATGCGGCGGCCATGCGCCGCGGCCTGGCGTATACCCGATGGGAAGGCCGCCTGGAGCGGGTCGCCCAGCGGCCCGATATCTTTCTGGACGGTGCGCACAACCCGGCCTCGGCAAAAAAGCTGGCAGCGGCGATCAGGGACATGAAGCCGGCCTACCAACGGCTGGTGCTGGTCATCGGGATACTGGGAGACAAGGACCATGCAGGGATCCTGTCACCGCTGGTCCCGCTGGCCGATCGGGTGATCGTGACGAAGCCAGACTATTCCCGGGCCATGACCGTCGAAGCTCTGGCAGCGGGGGTCAGGCAGAGGCACGGGTCCGTTGAAACAGCGGACACCGTGGCAGAAGCGATCGCGCTTGCCCGTCAGCGGTCGGAGCCGGAGGACCTGATCCTGATCACGGGATCGCTCTATGTGGTAGGAGACGCCCGCGCTCTTTTCGCCGGTCCGGACCGTGATACGTCGGCGCTCCAGGGGCTCAAAGGATAGGAATAATTCAGGTTGCCAGGCTGAAGGGTTTAAAGAATAAGAGCATGCTTGTCATAAAAAAATACACTTTAATGGGCCGATCAGGTTTCGCTGCTGATCATACTGAGTAACCGTCAGTCTTCGGCCTCAACACCTGAATCATTACTTTGCTATGAAATTCTCGACCTGCATACTCTTTCTTCTCCTGAGCACCGGTATTCTGACCGGACTCTCCCGCCATGCCTGCGCGGAGGAGCCGAAGAAGATGCCGGTCAAGGTAAATGCCGACAAGCTCGATTACGACCGCGCCAACGACGTCTATACTGCGGTCGGCAATGTTAAGATCGAACAGGAAGGTATGCTGCTCTATGCCGACCGTATCGTGCTGAACAACAAAACAGGCGAAGCGGTGGCCGAAGGCAAGGCGTTCCTCAATCAAAAGGGAGACGTCTTGAGCGCCGACCGGATTACGGTCAATATCAATACCGGCGCTGCCAGGATCGAGAAGGGCGATCTCTTTCTGGAAAAGGACAACTATCATCTGAAAGGAGAGCGGATCGAGCGGGACTCAGAGACCGTTTACCGGATCGAGAATGGAACGTTCTCGACGTGCGACAAGGGGGAGTGGTACCTCAAAGCCGACCGGATCGATGTGGACCTCGACCGCTATGCCACGGCGAACGGCGTATCGTTCAACATGGCCGGGCTGCCGGTATTGTATACGCCCTATCTCCTGTTCCCGGTGCGGCGGCAGAGCGGCCTGCTCATGCCCGAGCTGGGCTTCAGCAGCAGTGAAGGCTTTCTCATGAAGAATTCCGTGTTCTGGGCCATATCGGACTATCAGGACATGACGTTCACCTCCGATTATCGTTCCCGGCACGGCCATGGGATGGGCCTGGAGTACCGCTATGTGAATTCCCGCGATTCCGAGGGCCTGGTCTATTACAACTATTTCGACACCTTTCACTCTACGGCTACGCGGTGGGAGTTCCATCTGCAGCACGATGAGGAGATCGCCGAAGACCTTTCGATGCGCGCCGATATCAAGCTCGTGAGCGACGAGTTCTATTATCGCGATCTCGAGCGGAAGCTCGCCCTGCGGTCCCTGCCCTATCTTGATTCGAATGCGTTCTACGTCGAGCGCTGGGACACCGCCTCCCTGTACCTGCTGGGACAATACTCCGTCAATCTTACCCAGAGCAACAAGGATACGCCACAGAAGCTTCCCGAACTTCGCTACAGCATATTTCAGGAAAAGATCGCCGGTCCCCTTCACGTCAGTCTTGACGGGTCGGCGGTCAACTTTACGGTGTCCGAGGGCGGCGGGGTGCGGCGCGTGGACATCGGACCGCAGCTCACTGCGGCGTTTGGCGGCAGCGGGCTCGGCTTTACGCCGCGGGCCGGCGTGAGGACGACCTACTACAGCGCCGGTACCGGAACCACAGGAAGTGCAGGTGCGTACGATGGCGAGCCCGTGAGCCGGACCTACTCCTTTGTCGGCGCCGACCTGAATGCCCGCATCTCGCGGGTCTACGGGCAGGATGGCGAGTCCGGCATCGGACGGATACGGCACACGATCGAACCGACCCTGACCTACTCCTATATACCGCAGGTTGAAGATCTCGATCCGGCGACGGGGCTTCCGAAGATACGCCAGTTCGATGCCGTGGACACCGTGGAAAAACAGAACCGGATCACCGCCGTGCTGACCAACCGGCTGACGGCCCATTATAAGGACGCGGCAGGATTCCGCACCTATGATATGATGGTCTTCCGGGTGTCCCAATCCTATGAGCTGCGCTCGGCGCAGAGCTTTTCCTCCACCCATTCCCGTTCCGAGATCACGGGCGAGCTTTTCTGGCGGACCCCGAAGCTGCTGAATGCATCCGCCAATGGCACGTTTAATACCTACACCAACAGCCTGACGTCGTCGAATCTGAGCGTCGGGGTGGTCCAGGAGGGGATGAACTTCGATCTGACCCACCGGTATCTGAGGGCAACGCCGCCGGGACAGGTCCCCGGCAACCTCCGGACTGAATTTCTGATCGGCGCCGCCGGCTTCACGGTCGAGCATTGGCATTTCAGCACTCAGCTCTGGCGGGATATGGAAACCAGAACAACGACACAGCAGGAATACGGCGCACACTATGCTTCGCAGTGCTGGGGGTACGGCCTCTCGTATGTCAAACGGCCCGGCGAAACACAGTACCTTATGACCCTGGAGCTCAAGGGTCTGGGTGACATGAAGCTTCTGTAACAACGCGAGGAGGATGCATGGGAGACGAGGTGGTTGTCCTGATCACCGCGAGTTCAGCGGATGAGGCCGCGATGATCGGCAAAGCGCTCGTGGAGGAGCATCTTGTTGCCTGTGTGAACATTGTCGGCGGCGTCCAGATCGGAAGAGC
>Ga0334722_10003167_pt1 | contig 17937 bp, 19 predicted proteins | sample C3_bottom_MG_FD_207210 | JGI IMG/M metagenome (GOLD analysis project Ga0334722, IMG submission 207210) | Sediment microbial communities from Yellowstone Lake, YNP, Wyoming, USA - C3_bottom | ecosystem: Environmental > Aquatic > Freshwater > Lake > Sediment | place: USA: Wyoming | collected...
GCTACCACATGGAGATACGGGGCCTGGGGATACTGAACGTAAAGGACCTCTTCGGCATCTCCTCCATCAAGGCCCGAAAGACGCTCGACTTAGTGGTGGAACTGGTCAAGTGGGAGGAGGACGAGCAGTACGAGAGGCTCGGCATTGAAGAGGACAGCTACGACGTAGCGGGCGCATCGCTCCCGTTCATCAGGATGCCGGTGACCCCGGGCCGTAACATCGCCGTCATCGTGGAGGTCGCTGCGAGGAACCACGCACTCAAGGTGCAGGGCACTAACGCGGCCGCGCAGTTAGACAAGAGGCTGACCAGGCGGCTTACTGAAGGGACGCCATAGGGGGGCATCTGTCGGCTTTCAGGATCATAATAATATCGGGCATGTCCGGCTCCGGCAAGAGCTGCGCCATCAAGTCCCTCGAGGACGCGGGCTTCTTCTGCGTGGACAACCTGCCCACGGCCCTGGTGCCCAAGTTCGTAGAGCTCTGCGCCCATTCAGGCAAGGGCTACCAGCGTGCGGTCCTGGGCATAGACATAAGGGAGCGGGACTTCTTCGGCAACTTCAACCAGCTTTACGACACGATGAAGAAGGCCGGGCAGGACACCGAGCTCATATTCCTGGACGCGTCCGACGAGGCCCTCGTCAGGCGATTCTCCGAGACCAGAAGGCCGCACCCGCTGGCCAAGGACAAGCCGCTCGTCGAGGCCATACGCGCCGAACGGCAGATGATGGAGCCCATCAGGCAGCGCGCCGACGCCATAATAGACACCACGTCGCTCACCGTGCACCAGCTTCGGGAGCGGCTTGCATCCAGGTACCAGCCCAAGAACGGCGGGCAGAAAATGACCATATCGGTCATGTCCTTCGGGTTCAAGTACGGGGTCCCTTACGACGCTGACCTGGTCTTCGACGTGAGGTTCCTGCCGAACCCGAACTTCGTGCCGGGGTTAAAAGAGCTTACCGGCATGGACAAACTGGTGCAGGACTTCGTGAGGAAGAAAAAACAGACCACAGGCTTCCTGACGAGGCTGACAAGGTTCCTGGACTTCCTCCTGCCACTCTACGAGGGCGAGGGCAGGACGTACCTGACTATAGCGATAGGCTGCACGGGCGGAAGGCACCGCTCGGCGGCGGTGGCGGAGTCCCTGAAGGGACGGCTGAAGGACAGGGGCCTCGACATAATCATCCGACACAGAGACATAAGCAGGTAGTCCCGAAAGGAGAACACATGGTCGGGCTTGTAATCGTAGCCCACGGTAACCTGGGCTCGGAGCTGGTCAAGGTGGCTGAGATGATCGTCGGGAAGTTGGACGGCGTGGCTACGGTATCCGTCGGCTCCGTAGCCGAGGTGGACAGGGCGCGCGAAGAGGTGGGCGCTGCCATAAAGGGCATGCAGACCAAAGACGGCGTACTCGTGCTGACCGACATGTTCGGGGGCACCCCGTCTAACCTCTCGCTCGCATTCCTGGACGAGGACAACACGGAGGTGCTCACGGGCGTGAACCTCCCGATGATTATAAAGTACGCCAACCACCGCAAAGACAAGGGGCTCCACGAACTGGTATCGCTCGTGAAAGAAGGCGCGCTCAAAAGCATAATAGTGGCGAGCGAGATGCTCCACAAAAAGGCGAAATAACTTATGTTAGACAGTACCGTCAGGATACAGAACAGGCTGGGCCTCCATGCAAGGGCGGCGGCGCTCTTGGTGCAGACCGCCAACAAATACGCCTCCGAGATAACCATCGAGAAGGACGGCGTCGAGGTCAACGGCAAGAGCATCATGGGGCTTATGATGCTTGCCGCCGCGAAGGGCACGGACGTCAGGATAAGGACGGCCGGGCCGGACGAGCAGGATGCGTTAGACGGCATAATGAAGCTGGTTGCCGACAAGTTCAACGAGGAGGCGTGAGCCTTAGATGAAGGTACTGCAGGGCATAGCCGTCTCGCCCGGCGTTGTTATTGGCAAGGCCTACGTCGTAGACCGTAGCCGCATCCACGTCTCGAAGAGCACCCTCACGGAAGACGAGGTGAAGTCTGAGATAGCCCGCTTCAAGCGCGCCGTCGCGTCGTCCAAGGACCAGCTCGCGGACATCAGGAGGAAGCTCTCGTTGGACATAGGCGAGGAGCACGGCTATATCCTTGACAGCCACGTGATGATATTAGACGACAAGATGCTCGTGAACGGCACCGTCGAGGCCATAAAGGGCCAGATGGTCAACGCCGAGTATGCCTTGAAAGAGGTCATCACCCGCTTCATGGGCATCTTCGACAAGATGGGCGACGAGTACCTGAGAGAGCGCAGGCTGGACATAGAGCACGTCGGCGAGAGGATATTGAGGAACCTCTCCGGCAAGGCGGTCGAGTCGCTCCTCGATATACCGGAGGAGGCGGTGGTAATAGCGCACGACCTGGCCCCGTCCGACACCTTCCAGATGCGCAAGGACCGCGTGGTGGCCTTCGCCACGGACATAGGCAGCAAGACCTCGCACACCGCCATAATGGCCCGCTCGCTCGAGATGCCTGCCGTCGTCGGCCTGGAGAACATCACCGAACTCGTCAAGACCGGCGACCCTATAATAGTGGACGGCGGGCAGGGCGTGGTAATCATAAACCCGGACAAGCAGACGTTCCTGGACTACCTCGAAAGCCAGCGCCGGTTCAAGTATTTCGAAAAAGAGCTTATCAAATTAAACAGGCTGCCAGCGCAGACCCTGGACGGACACGAGGTACACTTAGCCGCAAACGTGGAGATGCCGGAAGACGTGGACTCCATACTCCGGCACGGGGCAAGAGGTGTCGGGCTTTTCAGGACGGAGTTCCTGTTCTTAAACAGGACCGAGTTGCCGACCGAGGAAGAGCACTTCCAGGCCTGCAAGAAGATAGCCGAGCGGATGGACCCCAACTACGTAATAGTAAGGACCTTCGACCTTGGCGGTGACAAGATACCCATCTCCGTGCCCATAAAAGACGAGATAAACCCCGCGCTCGGGCTCAGGGCCATCAGGTTCTCGCTGGTGTGGAAGGAGATATTCAAGACGCAGTTGAGGGGGATACTAAGGGCGAGCGCGTTCGGGAACCTGAAGCTGATGTACCCCATGATCTCCGGGGTATCCGAGATACGCGAGGCCAACCTCATGCTCAGGGAGGTCATGGACGAGCTGAGGGACGAGCATATCCCGTTCAATGAGGCCCTGGAGGTCGGCGTCATGGTGGAGATACCCTCGGCGGGCGTGACTGCGGACCTGCTTGCAAAGGAGGCGGACTTCTTCTCGATTGGCACCAACGACCTTATACAGTACTCGCTTGCGATAGACCGCCAGAACGAGCACGTGGCGTACCTCTACGAGCCACTGCACCCTGCGGTGCTCCGGTTCCTGAAGATGATAGTGGACGCGGGCCACAGGCAGGGCATACCCGTCGGGATGTGCGGGGAGATGGCGGGCGAGCCGCTCTACTCGCTCGTGCTCATGGGGCTGGGCATTGACGAGCTGTCGATGAACCCGTTCTCCATACCCCGGATGAAGAAGGTGATACGCCAAGCGAATATGAAAGAGGCTATGGAGCTTGCCGAGAAGGTCATGGGCTTTGCCACGCCCGAAGAGGCGAACAGGTACGTGGTGGGCTACATGGCGGAGAGGTTCCCTGAAGACATAGGGATCAACGGCAAACTGTCTTATTAGGGGGCGACATGCGCATACTCGTGGTCGAGGACGAACTGAAGGTGGCCGGGTTCATCAGACAGGGGCTGGTCGAGGAGTCGTTCGATGTCGACGAGGCCCACGACGGCGAGGAGGGCCTCAGGCTCCTTTTCGACAACACGTACGACGCGGTGGTGCTCGACCTCATGCTCCCCAAGAAGACCGGCATAGAGGTGATAAAAGAGGTGCGGGCGGCGGGCATGAACGTGCCGGTCCTTATGCTTACTGCAAGGGACACCCTGGAGGACAAGGTGACCGGGCTGGACGCGGGCGCAGACGACTACCTGACCAAGCCGTTCGCATTCCAGGAACTCCTTGCGAGGCTGCGCTCGCTCCTCAGGCGAGGGAAGACCGAGGTCTCCATGTTGAAGGTTGGCGACCTCACCTTAGACCCCGTGACCCGCAAGGTAAGGCGCGGGGGCGCGGAGGTATCGCTCACGTCCAAGGAGTTCTCGCTACTCGAGTACATGATGAGAAACGAGGGCAAACCCTTGGCCCGCGCAACCCTCTCCGAGCAGGTCTGGGACATCAACTTCGACAGGATGACGAACGTAGTGGACGTCTACATAAACTTCATCAGGAACAAGGTGGACAAGGGCTTCGAGACGAAGCTCATACAGACGGTTCGCGGCGTGGGCTATATGATTAAGGGATGAACTTCTCCTCTCTAAAGGGCAGGATAGCCCTTAAGGCGCTCGAAACCGGCCTTCTCTTCTTTGTGCTCTCACTCGGCCTCTACGACCTGCTGCGTCCTTCAAACGGCTTTTTCGCCTTCGTGTTCTCCGCCTTCGTGTTCTCGGTCTGCATCTTCCTGTCCGTATACATCATATGCGCGATGGAACTGTGGCCGTTCAAAAAGCTCTCCGAACTCGGCAGGAAGGACAGGCTCGGCAGGGAGTCGCTCCCGGCCGTGGCCGAGTCCACAGAGGAGGTCAGGGAGGTGCTGGACGTGCTGATGGACCTGAAAGACAAAAAGGACGAGGCCCTGCTCTCGCAGAAGCGCTTCCTGGCCGACGCCTCCCACGAGATGCGCTCGCCCATCACCATCATGAAGGGCAACATAGAGATAGCCCTCAGGCGGGACAGGGGCGTGGAGGAGTACAAGGGGGTATTGACCAGCAACTTAGAGGAGATAGACCGGCTTGAGAGGCTCGTGAAGGACCTGATGTTCCTGGCCCGTGCCGACTCCTCCGAGCTTATACTCAACATGTCCCCGATGAGGCTCGACGAGGTCATAGAGAGCGTCTGCGAAGGCCTGGGCCCTCTGGCAGACACCAAGGGCATCACACTTTCCTTCGACAACCGTGGCGACTCCGAGCACGGAGAGATGACGGGCGACAGGGACAGGCTCGTGCAGTTATTTATAAACCTGGTAGAAAACGCCATCAGGTACACCGGGCAGGGAGGCCGCGTTACGGTCGGTATGTCGCGGGTGGCGGGCGTGCTGAAGGCCACCGTCGAGGACACCGGCATGGGCATACCGCAGGCAGAGTTAGTTAAGATATTCGACCGGTTCTACCGCGTGGACAAGGCCCGTTCAAGAGAAGCGGGCGGCACCGGGCTGGGTCTTTGCATCTGCAAGTGGATAGTGGACGCCCATAAGGGGGGCATCACGATAGAGAGCGAGGAAGGCGTGGGCACGAAGGTGACTCTGATGTTCCTGCCGGGTGACGCCGCCTGACTTACTCCCTCGGCCAGACGCGGTACTTCTCCACCATCCTGACGGGGTTATAGGATAGCTTGGACTTTCTGAGGTTCGGCTCGCCTAAGTCCTGCTCGCGGTTGACGTACATGGTCCCGGGGAATTCGCGGGAGAGAAACTCGCTCGATATGAACTGGTAGAGGCCCTCGTAGGCGGAGTTGGCCTTCTCCACGTGCACCACCACCGTGTCCCGGTTCAGCATCTCGCCAAGCGACAGCGCCTCCACATGCCCGCCTATCAACACCACACCGCCCGTCAGGCTCAGCCGCTCCATGTTCTTAAGCGCGAGCATAGTAGCCTCGGTCTCCCCGTAGGTGCTCGGGATGTCCATCGAGCACTTCTCCTTGCACCATCGCTCCACCAGGTCCATCGCCTGCGGCACAAGCTCAGGCGTCAGCGTCCTGTACTCGTGGGCGTACTTCCTGATGAAGCGGTTCAGCAGGTTTTTCTTGTCGTGGAACTTCCTGCCGGTGAGCGTCCGAAGCTCCTCTGCTCTGTAGAGGTAGTCCGAGTTGTCGGCGTCCGCAATAAAATTATACTCGTCGTTTCCCTCTATATATTTCTCCACGAAACCCTTCCAGGCGAGGTCCATCACGGGGCGGTGCTCTATCAGGCAGAGGTAGTCCATCATCATGGATATGGTCTTAAGTATGTCCTTATCGCCGAGCGGGGGCAGGAAGTACGGCTCCTCGATGTAGGACCTGGCCAGGATGACCACGTTGCCGAAAAGCCGCGTGACCTTGTAGTCGTGTACGTGCCTGAACATGAAGAGGTTCGTGAAGTTGAACTCCGAGACCTCCGGCTGCATCTCCCGGAACATGTCCTCGAAGAACGCCCTGTCGTCAAGCTCTATGGGCCTAAAAACCGGGAATGAAGGTATTGGTGTCATTGCCTGTAAGTATAACAAAAAATCTTGTCAAGCACGGGGTGACAGCTAATCAATATAGGCTACCCTAACACCTTCTTAAGGAACTGCCCCGTGTAAGACTCCCTGACCCTTGCCACTTCTTCAGGCGTGCCGGAGGCTATTATCCTGCCGCCCGCGTCCCCGCCCTCCGGGCCTAAGTCTATGATATAGTCTGCGGTCTTTATCACGTCTAAGTTATGCTCTATCACTACTATCGAGTTGCCCGCCTCCACAAGGCGGTTCAGCACGTCTAATAGCTTCTGTATGTCCGCAAAGTGAAGTCCCGTGGTCGGCTCGTCCAGTATATATAGCGTCCTGCCGGTGCTACGCTTGGACAGCTCCTTGGACAGTTTCACCCTCTGCGCCTCGCCGCCCGAAAGCGTGGTCGCCGACTGGCCCAGCGTTATGTAGCCCAGCCCCACGTCGTTTATGGTGTCGAGCTTTCCGTGTATTGCGGGTACGTGCTCGAAGAACACCATCGCCTCGGAGACCGTCATGTCTAAAACCTCGGCAATGTTCTTGCCTTTGTACCGCACCTCTAACGTCTCTCTGTTGTACCGCCTGCCCTTGCACACGTCGCAGGTGACGAACACGTCCGGCAGGAAGTGCATCTCTATCTTTATAAGCCCGTCGCCCTGGCAGGCCTCGCACCGCCCGCCTTTCACGTTGAAGCTGTACCTGCCGGGGCGGTATCCGCGCGCCCTCGAATCCGGCACCTGCGCGAACATCTCGCGTATAGGCGTAAAAAGCCCGGTGTACGTAGCGGGGTTGGAACGCGGTGTGCGTCCTATCGGCGACTGGTCTATGTCAATCACCTTGTCTATCTTCTCTAAGCCGGTGATGCTGTCGCACTTACCCGCCCGCTCGGTCGAGCGGTAGAACCTCTGCGCGAGCGTCTTGTACAAGACTTCTAACACGAGCGAGGACTTCCCTGAGCCGGACACGCCAGTGACGCATGTGAAGACGCCGAGCGGCACCTTCACGTCTATGCCCTTGAGGTTGTTCTCGGTCGCCTTCTTTATCGTGATGTGTTTTTTTGCCTCACGCCTTGTGGCAGGGACTTCTATCTTCAGCCGCCCTGAGAGGTACTTGCCGGTAAGCGAGTTCTCGGACTTCATCACCTGCGCTGGCGTGCCTTCCGCCACGATGTACCCGCCATGTATGCCCGCGCCCGGCCCCATGTCTATAACATGGTCGGCCCTCAATATCGTGTCCTGGTCGTGCTCCACCACGAGCACCGTGTTGCCCAGGTCCTTCAGGGACGCGAGCGTGTCGAGGAGCCGCGCGTTGTCCCTCTGGTGCAGCCCGATGGACGGCTCGTCGAGTATATACAAGACCCCCATCAGTGAAGAGCCTATCTGTGTGGCGAGGCGTATACGCTCGGCCTCACCGCCGGAGAGCGTGGAGGCGCGTCGGTCGAGCGTGAGGTAGTCGAGCCCGACGTTAATCAGGAATCCCAGCCGCTCACGTATCTCCTTCAATATCTTCTGCGCGATGAAGGACTCCTTCTCCGTAAGGTCGAGCGTGGCGAAGAACTCGCGCGCGGACTTGACCGACAGCGCGGTGGCCTCCGATATGTTCATCCCGCCGAGCTTTATGGCGAGCGATTCCTTCCTGAGCCTCGCCCCCCCGCACGCGTCGCAGGAGTGCGCGCCCATGAACTCCTCTATCTCTTCTCTTATGTAGTTCGACTCGGTCTCGGTGTACCGGCGCGAGAGGTTGTTGACCACGCCCTCGAACTCGCGTTGATAGAACTGCTTCCTGCCGTCCCTGAAAAACCAGAACTTCACCGGCTCGTCTGAGCCGTTTAATACCGCGTCCTGCACCTTTTTTGAGAGCTTCTTCCAGGGGGTATTCAGGTTGAAGCCGTAGTGCTCCGCGAGCGCCTCCAATATCTGGAAGTAGAACACGGAGGTGCGCTTCGACCAGGGCTTTACCGCGCCCTCGCGTATGGATATGTCCTTGTTGGGGACGACCAAATCAGGGTCGATGTCCATCTTCACGCCGAGGCCGTCGCATACCGGGCATGCCCCGTGCGGGTTGTTGAAGGAGAACATCCGGGGCGTCATCTCAGGGTACGATATGCCGCATTCTATGCAGGCGAGCTTCTCTGAATACAGCGTGTCGGTGCCGGACTTTCCCCCGTCTGCCTCGTTTATAACCACAATGCCGTCCGAGAGCTTCAGGGCGGCTTCGAGAGAGTCCGCGAGCCGCTTCTCTATGCCGTCTTTTATGACCAGCCTGTCCACCACGGCCTCGATTGTGTGCTTCTTGTTCTTGTCGAGCTTAATATCCTCGGACAGCTCCTTGAGTACCCCGTCCACGCGCACCCGGACGTAGCCGTCCTTACGGAGCTGCAAAAGCTCCTTCTTGTACTCGCCCTTACGGCTCCGCACTATGGGCGCAAGCACAGAGATCTTCGTCCCTGCGGGCAACGACTCCACCCTGTCCACCATCTGAGATACGGTCTGGGACGTAATCGGCTTGCCGCAGTTGTAGCAGTGCGGGCGGCCCACCCTTGCAAACAACAGCCGGAGGTAGTCGTATATCTCCGTCACCGTGCCTACGGTAGAGCGCGGGTTCTTGGATGTGGTCTTCTGCTCGATGGATATGGCGGGCGAAAGGCCCTCGATGGAGTCCACGTCGGGCTTGTCCATCTGCTCCAGGAACTGTCTGGCGTATGCGGAGAGGGACTCTACATAGCGCCTCTGCCCCTCCGCATATATGGTGTCGAAGGCGAGCGAGGACTTCCCGGAGCCGGAAAGCCCCGTAATAACCACCAGCTTGTCGCGCGGTATGGATACGTCGAGGTCCTTCAGGTTGTGCTCGCGTGCGCCTTTTATAATGATGCTGTCCTGCATATGCTTTCCTCCCGAAACTTCTATTGTAACACCATGTGGCGCGGGTTTGCAACCAACTTTTGGCTTGCGTTTGTAACCCAAAGTAGTTTAGACTGCCGGATATGTCAAATAATGCAAGGAGTTCAGCCCTGTGAGGCTGGACGTGTTCTTAAAGACCAGCAGGCTCGTGAAGCGGAGGACGCTCGCAAAGGATTACTGCGACGAAGGCCGCGTGCTCGTGGGCGGGCATGCCGCCAAGCCCGGACGCGAAGTCGCACCCGGCGATATGATAACGCTTGAGCTTGCGAGACGCAGGGTCGTGGTCGAGGTGTTAGATATACCAAAGGGCAACGTGCCCAAGGGCGACGCGGCTGGGCTTTATAAGGTGATAGAGGACACACCGAGACACGAAGACGACGTGTAACCGCAAATGTTGTCACCCTGAGTGAAGCGAAGGGTCCACATTTCATAACTCCCCCATCCCCCTCTTAACTTAAGAGGGGGAATAGAGGGGGCGTTACTGTGGATTCTTCGGCTCCGCCTCAGAATGACATGCTTACGACGCCCAATGAATTGGGCAGCTACAAATTCTGATACGAAATCGGAGACGCGCCATGCAAAGAAAACCTGTAATTGCCATCACGATGGGCGACCCAGGCGGGGTTGGCCCGGAGATTGTGTACAAGGCGCTAAACTCCAAGGCGGTATGGGACGCATGCATACCGGTGGTGGTAGGCGACCTGCACGCGCTCACCCACACCCGGCACTCGCTCCCGCTCGGCACGCACCTGTCCTTCAATGCGGTTGAGACGCCGTCCGATATCACCTGCGGCTCCGTGGCCGTGATAGACCTTGCAAACGTGCAAAAAAACGAGGTGGCGGTGGGCAGGCCCACGGCCAACGCTGGCCACGCGTCCGTCGCATACATAAAAAAGGCCGTGTCGCTTGTGACCTCGGGCGCGGCGGACGCGGTGGTCACTGCGCCCATTAACAAGACCACGCTCAAGATGGCGGGCTACACCTACCCCGGCCACACGGAACTGCTTGCGGAGCTTACCGGTACTTCCGATTACGGCATGATGTTGGTAGGCGGCGGGCTCCGGGTGATGCTTACCACGATACACTGCTCCCTGAAAGACGTGCCGGGCCGCATCAACCGCGAGGCCGTGCTCCGCGCCATAAGGCTTGCCGTAAAGGCCTGCAACGACATGGGCATCGAGAGGCCAAGGGTAGCCGTGGCTGGACTGAACCCCCACGCGGGCGAAGACGGCATGTTTGGGGACGAGGAGGCTCTGCACATCACCCCCGCGTGCGAAGATGCTGTTGCCTCCGGCATGGACGTGAAGGGGCCGCTCCCGCCGGACACGCTTTTCTTCAAGGCGCTGCACGGCGAGTTCGACGTGGTTGTAGCCATGTACCACGACCAGGGCCTTATACCGCTGAAGATGCTCGCCTTCGGCAACGCGGTGAACATCACGGTCGGCCTGCCCATCATACGCACCTCGGTAGACCACGGCACGGCCTACGACATTGCGGGCAAGGGCATCGCCGACCCCGCAAGCCTCATCGAGGCCATAAAGCTCGCCGCGCAGATGGCAGGGAAGAAGGCAGTATAGATGGACAGGCCGAAATGGGTAACTGCGGTAGGCATTGCGGGGATAGTGTTAGGGGCACTGGGACTGATAGTCTCGGCTCAGTCCTTCATGCTTCCGGGTGAGCTTGCCTACCAGAAGGCGAACTTCGAGAAGATTCTGAAGGGCTCCGAAGCCAGGCACAGCCACACTTGCTGCAAACATGCCGCCGCTCAGCCGTCTCCGTTCACGCAGACGAGCGGGTGCGCTGTCAGGAAGCCCGCGCGTACCATCCCCTTTGCGTCACCAGAGTTCATCATGATGAAGCTGTGGGAGGCCCCGGACTGGTTCGAGCCGTGGTGCAACGTAGCGGGTACGATGGGGCTAATCGTCTCCGCGCTCTACATATTTGCTTCCATAAACATGCTCCGCTCAAGGGTACGTGCCGTGCGCCGCTTCTACTGGGCGGCAGGAGCCAACGGCCTGTTTTACCTTATAAACGGCATCGTCACCTTAATCGCATCCCCGCTGGCCGGTATATACTCAGCGCAGTGGGGAATGGCCTCTTTCGGCCTGAACGCAGTGCTGATAATAACTGCGGCATACTCGGACAAGCAAGCCACACACTAATTAAAAATATGCTATTATATTAGGAACATCTTTTAATAGGGAGGATAGATATGGCACTGCAATGGACTGACGACCTGGCTACGGACGTGAAAGAGGTGGACAACCAGCACAAGGAGATATTCAGGCGGATAGAGGCGCTGCTCGAGGCCTGCCGCGACGGCAAGGGCCGCGAGAAGGTGGGCGAGGTGATAGTGTTCCTCCAGGACTACGTGGTGAAGCATTTCGAGGCCGAGGAGAAGCTGCAAAAAGAGCACGCGTACCCGGAATACGAGGCCCACAAAAGGATGCACGAGAAGTTTCTGGTGGACTTTGGAGAACTCAAGAAGCAGTTCGACGAGGAGGGCGGCACTATTGGTATGGTGTTGGCCACCAACAGGGTGGTGGTGGACTGGCTGGTCAACCACATCAAGATGGCGGACAAGAAGATGGCGGTATACTTAAGGGGAGACGCATCGTCCTAAGAGGACACAGCCGCATGGATAGTTGGCGGGGCGGGTATCGGTTTTCACCTTGACACGGGCCTGCAACTTACTTATAATCCTTACATGCCAACGGTTTTGACCATTGGGAGGTTCAGGTTTTTCTTCTTTAGTAACGAAGGCGGCGAGCCTGTACATATTCACGTCGAGTCGGACGACCAGTACGCCAAGTATTGGCTCGACCCGGTCCAGCTTGCAAAATCTGTTGGGTATAACGCAAGAGAATTGAACGAGGTCAGACGGCTGGTAACAAAGAACGAAGAAGCTTTTAAGGTGAGGTGGAATGAGCACTTTAACAGTTAAAGCAACCGAGCCGATGGCGCTGGACGTGCGGTTTGACCACGACATGATGCACGTGAGGCTGATGGACGGGCGAGAGATAAGCGTGCCGCTCGAATGGTTCCCCAAACTGCGTGACGCAAAGGACCGGCAGAGAAAGAAGTGGCGGCTTATCGGCAACGGCGTCGGCATCCACTGGGAAGATCTGGACGAGGATATTTCTGTAACCGCGCTGTTGCGGGGTTAGCGAGGCGGGCGGGTTGCCCGCCTTTTTTACGTTAAGACTATTTATTTAAGCCTGAGAATTGGTAATATGGACACTAACTGGTTGAGTGTAGTTATAGAAGAATACAAAACTCTCCGTGAAGAGAGCCTTACATCAATTAAAACCCAACAGTCCACATTGGCTTTTGGAACTGCGGCACTTGGGTTGGTTTTGACCAAAGGGTTCGAGCTCTGGGATAAACCCCCCTTGCCAGAGATTATTTTCTTAGGGATTACGCCAATTCTATGTTACCTGATATTATATATTTGGATTGGAGAAGTCGCGAGAATGATGAGGGCCGGTAAATTTATTGCCTTCTTAGAGGACAAGGTCAACAGCCAATTCCCTACGGGACCAAAAGCGCTTGAGTGGGAGACATGGTTACGCACACCAGGTTTACATACAAAGTCCCCTCAAACCACATCAAACTATTTTGCCATACTTGCATTGTTTTTTTCAACGGCAATTATATCCATAGGAATTGGTGGCATCAAAATAAAAAATAACGACAGCCTTGGCTTAATAGGGTGTGTAGAGCTTGTGATTTTTTTGTTTGTATTTTTCCGTATTGCAAGTATAGGCTACAGGTGTATGAAAAGCTGAACAAGCAGGCCAAGATTAATTTTTCCCGGTCAGTCGTGTAAGTGTCCAGGAAATTCCGTCCACTGCTCGAAGTCAAGGATGTGTTGGAAGCGCAGCCGGTAATGAATGCTTAAATCCATCCCCCCAAAGAAGTCCCTCGGCCAGAACTTCCTCGTGGACGAGGACGTTGCCGCAAGGATTGTAGACGCGGCGCATGTCGGCCCGGAGGACACCGTGGTCGAGATAGGCCCCGGACGCGGGGCCATGACCCGCGACCTGGCAAAGCGGGCCGGGCGCTTCATCGCAATAGAGCTTGACGAGCGGCTCTACGACAGCCTGAAAGAAAACCTCTCAGACCTGCCGGGCGCGGAAGTCGTGCTGGCCGACGCGCTCAAGTACCCGTACGAAGACCTGCCGGGCCGGGTGAAGGTCGTAGCAAACCTCCCCTACTACATATCCACCCCAATAATCACACGTCTGATAGAGGCGCGGGCAAAGGTCGCCCTCATGGTGCTCATGCTCCAGAAAGAGGTCGCCGAGCGCATCACCGCCCCGCCCGGAGGGAAGGAGTACGGGTATCTCTCCGTCATGGTGCAGCTTTACGCGGACGCGGATGTGCTGTTCAAGGTGCCGCCGGACGCTTTCAGGCCCGTACCGAAGGTGGACTCCGCCGTCGTAAGTCTCAAAATGTACGATAAACCCGCCGTAACATGCCGCGACTACGCCTTTTTCGAGCGTGTAGTCAGCGCGGCTTTCTCGAAGCGCAGGAAGACGCTCAGGAACTCGCTTAAGGGCGTATTGCCCGTAACCGACGACAGCATCGGGCGCATGAACGAGTGCGGGATCGACCCCATACGCCGCGCCGAGACCCTCTCCGTAGCCGAGTTCGGGGCGTTAACGGACTTTTTGTTTGAATTCCGCACATCTAAGTGATAACATTACGAACCCGTAAACTTGCGACAACGTGGATAACTGCGCCCAATGAATTGGGCAGCTACAATATAAAAGCAGATTCTTCGTTTCACTCAGAATGACATCTGTAACGGAGGGGCAACATTGGATTCTGATTCGACAAACGCAACACTCTCCGTCATCCCGCTTGGCGGGGTGGGCGAGATAGGTCTCAACTCTACCGTGCTGGAATACGGCCAGGACATCATGCTGATAGACTGCGGCCTGATGTTCCCGGACGAGGAGATGTTAGGCGTTGACATAGTCATCCCCGACTTCTCGTACCTGATGGACAACAAAGAGAAGCTCAAGGGGATAGTAATAACGCACGGACACGAGGACCACACCGGCGCGCTGCCGTACCTGCTCCGCGAGCTGAACGTACCGGTCTACGGCACGCTCCTGACCCTGGGCCTTATCAAGCAGAAGCTGAAAGAGCACGGCCTCGACGACAAGGTGGAACTGATACCCGTGAAGCCCCGGGACGTGGTCAACATAGGCGCGTTCAGGGTGGAGTTCATACGCGTAACGCACAGTATAGTGGACGGGGTGGGCCTGGGGATTACCACGCCGGTGGGCCGGATAGTGCATACGGGCGACTTCAAGATTGACCCCACGCCGGTTGACGGCGAGCTCTTGGACTTCAACCTCTTCTCCGAGTACGGCAGGAAGGGCACCATGCTCCTGATGTCCGACTCGACCAACGCGACCAAGGGCGGGTTCACCTTCTCGGAAAAAGAGGTGCGCCGCGCATTCGAGGACATATTCTACAAGGCGAAGAAGCGCATTATCATTGCCTCGTTCGCCTCGAACATACACCGCATACAGCAGGCGGTGGACGTGGCGGAGATGTTCGGCAGGAAGGTGATATTAAACGGCAGGAGCATGGTGGAGAACGCACGCATAGCCACGGAACTGGGCTACTTAAAAATTCCGGACGGGATATGGAGGCGGTTAGAGGACTTAAAAGACATCCCGGACGAACAGGTGGTGATTATTACCACCGGCAGCCAGGGCGAGCCCATGAGCGCGATGAGCCGGATGGCAATGGACGAGCACAAGCAGATAAAGATAAGGCCCGGCGACACCGTAATCATATCGGCCAAGATAATACCCGGCAACGAGAAGTCCATTGCGCGCATCATAAACCACCTGTTCATGCGAGGCGCGGAGGTTATATACGAAAAGACCTCGGAGATACACGTATCAGGACACGCGAGCAAGGAAGAACTGAAGCTGATGCTGAACATAGTGAAGCCGAAATACTTCATCCCGGTGCACGGGGAGTACCGACACCTGATATCGCACTCGCGGCTTGCCATGAAGGTCGGAATACCGGAGGAGAATATATTCGTAATAGGCGACGGCGACGTGGTAGAGTTCACCGGCGAGTCTGCGGCCCTCTGCGGGAGCGTCAACGCGGGCAGGGTGTTCATAGACGGCAAGGGCGGCATAGGCGACGTGGGCGACGAGGTGCTCAGAGACAGGATGCGTCTTGCGCACGACGGCGTGGTCATCGTCATCATCGGGATGGAGAAGCACACCGGGAAGCTCGCGAGCGGCCCGGACATCATATCGCGCGGGTTCGTGTTCGAGGACGCATCGCAGGAGCTTTTAGCGGAGGTGAAGGACGTGGTGGACGACCTGTTCGTCCAGATGACGCCGGAGACCCGCTCCGAGAGGTCTTTAGTCCAGAGCAAGGTGCGTACCGCGCTGAAGAAGTTCATCAAGAAGAAGATGGACCGCCTCCCGATGATACTGCCGATTATAATAGAGATATAGGGCGGGCGGGGTGGTATAATTATACGTTACGGAAGGGATAGCGCAATGACCGAAGACATTTTAGAGATTGCAGGCATAAAGTTCAAGTCACGCCTCTGGGTCGGGACGGGCAAGTACGCGTCGTTCGCCCAGACGAAGGAAGCTGTCGAGGCGTCCGGCACGGACGTAGTCACCGTGGCCGTCAGGCGCACCAACATCACCGACAGGAACTCCGAAAATCTTTTGGATTACATCGACCCTAAGATATACAAGATACTCCCGAACACAGCCGGGTGCTACACCGCCGAAGACGCGATGCGCTACGCAAGGCTCGCGCGCGCGGCAGGTATATCCGACATGGTGAAGCTCGAAGTCATAGGCGACGAACGCACGCTCTTCCCGGACAACGAGGCACTGCTGATAGCCACGCGAATTCTGGTGAAGGAGGGCTTCATCGTGTTCCCCTACACTAACGACGACCCCATAACCTGCCGCAAGTTGGAAGACGCGGGGGCCGCCGCAGTCATGCCGTTAGCCGCGCCTATAGGCTCCGGCCTCGGCGTAAGGAACCCTTACAACATAAAGATAATAATGGAGACGGTCAAGGTCCCGGTTATAGTGGACGCGGGTGTGGGGACGGCCTCTGACGCCGCGTTTGCGATGGAGCTGGGCGCTGACGCGCTGCTCGTCAACACCGCCATCGCAAGCGCCAAGTACCCCATCGCTATGGCGCGTGCTATGGGGCTTGCGGTTGAGGCAGGCAGGCTCGCGTACCGCGCGGGCCGCATTCCAAGGAAGCTGTACGCGACCGCGTCGAGCCCTATCGAGGGGATGCTGAACTGAATGAAGGGCCGACACATGGGTACGGCCCCTACAAGTGGTCGCCCCATGAATGGGGCAGCTACAATCATTAGAGGCTGAACATGGACTTCTGCTTCTACATGATAACCGACCGCATGGCGACCGCAGGGGGCAGGAGCCTTGAGGACGTGCTCTCATGCGCGCTGGACGGCGGGGTCAAGGGAGTGCTCCTCCGGGAGAAGGACCTGCCGGACAGGGAGCTCTTAAGCCTCGCGGAACGCGTCAGGGATATAACGGGCCGCCGCCGTGTGAAGCTCCTCATCAGCCGCCGCGTGGACGTCGCGCTTGCGGTAGGCGCGGACGGGGTACACTTGAGCGGGGAGAGCCTGCCGGTGGACGCGGTACGCGCCCAGTTGGGCGATTTGATGTACGTGGCGGCCTCGACGCACTCGCTCGCAGAGGCGCTCGCGGCAGAGGCGGCCGGGGCAGACTTTGTGACGTTCGGGCCTGTATACCATACCCCGTCCAAGGCGTCCTACGGCCCGCCTGTAGGGCTTGGCGCGCTGGAGGAAGTCTGCCGCGCCCTCAGCATCCCGGTGTTCGCGCTGGGCGGGCTCGGGCCGGACAACACGGTGGCTGCGCTGAAGGCCGGGGCATACGGCATAGCGGCAATATCGGCAGTAATCGGGGCGGAAGACCCGGCGGCAGCGGCGCGCGGGATAATTGACCGGATAAGGGACTACAAGCTCAAAAGGGTGGTATAGGGAGATATAAGACGACATGACGACCCAGATGACAAGCGCAAGGGCCGGGGTACTAACCCCGGAGATGAAGGCGGCGGCGGCGTCAGAATGCCTGAGCCCGGAGTTCATAATGAAGGGCCTGGCCGAGGGCACCATCGCGCTGGCGAAGAACAGCGTACACGACGGCATCGCTCCGATGGCCGTGGGACGCGGCACGCGTACCAAGATAAACGCCAACATCGGCACCTCGAAGGACAACGTGGACGTGGAGGTCGAGCTCGCAAAGCTCCGGGCCGCTATAAGCCTGGGCGCGGACGCGGTGATGGACCTTTCCACCGGCGGGCCTATCAAGGAGATACGCTCGCGCCTGATGGAGGTCAGCACCATCGCCGTCGGTACGGTGCCCATATACCAGGCGGCGGTCGAGGCGGCCGAGAAGAGGGGATCAATAGTCGAGATGACCGGGGACGACCTCTTCCGCGTTATCGAGGAGCACGCGGCCCAGGGCGTCGACTTCGTCACGGTGCACTGCGGCGTAACTCTCGAATCCATAGCGCGCCTGAAGGAAGAGGGCCGCATCTTAGACGTGGTCAGCCGGGGCGGCGCGTTCATGGTCGAGTGGATGGTCTACCACGGAAAACAGAACCCGCTCTACGAGGACTACGGCAGGCTACTTGAGATTGCCAAGAAGTACGACATGGTGCTATCGCTTGGAGACGGGCTGAGGCCGGG
>Ga0334722_10003168_pt1 | contig 17937 bp, 16 predicted proteins | sample C3_bottom_MG_FD_207210 | JGI IMG/M metagenome (GOLD analysis project Ga0334722, IMG submission 207210) | Sediment microbial communities from Yellowstone Lake, YNP, Wyoming, USA - C3_bottom | ecosystem: Environmental > Aquatic > Freshwater > Lake > Sediment | place: USA: Wyoming | collected...
TGCGAAACATGTTCAGCCTCCCTACAAATCGTTTCCCGCGTACGAGAGGTTAAAGCTCTTGTTGATGAGCGGGAAATCCGGAATGATATTTCCCGGTACCGCCCACTGGATCGCAGGCCAGTTCACAAACGATGGGTCGCGGACCTTACACCGATGAATGTCCCCGTTCTCCCCTGCCATCACCATGTACACAATTTCACCACGCCAGCCTTCGACTGCTGACAAGGCCCACTCACCGGCCTGGGGCCTGCAACCTGGTTCGATAGCGACCGGCCCTTGCGGAATCTTTAGGCGAATCTCTCTGACCAGCCGCATGGACTCATGAATCTCATCCATGCGGACCCGCATCCGCGCCCGCACATCGCCGTAGCGATAGGTCACGACCCTGACTGGAAGCTCGTCGTAGGCTGCAAACGGTCGATCACGACGGAGGTCTTGATCGAGACCCGACGCCCGTCCGACGACTCCCACCACCGCATGATCCCACGCCGTGCGTTCCGTCAGGACGCCGGTAGTCTCCAGGCGGTCTATCAGGGAGGCGTTGGAGGCGATAATCAATTCCAGTTCCGAGAAGTCCTTTTCGATGCGGTCCAGTTCGGCGACAATCTCAGCCAGCTGCACCGCCGTGAGATCCACGGCGACTCCGCCCACCCGGTTCACCCCGCGAAGAAATCGTGAACCTGTCAGCCGGTCATTAAGCTGCATGATCTGTTCTTTCATCCGGCCACAATGGGCATGGGGCAGGGCGTACGCCGTATCGTTACAGATCGCGCCCACGTCGCCGAGATGGTTGTGGAGTCGCTCCAACTCGAGAAACAGGCTCCGTAGATATCGTCCACGGCGTGGAACCTCGAAGTGCAGCAGCGATTCGACAGCCTGGCAGTATGAAAGACTATGGCCAACCGTCGTATCGCCGGACACCCGCTCGGCGAGTGTCACAGCTTCCGTGAGCTGCTGCCGCTCAAAGAGCTTCTCCACGCCTCGGTGCTTCCAAAAATGGTGGATCTCGAGCTGCATGATCGGCTCTCCGGCCACAGAAAACCGAAAATGCCCCGGCTCGATGATGCCAGCGTGGATCGGTCCAACGGGAACCTCGAAGACCCCTTCGCCTTCAATCCGTCGGAACGCATGCTGCCCTTTGACTCGCTCCAAGACAGTATCCCATCGAAAGTCTATTTTGAGCGGGTGGGAGCCTTTGGGCCAGTGTTCATGGCGGACGAGCCGGCGCATGTCCGGATGGCCGACAGGGATCAGACCGAACATGTCGCGGATCTCGCGCTCATACCATTTCGCCGCATGGATGTGCGGCGTGATGGATCTGAACAGGCGCTCATCGCCCTGCAGGTCCGCACAGAGCAGAAGCCACTCTTTCCGCTCAGCCAACGTAAAGAGATACAGGATTTCATAACGAGTCTCCCGCAGACGATGGTCCACAGCCCAGAGGAGTGACAATGCTCCGCGCAGATTCGGATGCGTGTGGAGATAATGCGCCACTTGAGGCAGATCATCTTTTTTAACCCGCAGCCTCGGCGTTGCATTGATCGGGGCCATCTCTATGATGGAAGCTCCGTAGGCTTCCTTCAATTGAGTCATCGCTGTCTGCGCATCAGCCATATTCCTACCTCACCATTAAGATGGCGACTGCCCGATCCATGAGCCCTCTCACTGATTCCGGAAGCGCCAGACCAAACCCCGCCAATGCGGCGCCAGTCAGGATCATCGGCACATGTCCCACATCCCACGGCTCACCACGTCTCACGCCATCCGGCGCGGTGCTCCACACCATCGAGACCACGCGATAGGTGAAACCCCCGAACAGGGCCACCGCAAACAGGAGGAACAGCGTGACAATCGCGAGACTGCGCACATCGTGGGCAATGATGATCGTAAGGAATCTTCCCAAATGCAGCGTGTCAGAGGCAAAACTCTGAGTTGCAAGCGCGGATACGACCATGACCTCGCTGGCAAACATCGAGAACGGCGGCATCCCGACCAAGGCCATTCCTGCGACGAGCATCGCCACCGCCGTGATCGGTTGAATGTTCGCCAGCCCCCGCACCTCGCTGATCTCACGAGTGGCATACCGGCGATGCACGTTCCCCGCCGCGAAAAACGCCAGTGCCTTCGCCAACGCATGGTTGAGCAAATGGAACAGGCCACCGAATATGCCCACCGGTCCCCCGACCCCGAATCCGATCATCGCAAGCCCCATGTGCTCGATACTGGAGTAGGCGAACAAGCGTTTATAGTCGCGCTGGATCAGGATGAAGAGTGCGGCCACCACGAACGAGATTAGTCCGAACAGCATCAGCAAATTGCCCGTGAAGGCCGGCGGGAGTGCCTGGTCCATGATAGCCTTGCTGCGGAGCACGGCATACACGGCTACGGTTTCCAATACGCCGGCCAGCATCGCCGTGACCGGCGCCGGTGCCTCGCTATAGGCCTCCGGCACCCAGGCATGCATGGGTGCCAGCCCGATCTTGGTCCCGTAGCCGACGAAGAGGAAGATGAACGCAAGTTTGAGCACATGCGGATCCAGTTGGCCGGCCACTTCAAGGAGTTTGGTCACATTTAACGCGGTGCTCTCATCTCCCAAGACTCGGACCGATGAATAATAGGTTAACACCGTGCCGAACAGCGCCAAGGCAATGCCGACCGAGCAGAGAATCAGGTATTTCCATCCCGCCTCCAGGCCTTCGCGTTTTCGAAAGAATGCGATCAGAAACGTCGTGGCAAGCGTCGTTCCCTCAATGGCCACCCACAGTACGCCGAGGCTGTTCGCCATCGTCGCCACGATCATGGCCAACAGGAAGCCATGAAATAGAACAAAGAATCGGCTCAGGCGCCTCGGCGTAATCATGCCCCGAGCCATGTAATCATCGAGATACGTCCACGTATATAACGAGCAGGCCAATCCGATAAACGTCACGATGAACAGGATGAAGGCAGAGAGCGCATCGATATAGACCAACCCCCAGAGCGCGGTCTGGGGTCCGTGAGCCAGCACCTGTTGCATGAGGGCGATCTCGGAGATGACCAGGCCGGTCATCGTGGCGAGATTCAACCCATGTAATAGGCGGGCATGCGTAGTCGTCAAGCTGAGCATGGCAGCCAGTAGCGGTGCGCCGAGAAAAACTACCACCGGCGCGACGATCGTATTCATCGAGGCGCTCCCATCTCGCCGCCGAAAATCTTCATGATGGATGCCATCAACGCCTCCAGACCAGGTGGAACGTGGAGGCCGATGGTTCCGAGCGCGACGATATTGATTCCGACGGCGGCGCTCGTAAAGATTCGGCACTGTCTTCCTAACGCGGCGCCTGCTTCCCCCGGCCTTCCAAGCGTCATTCGTAACACCTGATAGAGCAAGGTCGCAAAGGCGAGTGCGAGCAGAGCCAGAAACACGTACGTCACTTCCGGATTGGCGCGGTAGGCTCCGATGGCGATCAAAACTTCGCTGGTAAAGAGTCCGAAGGGCGGCATCCCCGCCAAGGCGACGCCGGCCACGAGGATAGCGGTCCCTGCGATCGGCATCTGGCTCAGCAGGCCCGTCACGCGATCGAGCGATTTGTGGTTGTACCGGAGAAACACGAGGCCGGCGCCGTAGAAAGCCGTGGACTTGGCGAGGGCATGGTTCATCAAATGCCACGCGCCAGCAAAAACCCCGAGGCCGCCGATGCCAAAGCCCAGCAACGCGATCCCGATGTGTTCGATGCTTGAGTAGGCAAACAGCCGTTTATAGTCTCGCTGGACCAGAATGAAAGTCGCCGAGACGGCGAGCGACAGCAGCGCCAATCCGATGATCAGCATGCCGGCAAATTCTGGTCCAACGGTTCTATCCGTCACGGCCTTGAATCTCAAGATCGCGTAGACGGCGACCGTGAGCATGTTGGCCGACAACATGGCACTCACCGGTGTGGGGGCTTCGGCATGCGCATCGGGCAGCCATGTATGCATCGGCGCAACACCCGCTTTTGTCCCATAGCCGATCAACGAAAAAATGAAGGCCACTTTGATCGCAGCAGGATCCAATTGCTCAGCCACCCTATAGAGCTGTGACCAGCGCAGTGCCTCGTTCGAGACACCCAAGATATGCTCCGAAGAGTAATACACGAGGATGGTGCTGAACAACGCGAGCGCAATACCGACCGAGCTCAGGATCACATACTTCCAGCCAGCCTCCAGGGCTGCCTTGCTCCGGTCAAATCCGATCAGCAGCGCCGCTGAAAGGGTGGAGCCTTCGATCGCGATCCACATAATGGCGATGTTCTCTAGATTCACGGCCAGGAGCATGGCGGCGAAATACAGGTCGAACAGGCAGAAAAACTGGCTGTAGCGTCTCGATGACAGGTGCGCGCGATCCATTTCCTCTCCCACATACCCCACGGCATAGAGCGTCCCGGTAGCCCCCACAAAGCCAATAATCAAATCAAGCCATGCGCTCAGCGCATCCGTCTGCAGAAAGCCCCCCACAGACACTTCGCCGGCAGCGATAACTTGTCCCGCAACCAGCGCGGCAGCGGCCAGCATAGTCCCAGCCTGTGCGCACTGAAGGACTTCGATGGCGCGCCGCTGTTGCACAAGCAGGCTGCCGAGTCCCGCCATCACCGGAGCTGTGACTAAAAGGACCAGGGGCCAGAACATGCGGTGCTATTCCTTCAGGGTCGTGAGCTTGCTCGTATCCACACTGTCGAAAGCGTCCTGCAGCCGATGGCTGTAGATGCCGATGATCAGCGCACCCACTAAGACATCGAAGAAGACGCCTAACTCCACGATCAGTGGCATCCCATACGCGGCCGCCGCTGCCCCCAGAAACAGGCCGTTTTCCATGACCAGAAAGCCGATCACCTGTGTCACCGCCTTCTTGCGCGCGATCATCGTAAAAAACCCGATCAAGATGATCGCCAGTGCGATTGCCAGCGAATCGCGTGTCAGCAGGAACCCCAGAGGAATGATGGGTTGGGTGATGAAGAACGCCAGGATCACGAGCGCGCCACAGATCAACAACCCGGCCGGCACGTTCACGTTCATTTGGAGTTCACGTTTTACATTCAACCGCTCGATCACTTGCTTCAGAATCCGAGGGATGACCACGGCCTTGATGACAATGGTGAGGGCGGCGGCGATGTAAATGTGATGAATACCGGTGAGGAACGCGACGAGGGCTGCTGTCAGGGCCAGAAAGACCGACTGCAGGGCGAACAAATCGACACAGGCAGAGAGCCGCCGCTGCGCCACAATCGCAAAGCACGTCAGCAGCAACAGCGCCGAGCCCAAATCAACCATCTGAGATCCCAAATGCTGAGTCAATAGCGACACGTCATCCTCGCAGGACGTAGAAGAAGACCAACCCGAGCAGCGCCAGGATAAAAGCGACGCCCAGCAAATCCGTCACTCTGAATAAACGCAGCTTCGCAAACATCGATTCGATCACGCCTATCAGCACAGCCAACCCCGAGACTTTCACGAGATAGGTCGCCAGGCCAACGCCCAGCGCGGTCGGCTCCAAACTGGTCGCGATCCCCCACGGTGCGAACACGTTAGCGATCAAGGTGAGAAACACCAACAACTTGAGTCCGGCCGCCCATTCGACCAACGCCAGGTACCGTCCCGAGTATTCCAGGATCATCGCTTCATGGATCATGGTCAGTTCGAGATGAGTGGCAGGGTTGTCTACCGGCACACGGCCGGTTTCGGCAATGGCCACGATAGAGAGGGCTGCCAGTGCCATCAGATATGGCGACGGGTCCGTCACGATACCTTCCAACAGCGCGGTCTTATGGACAATGGTGCTCAAGTTGGTCGATCCCTTGGTCAACGCAATCGCAAAGATAGAAAGAATCATTGCCGGTTCAGTCAGGGAAGCGACGATCGCCTCGCGGCTGCTTCCCATCCCACCGAAGGCCGAACCGGCATCGAGGCCGGCCAGCATCAGAAAGAACGTACCTACCGCGAGTAAATACACGAGCGCGATGATATTGCCTGCGAAGGCCAGCGGCGTCCTGGACACAAACACCGGCACGAGTAATCCAGCCGCCAACGTCGAGGCGAATAGAATGTATGGCGTCACAGTGAAGATCCATGAGGTCGTAGTGGAGACCACCGGTTGTTTCCGAAAAAGCTTGGCCAGGTCAGCGTAGGGCTGGAAGACGCTCGCGCCCCGTCGCAATTGGAGGCGTGCCTTTACCTTCCGGATCAGACCCACAATGAATGGCGAAACGGCCAGTAAGACGGTCGTTTGGGCAACAACGAGAATAATGGCTTGTAACATCGGTTACACCGCGAATAACAGCAAGACGATTAGTGTGACAAAGATATACGTCAGGTACAGGTGCAGGCTCCCCGCCTGGATCACCCTCAGGCGGTCAGCCATGGTTGTGAAGAGCGCGACCAGGGGATCGTAGAGATACTTCTGGAAAATCGGTTCAATGTGAAACTCGAAGTGCCGCCGTTTGGCGAAGTACTGCGACTCTTCAAGAAACTCCGTCTCTAGCTTGACCGTCGGCTGGTAGATGGTGCCGAAGATTCGTTTAATCGGCTGGACGAAGCCGGTTGCGGTGTATTCCATCCGGGGCGTGAGGTTGATCCCGCAGCCCCAGGTCTTGTAATAGCGCTTTTTCACAAGACCACCGAACGCCACTACGAGCCCGAGTCCGAGCATCGACAGCACCACCAGCAGCAGCGCCAACACTGGCGTTGACAGGCTTGAGAATTCGACATTCACCGGCGCGAGAGCCCATCCATCCAGCGCCAGCACCTTTCCCTCGATCGACACCCCTGCAAAGGGTGAGACCACCCGGTCCAACATCGGGACGACGACCATGGGCGCGAGGCCGAGCAACACGCAGACCACCGCCAGCATGCCCATCGCGGTACGCATGGTGATCGGTACTTCCTCGGCGTGTCGCGCATGGGAGCTCCGTGGCAGTGCGAGAAACGAAATCCCAAACGCTTTTGCGAAGCAGGCCAGAGCCAGCACGCTGGTCAGGGCCAGCATCGCTGCGGCAATCGGAAGCATCAGTTTCAGAAACACAGTCGGAAGCTGAAAACTGAGAAAGAGGCTTTGGAAGACCAGCCACTCGCTCACAAATCCGTTGGTGGGAGGTAGAGCGGAAATCGAGACGGCCCCGATCAAAAAGAAGATCCCGGTCCAAGGCATGCGTCGGAGCAGGCCGCCATATTCCTCCATGTTACGTGTGTGAGTCGCATACAGCAGAGACCCGGCCCCCAAAAAGAGCAAGGCTTTGAACATGGCGTGGTTGATGGTGTGATAGAGCCCGGCCAGCAATCCGAGGGCGGCGAGTTCCTTCAGTCCGTAGGTCTGAAAGATCATGCCGGCCCCGATGCCCAACAGGATGATGCCGATGTTCTCCACGCTGTGGTATGCGAGCAGGCTCTTGAGATCATGTTCCATCAGCGCATACATCACGCCCAATAATGCTGACACCGCGCCGATGACCAGCACGACAAATCCCCACCACCAAGGGAACTGGCCTCCGAGGAAATCGAAGTACACCCGCACGAGCGCATAGATGGCCGTCTTGATCATGACGCCGGACATCAGGGCAGAAATATGCGACGGCGCCGCGGGGTGCGCGTAGGGCAACCAGACGTGGAGCGGCACAATGCCTGCTTTGGTGCCAAAGCCGATCAGGGCCATCAGGAACACGAGAGTTCTCATGCCTTCCGGCAGGGGCTGCACTGGATGCCGGAAGGTTTCGAACGAGAACGACCCACCCGCTTGGAAGAAGATCAAGAAGGCCAGGATGATGAAGGCAGTTCCCACATGAGTCATGATTAAGTAGAAAAATCCTGCATAGCGCACGTCGGCCTTTTCGTGCTCCGTCACCACGAGGAAATAGGACAGCAACGACATGAGTTCCCACGCGATCAAGAAGAAGAACCCGTTGTCGGCAATCACCACGAGTGTCATTGAGAGGAGAAACCCGTTGAAGAGCGCCCCAAGCACTGCGATCGAGGCCCGCCCATAAAACTCGGCCACGTACCCGAGCGCGTAGATGGACGCGGCTAGGCCAGCCAGGGAGATCGTCAGCACGAAGAACGACGCTAAGGAATCGAGTCGGACGGCGAAGCTCAGAAAAGGAATGGTGGATTGCACTGAAGCCGTCCAGGGTTCCGGCGCGAGGAGTCCGGCGACTCCGAGCAAGATGCCTGCTCCACTGGCCAGCCCGGCGGACCCATGCGCGAGGATGTTTTGTATTCTTGGCCTGGCGGGAAAACACAGAGGGAGAAACAGTCCGGCTACGTAACCCGCGAAAAGCAGAAGAAACAAATTCAACATGTGCTTTCGATCGGGTTACCGCTCCTGACGAATTAATGTCGGCACGATGTGGCTCTGGGCATCGTCGGTTCAGCGTAAGTCATGAATGTTCTGCTTATACATGGGGCTGTGGGGGCCGTCCGGTTCGTTTGCGGCAACGTGTCATGCCTTCCCACGCTTTGAGATTGTTCGGGTCAGAGGCAACCACAGCTTTCCAATTGAATAAGGCTTCCTCATACTGTCCTAGTTCCTCAAGCAGCGACGCCAAGTCACATCGTGCGAGGATATCGGTGGGGCAGACCGCCAGGAGTTTCTGCAATTCAGTCAGACGATCGACCATGATTCATTCGGCATGGGGCGGACTCATTCAATTTCTCCAACCCTCCGAGTTGCTTCTCAGGATCGGTAGCTTCATTTGCTCAACATATATGAGCGCCGCAGAAAAGAGACGGGCGCTATGACGTTGTGCAGGGAGGATGCCGCGGATGTGCGTTGTCGGTTTTTTTAAGATGAAGTTAAAGAAAATGCGTACTTGTAAGGTGGGTTGTCTTCCCTCCGAGGATAGAGACGACGTGTTCCCTTCAACTCGTGCAAGAGTTGCAGATTTTTACACAATACCGACAACGTAGCTCAGCAAATCTTGCAGCTTCGTGAGAAAAGGTGCTCATTCCGAGCAATCCCATCCGCCGTCACCTGCAACACTTGCGAATCGGGGGAGGGATGCCCCTGTTCGTGGGATGAATGAAACAGGAGAACGAGAAGAGAGTTACTCGCGGATGCCGTACTCTTTGATCTTGTATTGAAGCGCGCGGAGGCTGATGCCGAGGAGCTTGGCCGCCTTCTCTCGGTGGTTGGTCACTTCCGCCAACGTACGCCGGATGGCTTCCCGCTCAATGTCCTTCAACGACGAACCCAAGCCGACGAGCATCGTGCGCGCATCTTCTTTACTCGCCTGAATCTCTTCGGGAAGATGCTCGGGCTGGACGACCGAATCTCTCACCGTAATCACGAGGCGTTCCATCAGATTCCGCAGTTGGCGAATATTGCCGGGCCAGGCGTAGAGGCGCAGCAGCCGCATTGCGTCACGGGAGACGTCTTTCGGTTCGCGACGGTGTTGAACTGTGAACTCACTGAGAAAGCGTTCGGCCAAGAGTGGGATGTCGTCCCCCCGCTCGCGGAGCGGCGGGAGTCGGATCGGCACCACGTTGAGCCGGTAATAGAGGTCTTCCCGAAAGTCGCCCTGTTTGACTGCTTCTTCGAGATTACGATTGGTGGCTGCGATAATGCGGGCATCGATCGTGATCAGCTTGGTTCCTCCCAGGCGTCTGAATTCTTTGGTCTCAAGCACACGCAGAAAATCGACTTGGGATTTCAGCGAGAGTTCACCGACCTCGTCCAGCAACAACGTGCCGCCGTCGGCTAACTCGAACCGTCCGACCTTCGTCGTCATCGCACCAGTGAAGGCTCCTTTTTCGTACCCGAATAATTCACTTTCAAACAGATTCTCCGGCAACGCTCCGCAATTCAAGGTCACGAACGGTCCGTGGGCCCTGGTGCTTTTGTGGTGGATGGCCCGGGCAACGAGTTCCTTGCCTGTCCCGCTTTCTCCTGTCAGCAAGACGGTGACCGCACTGTTGGCCACCATGTCTACCAGGTTGTAAACGTGCTGCAAGGGCTCGCTCTCGCCGACCATTTGATCAAAGCGCGTCCTGGTTTCGAGGCGATCTCGGAGCTGCTTATTCTCGTGCGCCAAGGCATGGCGCTCCAGCGCTTTTTCGACCACGACAGGAAAACGCTCACGATCGAGGGGTTTCGTGAGATAGTCGTAGGCCCCGTAACGCATTGCCTCGACAGCCGTATCGATGGACCCGTAGGCGGTCATCACCACGACTTCTGTATCCGGCCATTTGGCTTTGAGTCGATGGAGAAATTCCATGCCCCCGATTCCCGGCATCCGCAGGTCCGTGATCACCAGCTCAACAGGAGCCGCTTCCAGTTGCTCCAGGGCCTGTTCAGCCGTTCCGACTCCACGTACCTGATACCCTTTTTTCTCAAGCATCGTCACCAGGGCGTCCCGGATATTGACCTCGTCGTCGACAACGAGAATGTGGACGGCTTGTGTCATGATCCCACTGCGACCTTCTGGGGTTGACCAACCGCCACGGGAAATTGCATCACTACCCTCGCCCCACTCCCCGGTATGCTCGACACCTGAATGGTTCCCCCATGATCCTGCATGATTCGGTAGGCAATGGCGAGGCCGAGTCCGGTTCCACTCGACTTGGTTGTGTAAAAGGGCTCGAACAGGCGTGATAAATCTGCTTTTCCGATGCCAACACCTGTATCCGTCACAGCAATCTCCACCCAGCGCTGGGTGTCAGACTTTCGCTCGCTTGCGACGATGCGGCAGAGCCCCCCATTCGGCATGGCGTGGAATGCATTCACAACGATATTGACCAACACTTGGCTGATCTGAGTTTCATCCCCAAAGACAGGGGGCAGTCTTTCGGCAACCCGTTGCTCAAATCGGACCTTGCGTTCTTCCGCTTCGAACTGCATGAGTGCCATGATGTGGTCGATCACGTTCGGCACATCTAATTCGCGCAGTCCAATGGAACCTGGGCGAGCAAATTTCATGAAATTATCGAGAATTACGGACAAGCGTCGACATTCGGCATTAAGCACGTGCATATAGTGTGAGGCCTGCCGACCTAAGGAGCCCTGTTCTTTGAGTTCCTCTTCGAGGAGGTGCAGGTTTAAATCCATCGCGCTCAATGGGTTGCGCAACTCATGTGCCACTCCAGCCGACAGGGTATGCAACGCCGTCAGTTTCTCCGCGACGCGGACTCGCTGTTCGAGCGCAAGCCATTCCGTCACATCCTGGGCCTGCAGAATGACACCTGCCGGTTGCCCATCATCGCCGGTTAACTCGGCCGTGCTGACGCGGATCGTATGCGGTGTGCTGTCCTGACTTTCATAGGACAAATCTTGTTGGCTCACATGGCGGTGGAAACGCAGTGCACCGTCGAGCACCGCCCGAATGGTCTCGCCCTCGGAGAAGACGGATTCATACGAATGGCCCAGTAACTCCGCTGACGGTTGCGTCAGCACCGCTTCGGCCGTGGGATTGACGGCGGTAATTACCCCGTTGCTGTTCAGAGTCAGTACCCCGGTCGGGATACTCTGAAGGATGTTCCGCGCCAGCCCCTTCACTTCTTCGAGGGTACTTCTGGTGCTGTCGTAGTGGAGAAAGGTGATGACCGCCGCGATTCCGATCGCACTCACCAAGAATACGAGAAGCGTCATGACGATCAGGTCGCTGCGGGACTGCCAGAGAGCCGGGAACTGCTCTGTGGGAACCGTCTTGTCTTGGGTGAAACCTTGCAGGATGAGTTTTTCCTGTTCCAGACTAAAGAGCAAAATGACGGACACGACTAAGGCCAGAATCAAGAGGACGGACGCGATCAGCCGATAGGGAATCCTTCGGAAGAGGGTGGCTTCTGGAATAGGTCTAAACATCGCGGTGTCACATAGATGGAAGGATGTAAACGTAAATATGGTAACACGCAGAGTTGAGGCTGTACACCGAGCACTCGAAGAAACAGGGTGAATCCCCCGGCCCACGAAGATCCCAACGGCGAGCGTGAGGGCCTTCTCACACCTTCGGTTTCGCTGGACGGGGAGCCACTCCGCGCTTGCGTTTTAACCGGTCGCAGCAATCCTGACAGAGCTCCTGCAAAGTGAGGTCGTCAAAAAAGAGTGCCGGGGAGCGGCGGGCGCACCGGTCGCAATATTTGATCGTTTTTACCTCGGCTTCGGTCGACGGACTGGGAGAATTTTTCATGCGTAACGCCTCCCGTATTCGCCTTAGCTGATTCGTTGCTGGTTCAGCCTTCGTTTAGGTGCAATGCACCTCTTCTATGGCGGACCACTGTTCAATGGCTTCGTCGAGATTGCCGCAGCGGATCTGAAGCATCGCCAACCGATGCCGAAACATACGTTCATATCGTCTGAGTCGTTCTGCATGGTTTCGAATGTGACTGTGTATGACGGGCCCGTTGATCCGCTCCACCGCTTCAACCCACTTCGAGGCGCTGAACAGGCGGAGGCCGTTGGCGCATGCGGCAAGACCTTTCTCTGTTGTTGCGATCGCTTGGTCGGCGTTCTGGACGTACTGGTAGATGGTGGCGAGCAACAGATACCCTCTCAACCGGAACGGATTGGCGTTCACCACCTCTTCGAGGATCGTGGCAGCTTGCGTCATCTCCTGTCGGCCAACTGCCTTCAACACGATCTCGATCGCCTCATCGAAGTCGTCTGTGGGGGAATCCGGAACGATGCAGTCAAGTACTCTGTTCATCGCCCGCAATCGAGTCGCCAGCTCGATACGCATCCCTTCGTCTAACATGAGATCTCGTACCTCCTCTGTTCCATAAAGCAACGCTGATGCCTCAGTGCGCATTCATCGCCACTCGTTCGTATGTCGTTGAGTTTGCGAAAAAGGCGAATGCGAAGGAGGCTTCGTATTGTGATTTGGCCCCACGCTGAGCTAGTGACTTTTATCAGACCCTGCAAAGATTGCAGGCTCAGGTAAAGAACCACGGGATGTGATGTCCGAAGTGTGTGGACGGACTACTTAGCCGGCATGACGAGGGGAATGGTGCCATCTGAGATAGATCAACTCTCTCCACATGTGAGCAATAACGTCGCCAGGATAGGTCTCGAGGACTCGCCTACACTCCTCAATCGCATTCGCATACCGTTCATTCGCCGTGAGCAGGAAGATCAAGTAATAGGACAGCTCACGACTCCTGGGCTGGCGAGTAATGAGCCATCGAAGTTTTGTCTCTTCCTCTGCGATACGGGCTTGATAGGCAGGGTTCGACCGGAGGGAGTTATCATGCCTCATGTCCATGTCATGCCCTATCGGCATCGCGAAGCAAAGACCAGGCCTGCTGCCGTTGCACATGTTCCAGGCAGCTTTCACAGAGGACAAGCTTGCTCAACTGGTCGAAGACCAGCCGAGGTCTAGGGTGGCCGCATCGCTCACATGGATTGTCCGGCGGCTCCACCTCTATTCGCTCGGGTTCGTTCATTGACGGCGTCCTTCCGTGGTCGTCTATCGCTTCGAGTCGTTTTATGGCCTAACTCTGGCCTTGCCCAAACAGATGACTCCATCCGTTCGCTCTGTGGCAGCGGTGGGATGCACTGGGCGCAGTAGATGCGCTGAGTACGGTTGTCCCATATCCCCATGTTCAGAGATTTCCTGCAGACGGGGCAGATCAACGAGGTCATAGGCATTTCGCGCCTGAGATTCTGAAATATACCTTTCCCTGACGAAAATCCGAGGCAACTCGCATGCCCTGTGATATCGCGGCGAGATGCATGGGATTTATCAGAGGCTTAGCATAAAAAGCGCCTCTCAGCTCCATGGTCCGAAGGTCTACCTCAGAGAAGCACCTGCAAACTTTGCATGGGCCTTGCAGAGTTGATGAAGATTATTTGAACAGAATCGAGAAGTGTAGGCCTGATTGAAAGAGACAGCCAGCAAGCTCTTCGAATGCAAAAGTTGCAGCTCTAGCCAGCCTCCTTTGGGGGAAACGAGAGTGGGCATGCCTGAGGAGACGGTCGTCGAATAGATTTCAACTCGGATCGTTTTAGTCTGGGCAACGTGATCCTTATAGACGGGATGCGATTGTTAGCGTTGGTTTATCATCTTGAACCACACTTGGCGAGCAGGCGTCACTCAATGCAATAGTCTCGGATTTTATTGTAGAGGCTCGCCCGGCTGACCTTGAGGAGCTTGGAGGCCTTGGCACGATTGCCGCCGGTCTGTTGAAGCGCTTGCACGATCCGCATCCGTTCAGCTTGCGTCACCGCACCGCGCGACACAGAGCGGAGGTCATGCTCCGCCGACTTCGGTCCCGCCGTGACCAGGTCTGCACAGCTCAACGCAGGCCCTGTCGTCGTCACGACCGCTCGCTCGATATAATGCTGCAGTTCGCGCACATTGCCGGGCCAAGAGGTTTCGGTCATCGTCTGCACGACCTCCGGCGAGATGGTTCGGAGCGGCTGCCGATGACGCTTGCAGGACGCCGCGACGAAGTGCTGCACCAGGAGCAGGATGTCTTCCTGCCGGTCACGGAGCGGAGGAAGAGACAACGGCAGAACCGCAAGCCGATAGTACAGGTCTTGCCGAAAAGCCTTGGTCTTTACGAGCTCGACAAGATCCTTGTTCGTCGCCGAGATGACCCGCGCATCGATCTTGATCGGCTGAGTCCCGCCGACCGGCTTAATCTCACCCTCTTGGAGGACACGAAGCAACTTGGCTTGAAAGATCGGCGTCGTGTCGGCGATCTCGTCCAGGAAGATCGTCCCACCATCCGCCTCTTCGAAGAGTCCACGCTTGGTGGCATGCGCGCCGGTGAAGGACCCCTTCACATGGCCGAACAACTCACTCTCCAACAGCGTTTCCGGCAGCGAACCGCAATCGACTACGACGAACGGCTTATCCCGTCGATAGCTGGTGCGGTGAATCGTCTTGGCCACCAGTTCTTTGCCGGTGCCGCTCTCCCCCTGAATCAACACGGTCGCGGAACTGTCTGCCACAAGCCGGATCATATCGAGGACTTCTCGCATCGGCGCGCTCGAACCGATCAGCTCACCCAGCTTCGATTCGTATTTCACGTCCACACGCTCACCGCTCGTCTGCATCGCAGGCTTCGTCGGCACCTTGAACAACACCAGCACAGACTCGACCTCGCCGCTGCTCGAGACAAGCGGAAACGCCTGATGCATCCCGCAGGCCGTGCCGTCCCCTCCGATGGAACAGGCCACGGACTGGACCTCGGGCGATTCGTACAGCTTTGTTGCAGGACAGGTGCCACAGGGATCGTTCCGGTGAGCAAAGGCCTCATAGCACTTCGCCGAATGGTCGGACCACCGGGATGCGTCCTCCGACCATGCAGATTCATTCGCGTAGATCACGTTGAAATCGCGATCCAAGACCGCCACTCGATCGGAGAGCCCACCGGCTAACTGCTTGATAGCTTCCAGTCGAGCTGTGAGGATGGGATCAGCATAGGAGGAAACGCTAGTAGCTTGCTTTTGAGATCCGGCCATCTCACACCTCTCGCAGGCTGAAAGGTCAACACTATAACAAGGGCTCAGTGGATCTCCCCATCCAAGGCCGGGCCTAAGAGACGCCGCACGGCTCCCATGAGATCGCTGAGGCGAACCGGCTTATCGAAGTACGCCTCGACGCCGATGGCCAAAGCATCGGCTTTGGTCTTGGAATCTCCGAATGACGTCAGCAGGACAATTGGCACCCCGGGAGCAAACGTCCGGAGCCTGGAAATATAATCTAAGCCACCCGCAGGCATACGGAGATCCGTAAGAATCAGCGAAGGGCGGGTATCGAGCACCGATCGAAGAGCCTCGTCCCCATCAGCCGCTTCTCGGATAGACACCCCCAGATCATACAGCTCATCGCAGAGGAGACTCCGCATCTCCCGATCATCTTCGGCGATGAGTATCACGGCAGACTTCCTTCCCTGTGTCATCCCCTGTGCCATCCATTGCCCCTTCTGCGTACGGCCCTCTTCACTCCACTCTCTAGAACCGTGAAAGGTAAGAGGTGAAAGGTGAAACGTGGGACTGCCGGGTGTTCTTGCTCCGAAACCTTTCACGTTTAACGATTCACGTCTTACGAATCGCTGGACCAAGTCCGCGCCTACTGGTGGGACACAATGCACAACTCATGCAAGCCGGACCATCTCGACGGCGGGAAGTGATGGATTCCAGAACTGAGCCAACTTGCTTGAGATTTCCTCGGAATGAACAGAGCCGAGGAAGGAAATGCACTAAGACCTGATGAAAATTGCGACAGATATCACCTTGCTTCTGTCGCAGATTGCGACAGAAGAACACCAGCCCCCATTATCGGAAGGCTGAGGCTGAGGTGTTAGAGAGCTGGCAAGGCGGGTGTGGGGTCGAGGTTTCAGGAATGTTCAATGCTCAATTTTCGATGTTCAATTGAACATTCAACAGTAAACATTGAGCATTACGGTTACTGTCGCTTCACGCTTGGGGCCTGAGCTTCGTCAAGGGGGAGTCGGATCCAAAATGTCGTGCCCTTGTCGACGACACTCTCCACAGCGATGGTTCCACCATGTTCCTCAATGATACCTTTCACGACCGTGAGGCCCAGACCGGTTCCCTTCCCAAAATCTTTCGTCGTGAAAAAGGGCTCGAATACCTTCGAGCGGATCTCTTCCGGCATCCCGTGGCCTGTATCGGACACCCCGAGGCAAACGTGGTTGCCCTCACGAGCGAGGCTCAGCCTGAGCTGACCCCCTTCCGGCATGGCATGGAGACTATTCATCACGAGATTGATGAGCACTTGGATGAGTTGGTCCCGATCGGCAAGGACAGGAGGCAATGACGATTCAATCGTCTTCTCAACCGTGATGTGGCTGTGGGCGATCCGTTCCTGGAACATCTCCAGGCTATCGTCCACGATCTCACCGAGATCGACGGCCCGCCGCTCCGGTGTCCTCCGCCGGGCAAAGGCAAGGAGTTGGTTCATCACCTTGGTGATGCGCTCGACCTGCGTGACGATCGTGGCAAGGCCCTTCTTCATCCCTTCATCGGCTGTGCGTTGGAGCAGATATTCCGCGCGCCCGAGGATCACGTTCATCGGCGTACCGATTTCATGTGCCATACCGGAAGCCAATGTGCCCAGCTCCGCCAACCGCTCAGCCCGTCGGAGTTGCATCTCGAGACGTTTGCGCTCTGAAATATCCAAAATCGACGCCACCACCCCCATCCCCTTGGCCGTCTGAATAGGCGTGAGTCCGATTTCAACAGGAAATTCATTCCCGTCCTTCCGCAGGCCAAACAACTCGCGTCCGCCCCCCATCAATCGTGTCTCGGGAGCCCTTATGAACCCGGCTCGATGCTGCCGGTGATCAGATCGAGACGGCCCGGGAATGAGCATCTCGACCGACTTGCCGAGCACCTCTTCTCTCTCGTAGCCGAATTGGTGGAGTACGGAGGCATTTACCATCACAATCGTTCCACTCTCGTTAACGAGCAGCATGCCATTGGGAGCGGCCTCCACAATGAGACGAAACTGTTGCTCGCTATCGAACGATTCTGGGCTCACACCGGCGTCTTCCCCTCGATCTCGCCCAGTTTCCGATAGAGCGTCTTGCGATCGATCCCGAGCATGTGGGCCGCCTTGTACTTATTGCCGCCGGTCTTCTCGAGGATCTTGAGGATATATTCTTTCTCCACTTCATCCAGCGGCAGGGTCCGTTCGGCCGCATCGTCGAGCACGCGCCGATCGCCACGGGCCCCCTGAATCGTTGACGGGAGATCGTCAGGAACAATCTTTTCGCTCCGGCTGAGCGTGACCGCCCGCTCGATCACATTCTCCAATTCACGTACGTTGCCCGGCCAGGCGTAGTCCACCAGCATCGCCAGCGCAGATTCACTCACGCCCTGTATCTGTTTCCCGCGAGACTCCCCACACTTCTTCATGAACGAATCCACGAGGAGCAGAATATCTTCGCGGCGCTCGCGCAAGGGGGGCAGGCGCAGTTCGATCACATTGAGCCGGTAGTACAGGTCCTCCCGGAAGCGTTTTGCCTTGA
>Ga0334722_10003170_pt1 | contig 17934 bp, 17 predicted proteins | sample C3_bottom_MG_FD_207210 | JGI IMG/M metagenome (GOLD analysis project Ga0334722, IMG submission 207210) | Sediment microbial communities from Yellowstone Lake, YNP, Wyoming, USA - C3_bottom | ecosystem: Environmental > Aquatic > Freshwater > Lake > Sediment | place: USA: Wyoming | collected...
GGGGACACTGGCCTTGATAAATAATATTCACCGGCCAGATTGATAAGAATAGGCATAAAAACACCACCACAATCTCTTGATTACGGATTATGTTCCCTTGCTTTTGATTTTTTCTTTGTGTTATTTTATCTATACTTCTTCAAGCGAAGATGTATATCAATTTTTGCAATAAATCAAGGAGGAGAGATGCCTGGAAAATCCACACCGAAAAAGAATCTCTCAGCCCTGAAGAGGGTTCGGCAGGCTGAGAAGAGGCAACTGAGGAATAAGTCTGTAAAGACAGCTATCAAAACTGCCACTAAAAGGGTCATTGCAGCAGTGGAGGAAAAAGACAGGGAAAAGGTGCAGAAGGAGTTACTGGAGGCCACGAAGTTGATATGCAGGGCAGCGGCTAAAGGCATTATCCACAGGAATGCCGCATCAAGGAAGATATCGAGACTCGCTGTAATGGCTAATAAGGTTCTCAGGGCTGAAGCAGCCTGATAAGGAGATATTCAAGAGGATACCTGCCGCCCGATAGTTTTAATGCTGAGTCAGCCTCATGAAGCAGATGAAAGATCCTGTCGGGATCTATACTTTTGTTATCCTCTTTTAGACGACCGAAGTACCAGTTGAGGGCTCCGAGGATATTATAAGATTCGGTTGAATCAAGGATTCTTTTTAATATCCTGAAGGCATTTGGCCTATCCCTTCTTTTTATTGCCTCGATAAGGTCAAATACATCGTAATCACCCTCATCCTTTGAGATGGCTGATATATCATTTGCATCCACCTGCCTTTTACCGAGGATGGATATTTTCTCTATCTCTGATGATATCAGTCCTATATCCTGGCCTGTAATACCGATGAGATAATCAACGGCTCCATCAGTAAGATCGATGCCTTTCTGTCGAGCCTTTTCTCTAATCCATGATGGTATATCATGAACTCGGATATCAACGGGGATGGACCTGACCTTCTGGAAAAGCCCCTTGAGATCATCCTTCAGTTTTCCCCTGTGAAGCATGACGAGAACCGAATAGGGTGACGGATTGGAGATATAATCGGTGAGGGCCTGGATCTCCTTCTTCTTCATGGACTGGATATTCTCTATAATCACATATCTTTTCCCATCGAAAAAAGGCATGGTGTTAAGGATATCAACTATGTCATCGATTGAAGGCCTATCTCCTTCCTCCATATCGAAGATATTGAGAGAGAAGTCCCTTTTCTCCTCGGGGATTATACCAGAGGTAAGGAAGACTGCCTCTTTTAAAAGAAAGTGGCTCTCTCCGTAAAGAAGGTAAACCGGTGCACGAAGTCCCTTTTTTATTTCTCCTATATAATGATTAATGCCCATGGATTATCGATATTATTAACTCATTAGAGAGGTCTCTTAGTGCCTTCTCTATCGCCTTCTCTTTAAGGGCTATAACATCCTGGAGCCTTTCTGCACTCAGAAAGGAAACTATAAAAGGTCCTTCTGATCTGAGGTCCCTGATCATTCCTGAGGGGGTCTTCAGTTTGAAGTCTCCCCTTATGATCACCTCATACTCAATAGCAACGCCTGCCTTTTCTGAGAGGGTCCTCAATTCAAAGGAATTGATACTACCCGAAATCTTATAATCAGAAGTGCTACCAACTATAAAGCCCCTTTTTATCAGTTCGTCCGTGAGAATTATCCTCATCTTATCCTCGATCTTTGGTTCATAGGTCATGTTAGTTATCTGCTCGATCGCAATGGAATGGAAGGGAAGCACTGACCTGGTTTGAATGCTGTAACCACAGCCTGTGAGCATGAGAGAGAAAAGGAGAAATAGCCAGCAGAAAACAGAAGTCAGGAAGGCAGATAGCAGTCCATAACAGCTTTTTGGGGACCATGGAGTTGAAGGCGGAGGATAAATCAATAACCCCTGTTCATAGCCTGTGTCCGTTCTGTTGACTCTTGACTCTTGACTCTTGACCGTCATCCGTTTTTTCGTTAATGACTGACAACTATATTTACGAGCTTGCCCTTAACAATGAAGATGTTACTTATTGACCTGCCTTCAATATAGGTCCTTATCTTTGGTTCTTCCAGAGAGAGCCTTTTTATCATCTCATCATCAAGACCAGCAGGGATCATGAGCTTTGCTCTCACCTTACCATTGATCTGGACTACCAGTTCTATCTCCTCCTCTTTTGCTATCGTCTCATCCCATTCTGGCCATCTCTCATCAAATATACTTGATTTACAGCCAATGGCCTCCCATAGTTCCTCTGCTATATGGGGTGAAAAAGGAGATAATAGAAGGAGGGTAGTCTTAATGGCAAACCCCAATACCCTGTAATCATCCTCTCCAGCCGGTTCGAATCCTGCTATCTCATTAACAAGCTCCATCAGTGCAGCGATCGCCGTATTGAAATGGTACTCCCTCTCTATATCAGTGGTTACCCTCTTTATCGTCTGGTGGGTCTTTTTCAGAAGGTTCCTGGCATCAGGTTTTAGACTCGAAGGTTCAGCTATGGTCGTCATCTCTATTTTCTTATGGAGGCTTAATCTATAAACTATTCCCCAGAGTCTGTTGAGGAATCTGAATGCACCTTCTACACCCCGGTCAGACCATTCGAGGTCTTTTTCAGGTGGTGCTGCAAAGAGGGAAAAGAGCCTGACTGTATCTGCACCGTATCTCTCGATCATTTTATCAGGGTCGACCACATTTCTCTTTGATTTAGACATCTTCTCGACCCTACCACGGATAACAGGATTTCCACAATGCTTGCATTTGCTATCTTCAACCTCTTCAGGGAAGAGCCATCCATGCTCAGGACATCTCAGGGTCTCTTTACAGACCATGCCCTGCGTCAGGAGGTTTGTAAAAGGCTCATCAAATTCAACGATACCGAGGTCCCGCAAAACCCTCGTGAAGAAACGGGAATACAGGAGGTGTAGCACTGCATGTTCAACCCCGCCAATATACTGGTCAACAGGCATCCAGTACGATATATTTTCCTTATTCAGGGCAGGTTCATCCCTTCTCGAACAGTATCTGATAAAGTACCATGACGAATCTACAAAGGTGTCCATGGTATCTGTCTCCCTTCTGCCTGTCCTTCCACACCCTGGACAGGGTGCCTCGATAAATCTCTCTGCATCGAGAAGTGGAGACCCCCCTTTTCCTGTGAATCTAACATCCTCTGGCAGGATTACAGGAAGGTCCTTCTCATCTACAGGAACGATCCCGCAACTATCACAGTATATAATTGGTATCGGAGTTCCCCAGTATCTCTGCCTTGATATTCCCCAGTCGCGGAGTTTATAGTTAATGACCCTCCTACCTATCCCATTCTCTTCTATATATTCTGCTATCTTTTTTCTTGCCTCTTCGCTCTTTAAACCGCTGAATCTTCCCGAATTGATGAGGATACCTTCGGACTCATACGCCTCGCTTCCTACTTCGCGGATATCTGTATCATCTTCAGGTACGATTACAATCTTTATTGGAAGACCATATTTCCTTGCAAAGTCAAGGTCTCTCTGGTCATGGGCAGGGACTGACATGATCGCCCCTGTTCCATATTCCATAAGTACAAAGTTGGCTATATATATGGGAATCCTCTCATTATTCACAGGATTGATTGCATAATGGCCCGTAAATACTCCCTCCTTTTCTTCCATCTTTCCATATCGGGCCTTAACAGAATTGAGCGTCTCGGGATTTTCTACAAGCCTCTCCGAGAGGGGATGTCCTGGTGCGAGACATACAAAGGTAGCACCCCATAGCGTATCAGGCCGCGTCGTAAATATCCTTATCTTCTCATTGATTCCATCAACAGGAAAGTCCATCTCGACTCCCTCGCTCTTTCCGATCCAGTTCTTCTGCATGGTAACCACATTCTCAGGCCATCCCCTCAATCTATCGCAGCCCTCAAGTAATTCTTCTGCATATTCGGTTATCTTGAAAAACCACTGCTCTAATTCCTTCTGTATGACGACAGAATCGCACCTCCAGCATCGCTCATCTATGACCTGTTCATTGGCAAGGACGGTGAGACACGAGGGACACCAGTTTACAAAGGCCTTCTTCTTATAAGCGAGTCCCTTCTCGTACATCTTGAGAAAGAACCATTGATTCCACCTGTAATATTCAGGCTCACATGTAGTTACCTCTCTATCCCAGTCATAGCTGAGACCCATTCTCTTGAGTTGACGCTTCATGTATGAGATATTCTCATAGGTCCATTTTGCAGGATGAATACCTTCCTTAATCGCTGCATTTTCTGCTGGAAGCCCAAAGGCATCCCATCCCATGGGGTGAAGGACATTATAACCCCTCATACTCTTATATCTTGCTATTACATCTCCAATGGCATAATTCCTTACATGGCCCATGTGTATCTTTCCAGATGGGTAGGGGAACATCTCGAGACAGTAAAATTTCTCTCTTCCAGGTTCAAGGTCTGTCCTGAACAAATCCTTTTCAGCCCAGAAGGCCTGCCATTTCTTCTCTACCTCATGTGGATTATATCTCTCTTCCATCCTCGTCTCCTCTCTATCATCCATTCCCTTTTAACTATTTTAACAAAGACTGAATATTATACCATGTTATATAATTTAATTATGAACCTTGAAAGATTATTCAAGCCGCGAAGTGTCGCCCTAATAGGTGCTTCTCACACAGAGGAAAAACTTGGAGGTGTAATCCTCAAGAATCTTCTCAGATTCAAGGGAAAGGTATATCCTGTGAATCCGAGATATAAGGAACTTATGGGACTCAAATCTTATGCCTCTGTGAATGACATCCCTGAGGCTGTTGATCTTGCAATAATTATGAGACCTGCTGATGAGGTCCCTGATATTATGAGGGAACTCAGGGGAAGGACCTTTTCGGTGATAATCGAGAGCGCAGGCTTTGCAGAGATAGGCAGAATCGATTTACAGGAGGAGGTTAAGTGCCTTGGCAGGGAATACAGGATACGCATCCTGGGTCCTAACTGCATGGGTATAATAAACCCTTATAAAGACCTTGATACCTTCTTCCTTTCTCGTCAGAGGCTCAGGAGGCCAGGAAGGGGCAATATCGCAGTTATCTCCCAGAGCGGTGCGATTCTGAGCTGTCTCATCAGTGAAATTGCTTCAATAAACAGAGGGCTGTCTATTGCCGTGGGTTACGGGAATGCCGTTGATATTAACGAGTCTGACCTTCTCGATTACCTGATAGGTGAAAGTAAAACAGAGGTGGTTATAGTTTATATAGAAGGACTTGTTGACGGAAGGCTATTTGTCCAGAAGGCAAAGGAGTTAATAAAAAGGAAGTCTCTACTCGTATTAAAGGCAGGGAAGGGGATCGGGGGTCAGGCTGCTGCCTACTCCCATACAGGAAGACTCGCCGGGCGATACGAGGTCTTTCATTCCATTATGAGACAGTTCCATATCACAGAGGTTTCTGACCTTGATGAACTCATGGATGCAGCAAAGGCCCTCTCTTTCCAGAGGCCTGTTGAGGGATATAGAGTATGCATAATAACCAATGGAGGTGGTTCAGGGGTCCTTGCCGCAGATGAGTGCATGAGGCAGGGTCTGGATCTACCCCGTTTATCACCTGAAAGAAGGGATATCCTTAAGGCTCTTTTCCCTGTCTATTATGGCATAAATAATCCTGTAGACCTTACTGCTCAGGTAAGTGATAATGACTATGTCAGGGCCATCGAAATCTTAAAGGATGATTTTGATGCCTTTCTCATTATTGCCCTGCCAAATGTCTCAGGGATAACAGAGGATTTAGGAGAACGGATAGGAAAGGTCAGGGAAGGATTGGGAAAGCCGGTTGTTGCCTATATAGCATCAAGCAGGATAACCAGAAGGATAATAAAAGGCTTAGAAAGACATAGAATACCTGTTTATCCATCACCCGAAAGGGCTGTTAAGGGTCTGAAGGCATTGCTATATAAGATCGAACCTTAATTGAAGATTACCAGAAAAATTAAATTAATATATTCAAGTTGCCTTTCTATCGAAAAGATTATTAATATATTTAAAGATTATTAAATTCGAATAATGGAAAGATTCAGGGAATTTAAAAACAGGATCCTTACGAAGGACTTTCTCGAAACTGTTATCAATAGCATTCACGAAGCTATCTCGATTATAGATATCAGGGATTACACTATAATAGGGGTTAATCAAAAGTTTCTGGAAGACCTTGGACTTGAAGAAAAGGACGTCATTGGAAGGCCCTGTTATGAGGTGACACACCGCACAGGGAAACCTTGCCTACCACCTGATGACATCTGTCCTATCATTGATGCTAAAGAGACAGGAAGGCATACTGTTGTAGAACATGTCCATTATAGGGCAGATGGGGGTAAGATATATGTTGAGGTATCTGCCTCACCAATTAAAGACAGGCACGGAAATGTTGTTCAGGTAGTACATATAGCCAGGGATATTACAGAGAGGAAAAACGCGGAGGAGGAACTCAGGAAGTCCCATGAAGAGTTGCGAAATCTCTCGGCCTATCTTCAGAGGATAAGGGAAGATGAGAGGGCGAGGATAGCGAGGGAGATACACGATGAACTCGGTCAGGCCCTCACAGCCCTCAAGATGGATATATCCTTTATCTTCAGGAAATATAATGACCACTGTTCTGTTTCTGAAAAGACAGAATCGATGTTCAAGGTCATCGACTCAACACTCCAGGCAATTAAGAGGATAAGTACAGAACTGAGACCGGGTATACTCGATGACCTTGGTCTTGTAGCAGCCATCGAATGGCAGGTAAGGGAATTCGAGAAGAGATGCGGGGTAAGATGTTATCTCAACATAGATCAGGAAGATATAAGGATTGATAAGGAGTCTTCCACAGCGATATTCAGGATCCTCCAGGAAGGACTTACTAATGTTGCACGCCATGCTGAGGCGACCGAGGTCTTTATAGATCTTCACAGGGATATGAAACACCTCTATCTCAGAATTCGTGACAATGGAAAGGGAATCTCAGAGGAAAGTATAAGAAACCCGAAGTCATTTGGTCTGATAGGTATGAGGGAGAGGGTTCACTTCCTTGGCGGTAACTTTTGTATAAAGGGGGGCAGGGGTGAGGGAACGATGATAGAGATCATGATCCCGTTTGGAAAGGAGTAATATGACAAGAATACTTATTGCCGATGACCATGCTATCCTGAGAAAAGGACTGAGAAGGATACTGACAGAGATGGAAGGAGGTTTTGATATTGACGAGGCATCTAATGGCCATGAGGTGATAAAAATGGTGAGAGAAAAAGACTATGACCTTGTCCTGCTCGATATCTCGATGCCCGGGTTAAGCGGCCTTGATGCACTGAAGGAGATAAAGGTATTAAATCCCCGACTGCCGGTCCTCATCCTTACGATGCATCCTGAGGAACAGTATGCATTGAGGGCATTAAAGGCAGGTGCTTCAGGTTATCTGACCAAGGAGAGCGTTCCTGATGAGTTGATGATGGCGATAAGAAAGGTGCTTCGAGGGGGAAAATATCTGAGCAATTCCCTTGCTGAGAGGCTTGCCTTTGCCTTTGACGAGGGTGCTGATAGACCACCCCATGAACTTCTATCTGACAGAGAGTATCAGGTTTTCTGTTTGATTGCAGCAGGTAAGGGACTCACGGAGATAGCCGAAGAGATGTCCCTGAGTGTGAAGACTGTAAGTACCTATAGGTCGAGGATACTTGAAAAGATGAAGATGAAGAGTAATGCAGAGCTAATACATTATGCCATAAAAAATAAGCTTGTGTAAGAATTTATCCTACAAAGGTTTACTTAATTTTCTTTCAAAAAAATCAGCATTCTTCTGATAGATTTTCTATTCCAGGTAATATAAAATCAATTCATATGAAATGGCTCTAAATAATCTTGCAGAGGCGATTATATTACAGGCCTTAGAGGATATGTGGAGTGATCGGTATATTAAAGAAAGTATAGGTTTTTTTTCGGGGGATGGATTTCGTATATGGTCTTCTATTGCAGGGCTCGATGTTTATAAACAATATATGATTCTTCTTATGGCGAGTAAGAGGTTAAGTGCAATCGAAGATGAAGTTAGGAGGGGGGATTATGTCGAATCTTCAAGGCCGTAAAGGTGTAGCATTCCCCTATCCAGTGGGAAGGCTATCAGCAGTTCTTAACTGTGGAAATGCTATCACAACCCTTGCTCATAGTTTCAGGAATCCCTTGAATACTATCAGGGGTGCTGTGACATTTATACGAGAGGAATACCCTTCTGATAATAATCTCCAGGATTTTACAGGAATTATAGAGAATGAGATAGATAGGCTCGAGATGCTTATATCACGTTTATTAGCATCATCCCTTACTGTTGTCAGGAGATATACTGATATAAATGGACTACTGAGAGGTATAGAGATGGCTATTTCTCTACAGGCTTCATCGAGAAACATAGAGACATCCTTTGAATACAATGAGACACCATTAGTAAAGATAGACGCCTTTCAGATGGAACAGGCAATAAGGAATATTGTGAACAATGCTATTGAAGCGATGCCTCATGGTGGTCAGCTTATAGTCAGGACAGGCATTGAATCAGATTATGTATTTATTGAGATTAAGGATACAGGGGTGGGGATACACAGGTGTCGGACTTCCCCTGGAGGGTCTCCGGGCAATAATGGGAGGGGGTTCGGATTATTTATTGCCCGGCAGATCCTCAGCATTCATGGAGGCAGATTAACAATTAAGGCTGGAGATGATGTGGGGACTACGGTGAGAATGTTTATACCATTGAAAGAGAGGGGGCGGAATGGCAGGGGAAAAGACGGTATTAATCGTTGATGACTCTGCAACTGTCAGGGATCTCCTTTCAACTGTATTGAAGGGAAAGAGCTTCAGGGTCCTTGAGGCAGGAAGCGGAAGCGATGCCCTGAAAAAGCTTAACGGTCACAGGGCAGATATAGTTATAACTGACATCGATATGCCTGATATGAACGGCATTGATCTCATAAAGAACCTCAGAAAAAAGGAGGGTTGCGAGAATATTCCTGTTATTGTCCTGTCTTCTCTTTCTCCGAGGCTTGCAGGGGTAGAGGAGAAGGAACTGGATGTTGTGGAGTGGATAGAGAAACCCTTCAGTCCAAGGTATCTTCTCTCTGTTATAGAGAGGATTCAGAACTCTCTTTAGGTTAGGCCGAATTCCTTCTGCCTTAGTTCCTTTCTCTTTATCTTCCCGCTGATCGTCTTTGGTAATTCTCTGACGAACTCGATCTTTCTCGGATATTTATATGGTGCTGTGCGGGTCTTCACAAACTCCTGAATGTCCCTTATGAGGGCTTCTGATGGAGGATATCCTTCCATCAGAACGATGAAGGCCTTAACCACCTCACCCCTGACTTCATCAGGACTCGCAGTGACGGCCGATTCCTTTACAGCAGGGTGCTCAATAAGGACGCTCTCTATCTCGAAGGGGCCTATCCTGTAGCCTGATGTAAGTATTATGTCATCTGCCCTGCCCATAAACCAGAAATACCCCTCATTGTCTTTATATGCCCTGTCTCCTGTGATATACCATTGTCCCCGAATCGTCTGTGCCGTGGCCTCCGGATTTCCGAGATATTCCTTGAATAAACCCACAGGTCTCTCAGGATGTATCCTAATACCTATATCCCCTTCTGTTCCTGCAGGACAGGACTTGCCGCTGTCGTCGACGATATCGACTACAAAACCTGGTACCGGAAGACCCATTGAACCTGGTCTCACAGGCAGGCATCTAAAATTTGCAAGGACATTAACCGTCTCTGTCTGTCCATAACCATCATATATGTATCTCCCTGTCCTTTCCTTCCATAGCTCGATTATCTCCCTGTTCAGTGGTTCTCCAGCAGCAACGAAGTGTCTTACTGATTTGAATATAAGTGCCTCAGGCGGGATCTCTTTTACCATCATCCTGTAAACCGTTGGCGGCCCACAGAATGTCGTAATTCTGAATCTATTTATTACCTCAACAGTCTGGAGAGGATTGAATTTTTCCCTTCTGAAGAGTGAAAAGACTGTGGCGCCTTTGTGCCATGGTCCAAAGAGGCTTGACCATGCCGCCTTTGCCCATCCAGGGTCAGAGATATTCCAGTGAAGGTCCCCGGGTCTCAGATCAAGCCAGTATTTACCGGTGATCATATGGGCTAAGGGGTAGGAGGCCTGGGTATGGAGTACCATCTTTGGCAGGCCTGTCGTGCCCGATGTGAAATATATGAGTGCAGGCTCATCCGAGGCTATCCGTTCTCCCATTATAGCATCTGCCTTATCCCTTTCCTTTTGATAATCCATATCTCCTTTCCTGCCGATGGATATAGTAATGACATCATGCCCTTTGATTACCTCATTTACCCTGTTAAGATCTTCATCAGTGATGATTATTGCCTTTATATCTGTTGCAGAGAGCCTGTATTCCAGATCCTTTGGAGATAATAGAGTGGTAGCAGGTATCGGTATTGCGTTGACTCTCATAAGGGCGAGCATAATCTCCCACCATTCAGGTATATTGGGCAGCATCACTATGACCTTATCTCCTCTTTTTATGCCGCATCTACTAAGGGCACCAGCCCCCTTTGATGATAGCACTGTTAAATCCCTGAAGGTATAGGTCTTTTCCACTTCACCATCTGTCCAGAAGAGGGCCAGGCCATCATCCCATCTGTCAAATATGTCGAGGGGAAAGGAGAATTTCTCTGGAACGACGAGGCGGAATTGTCTATATTCTTCCTGATAATTCTTCATATTCGGTTCCATATAAAAGATAATAACACATCCAGAAAAAAATCTTTCTTGACAAAGTCTGAAAATCTATGATAGAAATTCAACATCATTAAAAATCAAAATCCAGGATAATTCCTGGGTGATAATGAGGAGGATATGATGAATCCAGAGAATCTGAAGTATCATAAGGAACACACCTGGGTCAGGGTTTCGGGTAAGAGGGCAACTGTGGGGATTACGGACCACGCTCAGGAGGCACTCGGTGATATCGTCTATATTGACCTGCCTGAGGTTGATTCAACAGTCGAGGCAAACACCGAATTTGCCGAGATCGAGTCCACAAAGGCTACCTCGTCTGTTATCTCTCCAGTGAGTGGCACTGTCATAGAGGTTAATGAGGACCTCGCTGAATCTCCTGAGGTGATTAATGAAGACCCCTATGGCAAGGGCTGGATAGCAGTGATAGAGATGGATAATGAGTCCGAACTCGAAGACCTGATGGATGCCTCTGAGTATGAGAACTATCTCGAAGAGGAGGGGAAATGAGGGTCATCATCATAGGCGGTGGACCTGCAGGGTATGTCGGTGCCCTTAAGGCTGCCCGACTTGGTGCTGAGGTTATTGTTGTTGAAGATACAGAGGTTGGAGGTACATGCCTTAACAGGGGCTGTATTCCTACAAAGACCCTGATCGCCTCTTCAGAGATACTACATAAGGTCCGTAACAGTGCTGATTATGGCATCGATCTTAACGGTACTGTATCTCCAAATATACAAAAAATTATAGAGAGAAAGAATAAGGTCGTCTCTACCCAGGTCAAAGGGATAAGGTCACTCTTCAAGAGTTGGGGGGTTAATATCATCGAGGGCAAGGGCATACTCCTCAGTCCCGAGCGGGTAGAAGTCGAGAAAAGGGATGGTACGAGAGAGGTCATCAATGCTGATAGGATAATTATAGCCACAGGATCGAGACCTGCCCAGATACCTACCTTTCCATTTGACGGTGAGAGGATCTTATCGAGTGATGATGCCCTTAATATCAAGGAGATACCGAAGAGCCTTTTGATAGTTGGGGCAGGTGTCATAGGTTGTGAATTTGCCTGTATCTTCAGTGAGCTGGGCACTGATGTGACCATCGTCGAGATGCTGCCCAGGGCCGTTTCTACAGAGGATTTCGAGATATCTGAATTGCTCGAGAGGGAGTTGAAAAAGAAGAAGATAAAACTATTAACAGGAGTGAGTGTTAACAGGGTGGAGGGATCAAAGGATGGTATGCATGCCTATCTCTCAGATGGTAAGGAAATAATGACAGAGAAGATACTTGTATCGATTGGAAGGGCATTGAACAGTGAAGGTATAGGCCTCGAGGCAGTAGGCATTCAAAGGGGGTCCCGTGGAGAGATTGTCGTAAACGACAGGATGGAGACGAATATAAGTGGTATATATGCGGCCGGAGATGTGACAGGTGGTATCCTCCTTGCCCATGTTGCTTCTAAAGAAGGGATTGTTGCTGCAATCAATGCCTGCGGAGGAGAAGCAAAGATCGACTACTCTGTGATACCTGCTGCGATATTTACATCCCCTGAGATAGCCTCTGTGGGGCTTCGTGAGCATCAGGCCTCTGAGAGAGGGATGAAGATAAGGACAGGTCATTTTCAGTTCAGGGCCCTTGGCAAGGCCCATGCAATGGGTGAGATAACAGGTTTCGTGAAGATTATCGCTGATGCAGAGAATGACAGGATTCTGGGGGCACACATAATCGGGCCCCATGCCTCTGACCTCATCCATGAGATTGCTGTTGCGATTAAGGCAGGTCTAAGGGTAAAGGATATAGCTGATACAATACATGCCCATCCGACCCTCTCAGAAGGTATAATGGAGGCCTCTGAAGATGTCCATGGTGGAGCCATTCATGTACCGAAGAGATGAGAATGTCATTCCAGATATCAGAATCTGACTGGGTCTCCCAGGCAAGAAAAAAGAATCCAGGGGCATTTTCTGAACTCGATACGCTTTTAAAGGCCATAGACAGGTTTTTTAATATCGAAAATCTCCCTATATCAAGGGAAGAAGTCACAAACAGGAATTTTTTTAACGAACTGTTAGCTGTCAAGGATGTTATCCTGAGGATCGTCAGTCTCCTCGAGATGATTATACCTGAGGGAAGAAGGAATGCTTACTGGTTCCAGAAGTTTGCCCAGACAAAGCTCCTGTCAGACAGGAAGAGAGATGCCCTCAGAGACGATCTTTACAGACAGGATACACCTGAAAAAAGCATGCTCTTGCTCTATGATTCCTTTGTCAATTTTAAAGGGATCGTTTCTGACATTATAAAGACAGAACATATACCTCTTATGACCTTCAGTAATATCGGACATTTGATAGGAAAGGAGATAGGTGAGAATATATTCTTCAATCCATTCAGGAAGGAAATAGACCCAGAGATAGATCTCATAGAGAACAGGGAGGTCTCGAGAGTTGTGAGGTCTATTCCTGATAGGGAGATCAAAAAATATATATCCCTCCTCATTCTTCATCTTTTCAGGTTCCTCAGATATCTGAGAAGTGTGGATAATTCCCAGAGATTTGGTTCCCTGAACGCAGCTGCAGTCATACTTATTCTGATTCGTTCGGAGATAGGTAGCTTCAGAGGTTATCTGGAGGGGGTTGCTAATTCAATCAGGGATGATAAACTCTCGATACTGGTTAAGGCTATTGGATATCAATTTTCAATGGAATCAAAAAGGGTTTACAATCAGGAACTTAAAGAGATATTCAGAAATAAGTCGATGTCTCATATGAAGGCGAGGATAGAGAACAGTCACGGTATCTTAAAGAATCTCACAGAACAGAGCATAATACAAATAATTCAGTTCTTCGATCCATCTATCAGAGGAGAGGATATCTTCGAGAGTTTTGTGACAAGGCTCGAACAGTCACTGAAATTGAGAGAAGATGTTATAATACTCCAGAAGTTCCTGAGGTTATTTGAGGATTCTAAATCACTTGAAGAAAAACAGAAGGTCTTTGATGCAATGATAAACTATATGCACTATTTCCAGAGTTTTACCTTCAGACTCCTGAGATACGAAGACTATGAGGAGTTTTCGGTCTTTTTCGATAAGGTCTTTTCTCATGGAAATGTATTAAACAAGGAGAATATCCCCGGGCTTCTCGATGAGTTTCACAAATTCAGGATCTTTGTTGAGACATGTGTAAGGCAGATCTCTAACAGGTCTGAACTCCTGAATATCCCGCCCGATATGGTGAAGATAGATAACAGCCTCAGACAATATTTACAATAAGGAGGAGACATGGGAAGGATTATCGATTTAAGGGCAATGGAGATACTCGATTCGAGGGGCAATCCTACCGTCCAGGTAGAGGTAGCCCTTGAAAGCGGAGCCGCAGCAAAGGCTGCTGTTCCATCAGGTGCCTCAACAGGAGAGAGAGAGGCCCTCGAGTTAAGGGATGGAGGAAAGAGATTCCATGGCAAGGGTGTTCTGAAGGCCATAGAGAACATAGAGAAGGAGATAGCGCCGAGGCTCATAGGTCTCGAATCAACAGAACAGGTACATATAGATAAATTGATGATAGAGATTGATGGTACTGAAAACAAATCAAGGCTCGGTGCGAATGCTATTTTAGGCGTATCAATTGCCATCTGTAAGGCATCTGCCCTTGAGGCAGGCCTTCCCCTGTATAAGTATATTGGGGGCTGTAATGCAAAGGAATTACCTGTGCCTATGATGAATATCCTCAATGGAGGCGCCCATGCTGATAACAATCTCGATATACAGGAATTCATGATCATGCCGGCAGGGTTGCCTGATTTCTCATCAGCTTTGAGGGCCGGGGCTGAGGTCTTTCACAGTCTTAAATCCATATTGAAGAAGAGGGGACTGAATACCGCCGTTGGTGACGAAGGAGGTTTTGCCCCTGATCTCAAAAGCAATGAAGAGGCTATAGGATTAATAATAAATGCGATCGAGGTGGCCGGGTATGTGCCTGCCAGAGATATCTTTATAGCCCTTGATCCAGCTGCCTCTGAATTCTACTCAGACGGCTATTATAGCTTCGAGGGTAAGAGGATGTCTTCATCCGAGATGATCACATATTATGAAGGACTGATAGAAAGATACCCGATTCTTTCGATTGAAGACGGGTTGTCAGAAAAGGACTGGGATGGCTGGCAGGAGATGACAGAGAGACTCGGTAAGAGGGTCCAGATAGTTGGTGATGATATATTCGTGACGAATACGAAGATACTAAGCGAGGGGATAAAAAAGGGTATTGCAAACTCGGTCCTGATAAAGCTCAATCAGATAGGAACGGTTACAGAGACCCTCGATGCTATCTCGATGGCTTTTAGGGCAGGATATACGTCAGTAATATCCCATAGATCAGGGGAGACTGAGGATACGACCATTGCAGACCTTGCTGTTGCCTGTAATACAGGTTTCATAAAGACAGGATCCCTCTCAAGGAGTGAAAGGATAGCAAAATACAACAGGCTTCTCGAGATAGAGAGAGAACTCTCAGGCTCTGCACTATACAAGGGGAGAAAGGCGTTGTATAATTTAAGCTATGAGTGAATTAAGGAGACAGGTTCTCTCAGAGGTCAGGAGAAGAAGGACCATCTTCCTGACCTTTATAGCTCTCACTTTTATCTATATTAGCCTTATCTTCGTATTTGGAGAATCAGGCCTCATTAAGTACCTCGAGATGAAGGGGAAAAAGGCCCAACTCGAGAGGGAGATAAAGGAGATGGAACTTACAAATATGCGTTTAAGAAAGGAACTCCAGTTACTACGGGAGAACCCTTTTTATATAGAGAAATACGCCAGAGAAGAGTATCGCATGGCGAGACCAGATGAATATATCTTCCAGTATGAGCGATAACCCTCTTTATATCGTCTTTCTCTGGCATATGCATCAACCCTATTATAAAGACCCTTTTACCGGTCTCTACAGGCTTCCCTGGGTGAGGCTCCATGGCACAAAGGATTATCTCGATATGGTGAGGATTCTAAGAGACTATCCTGATATCAGACAGAACTTTAATCTCGTCCCATCTCTCCTTGAACAGATCATCGATTATACAGAGAATAATGCCCATGACGTATTCCTTGATATGACATTAAAAGAGGCATCAGGACTGAATGATGATGATAGGGTCTTCCTCCTCGAGAATTTCTTTCTCGCCAACTGGGAGACGATGATAAGACCCATTCCGAGATACAATGAACTCCTGATGAAAAGGGGGTTCAGGGTCTCGTCAACAGATCTGAGGCGGAGAATAAAATATTTCTCTGATTCTGATTTCCTCGATCTCCAGGTCCTGTTTAACCTTGTCTGGATAGATCCTGTGCTCAGAAAAGAGGATCCCTTTCTGGAGCATCTTGTAGAAAAAGGCAGGGACTACACAGAGGAGGAGAAGAAGAGACTTATATCCAAACAGATCGAGATCCTTGAGAAGATAATCCCTGAATACAGGGAACTCTCAGAAAAGGGACAGATAGAATTATCCACCACACCATTCTATCACCCGATCCTTCCACTTCTTTGCGATACAGATATAGCTCGCCTATCGAGCCCTGAGATCAAACTTCCAGGTAGATTCTCCTTTATTGATGATGCCAGGTCGCAGATAAGGAGCGCCATTGAATTCTTTGAAGACCTCTTTGGTTTCAGACCTCAGGGGATGTGGCCCTCAGAGGGATCTGTCAGTGAGGAGGTGATAAGGATGATAGGTTCTGAAGGTATCAGGTGGGTTGCCACTGATGAGGAGATACTGGCAAGGTCCCTTGGTATTGCCCTTAGAGGCCATTCGGGTAGTCTGTTGCACCCTGAGATACTCTATTCTGTCCATGAGTATGAGGGTGTCTCCATCTTATTCAGGGATCATAAAATCTCGGACCTCATAGGTTTCGTTTATTCTCGCTGGGATCCAAAGACAGCAGCAGAAGACCTCATAGAGAGGCTTAACCAGATTCACTCTTCTATCACTGATAGGCAACCGCATCTCGTCTCAATAATACTTGATGGAGAGAACGCCTGGGAATATTATAAGGATGATGGTCACGATTTCCTGAATTATCTCTATGAGGGGCTATCGAAGAGTGAGAGGCTCAGGACAACGACTGTGTCAGAATATTTAAGGATGCGAGACAGTAAGGGTATACTTCACAGCGTTTATCCTGGTTCATGGATAAATGGGAACTTTAATATATGGATAGGCCATGAAGAGGATAACACAGCATGGAACTACCTCCTCGAAACCCGTCAATCCCTCGAGACATACAGGAGACTGAATCCTCAGAAAGACCTTTCTCATGCCTTTAAATCCATCTATATTGCTGAGGGAAGTGACTGGAACTGGTGGTATGGTGATGAACACGCTACTGAGAATGCCCGTGATTTTGATGAACTTTTCAGGTTCAATCTCATGAGTGTCTACAGGGAGATGGGAATTGATATTCCCCCTTTTCTCCATGTGCCTGTCCTGAGAGAAGACAGGGCAACCAGGCCATCAATCGAGATAAGGGGCTTCATATTCCCAAGGATAGATGGGATCATGACGAGTTATTTCGAGTGGTATCAGGCTGCATATATTGATGTGGGAAGGACTGGTGGTAGTATGCATAGTTCTGAAAGCCTTATAACAAGGATCTATTATGGATTCAATCAGGATACACTATTTATAAGGGTAGATCCTGCTATACCCTTTACAGAGTTTCCTGAATCTTCTGCTATCACTATAGAGACTATCAGGCCTTATCCTTTAAGGGTCATAATCCCTCTGGATAAAGGCAAGGCGATGCTCTATGGCAGAAATGAAAAGGGCTGGTATGAGGTGAAGGAGATTCCTGATTTTGCGGTAAAGGACCTCCTCGAAGTCGCTATCTCATTTAATGACCTGATGGTCAGGGAGAAGGAAGAGTTGAACTTCTTTATAACGGTTATCAGGAATGGAGATGAGGTGGAAAGATGTCCCTGGAGGGGGTATATCTCCGTTATAGTTCCGACCCCTGATTTTGAGGCCATAATGTGGTATTAAATGTGCGAGTTCGAGATATATAGTGAAACTGTGAGACAGGGCCTGATACGAGAGGGAATAGTGCCGCTGCTCGGGACCTTTATGCTTTTCTTTATAATCCTTCCTCTCTTTTCTATAGCTGAAGCCGATGTTTTCCTACTGAATAAGCATTCCAGGATAATAGGGGTAACTAAGGA
>Ga0334722_10003171_pt1 | contig 17932 bp, 32 predicted proteins | sample C3_bottom_MG_FD_207210 | JGI IMG/M metagenome (GOLD analysis project Ga0334722, IMG submission 207210) | Sediment microbial communities from Yellowstone Lake, YNP, Wyoming, USA - C3_bottom | ecosystem: Environmental > Aquatic > Freshwater > Lake > Sediment | place: USA: Wyoming | collected...
CGACCGGGCCGACAGGTCCGACGGGAGGGCCGCCTGTTCTTCCAAGACCGACAGGAGCTACGGGTGGTGTGACTCCAACAACGACCATCCAAGGACAGGTTCCCAGCACGACGCCAACGTGGGTGCCCTACGCCGTGGCCGTTGGTGGAGCGGCTGTCGTCGGCCTCCTCGTCTACGCGTTCATGCGCAAGCCAGCACACCCGCCGAGCGCGGGCGCTGCTGAAGAGAACCCGCCGACGAAGCTGTACGCCAGGTGGCGCGCGGAGACGGCTGGCATCCTCCTCAATCAGTACGGTATGCCGTACCAGACCATCAGCCACATCTTCGACATGCCGGCTCCGAGCGGCGAATCCGTTGCTGTCGAGTTCTACAACTCGCACGCGACACCGTCGCAGGCGGCTCAGCGCATCGCTTCGACATACCAGCGCGCACTACGTCCTCACGGTTGAAAGGAGCACAACATGAACACGACTCCCGAACGAATCGTTCTCGCGTGTGGTGGCGGCGGATGCTGCCCCGAGCTCGAGATCAAGGAAGACGGCTCGGCCATCCTCCACGACACCGACGATGGACGCGATCAACACATCGCGCTCAACACCGACCAAGCGAAGAAGCTTCGCGAAGTCCTGAACGCGAAGATCTGATTCGTGACAGACTGAAACGAGCAACCGAAGGAGACGTCATGCACAGAGAGCGTTCAGGACACAAGTCGGCTCCTCGTCAGCTCGTGGACGAGGCGGTGTATCGCGGGACGATGATCATCTTCAACCCCGGTGGTCCACAGGGGCCCAAGAAGCTCACCGAGATCAGGAACATGGCGCTTCCGGGACCGTACTACTCCCGCTCGACGGTCGATGTCGGACTCGTCGTACGTCGCCAGCTCGCCTGAGACGTGAGCCCGTTCGACTTCGCCGGTCTTGTAGCAGCGACGATCATCTTCGTGTGGAGCACGCTGTTCGAGCGCGTGCGAGGTCTCTGGCCGACGTTCTTCCGCTGCCCTATGTGCACAGGCTTCTGGATCGGACTCGGTGGATCACTCCTCCGACGAGGACCGAGAGCCGATCTCTGGCTCGATCACTTCTTCACGGCGACCATCGTGAGCGTCGCCGCTTTCGTGACCTACCTCGTGTTGCATCGACTCGAGAAGCCGCTTCTCAAGAAAGACTCCTGATGGAACCCGTCACAACAAAACACGCTTCCCTCTCCGTGGCTCCCTTGTCGGACGCGCGGTGCGTGTTCTGCGAAGCATCGCTCGATGACTGCACATGCACGTTCGACACGCGTGCGCCGAGCATCTTCCCTCCTCGTGGATTCGATCTCGCGCGCGATGAGCTCGAAGAGGAGTAGTATTTTCTCATGAACGCGATGACGCACGACATCCATGCCGATGCGAACTATCGAGGCTGGGGTATCTACCTCGATCGAAGCGCGAACGGTTGGAAGATCACGGCTGTAGATCGGCGTCATCCAGCGTCCAGCGCGATCATCGCAGTGCCCGGTGAGTTTCCGAGCAGAGAGGCAGCGATGGCTGCTGTGCGTAGAGGTATCGATCACACATTGCAAGCGTACGTCGAAAACCCACGCGTCGATCGCAGCTACCACCGCTGGCACGAGATGGAAGCGGACATCGAGCGCTACTACACGAAGTGTATGGAGAGCCCCAAAGCGCGTCGTCTTGGTGGCTCCAGGGGCCGAGAATACTGCTCGCGCACAGCGTGGATGATCCTTCGCAAGGCAGGTCGTTATCGCGACTACCCCGCGTTTCGTCGCAAAGCAGAGCATTCTCCCTACGTTGCGCGTCCGTCGCGTCGTCGTGCGGCTGAAGAGAGCTGCTGCGGGTTCGAGAACCCTCGTGACGAGAAGCAGAGAGCGTTGCTCGACTACCGTCGTGCCTACTTCGCTCCTGGTGCAGGGACACAGGCATGGAGTGAGCGTCTTGATCGTGTACGCGCTCATCTCGACAAGCTCGGCGTCCCGATGCAAGAGCGTAACAAAGCTCTGTGGCACGGACCCGCACACGAAAATCCATCGTTGCTGGTGAATCCAGAAGAAACCAAGTTGTCGGCACCGGCGAAGGCTGCGCTTTGGATCGGCAGCATCGCGACCATCGTTGGCGGTGGTGCGCTCCTTCTCGGCTACCTCTGGCCACTGCCGACAGAGCGCCTCAGCTACAAGAACATCATCTTCGACGTGAACCGTTCAGGCGGGACGTGGACGTCGACGTTCTCATACGGCAATCAATCCTTCGCCATCAACGGCACGTCACGTGATGACGTGGTCGCGCGTACGCACACGCAAGTCGACGCGCTGGCTTCGGGGACCTGACGTGGGTTTCGCCTACGTCCTCGACAACGTCCTCGCGCAAGGGAGTCGTCCGCCTATTGGAGGGCCGCTCGCGCCACGATTCACGACGCTCGTGCTCTGTGCGCAAGAACTGCTCGAGGAGACGCCTCAAGGGCTTCCAGGAGCTTTCCCTGACGTCGTCGTGCTCAAGGTGCCTCTCGATGATGCAAAGCCGTCTCTGGACGAAGTCCGTCGAGCTCTTGTCGCAGGGCACAACGTCGCGATGCGCATCCGTTGCGGCGAGCGCGTGCTGAGCACGTGCAATCAGGGACGAAATCGTTCGGGGCTGGTTACGGGTTTCACGTTGATGGAGCTCGGGATGAGTGCAAACGAAGCCATCGCGCGCGTGAAGCATGCGCGGAAGAACGCACTTACCAACCCCTACTTCGTTCAAGTGCTACGTGCTTACGACAAGGTGCCGAGATTGCCTTCGCATAGCATGATGGTGTGATGGACATCGGAGCGCTTGCGCTTGAAGTGGCTGTAAGCGTGGTGTCTGCAAGCGCAGTCGTCGCTGCAACGGCGTGGAAACTTGGACGGGATATCCAGAAGATCAAAGACACCGCTACGAATGCTGTAGAGGCCGCAGCGAGAGCCGAAAAGAAAGCGGACAAAGCCGAGACAAGCATCGATGCACTCGCCAAAGAGGAGAACGAGTCATGGCAGGAGCTCAACAGAACTCTCGGGCAAATCGAAGGGGCCATGGGAATCACGCCTCGACCGAAGATGAAGAGCCGGCCGTAAAGACTCGAATCTCGGATGGCGTCGAAGCACTCAGACCCATCCGAAAGGAAGCCGAAGCGACAGCCGAACGCATCCTTCAGCGCGTCAAGAGCAACCCAGCGATGCCAGCAGTGGTTCAGCCGAAGAAGGAGTAGAATCCCGTCATGCCCACGCCTACCGCACTCTCTGCCGCGTTCGTCGTCGCAACGCTTCTGCCGCTCTTGCTCGGAGTCGTCAACCAGATGATCCAGAGCAAGATGATCTTCGGTCAGTGGCCGTTGCCCACGAAGTGGCTTCCGTTCGTGACCATCTTCGGCGGGTTTCTGACCGGCACGACGAGCTACGTCACGACGCAGTCACCGTTCGTGTTGAACAACGTGACCATCTTCATGATGCTCGTCGCCGGCGTCTACTCGCTAGTGCTCGCGCAGCAAGCTGGCAACGTAGTGCACCACTTCGGTGGAGCGATCAACGCACGCCGCCCACCGGGTCTGTTGCCTCCTGCACCCGTCGCGAAGCCGAAAGACCCCGAGAAGACAGATCCGAATGCCGTGACCGAAGTACCACCTCCGCCAACGAGCTGATCATGCAAAACGGGCTCGCGCTCAAGAACCCGCTCGTTGAGACCGAGACGCTGAAGCGTCTCGAGGTCATCACGCTCATCGCAGGTGCGGCGTCTGTGATCGTAGGAGCGGTTCTCGCGCACCACGGTTGCAAGGTTACTGAAGCTTCGCCGTCGCCGACACGCAACGAAGTCCCATGCGACATGGGAGATCCGACTTCGGCTTGTTACAAGCAGAACATGCAGATCGCGTCCTCGGGTCCTGGCATGGGTGAGCAGCGTGCAGGCTTCTGGTTGATGCTCGGAGGCACTACCCTAGCGGTCATGGCTCTCGGAGCACTCGCAGGGACGTACATTGCTGCAAACGCTGATGGCATACCCCTAGTCGGTGCTGGAATGGGTGCAGCAGCAGGATTTCTCCCAGGTGTCTTCGGAGGTGCACTGGTTGCTGTAATGAACACGCCTTGTGCACGCCTCATGTAGGAGCACCCATGACCTTCGTCGCGAAAACAGTTGGACCGGGGCTGTGGGCGGACACGAGCGAGACGCTCTCACTCGCGCATTACCAGTTCCTCGCAACCGCAGGCTACCGAGGGTGCTTTCGCTACATACCGCGCTCCCCGCAAGGCGATCCTCAACAGGGACCGCCGATCAGCCTTCAAGAGCTCCAGCTCGCGCTCTCGGTGAAGTGCCCTGATGGTTCTCCGTTCGCGATCCAGTTCGTGCAGTACGCACGCAGCAACAACGTCGACGCGAGCCACGGCACACTGGATGGCAAAGTTGGTGCGGACTACGTGCTCAAAACGCTTGGCGTGCCGAACACCGTCTGCGTGTGGCAAGACCTCGCGTACGCACCGAAGCAAGCGTGCATCGACTACTCGAACGCAAACTATGCAGCGATGCAGGCTGAAGGCATTTCGGCGAGCGCCGTTGGCATGTACGCCGAACCCGGTTACCCACTCAGCGCCGATGAGCGTTACTCACTGCTCCATCTTCATCGCTACTGGGCGACAGCAGCGAACGATCCACAGAAGTTTCCGTCCCATCGTGGCGTGCAAGTCATCCAGCTTTGGGAGTCGAGCCAAGGCCAGTTCTTCCCCGAGCCCGGCCTCGTGATCGACGCCGATGCAATCCAAGAGGACTACTTCGGCTACCGTCCTGTCGCCGTTGTAGCTGGGTGATTTCATGCTTGGTGCTGCTGCTCAGAACGCGTTGCCTGACTGCGGTTCCTGGGGCGACAACGTCAACCAGCCGCAAGGATGGGACGTTGCACGCACCGTTACGCAGCAACGAATGCCGCCCGATCAATTCGGTGGAGATCGTTGGTGGATCGTCAAGAACGTAGGCGGACGCTACTACGCTCTCGTTCAAACCGTGTACATCGGCGGACGCACTGCGTACCAGTGGCTCGTTTGTCTCGGCCCAAAGGGCATCACGTGTTGGGATGGATCACGCGCTGACAACATCGATCAGTGTCCCAAACGCATGCATCGTGTATCCGCCGGCGAGACGCCGATGCAGATCGCGGTACAATACACCCACAATCCGCAACGATTTGGCGAGCTCATCGCAGCGAATCCGCACAAGCCGTTGCAACACGTGGCGGGCATGACTACGTTCGCTTCACTCACACACGGCGAGCAGCTCAAAATCCCGGGTCACTGGGTTTTGCCGGAGTAACGACAAGGAAGCCACGAAGGAGGAGCGATGGCTGAACTCAAATTGGACCCGCGCATCACGAAGGCCCTCGGTGACTTCGTGACGGGCACTGCAAAGGCCATCGCATCGGCAGCAGCCGAAGCTGCCATCGACGAGGTGCGTACGCGCATTCGTCAGGGTGCTGGCGAAGTCGATGGACAGCTCGAGAAGACCCAGCGCAAGGTTCGCGGCGCGCGCAAGCGGAAGTCTCCCGACGTCATCGACGCCGAGTTCGAGGAAAGCCCTCGACGTCGGTAGTCCTTCTATCAGGGCGTCTGTGCGCCTACGATGAGGCATGGCGTCTGTTTACTACGCACGGCTTGTTGAGCTCGCCCGGCAAAACCGCGACTACAGGCGGGTTGTCTACACCGGACAGCGCTCGCAAATCGTGCTCATGAGCCTGCCGCCAGGTGGCACGATCGGTTGGGAGCAACATCCCTACGTCGAGCAGACATTCGTCTTCGTGAGCGGAACGGGTGCTGGTCTGATTGGTGATGAGCAGTACACCATCGAGCCTGGGATCGGGATGACGGTTCCACCCGGTGTTCGGCACAACATCGTGAACACCGGTGCCGAGTTGCTTCAACTGTTCACGATCTACGCACCACCGAACCATCTCGATCAGCGTGTGCATCCCACGCGTGCAGCCGCTTACGCAGACCACCAGGACGCTGCGTATGGTGCTGGCGTGCGCGAACGACACGCCATGAACCCTACCGATTCGTCTCGAACCGCGTGGGCTCTCGTTGGGATCGGGATCAGCTTCGGACTCGTCTTCGCGCTCGTGGCTGCGATAAAGCCGCAGCCTCAACCGGCTGCGCCCTAGAAGTCGCGCTGTCCCGAGCTCTCGATGCTCGAGAACTCTTCCTGCATTCTCTCGAGGAGCTTCCGCGCGTACGGATTCATGACGCGACCCCAGTGAACGTCTTGGATTTTGCGCTCGACGAGCATCGCGTAGAAACCGCTCATCAGGTACCAGCCAACGCCACGGTTACGCATGTCTCCGCGCACGCTGATGTAGTCAATGTAGATGCCGGTCTTGCTGTACGGATGGAAGTCAACGAATGCGATCGTGCCGGGTAGTGCACCAGGTACGATCGCTTGCATGTCGTGGTGTCAGTCCCAAGGGCTCGGTGCACGCCTCGGCTTGCGGACAGCCGGAGGTAGAAAACCGTTCTGATGTTGAGCGCGCACGTATAGCACCTCGACACGGCGCTTGGCTTCATCGATCACGTAGTCTCTCGAGGAACCACACACCTCACCGCCCGCGCCCTTGAGCAGCATGTCGATCGCGCTGTAGTCCGCGCAGACACCGCCGTCGGTCGTGTGCACGTGAATAGGGACGCCCATGTGCATGACGGTCGTGTCGTAGCGCTTTGGGTTCTCTTGCTGCGCGTATTCGGTCGGGTCTTCTCCGTCGCGCCACGCTTTTCGAAGCGCGCGAAGCGCGGGGTCTCCAGGAGGAGGCAGCGCGCGTCCGAGATGGGCTGCATGGAGCCACTCAATGAACGTCAACCCCTCTCGATTGACCTCGGGTCTGCCTGTTGGGTTCAACATCGGCTTACGACTGAGGAAGTACGCTCCCGCGACGCCGGCGAGAATCAACGCGCCACCGATGTACAGCCAGCCGTTGCTCGATGACATCGGTCCACTGATGGGTTGCGCGGCCGGCGTGTACTCCCACAGCATGTAGATGATGACAGAGCCTTTTCCCGCTGACGTAGCTGTCGGCATGGGATCGTTCTTTGTCCACGTTCCTTCGGCGCGGAACAAACGTTCGTCCGACGAGAGCTGGAACTTCGGCTCATCGGTCGGCCAATCGCTCGGGAGCTGCGAACCTTGCGGATAGTACGTGAGGCTCGCGAGTCCCATGATCGCGAGTGCGTTGGCGGCGTCGCTGTCTGAGTCGTTGCCACGAACGAGACCGAAGAGACGATAGCGCTGTCCGTTCTTCGTGGCGTACGTCCAGATGCCCGGTGAGATTGGCTTGTTCATCGCTTCCCTCGGTAACCGGCGAAGCTCAACGCGGGCGTTGCCATCGACTTGCGCACGTACATCCACGTGCCGCCGATGAGGACGACACCCGCGAAGAACCCGATCACGGATGGCCAAACCGAAGGCTTGACGAGTGGTGTCGGAGGAGCTGCTGGTTGATCCGGCTGCGCAGGTGCATCGAGCTCCACGTAGATCGGTCCGAAGTAGACCTGACCATTTTTGGAGGGCAACACAGCACCTTCAGCACCCTTCCACGTGCCGATCACTTGCTGCACCTTTGGTGTCGGCAAGTCTCGACTGACGAGCACCTGCATCGCTTGCGCATACGTTTCAGGTGGCGCGCTGTATCCGGCCGTGGCCCACCCTTGCTGAGTGAGTACACCGTCTATCGTGCCCGCACCGCAGCAGTTCTGCATGGTTGCTGGAACTGCAACGATGAAGAGATAACGCTTGTCCGTCGAGAGCTGCTTCGTCTCGACGAGCGACCAGTATTTCTCACCATCAGACGGCATGAAGTCGAGCGTACCTCAGCCCGCTGAGAGCGCCTACTGGATCGGCAGGAAGTACCGCTTTCGAGCCTCTTCGCGCGATGTCGGTAGTTTGACGCCGTTTCTTCGAAGGATCATGCCGATGATTGTGTTCGGCGACATCACTGCGTCGAGCAGGAGCTCTGCGCACGGTGCGCATCGTAGTCCGTTCGGTGTGTCGTACACGGCTGGCTCACCACAACGCTTCGCGCTTTTTTCGCTGAACGGTGGTGCTTTGGGGTTCGCTGAGCCGGTGCACTTCATGTCCACAGCCACTTGTGAACTGCGTTGGGCTCCGTATCGATCGTGTTCCCGATTTCACGTTGCCCTTGTGGAACTCCTACAGCTTCCGTCCAAGCACCGAGCTGACGCCAATCGTTGGAGATCGATCCGCGCCCCTTCGGATAGAGCGTCGCTGAGAACACCCACATCGACATGGAATCGTCGTACGAAAGAAGAAACGACCACGCGCCGTCGTACCAACCCACGAGCTCTCCCGGTTTCTCGAGCGCTTGCGTCTGCATGCGCTTGGCGATCTCTTCGATCGATTTCGATTTGTCTTCGACGATTGGTGGCTTTTTGCCGCTCTGACGCTTGGCAACGAAATCGAAGAAGGTCTTCCACAACTCCGGTTCGTGCGCAGCTTGTTCGCGCAAGTCTGCCATCGAGCTTGTGTCAGCCAGCAGTCGATCGAACTGCTTTTCCGGGATCGTCTCTGGATGCGTACGAAGAACGTGACCTTGGATCGCTTGAAGCACGACGCCTTGATGCTCTCCGCAGTGTAAGTAAGCCTTGCGACAGACTTTGCACTCGAGCACCCCAACTCCAGGAGCGTTACACGCGTTGTCGTCCTCGCTCATGAAGCGCGCGTCGCAAGGACCGAGGGTAGGCTTCTTCCCCAAACAGCAGTGCTTGTGCTTCTTGCCGCTGCCACACGGACACGGATCGTTGCGCCCAACTTGAGCCATCAGTCGACACCGCGAAGCTTGCGGTTCTCGAGCAAGAGTTCGTTGCAACGACTTTGGACGCTCGTCAGGTTCGCGGTGGCCTGTGCGTAGTCGCGTTCGAGCTTCTCGTGCGCCACACGCACAAGAAGCGCGTCGTGCGATGCTTCGAAGTGAACGACCTCGATGCCAGCTCGTTGGAGCCACTCGACTCCTTCGCGGATGCGGTAGTCCTTGCGGTAGAACACCTTCTTGACGCCGCCGAGATTGATGAGGAACTTTGCACAGTTTTGTACTACAGTGCGCGCGGTACCAGCAAAATACCATCCACCCGTAGTTTGGAGGTTGTAGACATGGGTCGTCCGACGATTCCGCTCGATATGGAGGATCTTGTCGAGCGCTATCTCGCTAAGGAACCGCTCGACTCTCTCGCGACGCGGTTCGGCGTTTCGTGGGCCACCATCCAGAATCGAATGCGCGATCTTGGACTCTTGCGCAAGCAAGGAGAGATCGGCACTCAGGTATTTAGAGAGCGGAAGATTAAATTGCCGACCGATGTCATCGCCAAGGAGTACGTCGCCGGAAAATCGATCCTCGCCATCGCGAAAACGCACGGCGTCGACCGCAACGTGATTGCCTTGCGATTGCATGAAACTGGTGTGCGACTCGATCCCAACTTGTCCTTGCCTGTGTCGAAGCGCCGTAGCGGCGGCGGAATCGAAGCTGCGGCTATTACGCGAGCGATCCAGCATCAACGGCATCCCACTCGTGTCACCAGTGGAGAGCGTTGGTTGTTCGATGAACTGCGCAAAGTCTCGCTTCCTGTGACGCTTCAAGGTGCGGTCGGTCGTTACAACGTCGACGTTCTCGTCGGCAAGACCGTCGCCGTGGAATTGATGACATGCGCCGGAACTCCGTACAGGGAGGCTAGATCTGCTAAGCGTCTCAAATACCTCCTCGATCGGCTGACCTTGATCGTGGTGAGAAGTACCGGCGCCAATCCGCTCACTCCTAGCGGGATTGAACAAGTAATCACCCTCGTGAAGAGCCTCCGCCGCAAGCCATCCGCGTCCCGAGGTCAGTATTGGGTGATTCGGGGTGGTGGTGAACTCGCCGTTCGTGGTGATGATACGAAGGACGTCCCCAACATACCGGCGACGGTACGCACGCTGAATGCTCGAAGGGCTCACGACAAGAGTTTCGGGAACAAAACACGACACGCACGGTAGGTGCGTCACAAACACGATCTTGTCATGCGCTCGCTCGGCACGGCAATTGATGACTGCGTTGGATTCGGCATGAACGCAACCGCAAATTCCAGCCGCATTCGGACCGGTCACGTCACAACCGTTCGGACCACCTGCGGCGTTGCCGTTGTACCCGACACCGTAGACGTAGCGGAAGTCAGCGCTCGTGATGACACAGCCGACGTTGGCGGCTGATCCGTCAGACATGATCCGCTCGCACGTCGAGCGCTCGCTCATCTTGTGCGCGAGGCTCATGTAGATGTCCTCGAAGGACGGGCGCTTATCGTTACGCATGACGTCTGTATAGCAGCTTCGTATTGCTGCGATCAATGACGAACCTTGCGCTCGTCTACCTTCGAGAGAATTACCGCAGGGAGAACAGGTACCTTGAGCAAGATCGCTTTGCCAATGCGGTGCCAGCCGTCGATGGGAAGCGCACCATCCGGCGTGAGCACGAGGATGAGTGGCACACGAAGATCGATCGTTTGATCTTGAGTTGGAAGCGCGATGTCACGCTTGATGCGATCCCAATCGACGCACATCAAGTTCGCCAACGGTTTGAGTGCTTTCACTTCGATCGAGTGGAGTTTGACGCTCCGCTTGCGCAAGAGGAGCGTCTTCGCCTTCTTGACGTCCCACGCTTTCCATCCGAAACGGAATGTCTCGTCGTCAGGCAGCCAAACAGGCAGGTCATTCTTCGTGGCTCCCTTGTCGGTCATCGCACGTGCCGAGGCTTGTGCATCGTGCGCGCCCACCACGGCTTGCCGAACGGACCGTAGTGCTCGTGGCGTGCTGCCCATCGCATCAAACCGATAGGCGTGAACGTGTCGACGTGATGAGGCTGGTACTTCGCGTAGAACGCTTCGACGGTCATGGGTGGCTGACGGTTGTACTCGATCGTTTGCCAATCGTAGACGAGACCGCCGCGCTCGATCCAAGCGTGCTCGTAGGACTGGCCCGCGAGAATCGTTTTCGGTGGGTGATGTACCCAGCCGTGCATGATCAACATCGGCGGCGATGGAGAACCGTGCTTGAGGTAGTCGAGCGCCGTCTTGAATGTGTAGCGGTAGCAATCACCGCATGCTTCGACGATGGGGTTCGGCACGTACGTTTGCCTCGAGAACTGTTCGAGCGCTTCGCACGGCACGAAGATGTGCTCGATGTGAGACCAAACGAAGAAAACTGCTGGCCAGCCTCGGAAGGTCGATTTGTAATACGAGATGGCCCAATCCTTAGCCATCGTGAGTCCCTGTGACGGGTGGGCGTCGTAGCCGAGCTCACGTGCGATGGGACGAAGGTCGACGTGCTTCAACATCGTGCGGCGCGTGATCTCTTTCGCGCTGCGGATCATCGCGTTCAGCGCTTCGACTTCGGCGCCGTGAAATTGAACGCAGCTCTTGTAGAAGCAGTACACGAAGACGATGGTACGCTCGCTACGTGAAGCCGCGCCAGCATCAGCTCTGGTACCACGGTGGTCCGCGCATCCAGAATTGGGAGCACGTGCGATGGGATCGCGACCGCAGCAAATCAGATCTCAACGCCGAAGGTCCGGGTGTGTACTGGACGAGCGATCAAGAGGAAGCGTGGGGCTACACCCACGGCGAGGACGCGACGGTCTACGTAGCGACGATGCGTGATGGCTTCAAGCTCCTGCCGAAGAAACGACCGACGATGAGAGAGCTTTGCGATCTCTACGAGCTCGCCAGCTACGAAGATCAAGAGACGTTCTTGTCGAACTGGGGCCTCGAGATGTCGGCTTCGCGAGCCGAGATCAACGACGCCTTGAAGCACTACTCGCACCAGACGTCACTCTTCGATGCGTACGTGACGCTCTACCACGACCTCTTTCGCTACGATTCGGATGCATACGTCATGGCGGTGCGCTCACTCGGCTACGACGGCTTCGTCGTCGATCGTGGGACAACAGGCGGCTCGCGCCGGCGCAAGCACTTGATCCTCTGGAATCCACGCATGCTCGACATCGAGGAGGCAGTCTGAAAGACTGGTTGAGCCATGAACAAGACGTACATCGGCACGAAGTTCTACATCGTTCAGGGCGGCGATACGCCGATGGTGATCGCGCAGAAGTTCACCAGCGACTCGATGCGCTTCAACGAGCTCGTGGCGGTGAACCCGCAGAAACCGCGCATGAACGTGTGCGGGTACACGACGTTCGCGACGTTGAACGTGGGTGAGCATCTGAATCTGCCGGACAACTGGCCCTTCATGCCTCGCGGACCGTACGAAGAACCCGAAGAGAGCTGATGTACCGCAACCCGGTTCGCTTCTATGGCTCCGATCCGTACTTCGTGAGCAGCGTCCGCGATGCGCTTGTCTATGCGCACGGTTGGGGCATGGCAGAGGCGACGAAAGCAGTCACTCAGCGTTGGGGAAAGCACATCCGGCGATGGCAGCAAACGAAATGGACGCCACCACAAGCGGCTGATGAAATCGTTCGACTCATCGCGCTTCGTGAAGACGATCGGGTCCAAGAGATCCAATCGGAGCTCGAAAAAGTCATCGAGGAGTTGGCAGACGAGAACGGAGCGTTGTCCTTCAGCACGCTCGACGATTCGACCGAAGAGTGCGTAGCGCGTAAGGGTTACGATCCAACCACCATCGTTGTCATCGCTTCCTTCGGCGATGCCTACGCCGTCAACGGAGATATCCTCGTACCGCCTTACTGGGAGAAAGAGCTCGAGCTCGATCCGAAGCCTCACCCGGAGACGTGGGCCGCGCATGGCAAAGGCAAGTTTCACGCAGCAGCCATTCTCGAAGATTGGCTTGATGATCACGGCTACAAGCAGATTCGCTGCGGTGGACGAGTGCCTACCGCCGAAGAATGTGCTTCGGGCGAGACCGCCGTAGAAATCGTTGCTCGTCAACTTGGAGCTACTGAAGACGAAGTTGCGGACGCTGCTGAAGCACTCGAGTGGTGGGACGAAGAAGTGTGCTGGAGCGTGTCGGGTGACACGTACGTGTGGGCGAAGAAGGCTGCCGGTACTGACGACGAGTGACCGACAAGGAAGCCACGAAGGCTAGTGCATCTTTCGTCCTAGAAGAACTTCGATTGGATTCGGACGCGCTTTTGAATCCACGTTGATCTTTTTCTTCAAGCCTTCCATGCTCGGATCAAGTGAGAGGCCGTCGTAGAGCTCGAGATGATCGTTTTTTCGCAGCACGTCTTCACACGCTTGGAGTCTTCGACGTCGCTCTTCTTCGGGTAGCGCTTCCCATTCTTCGCGGGACTTTCGCCAGAACTCGGCGGATCTCTTGTGCTCTTCTTTCCACCACTCCTCTTGTTCTTTAGGAGTCATTGTATTGAGCACGGCGTACTTACGAGCACTCTCCTCTGCCATCTTCTTGAACTCTTCGTGGCGTTCGCGCGCCTCTTCCTCGGTCTCGTTGTCGCCGATGTAGAGACCGTCTTTCGTACGACGACCGATGCGATGCAGAGGTGCACTTCCGCATCCACGGGAGTTCATGGTGAAGCCCCAGGCGAAAACTACGTCTGGTTCGGCTTGGAGCACTTCTTTCGGAGGCTCTTTGCCGCGATTTCGGTAGTAGGCGATGACTTGATCACGACCCATGGATATGGACATCGCTCAAGCATAGCGCCGGTTGCTATACAGTGCTGTGAATCAGGTGCATCCTGAACATTCGCGAGCTGGGCCTCGTCCTCGACCTCCACGCAGAATCTTCGACAATTCACCGTGCGTGGCACGCTCGACGCGGATATGCACGCCATACCCGTGCTCGACGATGTGTTGATAGGACGACTTCCATGGCTTTCCGTGGCCTGTCTCTTTGTAGAGACGGTACGCGTTGAGATGACCGAGTTCATGGGAGAGTGTCTCGACGACATCGAAGCGATCGAGCTGTGGCGCGTCTGTGAGACGGATGTGGTTCTTTGAGTACACCGCTGATCCGTGGCGCCTGCGCAGCGTGACGTTCCTACGAACGTAGATGCTCGGCAGTGGTGCACCTTGGAGCTCGGGAACGATCGCGATCAAGCGTTTGGTCTCAGCGATGACGTCGACGCCGGCAACAAGAAGCGCTTGAGGCATCGGGCAATCCCACGTGCGCTTGCGTCTGCGTACGTGAATGCGTTGACCGAAGAACTGTAGCGATGCGAGTTGTCGTGCGACATCCCATTCTGGTACGAGCCGCGCTTGTCGTTGTTCGATTGCGGCAGCGTTCTCACGTATGCGCTTTGCAGCAGATGTTTCGGAGAAGCCGTGGTCTTTCACAAGCCAGTACCAGACGCGCGCTTCGTAGCCTTCGCTGCCACCGGCTTCGGTGTGGGTGCTGTACCAGTACGCGCTGGAGAGCACGGCGGTTTCTTCTTCGTCATCTTCTTCGTCAGGCTCAGGCTCGGGTTGATCGATGGGTGGCCCGGCTGGCTTGGTGATGGGATCACAACCAGCGGGCGGAACAATCCAGCGTCCTGATCCGTCGGGGAAGACTTCTCGGACGGTGATCGGACCTGATTGCTCCAATCGTTGCGCGACCGCATGCATCGCTGCCGGATCGGAGACGGTGACGGTCTCTGTGTGTCCGGTGATGATGTAGATCGAGTCCGAAGGGTTCGCGTAGAACGGTTCGCGTGCCCGGCCGAACATTAGGGTGCAGGCTCCCAAAGCTGCCAGAAGACGTTCACGCCAACGTCGGCTGGGTTCGTGCTCTGGATCGTGAAACTTGTACCCGCTACACGCGAGACTACGTATGCCGTTCCAGCGGGCGCTGCACCACCATCTTGCCACGTGAGTGAGATGCGCGTGTTGGCCGTGATGAGCGTGTTCGGGACGACGACGGTGCCACCTGCGCCCGTCGGCGAGACGCCCTGCATCGCATTCGCACCCTCTTTGATTTGGATGCGTTGACCGGCGTTCTTCATGACGAAGTCGCCGGTTAGACCGACCATGCGCCACACTTCGCGGCGCGAGTTGATAGTTCCCTTCGCGAGCTGCCAACGGAAGTCGGGCGAGATGCTCTGCGCGAATACACCGCCTGGCGGAATGATCGCGTCGAAGATGGCGGCGAGCGGGATCGACACGTTGTCGCCACAAACGCCAGCACCGGTCAGGTTCAGGATGGTGTCACCAGCTATGAGAGCGGCTTCATCTCCGACGTTGACTCCGCGCGACTTGAAGAACGAGATGTTCTGCGCTCCCGCATTATTTCCGTACTGCGAGAGACGGAGCGCAGCTCGGCCAGCGATGTTGCTGCTGTACTGCATCCCTGCGCCACTCGGCGTCGCGGGCGCGTAGGGCACGGGGCCAGTCTGGTTGATGTAGACCCGAATGTTGTTCGGGTCGGAGTTGTCGACGATGAACCGAGGGTTGTCGGTGATCGCTGTGCCGGTTGGGTTGAAGAATGCAACGGCGTTCGGATCACCCGTAGGGCCTACTGGTCCGGCTGCACGCGGAAGCGGGTAGGTGCTCGCTGCAAAGGCACATCGTTCTGTAGCGCGCATGAATCACCTTCAGTTATTTGCCAACCCACCCGGCATCGTGTCGAGATCGGTTCGATAGCCGAAGCCGACGTCGAACCCTCCGATGATGAGTCGGATCGCGAACCGACTCGGCTTTACGCGCGCGAATGTTCCGTTCGCGGGGTCTTGCAATCCGTTCGGCGCCGCTCCGTAGATGACGAGCCCTTCACCGATGACGTTGGTCGCATCGCCGTCGGCCATCCATGCGCCCTGTCGGTAGACCGCGCCCGTGGGACCGTTCTGACGAATATCGCGGATCTGCGGACGTCCGAATTGATCTGGCGGCGCCGCTGTGAGTTTCGGATCGTCAGTGATCGCGGCGCCTGTCGGGTTGAAGTATGCGATAGCGTTCGGATCGCCTGTTGGACTTCCGCCAGGCCCCGTCGCGCCTGTTGCACCGGTTGGTCCGACTGCACGCGGAAACGGATACGTCCCAGCAGCGAAGCCCACTCGATCATTAGCTTTACTCATGGCGCGGTCTCACTTTCAGGTCTGGCGAGGTAGAGCGGCGTCCGTTCGCCGACCCACGCACCTTCGGTGTTGAAGGAGAAAAACTCTTCAGCTTCCTCGTAGGACATTCCATCACGCGCGATAAGGATCTCGATGCACTTCGCGCGATCGTAGACGACGATCGGAGGCTTGCTACAGCGACTACCGATCCCGATGATGGCGTCGTCGAAGCCGTCTGCGAAGAGCAGCTCGTCGTCACCACACATCTCTACGAGCTCTTCGCGCGTCATGATCAATCGAAGCGAGAGTCGTCGTACACATCGCCTGGATGCGGCAAACGTCCCGGATACGGCTGCATCGGAGCCATCGTACAGTCGAACGTCCACTGGTGACTGCCTGTGGTCTCCGGCCTCACGGCCAACAACATCCCGCCTGCATCGAGACACGTGACAACGTCATTGAACCCCGGGATCTGGCGCCTGAGATCGGTGTACGTCATGACGATGGTTGGTCCGTGCGTGATGTCGACGAGGGTGCCGGACACGCGTGTGCGCTGCGTCAGTATCCGCACCGCGATGTTGCGATACTCGTTGACGCGCCGAAGTGACTTGTGGAGGAGGTAGGCCATCGGGTAACCGTTTGCTCCGATAGCCACTACGTAGCTTTGGTTGGTACGACGAGCCATCTCCCTACGGTACACGACTTCGAAGGGTTCGTCAGAGGCCCTGAACGAGCTTGAGGAGCTCGTGAAAATGGCTGCGTGCGCGCTCAACCTCACCGCGTGCTGTAGCTTCTTCGATGTGGCTCGCACGCATGCCAATCTGGAGGATGCGCAAATCTCGAGCGGAGAGGCTCTTCTCGAACTTCTTGAGGCCATCAAGTACGTAGCCGAACGCACTCTCCATTTTCGCCGCTTCAGTGCGATCCATCACGTCTCCTTGAACGGATCTTCCTCAACGATGATCGGAACGCCGCCTTTGCCGACGGCCGTGAGCCACGATGCGATGCGTCCGCAGCTTTCGCGGATTTCGGTTTTGGTCTTCTCGGTGAGGAAGATGTGGCGACCTTCCGCAGAGCTGACGACTCTTTCTCGAAAGTCATCATCCATGAGCTCCCTAGCGAGGTAGCCCGCAACGAAGCGATCAGCGTCATCCATCGTGAAGGACATCGACTCCTCCTTAGAGGTGAATCTCTGGCGACGGCGCCGGCTCCTTGGGCTTCATGAGGTAGTAGAGGCCGATACCGGTTGCGATGCTCACGCCGACGATGAACAATCCTGCACCCACCGAAACGGGGTTCGAGATTGGGTAGTGGACCAAGTGATAGGTCCGTCCGATGGCACGCTCGGATACGTCATGGCGATCGTTGGGATCGTTGATGTTGACCATCCAGAAACCGTGTGACGGATCGTAGCTCTCCGCGCGATAGGTCTGACCGTTCCACGCTTTGAACTGCTTGCCCACGTAATCCGTCCAGTGACGAGGATTCTCGTGCACACCAGGGATCTTGGTTGGTAGCGCACGATGCTTCGCGAGAAACTCAGCACGTCGAGCTGGGTGTGCGTGCTCGAGATCGGGCGGGCCGCCCCAACCACCGCCGAACGAACTCGGGCTGGGAATACGACTCGACACGCAAGGCTTGCCGGCAACGCGACCGCACTCAGGGCATGGAACCGATCGTTTCTGGCGTTCTGTGATCCTCGGGCCGTCTTCGGCGGCTGCGGTCTCACACGATGCTTCGTTGCCGTGGAGGAACGCTGCGATGCAACGTCCTGCGGGGTCGAGTACACGCACCGGATTCGGATTTCGTGCATCGAGCTTCTTTGACTGCGTGCGTGCGAGGTCACGTGCTGCTGCTTCCGGGCGTGTGGGACCGAGGATGCCTTGCGACGATACAACTCCCACCGGTCGGATGTCAGCCGACTGGCCTGGCTGCTGCTCGGACTTGAA
>Ga0334722_10003172_pt1 | contig 17931 bp, 18 predicted proteins | sample C3_bottom_MG_FD_207210 | JGI IMG/M metagenome (GOLD analysis project Ga0334722, IMG submission 207210) | Sediment microbial communities from Yellowstone Lake, YNP, Wyoming, USA - C3_bottom | ecosystem: Environmental > Aquatic > Freshwater > Lake > Sediment | place: USA: Wyoming | collected...
ATCCCGCCTAAGTGTTGGAACGCCTGCGGCAAACCAGGGGTAAGGGGTAAGGGCTAATTGACGTGAACGCCCTGATGTATTACAGTCTGTATGACATTGAATGCCTGGGGGGAGAGACATGGGTATTCGAACCGTGCGGCTGGACGATGAAACCGAAAAAGTACTGAAGCAAGTGACGAAGAAAACGGGTTGGTCCGTGTCCACTGCGCTCAAGCGCGGCGTGCTGGTCCTTCGAGATGAGGTGGGCCGTAGCAGTCAGCAGTCCGCGTTCGACATTTACTGCCGCCTCGACCTTGGGCCAGGCGGGTACGCGCTCGCACCTTCGACTGAGACCCGGCGTGGAATGCAGATCGCCTTGCGCCGGAAGTCGCACCGATGATCTTGGTTGATACTGGGCCCTTCGTTGCACTATTCGATCCTCAAGATGCCGAACATACGCGATGCAAAGACATTCTCAGTATCACACGAGAAGCCCTCTTCACTACCGTTTCTGTCTTAACCGAAGCTTTTCACCTGTTAACGCCGAACAACATAGGCGCTGACCGGCTGCGCGACTTCATCCTCGATGGCGGTGTATCCCTATGGTTTCTGGATCTGGTATCGACGGCGCGGGCGTTCGAGTTGATGGAACAGTATGGGGATCACCCAATGGATCTGACAGACGCTTCTGTCATTGTCGCTGCGGAATCGTTGCGCACCACAAAGGTCTTCACGCTCGACCTCGCCGATTTTCAGCGATACCGGATTCGCCGGGGCCACCGCCACGTGAAGGTCGATATCCTGAGGTGAACGAAGCCCTCGTACGGGAAAGAGGAGTTGCTTCCCTCCTCAATTGGCATGGGACCCATGAATGTCTGAGATGGGCAGCACAGCGGTCTTGCTATGGGGGTTGCTGTTCGGATCGATCGGGTTTGGGTTCTTTCTCTACGGGAAAAAGCAAAAGGCAGTCGTGCCTCTCATTACTGGAATCGCGCTCTGTGCCGTTCCCTATTTTGTTGCGAACGTCTATGCGCTCGTCATTGTCGGAGTGATCTTAATGGCCATCCCGTTTTTTGTACGAATATGAAGCGGAACGAAGGCGCACCAACGAAGAAGCGTAGAGGCACAAGTCAGGGTCAGATTCAGACTCCGTGTCGTTCTAAGTGGCAGGCTGGGACTAGCAGCCAGAATTTGAGGTGAGGGTTCATCACATCATGAAACGGGTGTACTGGGAGGATCGATCAGATATTGAGTGACCGGGACAAGGCTGTTCTTCGCCGCGTGCGGCATTCTTCTCCATCCATCCCCAGAGGTTCAGATTCTACTCATGCGGGCTCCGGAAGATGTGCGACACAACAGCGTCACGTTTGCCTACCCCGTATGTCTGTAACAAGTAATCATCGTCATCGTGATCGCGGACTTGTACCGCATGAGGATCCCACCCTGTTCCCTACCAAGGCTCGTCAACTTCCTGGTCAGACCCGCCGCTCGCCGATTCCTAGTCGAAGCGCCTCCACATCCAACTCGTGCTCTAAACGATGCAGCACATCATCACTAATGACACCGTCGTTTCGCAGGCCGATCACCGCAAGGCGTTCTGCCGTCAACGTCTCATGCCGCAAACGCCGGAACGCCTCGGCGGCTTCTGACGTACACTCAGCAACAGTTCCATCCTTGGCGTAGCGCTGCACGCGGCCGCCATAGTGAACGCGCATCTGATCGAGGTGTTCGGGAATAGTCCACCCTTCGTCCGCAACCTCATCCAGGCGTACGAGAGCGGCCGTCGCCGCATGTTCCCGCGCCTGCATCTCCTCACGTTCCAGAGTCTCCTCTTCCCTTAAATTCAAGGCGCGGATCAGAGGAGGCAGTGACAAGCCCTGTAAAACCAACGTGGCGAAAATCACCGAGAAGGTGATCAGTATGATCTCCGCCCGAAAGGGAAACGGCGTTCCGGCTGCAGTTGTCAGCGGCAGCGCTAATGCCGCCGCGAGAGACACGATCCCGCGCATGCCAGTCCAGCCGATAATAAACAGACTCGACCACGCCGGCATCGGATCGCGCGCCCGCAGCGAGGGGCTGAACAATCTCGGAATCCACGCGGCCAGCGGCACCCATATCATGCGTACCACGATCGCGGTGACGCTCACGAGTGCCCCGCTGAGAATGAGCGGTACAAACATTCCAGATGGTAGGGCCTCACGGAGCGCACCGAGTTGCAGGCCGATCAGAATAAAAATGACTGCGTTGAGCACGAACACAAGGAAGTCCCACACTGCCCTCGCTTGAATCCTTGTCGTCGGCGCAACGCCTTCGCTGAAATGTCGGCGAAGATAGAGACCTCCGGCCACGCACGCCAGTACGCCTGAAGAGTGGGCCTGGTCGGCCAGGACCCAGGCGATGTATGGGGCTAGGAGCGTGATCGCAATCTCGCTGAAACTGTCTTCCATCAATCTCAGCGCCCAGCGGGCCACCACGCCGACCGAGAGTCCGATAACGACACCCACTGCCGCCGCCATGACGAAGTCCTGCACTGTGTCGCTGAACGCATAGGTGCCACTGATCGCCGCCATGACCGCGGCGCGATACAGAATGAGCGCCGTCGCATCGTTCACGAGACTCTCTCCTTCCAGGATCGTGACAGCGCGGCGTGGGAGGCCTAATCGCTTCGCGACCGCAGTGGCCGAAACGGCGTCGGGCGGTGAAACAATTGCCCCCAGCGCAATTGCTCCAGCCCAACCCAATCCCGGCAGCCAGATGTGGGCGACCATCGCTACGGCGGCGGTTGTCGCCAACACGAGTCCAACAGCGAGCAGGGTAATCGGGCGAAGGTTTGAACGAAAATCACGCCAAGAGGTGAAGTAGGCCGCTGACCAGAGAATAGGGGGAAGGAAGACCAGGAACACGACGTCAGGATCGAGTCGCAACGTCGGCACGCCGGGAATGAGGCCTAAGACCAACCCTCCGATCACCAGCAAGATGGGGTACGGGATCACGAGTTTGCGCGCGATCGCCGCAAGGGCGAGCACGGCTATCAACAGCAAAATAACCGTTTCGAGTTGATGAAGGCTTTCCATATCGCGTCAATGGTACGCGAATCGCACGTGTAAAGAACAGGGACATTCTGAATCCTTGGTCTCGATTTTATGAGGAGAAGGCCTGGTTAATCCTCCCTCTGCGCGCATCGAAGGTGATCAGTATCAGAATCGCCCAGAAGGATGTTCAAAAAGGCGGCCCAACGCCACAGACCGTGGCGCGTGAAGCGCGAGATGCGAGCGATGCGTGACGAGCGGCAAAGGCGGGATGGGCGAGATGGGTGGGAGCATCGTGTCAGGCAGGAACCAACGTTTGAAGTTCGGGGTTCGAAGTTCCGAAAACCTCGAACTTCGGACTTCGAACCCTCGCCCGCCGTCCCGCTGTCTCGCACGGCTATCCTGCGTGGTGCTTTCCTGTTGGCCCAGACATGCGAACCAGTGCAGTTCTAGCAGGTGCTCACATAGTTTTTCCGCAGTCTGTTAGACGGCTACCTGATGTTCTGCGTGGTAGGAACTGCGGACGAGCGGGCCGGATTCGACGTGGGTGAAGCCAAGGGCCATCCCTTCCTCTTTTAACAGGGCAAACTCGCTGGGATTGTAGAAGCGTGCTACCGGAAGGTGTTCTCTGGTCGGTTGGAGATATTGACCGATAGTCATGATGCCGCAGTCAACGGAACGGAGGTCGCGCATGACTTCGCGGGCCTCATTCAGGGTTTCTCCCATCCCGAGAATCAACCCGGACTTGGTGCGCATGCCCAATTGCTTCGCCTTGTCGAGTAATTCGATCGATCGCTGATACTTGCCTTGTGGTCTGATTGCCGAAAACAGCCGCCGGACCGTTTCGATGTTGTGATTCAGAATTTCCGGCATCTCTGCACAGACCATCGCGAGGGCTGTCTCATTCCCTTCGAAATCAGGAATCAAGACTTCAATCGTGCAGCCTGGACTGAGCTGCCTGGTTTGCCGAATCGTTTCGGCAAAGATCGCGGCGCCGCCATCTGCCAGTTCATCCCGGTTCACCGATGTGATCACGGCATGTCTAAGGCCCAACACCTGGACCGCTTCTGCGACTCGCCGAGGTTCATCATGATCGATCGCCGGCGGTCGGCCTGTCTCGACTGAACAGTAGTGGCACCGTCTGGTGCAGATGTCGCCCAGGATGAGGAACGTCGCGGTGCGTGCGTTCCAACATTCCCATCGGTTCGGGCAGCCCGCTTCTTCGCAAATGGTATGGAGCTTGAGCCGGTCCATCGTCTGCTTGATGTCGAGGTAGTCTGGACCGGTTTTCACTTCGACCTTGAACCAGGACGGAAGGCGCCTGGAAGAGTTGAAGGCTGATGGCTGATGGCTGATGGCCTGAGAAGAATTGAAGGCTGAAGGCTGAAGGCTGATAGCCTTGGATGAGTCGGAGTACGAAGATCGGAGTTGGTCGAGTGGTACAAAGCTCATGGGGTCTCCTTGGGCAGGAGTAACTCCGAGGGGTGTTCAAGGATGCGCTTAAACTCTTTCAAGAAACCGGCCCCCTGCACACCATCCAGAGCCCGGTGGTCGCAGGATAACGTCACCTTCATGCGCCGGCCCGCCTTGACCGTGCCGTCTTTGACGACAGGCGCGTCGCGGATGGCGCCCACCGCGATGGATGCTGCCTGGGGGGGGATGAGGACCGCAATGAAGTTTTCCACGTCGAACATTCCCAAGTTTGAGATCGAGAAGGTGGCGTCGGTGTACTCCTGCGGCTGCAAGCGTTTCTCCCTGGCCCGGTCGATCAGCGTCCGCGATTCGGTCGCGATATCGTCCAGCGACTTTGCGCCGCACTCGCGGATAACCGGCGTGATCAAGCCGTCCTCGATGCCGACGGCGATGCCGATATCAATTCGCGCATGTCGTCTGATGGCATGGCCGGTGAATGACACATTGATATCCGGATGGAGGGTGAGCGCCATCGCTGCGGCTTTGATCAGCAAGTCGGTCACGGAGGGATGCGTTGTTCGGTTGTGTTTGAACTGATCACGGAACCGTTCTGCCTGCTCCATATCGATCTCGCTCGTCAGATAAAAGTGCGGCACCGGCGCTTTGCTCTGTGTCGTCGCTCGCGCGATGGCTTTCCGCATCTGGCTCAGGGGTTGGTCTGTTCCAGCCTGCAGCAGCTGCGCTGGCGGCGCCTTGGCGCTTACGACATCCTCTTCCACAATTCGCCCGCCGGGACCTGTTCCCGTGATGGTGGAGAGATCGATTCCCCGGTCGGCAGCAAGCGCCTTCGCACGGGGCGAGGCGAGGAAGCGAATCCCTTCTGGACTCGTTGGTGAAGCGGGTGCCGGACCGGCAGCAGGCGGCGCGCTTGTCCTGGTTCCAACGCCGACCGATGGCGCGGCAGTGATCCGGTCGGTCAATGCCGAAGTGATATCCTCATCCGCTCCGCCGATGACGCCGATCAACGTTCCGGACATCACGGTTGCGCCGTCTTGCACCAGGATCTTGCGCAGGATGCCGGAGGCGAAGGCCTCGAGATCCATGATGGCCTTGTCGGTTTCGATTTCAGCGAGCGCCTCCCCTGCCTGCACCAGATCCCCTTCGCGTTTCTTCCACGCAAGGAGGACGCCCTCTTCCATTGTGTCGGTTAATTTTGGCATTACCACGCGACTAGCCATAAAAGTCCCCCACGGATGCTGAAAAAGTCCCCCATTTCACCCGCCCAACCCCGGCGCGCCAAGACGCGCCTTTTCCCATGCTTCGTTCTCTGGTCGACACAATCCTCAATGTAGCTCTGAAGCTACGCCTCCGGTTGTGTCTTCCCTGCGGCCTCGCCCGGGTAAAGAGGCGCGTCGTGGCGCGCCTGGAGCTGGGCGGGTCTGACCGTTGGCCTTTTTGAGCATCCTTAAAATTTGGAGTTGTCATTCAATCATCATCACCATTTAACTGATAGTAGGGCGGCAAAACCACGCGAAGAACTTGCTGATCAATCCATCAGGTGTTTCAGGCTGCCTCGCTGGGTCCGGATACTCAATCCAGGGCTCCTGAGAACCCAAGTAGGTACCCTCTCGGACGCTCAGTTGGCTGCGGAGTTGCGAATAGCCCTGTCCTTGGAGCGTGCGAACTAATTCCTCCAGCGCGGCCCCAGCAGTGTCTTGTGCGGTGGTCACCACGCGCGTCGTCTCATATCGCAAAATGGCTTGATATCCTCCCTCGGCTTGCTCAAACACGATGGGCCTACTGAAGCCGCGTTCGCGCGTATCGACGCCGGCCAATTGATGTTTCTCCCGTGCATAGTCTGACATGGGCGGGTTCCTGAAGAGAATCGTGAGCGAGACAAGCAAGACGTGCGCGACAGGCGCGGTCCGAAGTTCAGAGTTCTAAGTTCTGGGAACCTTGAACTTCGGACCTCGAACCATCCCGCTTATCTTATTCGCTTCTAACTCAGAACCCAACACTCAGAACTTCTTTGCCCGTCTCGCCCGTCACGCTTTTCTCGCAAGTCTCGCGCGATATTGAGCATTCTCTCAGAGAGCCCGGAACACTGCCAAGAGATCGCTCAATGCAATGGTCTTGGTTCGCAGGATGGCGTGCTGCGCCTGCATCGGCCCCATCGCCGAGGCTCGCTCATGGCCGCCTTTCAAGATCGCGGCTCCAAGGGCGAGCACCTCTTTGCATTCCTTCTCGACTTTGCTCTTGACCACCGGATTCACCGCGAGGATGTCCGCCATCGTCGCACGCGTCGTGGCGAGATGCGCGTGCAGTTCCTCATCCGGGTATGCTTTCCTGGCTGCCTCATCGAGGCAGCGATCGAGATACTGCGTCAGGAAGACATAGAGCCGAACGAGCGTCTCCGTGATCTCGATATGACCGGGAGCCTGGTGTTGTAACGCCATGGGTAAACGTGCCTCCTTCCTTCGTTTAGTGTCCGCCGCACAGTGCTTTGACAGCTTCGATGACGCGCTCCTTGTCCGGGATGGCGGCATCTTCCAAGGGGCGACTATAGGGCATCGGCACGTCTTCGCCGGTGACGCGCTGGATGGGGGCATCCAGGTAGTCGAACGCTGCCGCGTACACGCTCTCGGCAATCTGCGCGCCCAGCCCGCAAAAACGCCAGCCCTCTTCCACGATCACGAGACGCCCGGTCTTCTTGACCGAGGCCACGATCGTTGGGAGGTCCAAGGGTTTGAGGGTGCGGGGATCGATGACCTCGACCTCGATGCCCTCTCGACTCAGTTGATCGGCTGCCTCTAGCGCCAGCAGGAGCATCTTTGAGTAGGCGACGATCGTCGCGTCGCGTCCAACACGCTTCACCTCGGCGACACCGATGGGGGTCGTGTACTCACCGTCTCCGACATCCCCCTTCGTTCCGTACAGCAATTGCGCTTCGATGAAGATGATAGGATTGTTGTCCCGAATCGCGCTCTTCAGCAGGCCCTTCGCATCGTGCGGCGTGGCCGGCGCGATCACTTTCAATCCCGGCACGTGACAGAACCAGGCCTCCAGACTTTGCGAATGCTGCGCGCCTAACTGGTGCGCTGCGCTGCCTGGTCCGCGAATCACTAGCGGCACCGATAGCTGGCCCCCCGACATGTACCGAATTTTAGCGGCATTGTTGACGATCTGATCCAATGCCACAATGCCGAAATTCATGGTCATGAGCTCGACGATAGGATGCAACCCCGCCATCGCGGCGCCGATTGCCAGACCTGTGAAGCCGGCCTCCGTGATCGGAGTATCCACCACCCGTTGCGGGCCGAATTCTTCCACGAAACCCTTGCTGACCTTGAAGGCGCCCTGGTAATAGCCAACATCTTCGCCGATCAGAAAAATGCGCGAGTCTCGACGCATCTCCTCCCGCATGGCCTGGTTGAGAGCTTCCCGATAGGACATCAGCATGTAACAACCTGCCGGCTGCTGAAACAGGGGGCGGGGTAGCCGGGACGATCCCTGTGCTCGCGCACCCAGCACGACGAAGCAGTGCTCGGTGGACGCGCGCAGTTGGGATCATCCCAGCCACCCCTTAAAAAGCGATAGTTCGCTGCGGCCTTGCCGGTGGAGAAGCGCGTCCTTGGGCGAAGAGGCTGTCTTGGCAGACCCAGGGCGGGCGGGTGAAGTAGCCGCTGGGTTGGGCGGGTGAGAACAGCAAGCTGTTTGACCAGCAGGTTACTTAGCCAGAACGTCATTGTAAAGCTCCGATGGGGAGGGGAACGGGCTCTCATCCGCGAACCTGACGGCGGCCGTCACCACCTCGCCGACTTCGCGCTCAAGCTGTGTGAAATCCGCCTCGGCACCTAGGTTGTTGCTCAGGATCGTCTGCTTCAGCAATAGAAGAGGGTCGCGTTTACGGTGCTCCTCCACTTCTTCTTTGGTTCGGTAATGTCCGTGCGCCGGGTCGGACATTGAGTGGCCCATGAACCGGTAGGTCATCGCCTCGATGAAAAATGGTCCCTGCCCCGCGCGCACCTGCTCGACGACCTTGCGCATCACATCGCGCACGGCCAGTACATCCATGCCATCCACGCGCTCAGCCATGATGCCATAGGAGCGGGCCGTCTCTGCTACGTCCGCATAGAGTGCAATGGCCCGTTCAGCCGGCGTCCCCATACCGTAGCGGTTGTTCTCGCAGACGAAGATCACAGGAAGTTTCCACAAGGCTGCCAAATTGAGCGCTTCGTGTGCCTGGCCGCTCGGGACCGCCCCTTCACCGAAGAAGCAGACGGTCACAAGGTCGAGTGTTTGATACTTGGTCGAAAACGCGAGGCCTGTGGCAAGGGGAATATGGCCTCCGACAATGGCGTAGCCGCCCATGAACCGGCGCGGGGCATCCACCAGGTGCATGGAGCCCCCTTTGCCCTGGCACAGGCCCGTCGCTTTGCCGAACAGCTCGGCCATCACCTGGCCGGGGTCGGAGCCTCGGGCCAGACAGTGCCCGTGATCGCGGTACGCGCTGATCGCGTAGTCATCCGGTCGAAGCGCGGCAATGGCCCCCACGGCAATGGCCTCTTCGCCGATATAGAGATGCAGGAATCCGGCAATTTTCGCGAGCGCGTACATCTCCGCCGATTTTTCTTCGAATCGGCGGATCAGCAGCATTTGACGATAGAGGAAGAGTACGTCGCTCCGGTCCATATTTGGCGCTATCATTGCCGGTTATGCTGTCGTAAATGGTTTTCTGATTTTTCCCAGCAGGTTTTCAATCGGCGGAACTCCCTTTGCGGCGCCAGTGACTTCCGCGATGATTTTCTGCGCGATCTCCCGGAACGATGCCGATTGCGGAGACGCCGGATTGGCCACGACGATCGGGTTGCCCGAGTCGCCGCCGTCGCGAATCGCCGGGTCGATCGGCACTCGACCGAGGAACGGGATCCCGAGTGTGGCGGCGGCCCGCTCCCCTCCTCCGTGCGAAAATATTTCGGTCCGCTCGCCGCAGTGGCCGCAGAGAAAGTAACTCATGTTCTCCACAATGCCGAGAAGCGGCACATTCACCTTCTGAAACATCATCATGCCTTTGCGGACATCGTGCAGGGCGACTTCTTGTGGCGTCGTGACGGTGACGGCGCCGGTCAGCGGGACCAACTGGGTCAGGGTGAGCTGCGCGTCTCCGGTGCCGGGCGGCAGATCGATGAGCAAATAATCCAGTTCGCCCCACAGTACGTCCCGGAAGAGTTGCTGAATAGCGGTGTGAACCATCGGACCTCGCCAAACAACAGCGGTGTCTTCCGGGACGAAAAATCCCATGGAGATGAGTTTGACGCCGTGACTTTCGGCTGGAACGATCTTGCCCTCTTTCTGTTCCGGGGGCTTGGTCACGCCCATCATCATGGGAATGTTCGGACCATAGATATCCGCATCGAGCAGGCCAACCTTGGCGCCGGTTAAGGCAAGGGCGACGGCGAGATTGACGGAGACCGTGGATTTGCCGACCCCGCCTTTGCCGCTGCTGACGGCGATGACATATTTGACGCCGGGAATGAGGTTGTCTTTCCCGTGACCAGCCTGAGGTCCAGCGGGATGTTGATCAGCCATGAAGCGCTCCTCCTCTAGCAGGATGCTGAAAAAGTCCGCCAGCGGCGTTCTCGCATCGCTCAGAAGCTCAACGTACCGAAGCGTACGCCTTCGCCTCTTCGCTCGCTGCGGCCTTGCTGGACGACCTTTTTGAGCATCCTGCGCGCGGTTCTCCTGTTATCCTAGACGTGCAGACCATTGAATTTTCACCGTACCATAACAGTTCTCCGCAGCCTGCTAAGTGCACAATCGTATGGGACTGGTTCTCGATCGAACCACTCCATCATAAGCCAAAGACAGGATGAAAGAAAATGGGTCTATTGCGCGGGAAGAAAATAGTAACTACACGGGTAGATAGGCTGAAGGCTTTTAGCAGGATGCTGAAAAAGTCCGCCAGCGGCGTTCTCGCATCGCTCAGAGGCTCAACATTGAGTAGGAGTTACTCGGAGGTTGGAAACGCTGTAGGGGCTTTTCCGTTCGCCGAGATCTATTGCATGGGCGAACGGCCCACACGAAGTGCGGTATGTACCTCCTCGCCTCTTCGCTCGCTGCTGCCTTGCCCGCGGAACGGCGCGTCTTGGCGCGCCGGGGTTGGGCGGGTGAGAAGTCTGGCCTTTTTGAGCATCCTGCGTGAGTGTTCTTCTCTTGCCCCAGACGCACAGATTATAGAAGCCCTGCTATGGCGAAATGGTTTTCCCGCAGCCTGTTAGGGGTTGGGCTTCTTGCGTAACGAGAATTCATCTCTGCTTGAGCCCAAGGTCGTAGAAACCGTGAAGATGTTGAATGGCTTGGTTCGTGCTTTGCGAGATGATTATGTATAGCCTTCAGTCTTCAGCCTGAACACCTGAGTCGTTACGGGGAATATAGAGCAGGAAGATGAAACGGTCAGTCGGGAGAGTGTTTCGCGAAGCGATTACCCGACGGTGGGGTCGTTGCGGCGAAGATTGGTGGCGAGCCCGACCAGCGAAAGGGTGAAAATGATCCATTTCGAGGGGTCGAAATTGTACCACTTCGGTCCGTTGCGGAAATCGCGCGCGTAGGCGTGATGAAAATTGTGATACCCCTCGCCAAAACTGACGAAGGAGACCAGCCAACTATCGCGGCTGCTGTCTTTCTTGCTGTAGGGCTGTGCTCCCACCATGTGACAGAGTGAATTGATCGTGAAGGTGGAGTTCAGCACCATGAACATCCGGAAGAGACCACCCAGGAGGAAGGCGCTGATGCCTCCCTGCCAGCCGCCGTGCCAGAGACCAAGGACAAAAGGGAGCAGCAGTCCCGTGATCACGATCGGCCAATAGTAGCGATCTTGCCACATCACGACAGGGTCGCGGCGCAGACGGATCTCGTACTTCTGCGTGCGATAGGGGGTATCGTAAAAGAGCCAGCCGCAGTGGCTGTACCAGAATCCCCTGGTGGCGTTGTAGGGATCTTCTTCTTCATCAGTTTTGGCGTGATGGCGGATGTGGTCGCCGCCCCATGTGAGGGCAGAATTTTGCATCGCCCAACCGCCGGCGACAAGAATACAGACCTTGACCCAGTTCGGACATTCGAAACTCTGGTGTGATACCAACCGATGATAGCCGACGGTGATGCCCATGCCCGTGACAATGTACATCACCAAGGACAGGACCCAATCGAAGAGGCTGAACCCGAAGTAATACCCATAGAGTGGAATGCCGATCATCGTGGCGGCCACGATGGCGCAGAATAGAGCCAAGTTTAACGGCACAAACACATCTTCGGTCGGTGTGGCTTCAGTTGTTGTAGCGAGCATTACTTCTCCTTGAAATACTCATCCATCACTTCACCGGACCATTTCACGGGGAGGACGATGCAATCAGCATAGTATACCGAATTCGTGCGAATGTTTCAACAGAATGCTCGCAGTGTATACTGGTGGTGTCCGTTCGTCTCACTGAGAGTGGGGTGCCGATGCCGACAATTTCTCCCCCCCCTGAATCTGTCGTACGCCGTATCGGTGAACAGCTCGCTCGCCTCTCTGCCGGACGAACTCCGGCCGTCTTTGAGCGCCGCTGGTGGTCGCAAACGGCCCTGAATCTGGCCATGCAGGACGGTCTCTTTAAGACACAGCTCTTTCGATTCATTGATGTCCTGCCCTCGGTCACAGACGATGAGCAGGTCGTCGCGCTGGCTCGCGAGTATTTGGGTGATGGAGCCACACCAGTTTTCGGCGGCCAATGGGGGCTCAAAGCCCTTTCCGCTACAAGCTTGGGGGCTCGCCTCAGCGGCAAGGCGATCAGAAGCCAGGTCGAGCACATGGCGCGCACCTTCATTGCCGGAGCGACGGTCGAGGAAGCGGCACCACGGTTGACCGATCTTTGGCAGCATGGGCGAGCCTGGTCGGTGGACTTGTTGGGCGAGGCCACCATCAGCGATCGTGAGGCTGATCGGTACCGCGATCGCTGTGTGGAAGCCCTGACCCTGCTCGCGCGAGAAGCGGCCTTGTGGCCGTCCCTTCCCTTACTGGAGCAGGACCATCTCGGACCGATCCCGAGGGTCCAGCTCTCCATCAAAATCTCCGCCCTCTCTCCGCATCTCGACCCGATCGATCCCGAAGGAAGCTACCATTTTGTGGCGGCGCGGCTTCGACCTATCCTCGATCTGGCGATGCGCCTCCCCGCTTCGTTGATCTTCGATATGGAACAAGCCGATACGAAAACATTGTTGGTGGAAATCTTCACCAGGCTCTTTGCGGAGCCTTCTTACAAGGCCTATCCCTATGCGGGTCTCGCGTTGCAAGCCTACCATCGGGAAACGGCACGCGATATCGACGAACTTCTGGCCTGGGTTCGCCGGCGTGGAGCGCCCATTACTATTCGACTGGTGAAAGGAGCCTACTGGGATTCAGATACGATCCGCTATCGACAACGAGGCTGGGCTGTTCCTCTCTTTGAACACAAGATGGAGACGGATGCCAACTATGAGTCGCTCACGCATCTTATTTTATCTCAGACATCCCTGATTCGACCGGCCTTCGGAACACACAATCTCCGTACGCTGGCCTACATCGAGGCGGTTGCGGATTCGCTCGGGCTCCCTCCGGAGACCTGGGAATATCAGATGATCTTCGGCATGGCCGAGCCCTTTCAGCATGCGGTCGCGCAGTATGGGCGCCGGTTGCGGCTCTATACCCCGGTGGGTGATCTGCTTCCAGGCATGGCCTATCTCGTACGGCGATTGCTCGAAAACACCTCGAACGAATCATTTCTCCGCAAGGAGTATGTGGAATCTCAATCGTTGAGCAGGTTGTTGGCCCCGCCCTTTCCCGAGGGACTGAGTCAAAAGCAGCCCCTCGTGTCTCATCACGTCGGCATGCAGGAGTTTCAAAATGAACCGCAGCGGAATTTTGCAGAGGCCGACAGCCGAGCGGCGATGCAGCAGGCCCTGGCAACCGTGCGATCGCAACTGGGTAGGCAATGGACATCGTCGTCCGGAGGGTTGAGCCTGACGGGGCCTCTCATCGAATCTCACAACCCCGGACGTCCAGATGAAATCGTGGGCCGGTTGTCCGGCGCGAGCTCGGAGGATGTCGAACAGGCGGTTCGCCGGGCAGTTCACGCATGGGAATCCTGGCGCGACCGCACAACGGAACCACGAGTGGACATCCTGCGTGTCGCCGCTTCGCTCATGCGGACTAGGCGCGATGAGTTGGCGGCCTGGGAGATCGTGGAATGTGGGAAGCCCTGGCGGGAGGCGGATGCGGACCTCGCGGAAGCGATCGACTTTCTTGAATTTTATGCGGCAGACTGGCGCAGACTCGCTTCCCCAAAACAGTTAGGACAGGAGCCGGGTGAACTGAACCAGCGTCTCTATAGCCCTCGCGGAGTGACGGCCGTCATCGCTCCGTGGAATTTTCCGTTGGCGATTCCCACCGGCATGATATCGGCGGCGCTCGTAACCGGGAATCCCGTGATCTTCAAACCCTCCGAGCGTTCGCCGATGATGGGACACTGGCTCACGGAGATCTTGCGGAAGGCCGGTGTGCCTGAGGGGGTACTCTGTTGTCTGCCGGGTGGGCCCGACATCGGACGGGCGTTGGTGCGCCATCCTGATATCGCGACAATCGCCTTTACCGGTTCGAAGGACGTGGGGCTCGGCATCCTGAACGACGCCGGTACTCTGATGCCGGGGCAACAGATGGTCAAGCGGGTGCTGGCCGAGATGGGAGGGAAAAACGCGATCATCGTGGATGAGACTGCGGATCTCGATGACGCGATCACCGGAGTGCTCTCATCGTTCACCGGCTATGCGGGACAGAAATGTTCCGCCTGCTCGCGGGCGATCGTGCACACTGCGATCTACGATAGTTTTCTGGAGCGCCTCAAAGAGGCGGTCCTGAGCCTGCGGGTCGGAAACCCTGAAGAGCCGGGCACGCAGGTCGGGCCGGTGATTGATCGTCGAGCGCAGTCGAAGATTCAGGAATACATCGAGATTGGGAAGAAGGAGGCCCACCTGCTGGTGGAAGGGACTGTGACGGGACCAGGGTGGTATGTCGGGCCGACGGTCTTTGCGCATGTGATGCCGGCACATCGAGTAGCCCAGGAGGAAATCTTTGGGCCGATCCTCGCGGTGATGAAGGCCGCTTCCTTTCAAGAAGCGCTGACCCTGGCAAATTCGACGGCCTATGCACTCACCGGCGGAGTCTATTCACGAAGTCCCGCCAATCTGGAACTGGCACGACAACGGTTCGATGTTGGGAACCTCTATCTGAATCGTCCGATCACCGGCGCGTTAGTCGGCCGCCAACCGTTTGGAGGCCATCGGCTCTCCGGCGTCGGAGCGAAAGCCGGGGGCGAAGAGTACCTCACGCAATTCGTGGTCACCCGCGTTGTCAGCGAGCAGACCCTCCGTCGAGGATTCGCGCCGCCCGAGTGAGGCCTTCGGCGGCACGATCTCGTACGATTCCAGTTCTTCCATGATATCCGTAACCACGCCCCGGTCTTCCAACTGCGAGAGTTCCTGCCGCTCGACATACTTGACCAAGCCCACACCCTTCACAAACCAGGCGGTCATCACATCAGTCCCGATGGCGGTCCTCTTCGCGCCGGAGAGATGAATCTGCATATACATCCGCGCTTCCACCTTCACGGCATCCTTGAAGGTACCAGCCGGCACAGTGACCGATTCCCGCCCCACCACCGTGGCATCGCCCTGCGCATCAACCTTTTCATTGATACTGTCCTGATCCAGATCGGTGCCGAAGTCCAGCTCCTTGCGGTTGAATTGCGGGAAGGACGATGAGACTTTCAGCGGGAAGCGCACGATTTGATAGGGTACGAGCTGTTTTTCTAAGGGCGTGCCTGGTTCCGAGCCGTGATAGACGATGCCGACGCTATCACGGCGGTAGAAACTATCCATTGGGCCATGGTTGCCTGGATTGGTATCGTGGAACACGGTGACCGTCATGCCCTTGATGGCTTTCGTGCCGGTGACCGAGGACACGTTGGAGAAAAACTTATGCTCGATCGTTTGCAGAGGCCCTTCAGTAATCTGGCCGCGATAGTGCCATTCGTTCCCGATCTGATCGGGGAAATAGTCGGCGGACTGGGCAATGACGCTGGCATCTTCTGCTAAAAGCGGGGTTGACCAGGTGGCGCAGACGAGCAGTAGGGCAGCGCCCACGATGAGGGTCCTTCCGTATCCCGGTTTCTTCAGCGGCATGCGCGAGATCCTCCAGTGGTTACACGATGCGGTGAACGTACCATAGGAATCCTGGGGGCGGCAAGGGAAGGAGGAGATCGGGTATGTCGCCCCTGCAGGCTTGCCTTCGCACGATATCCCACCCATAATCCAGACCGTTATTTGGTTTATCTGGTTTATCTAGTTCATCTGGTTCAACCAAATAAACAAGACAAACCAAACGTAACTACTCAGGTAGATAGGCTGAAGGTTTTTAGGGGTTGGGCTTCTTGTGCAACGAGGATTCATCGCTGCTTGAACCCAAGGTCGTAGAAACCGAGAAGGTGTTGAAGGGCTTGGTTCATGCTTTGCGAGATCATTTTAGCCTTCAGCCTTCAGCCTGAACACCTGAGTAGTTACAACCAAACAAACCAGATGAACCAGATGAACCAAAGAGATGCGGTGCTTGTGACCGGTGCATCCGGAGGGATCGGTCGAGCGATCAGCCTGGCCTTTGCGGCGGCCGGCTGGTTCGTCGGGGTTCATTTCCATCAAAACAAGGCGGCGGCCGAGAGCACGCTCACGCAAGTGGTAGCCGCCGGTGGAGCCGGGGCGCTCTACGAAGCCGATATTCGCGAGTCGCATGCGGTGGAACAGATGGTGGCAGCCTCCTGCCGCCGGGCACCTGTGCCGTCGGTGTTTGTCTGCAATGCCGGAATCGGAGGGAGCCATCTCCTTCTTCGACAAAATGAAGAAGATTGGACCGAGGTGATGGCCACGAATTTGACGGGAACATTTCACTGCCTCCGCGCCATGGCCCCTCCCCTCCTCGCTCGCGGCGGCGGGTCGATCGTCGTGATTGGATCGCATGCCGGGTTCCATGGCTCAACAGGACAAGCAGCCTACGCAGCGTCAAAAGCCGGTCTCATCGGTCTGGTGCACACTGCAGCCCAAGAGTGGGGAACGGGTAACGTCCGTGTAAATCTTCTCTTACCTGGCTGGCAGAAGACGGGACTGACGACAGGAATCATGCCGGAAGACGATAATTGGAACGGCCATGCGTTGGGCCGGCCACCGTCACGAGAGGAAGTGGCCAAGACTGTCTTGCATCTGGCGCAGCTCAACGATGTGTCGGGACAGGTTTGGAACTGTGACAGCCGAATCCTCTAGCAGGATGCTGAAAAAGCCCGCCAGCTGCGTTCTCGCATCGTTCAGGTCCTCAACGTACCCCAGAGGGTACGCCTCCGGTCCTTCACTCGCTGCGGCCTTGCTGGACGGACTTTTTGAGCATCCTGCGGGAGTACTCCAGTTGTGCCACACAGATGGGCCATGGAAGATATGCTACTAGCCAAACGACAAGCTCACGATTCCGACCCGCGAGGGATTTTCATCACCGGGACCGATACGGGGGTCGGGAAAACGCTCGTCACCTCTGCGCTCGTGCTGTGTCTGACTCAACGGGGGATCGCTGTAGGCGTCATGAAGCCGATTGAGACAGGGGTCTCGCGATCGGCCAAGGCTCAGTCTGATGGAGCGCGGCTGCAAAGAGCGGCTGGATGCCATGATCCGTTGGCAGAAGTTTGTCCCTATGTCTTTCGACTTCCCGTGGCGCCGCTCTCTGCTGCGCGAGCGGAAGGGAGGACCGTGCGAGTGGCAACCATCATACGAGCCTTCCGTGCCCTGCGTCAGAAACACGATCTTATGGCGGTAGAAGGAGTCGGGGGCGTGTATGTCCCTATTACGTCTTCACTTAACCTATCAGACCTAATCTATCGAATGAAGTTGCCTGCCATTGTGGTCGGACAATCGGGCTTGGGGGGAATCAATCACGCGTTGTTGACGCTTCACGCGCTTCGCCGGCGAAAGATTCCCATCGTGGCGTTGGTCTTGAGTCAGCGTCGGCCAGTGCTTACGAAGACCGCTCGCGTGCAGGAACGATCGACTGTGAGTCTCCTTCGACGGCTTGCCGGGGTTCCCGTGGTGGGCCCCCTCCCTTACAGCCCGGGCGCGAATCGAAATTGGAACGAAGGCCTGGTCCGCCTCGCGGGAACTGCTCCGATCACGAAGCTGGCGAGGCTGGTCCTAGCCCACATTATTCATGAAGGTTCGTCGGCCCCCCACCCCATCCCTCCCCATACTATGGGGAGGGTGAGGGAGGGGACGCGAGACGGGCACTCGGAGGCCAGGGGACTGGCTCCGCCGTCTGACTTCGGCGAGATCCCCTCGACAGGCTCGGGGCCTGAGCTTGTCGAAGGCAGTCGAGCCGCGGCGGTGCCTGTCCCGCTCCTCAGACGGGGACAGG
>Ga0334722_10003174_pt1 | contig 17928 bp, 13 predicted proteins | sample C3_bottom_MG_FD_207210 | JGI IMG/M metagenome (GOLD analysis project Ga0334722, IMG submission 207210) | Sediment microbial communities from Yellowstone Lake, YNP, Wyoming, USA - C3_bottom | ecosystem: Environmental > Aquatic > Freshwater > Lake > Sediment | place: USA: Wyoming | collected...
TGTTTGAAATTTGAAATTTATATTATCATTAAATTTGAAATTTATATTATCATTAAATATATTTTTATTAATACTGCTTGAAAGATTTAAACTTAAATTAATGGTATCCGCAAAGAATGAATTAGCCTGTCCGGATGATAATTTTAATATAACCTGCGCAGTATCAGAATAATTTAACTTATTATTAGCACTCCCAGAGTGGGGGGAATATGAATTAAAGCTTAAAGATTCAGCCGCTAAAAGACGAGCAGAAAATTCTCCACTTGCAATTGCAGACGATAAATTAAGCTTTTCGTTTCCAAATAAATAGGAGTCTGTAATTAAACGGGCGGAATCGTTTATTGTAATTTTTTGGAGAAAATTAAACGGTATAGACATACGTATCTCTTAAACGTAGTATTCTGGAGCGTATGTACCCAAATAGACTTGATCTAGAGCCCCAGTCCCCTTATCTGATAAACGAATAAATGTAAAAGTATTAGAACGCCCATTAACGCTAGTGAAGACTGGCGGTGTATTGTATGGCCAGTAGATCATCTCATCCCAAAAGAATGGATTATCTGTTATATAATCCCCCGCTCCAGAGTGCTTAATTTTAAGTAATGTTGTTTCACCGATATTGCAATTTACTCCAGAAAAACTTATATAAACATCGTTTCCAGTTATAACGCACTCATAAGCGGTTTTTTGTCCAAAATCAATATAATTATAAATATCAGAATTCAGAAGCCGAACTCCGGAATTTAAATTGAAAGAAACTTTACCAGTAGGACCAACGCCACCTTTACTCGCCAAAAGTCTCCAATGATTAATCCCTGTCGAAGGATCCACGCCAGAATTATTAGAAACAGCAATGTAACTAGAGCCGCTAGAACTTATAATATCGCTATCTAAGTAATTGTATATTGTTGACCATTCTCCAGAAAAGTTATTTACTATAGAACCAGCAAGCCCACTTAATCCTCTTTGACCAGTAGCACCACTGGGACCAATCGGTAAACTAACAGTATTCGTCTGAGTATATTGCGTATCTCCAAAACCAGAGAGTAAAAATACCACCCCAGAACTTCCACCGTTCATTCCCACGCCAATTCCATACGCGTCTACGATAGCCCTTCCAGATTGGCCTACAGCACCGCTTATACCTATAGAGCCGCTAGGTCCTGTAGCGCCAGTTGGAAGAGCAATAGCATTCGTCTCAACGTTTCCGGAAATTAAAAATCTATAAGAATTCACGCCTGGCCCAGAAGCCAGGGCTACGCCAGTAATAACAGGCGTGGCTTGGCCCTGTATACCTTGGGCACCATTTGTGCCATTAGAGCCATTAGAGCCGCTCGTACCATTAGAGCCGCTCGTGCCATTAGTTCCAGTTATGCCAGATGAGCCTCCGCTTCCAGAATATCCACTTGTCCCGGAGTTTCCAGAAGAGCCACTTGAACCAGAACTTCCAGAAGACCCAGAAGACCCGCTAGTTCCATTCGTGCCAGTAATACCAGAAGTGCCATTTGTTCCTGCACCTCCATTCAAGCCGCTCGTCCCGGAACTACCGCTACTACCAGTACTACCACTACTACCGCTTGATCCAAGAAACTCTCCATTTAATCCGCTTGAGCCGCTTGAGCCACTAGTCCCATTTGTGCCGGTTATTCCTGAGCTTCCAGAAGATCCAGCTCCTGATGCCCCAGATGAGCCAGATGAACCAGATGAACCAGAGTTTCCTGAAGATCCATCTAGACCATTTATCGTTACAGGTAAAGGAGTCTTCGTTGCCAGATTATTTTGCAATAACGCTACGTTTACTGCTTGTAAATACCTATTGTGATCTTCCGTTGAGAAATGCATGTTATGCGCAGCCCGATGCATCCCCACAAGGAGAAGACCAGCTTAATTTAAACGATAAAGTTAAGTTGTTGTTGCTATCTAGTTGTAAATAATTTCCAGTATTATATAGCCATCCCGTTTTCATTTGTTCATTATCATTATAAACATATTTTGTGGGCCTTAATTCTCCCGAGCTTGTACCTAAAAGAAAGTCTACGTAAGGGACTATCTCTTTGCCGTTTGGTGGGGTTTCTGGATCTTCATTTTTTTGATATCCTAAAACCATAGATTTCCATTGGTAATCTAAAAGATCTGCGGATGTGACGCCAATCCAGCTGAATGTTCTAAAAATATGCCTCTGTCGACCTGTTCCATCGTAAGGGTATATTCCATTGACGGGAGGAGTCAGAATTACTGACGTAGAATTTTTGTGAATTCCTGTTTCGCCAATAGTATCGCTCTTCGTTATGTCTCCGGTAGATGGAACGTCAAAAGTTTTCCATCTTATGTTTTCCTTAATTGAACTTTTTTTGATTGGTGCATTATAAAGATATTTATGAACGCCCGCACTCAAAGAGTAACTATTGGCCCCGCCCCCAGCTCCACTTGGATTGACCAGAAACTGAGATTCATTTTCTGAAAAATAACAAAATAGATTTTCAGCAGGGCAAGACGGCTCCATTCCCATACCAAGGTAACTTTCTTTTACCTCCCCCGGTTTTCCTTCCGGCTGATCAGACGCACCTTCTATCGGCAAAAGCATCTTTAAAGCTGGCTGCATTAAAGAATATATACCGCTAAAATACTGGAAAGATTTATAAGAAGACTCACTCTTATTTGCTGGCGCTGTATTTACTACATTTAAAAATGTTTTTAAACCGGTATCATGGCTTACATTTAATCTATAAGTAACAGATAGGAAATCCCCAGTCTCTAACTCAACTAAGCCAGTTGCTCTAGAAAAAGCCCTAGAATAATATCCTATTTCTTCTGGAGAAACCATAAACTCTCGTATTGTGTAGTTTTGGGATACCCCACTAGTAGGATTCATAAAATACCAAGTTTTATAGAAATTAAGACCAGAAGTAGTTGTTTGGGTGCCTACTCCATTAGTCAAAAAACCAGTAAAATATTGAAACTCTTCAATGGGGGCAGCAAGCCCAGTGGTATTTAAGGAATTGACTACGTTGCTAGACCCAAGACTTAGATATTTTAAATTATCAGCAAAGCCGGTAAAATAAAGAAATCTTAATCCATCAGTAGTGATGAAATTAGAGAAATACTCCGATTCTTTTTTAATATTTTTCTGAGAATCAAAGATTGTATATTTATATTCGCCATTTAACTTGAAATCGCTCATATTATGTCGGCTCTGAACAACCAATTACTCCGGCGCACGGCGCAGACCACGAAAGGTTTATGTCGACTTCTAGCGTATTTTTATCACTCAACCCTGGATAAGTGCCACCGTGAATTTGGGATAATAAATTTCCAGAATATCCTAAATAGTAATTATTAGGTTTAAGCATTCCGGTTTCTGTATGCATGTAAGTAATATTAGGTAAAGAAAAATCGGTATACCTAAGAAGGCCGGTTATGCTAGACGTTCCTTCCCAAAAACCAGGATTAGCAATATCTACGTTGCGAAGATAAGTTAAATACAAATCATTATTGTTAGTGTCCTTGCCTGAGAATCTTACGTTGAATTGCGAATTAGGCAAGTTAAGCTCAGACCCTCTCTTAACCAAAGAGGACATGAAGTCTCCAGTATCAAAAAACCTAGTTACTCTTTTCGCAGTGATCAAATAATCTTGCCCCTCTAAGTCTACTATAAATCCAGGTTCAGGAGTTACCACAACACTAAATCCAGTGAAGAATGTATTGCCGGAATAAAGGGATCCAGAAAAGTAGCTTAAGGTAAAGTTCTCGAGAGAATCTGAAAGAGTTGTCTCGTTGAGGTCTCCTTCCGAGGCTATTCCAGTGAACTGCCCAGTCGTAATATAAAAACCTTCAGAGGTTGAGCTATCTGCAACAGCTAGAGTATTAGATCCGCCAAGATACGTCGTAAGCGCCTCCCCAGAAGTTCCAGAAGATTTCAACCCACTAAATTTAAAGTCAGCAATTAATTGAGTAGTTGGAGTAAAATTATAAGCCCCAGAACTTATAGTCCCAAGGCCCCCACGATAAAAATGTAAATTAGTATACTTAATTGAAACTAAATTTTCTTCCTTTGCCGACGTAGGATAATAGAGCTTTCCGGTATATGAAGGATAATCAAGATCCGAGAGTTTGTGGGCGGCTAAAGACAAATCGTATTTCCCTGAGAGGAATTCTCCATTCTTTACAAAACTAGTTACTCCTCCAGCCGCATTAATAGCTAAATCATAGTTAAATTTTCCGAAAGATTCTGGCCTTAATACCATTTTACCAGAAACAGCAGAAACTCCAGATCCAGGATCAGTAACTAGAATGCCAGTTATCGCTCTATAGTGATCCATCAATAGTTGACCAGAATTATTAGAGAACAGACAATCTACCACGGGCCAGTAATCTGATCCGTTTTTGAAAGCGTACACGAATGAACCATATCTCGTATTGTGACCATAACTCTTTACCGGCGTAAAGATAGCTCTCCTCGTAATCGTTTTCTTTCTTTCTTGTTGTCCACTTACACCAAACCTCAAAGGAACAATTACCGCTGCGAACGTTGCTTTATTCCTAAAATCTATAAGGTCTAAGTTATAACCAAGGTTACCGGGGCTTGCTACGGAAATTTCAGTGCTATCAAAAGTAGAAGAATAGTCTTTTTCTATGCTATCACCTGCAAACTTTAAATAATCTGGATCTTTGACTGACTTATACCTTATGTCTTTCTTGTAGTTTTTTATATCTGAAGCCGGATGAGCGCTTAGAGTTTTATTATCGAAAACATACTTTTCCGGAGTTGCAGATACTTCCACTTCCGTATAATCATGCCCAAATGCTACATTCAAAAGACCATCAGCCTTATAAGGGTTATTAAAATTTGCAGAGCCTCCAGTTACGCTACAGTCGAATTGAGAATTGTCCGGAGAAAAATACGCCGATAGTTTATCAAAATTCCTGCATGCGGGCTCCATTGCGTCTCCGAATTTTGGAATAAATGTATTGCCATTTATATCTATTCCCGCTAAGCCATGATAGACTTGCCTATAATGACCAGTCGTACCCGTACTCCACAGGGTAACTAACCCTCCATCTTCCGTATCAGCTTGAGTGATGTTAAATCCAGTCAAATAATTAATTCCAGTAGACTGTGTCTTTAGTTTTAAACGGTAAGAAATAATCGCACTCGCTCCAGATCTTAAAGTAACCTCCCTAGGAACTCTGGAGAAAGCAAATTTTCCACTTACATCACCGCCACTCGCAGGCGAAACAGCGAACTCTCGGAATGTCACATCCTCATTCACGACAGTATCTTGCCCACTTGGAATTTTCCAAGCTCTATAATATGCAGGACCGTCTTTGTGAATTATAGATCCGCAATTTCCTTCCGAATAGTAAATTGGGCCAAGATAACCCATGCTTTGATTCGGGTAAGCAGTATTGTCGAAGACGTTTACAACCTTAATGGAGGCTGCGCTTCCTATCAAACCCGTTGTATCTATGGAATTAGAGGCGTTAGAAGTGCCTATGCTAAGAAATCTAAAGCATTCAGCGAAGTGTTTTGTTACGGGGTAAGCTAAGCCGGAGGCCGTTATAAAATTTGAGAAATAATCCGTAGTATCAACTAGATTTCCCCCTCCATCAAAAGTATCTACTTTAAATGCGCCTTCCAACCCATATTCGGTATTAGCCTTCATATCTAAATAATTTACACTTTATTTTAAGTTTTTAGTTATATTATTCCAAAAACAATTAACCCCCCTGATAGGATCCAGTAAAGATTATCAAGCCTAGATTTGAGTAATCATTCTTCGAAGTTAAGATGGCTCCCTCATAAGTCCCCGTACTTAAAACCAAATCTAAACTAAAGTACTCTTTATTAATTTTTTCGATAAAAGCCTCGAAAGTCAATTCTCCGCTTGCTTCTTCACCCAAAGACGCAGTAAAATCATAATTAAAAGAAAGGCCTATATTAGAGACATCGGCTACTCCAGAGGTAAAACTTGGTGAAAGACTTATGGATATATGGCCTGTCTCTAGACCAAATAGAAAAACCGCAAGAGATGATGATATGGAAATATTCCCTGTTTCTAGAGGTCCCTTGGAAAAAGCATTTTTTGGAAAACTTAAACTTACATGTCCAGTTTCCAATATGTCTCTTCGGCTGTATAAAGTGTCTAGATTTGTTTGATTAAAAATCAGCTCATTTGTACCATTCCTTTTTTGCCCTAAATTTAAAGTGGAATAAAAACTCCCAGATTCGTCTGCGAAAAAATAGTTAAACTGGCTTATCGTGCCTATATATCTTGTGGAATCATCAAATTCAGAAGGGGGCGTAGTTCTTCCAATGCCACTTAATTCTTGGAGGAAATTATAGGGCACACCCATAGATTTTTAAACCTCGCTCTCGAATAATATAGAAGCTAAGAAGCTGTCTGTTTGATGTCTAGCTGCAATTTCAAGAACCTTTTCAATTCTTTCTTTATTGCGGTCTGTAGGGTTTTCTGCATACTCAGCTACTTTCCCTAACCAATTATCTTTTTCTTCATTAAGAATGATCGTCTTAGCAATCTCCCCGGCGACGACTACTTGAGATTCGTTTAATTTTTTAATTTTGAATTTCTTCTTAAGAGAAGCTACGACCGCTTCCTCCACCTTCTGAAATTGAAACAAATTGTCTCTGACTTTTACAGAGCTAAAAGATGCGCCAATAGGAGAAATCTTCTTAGTCTGCTGCTTTATTTTGTTTGAACCAGCGGGTCTTCCCGCAGCCTCTTCTGCTACTTTTGGTCCGCCAATCAACGGAACATATAGACCTTCATCTTTTAGAGCGGCAAAATCTTTCTGGGACAGAAGCGAAGACTCTTTATCGGGAAGTCTGCCTGTCTCAATAGCAATTAAACCTTCCTCAGCAGTTAGAACACCAAGCTCAATTAAACGAGTATATATTCTTTTAGAATTAGTATCATCCTTCAGGCTGAAGTCTTCGTAGAAAGGAATGGGGAAATTTTTAAAGCCCAAAGACTTGGCTACCTTTTTAATTTCAGGAAGCAAGAACCCATTAACAAAGGCTTCCCGGCCTTGGCGTAATCTGCCCAAAAATACTTCGACTTTGCTTTCTTGGTTAGCAAATTTTTCTCCTCCAACGAGGATATTGTTAAGGCCCATATTAATGTCGCGGTCGATAACTTCATATTTTCTAGGGTCAAGTAGCTCGGAAATTTTAGGAACTACAAATTCAGCCTTCGTGGTATAATCAGCGATAAGAACTCTTCCGACAGACTCATTCTTAAATAGCTCTTGCATCGCCGCAAGGTTTTTCTGATTTATTCCACCCTGATCCGGCGGCGCGCCCATCGTAATTAGCAAGATGGCCTGCTGCATAGTCCGGCTAACAGCCATATCCATCTTTTTAAGCTCATGCTTGTAATTTATATCTTCTAGAACTGGAAACCCCATCGGAACAGCAAAGGGCTCGTAGTCTTGCTTCTTGTAGAAAATAGCTACAATTTTTTCTTTATCTAAAGGAAGTAAAACTACCGAGTTGATCTTCTTTTTAATTTGCTCTTGAACTTCGGGCGGAAGACTATTAAAAACCTCAAGGTCCTCATCGCTTCTGGGATTTCTTAGGGTATCTAATTCATAATCGGACAACACCTTAGAGTAGTTTCCATAGGCAAAGCTTATCCTGTTTACCAACTGGATGTCGGCAGGGTTAAGAATCGTATACCTAGAAGGTATCATGTTCTTTTTAAGTGCCACTTTTTCTAAAGAATTCTTGTCCGTTTCGAGAACTTGAGTTTGAGCTTTTTCTTTGCTGAAAATTTGAGTGATCTTCGATATCTCTGAAGTAGAAAGTTCAGATTCAAACTTGTAGATAAAAACGTTTCCAGACCGATAGTATTCTCTGTAAAATTTATCCTGCAAATCCCAAAGGTTTATTTTGTTAAATAAGGCGTCGAAAAACTCTCTTGATTTTGCATTTCCACCACGGTAGTAAATATTACTCACCGAAAACTCGGTCATTAAATCAATTACATTTCTGAAGACTGAAAAATTATAGTAAGCCTTCTGGCAAAGCATTACTGCGTCTCTAATCTCCAAAGAACTCTTATCGCTATACGAACTAGAGTATTTAAATGGAATCATTCCATCTTCAATATTCTTATAACGATCAGTCCTTTCAATTGAACCAGATCTATTTCTTCTTGTTGGCGAAGCTGTAGCGGAAGCCATCAAAGGGATCGTTTCCTGCAACTTACTTGTCTTCTTCGGTGTCTTGGCTTTGCTCATAAGCTATTATATATGGTAACTGGTGGAATAAGTAGCAATATAAACTGGAAGTCCATTTTTATTAGGAAACCTTGTAAAGGTGGTAAATAATGATCTACCTTTTGTAGTCGGAAAAAATGGAGATTGGTTATTAGGCCAATAAATTCCCGAACCCCAAACGATAGGATTGTCGTTTACGTCGCCATCACTAGCTCCGGAATGAGTAATTCTCATTGTAGTTACCAATCCAGTCGCAAATGATGTTGGCAAAAATTGAACCTCAACGTTGTTGCCTGTGATCTTGCAATCCCAAGCGTCATATACGGAAAAATTAATATAATTCACTTCATTAGAGTTAAGATAAACCCCATAAGACGAATCGTCTGGATCTACGTGCTTGATGTTGAAATGTATGACTCCAGAAGGGCCTTGAGACCCAGTCGCTCCGCTTGGACCCGTGGGTAATTGCACTGAACTCAAAGACGTAAGGCTTGTATCACCAGATCCAGAAAGCCAAAACACCAAATTCGAATAACCACCATAGGGAGCTAACCCAGAACCAGAAGCAGAAATAATCGTTCTTCCGGTAGGCCCGATAGGACCTATAGGCCCACCAGTTGGAATAGAGATAGTGTTAGTATAAGTACCATTAGTTAAGGTGAAAAATATTCCAGAGCCATTAACATTAGTGGACGATACAACGTATGGGCCTGCTTGTCCTTGCGCTCCAGTTGGTCCAGCTGGCAATGTAATTGATGGAGTTATTTGAGCAGTATTACTTAGTACGAAGCTTACCTGATTGCCGTTCTGGATTAAGGTAGAAACATAAGGTCCGGTTGCGCCACTAGGACCTACGGGTAAGCTGATAACGTTTGATTGAGAATAAACGACATCTCCAGACCCAGAAAACAAGAATATTACTCCAGAATTTCCACCATTTACTCCGACTCCAGTTCCAGAAGCCTGAATAATAGACCTACCCGATGGACCAGGCATACCTGCCGCTCCTGATGGTCCACCAGTAGGAATAAAAATCGTGTTCGTCGTGCTCCCATTCGAAAGAGAGAAATATATACCTGTACCACCAACGTTTGTCGCTCCAGTCACGCGCGCGCCCGATATTCCGGTTGCTCCTATCGGTCCTACCGCCGATACGATATCCAAATTAACATCAATAAGAATATTGGTTCCAAAAATTCCGCTGAATATTGGATTGCCACCAGAGACAGAACAGTAAGAAGAGTTGCAAGCGTATGGACTCTCAACATTAACTTGAACAACTCCAGCATTTATATCGTAAGCCAATACTCTACCATTCCAGTAAGTGCCCGTGTCCGCCGCTACAAACAACAATTTTTGATTTATTCCGTACGCTAAATTCTTAAGATTGTCGTGAATGAATTCTAATTCGTCGTTTAAAGTAAAATAAGTTATGGCAGACGTAGACACGTCGTTTTTCTTCGAGCTAGCAGCTTGGGAGTAGAAAGACGTTTTATAGACATCTCCTTTTGGACCTATTGGTCCAGTCAAGCCAATTAATCCACTTGGGCCCTGAGCGCCAGTAGGAAGAGGAATAGCATTAGCTTCCGTGCCTCCAGAAGATATAAATATATAAGAATTTACTCCCGCACCAGACGCCAATCTAATACCAGTAATAACTGGAGACGCGTTTCCTTGCTCGCCTTGTGCTCCAGCAGATCCCTGAGGGCCTGGAGGTCCAGTAGCCCCAGTAGGACCTTGAGGACCAATAGGAGCACCATCATGCAATTTAACAGATCCCACAACGTAGATCTGATTTAAGGAAACATCCTCATCGACACTAACGAGCTCAAAGCCGTATTTTAAATTGGCGGTTGCGTCGTATTTTACAATGCCGCGAAAGCCGTCTAATTCGTATGAGCTATTAACGAAAATATTACCAAGAGTAACGGGTGTTGGGATAGATCCCGAAATATATCTTCCGCCAGTCACGCCCGAACTAAAGAAGCATAGTCTTAGGAAGCCTAATTCTGCCCCAGTAGAATAAAGTAAATTAGTTTCTTCATCATCTATTGTTTCTGTGTTTAATCCAGCATAGGAGAACTCGTAAGTAAAACCCTTTATTAAATTTATAGTTGGGCTATATCCGCTGCCCTCTAATTGTTCTATGTAAGCTCTAGGAGGACTAGACTCTCCAGTCTTGAATCCTGTAGCGCCATAAAGTACAAAAGAAAAACCACCAACTGGCCCAGTGGGGCCGGCTATTCCAGTAGCTCCAGTTGGTAAAGTAATTGAACTCCCAGTCGTTCCATCACTGAAGAGGAATCTTAAAAACCTATCTCCACCATAAAGACCAGTGCCAGAAAGAAGAGTTCCTACTACATTGACTCCTGACGCACCAGATGGTCCGGTAGGCAATGCAATAGGGGTTGTGTAGGTAAACTGGGTATCATTTTTACCCGATAAAGAGAAATATATTCCAGTAAATCCACCATTTGATCCTACCCCAGTGCCGATAGCGCTAATGATAGCTCTTCCAGAAGCTCCAGTTGGACCGATAGCGCCAGTAGCGCCACTAGCTCCTACAATCCCAACACCTAAATCCCCCGTTACGGAAACGTCGTTTAATCTTAAGTCTCCATCTACCACGCTTAATACGGCGTTATTAAAATAAACTCCGCTAGTAGTATAAACGTAATCGAATGGAAGAGAAGGAGAGCCTAGTGAATGTTCTCCACTAAGAAATGGAAGAAAATCCCCACTAAGCTTTAATTCTCCATTATAGACCTCTAAGTGTCTACCGGAAAGCGCGTCAAAAATAAATCCAGATAATTCTGGTTTATCCAACTGTTTAATTCTAATGAAATTGTCAGCCATAAGCCTTTTACCTTTTCTTTATTACACTAATAAATCATAGTTGGACTAAAACCTTCTTCAGTTTTTTCTGGAGATTTCATTATGTCAAAATAACACCGAACTAACCAATTGCTCAGTACGAGGGTCGTGTAATTATCTTTTCTAGCTCTATTAGGAGAGCTTGACCTTTTTAAATGCTGTGGAAGCTCAAACCCCTGATTACCCCTCGCTGTAGTGGTAAATTTAACTAGCGCGCACTGTTTCTTGGTCTGGTATATTAAATTATCCTGATCTTCTAGGATGTCTATAAAGCTCCAATCCTTCTTTGATTCCGTAAGAAGCAGCTCTAACGGCACTTTGATTGCCGAGGACTCATTAAAAAATCCTTCATTTCCGCAAGTACTTGATCCAAACCAGACCCTCTTGTAGTCTATGTCTCCCTGAAGCTTCTCGTTAGCCCTTCTAATAAACTCCGATTCGAAGACCTGGGGAAAGGCTATGCATCGGCTTTCTTGATTATACTTTGCGCGCGCATTACGCAATTGAAGCTCGTAATCCATTCCTTCGGCAATAGAATTAAAATCAAACGTCTTAATCTTATCTGTTTCTTTCTTTATAAACTCCGAATTATTGTAGGTGTCAATAAAGGTGTCAGAACCAGCATTGTCTAAGATAATCATCACTATATTAAAGTTCGTTAATAGGTAATGGAAATACTTCACATGATTGCTCAAGCTTCCGAGCCCAGCATAACAATTAACTAGTATGCCCTGCTTGTTTTCTTCGTCCAATTCCATAACAGACATGGCAAAATAGTCAGCAGAGGGACTTTCATTCATGTTAGGATCAATAGCTAGGATATACTTCTTACCTACCGTGCCTTTTACGAGAGTGTGCGGTCGTTCGTCTTTCAAGGTGCACTCCTCCATCTTCTTAAAGCTGTAGTAGCTATCACTACCGTCAGTAAATTGAGCGCAATACTCTCTTAAGAATGAGGAATTAGAGCTGCCACCATTTTGAGCCTCTTCGATAATGGTTTTATCTATCATGTCTGGCGGAGCAGCTTCATACCCCATCTGAGAGACGTAGTATCTAGCTTCTGACTCGTTCTCGTCGGAGGCTCTTGCGGTCCATTCCTGATAAGTTCTATAAAGATTCTCGAATGTATAACTTGCCGAAGAAAGAGCCACCATCTTTGAGTTATTCTCGAAAACCATCCTATCAGACTCGTCCATGTTGCCTTCTTTTATCAGCTTATCTTCAATTTCCCTAACCTGCATTCTTTCTTTGATGTTTTGAGGAGCGACCAAGAACGGCATTAGTACATTCTTAATAATGTCTTCAGGCAAAAGGAGAAACTCGTCCAGAACAAGAACATTAGCGCGAAAACCTCTAATCTTTTCACCATTTAAAGGGATAGCCTTAATTGAGCCGCCGTTGATATCCCAAGTGAACTCGTCGCCTCTTTTAGATTTCGCACCGAAGCACTGAAAAAGCAACTCTGCCCCTTTTGACTCGCTGAATTTCTCTATGGTATTGAAAATGTTTCTAGCTGTTCTAAAAGTAGGCCCGGCAATCAAAACCTTTGTGCCTGGCTCAAAAATACATTGCAAGAAACAAAATACAGAGGCCGAGAACGTTTTAGAAAGCCCACGACCCCAAACTAACATCGAAAAATTCCCCTGCATCATCCCCTTGATGGCGATCTCTTGATATGGGGCGAGTTTTATCCCAGAAATAAGCTCCGTAGTCAACCCGATATTAGCCTTGAGAAACCTAGCTAATGTTATCTTAGCTTCTTTATCTAAAAGGGTGCCTTTTAGATGGGAAAGCTCTTCGTTTACGTTGACCACCTTGCGTTTATACTTGTCGGGGCAAATCCACATTATAATCTCTCCGTATCATAAGCAAATTGCAGATCAATTGTCTTATATGCACATCCGCAAGTAAAGATTCTTTCTGCAACTCTTGAGGCTTCCTGTCTGCCTTTGACAAATAAAAACTGCACCGAGGGATATTTTTGAATTATCTTCCTAACATTATGGAAAATGTATTCGGGGGTTACTCTGGTGTTTTTTTGATAAACATTTGGTAGGTGATTGAAGTTTAGACAATTACTTAGAGACTCCTCAACCAAAACGATGAGGTTCGCTTCGTTTTCAACCGAACGGTCGACCTCTCTTAGGAATCTTTCGTAGCCGCCGCTAAAGGTGCCTATGAAATCAGAAATAGATTTTCTTTCTATGTAACAATTACAAGTTGCATCTTTATCACTGAAAGCATAATCTCCAAACTTCAAGCCTTTTACTTCAGTTGGTCTTTTAAAGACTAAAGGTTTCTGTTCCCTGCTGTCAACGTATATTTTATAAGAGTCGTCATAAATGAAACCAGGTATAATGTCTGAAAAGTTATCATACTTATTCTTGAAGCCCAATCGCTCGCATAGATCATAGTAATCATCGAAGATTTCGTTGTAGGTGGAAATCGGGGGCATGACTAAAGATCTTAATTCGACTTGAGAAGGGGTGTAAGTTAGCTCCTTCTTCTCTTTTCTCTTGATTAAGATGCTATAAATGTAATCACGAACTACTTCTTTGATATTAGACTTTACCCACATCCTCAATGTCTCTCTGGAATTAAAATCAGTATTAAGGTATTGTTCTTTGTGTCTGAAATTAATTATCTTTCCATCATACATGTCGTAACGAGGAAAGTATTGCTGGTAATACTCTATGATTCGCAGCTTATGCGCTTTAACATGCTTGTGGAGGTTTGCTTCTGACTCAAACTCCTCCGAGCAGACTTTGCAAATATTACTCATGTAAGATCTGGTCTTCGGATAGGCCAACGATCTTGCATTTAATTTCGTCAATTGTCATTAGCCTATCTATCTCTTCTTTGACGGCGGCTTTTCTTGTTTCAGCCAATCTAATCATCTTCTTCCGAGTCTCTTCTTCTTTCCAAAGATAAACTAAATTTAATATACTCGCGTTTTCTTTAATATTCTTACTTAAACGGTCGCTACGTTTAACTTTCAAGTCATTCAATAGCTTCTGCTGCCGAGTAACGCATTGATTATATTCGTTTCTAGCGCTATTAGAAGCTTCGATTAATGTCATCGGGATTTTCCCATCAGATTCAATTTGAGCATCGATCTGCATTTGTATCATCTGAATAGTCTGCTGGATATTAGATGAGATAACTACTTCTGTGCAAAGAATTATGTACTGATCCACTTCTTCTTGCGTTAGATCGGATTTATCGTAGCAATATCTTACAAAAGAGCTTTCAAAAAGATCTCGATCTCCCTGAGAGGAGTAGGAATTGATTTGATGTAGGAATCTATAAGTGTGCAAGTAAGAAATTAACGAGGTCATCTCTTTTCTCTGCTGCGGGGTTACCTTATCTTTATCTATACCATCAAGAACATACTTGTTTATTCTTGCTAGGATTCTGTCTGGCGTCTTGGGCGGCCGATACTCTCCATCGGGGACTTCTTCAGTAGTAGAGTAAGCTACTATATTAGAGAGGGTCTTTATATAGTCATTAACAATCCGCGCTTCAATATTTAAATTAGTAAGAGTCTCATTCTTAAAAAGTATCCTAGCCAACTCTACCGAACTCATCGTAGAAACATTTTTTAGAATAAACTCTTTCTGCTCCTCACTCAAATCAACGCGCTCTTTAGCTTGGTATTCGCTTGTTGCTCTCGCTTTTAGATTACGTTCAGCTAAGAAGGCTCGGATTGTCCTGCCGTAAACGCTCCGGCCATCTTTCATTTCTTCCGAAACGTCAGGAAAAATAATACCAGTCAATTCTTTAATACCCGGAATCTTAGAGCTGTCTGGATTGTTCCATAGCTCCAAAATTCTCCTAGATTGCTCGTCCGTTAAAGCGATTTTATCCATATTAAAAGATATCTATCTTTCCATCCGCTATAGCCTTCTTAATCTTCTTAATAATATTTTTTTTGATATTCTGGATTTGTTTGTAGCCCGGTTTTCTATTCTTCTCCCCAGTAGTGAAGCCCATCTTATTAGCTACGGCTTCTTCCGTGTTCTTTTCTAAATAAAATAAAATATAGAATTTATGTTCGTTAGGCTTTAAAAACAAATGTATTTTTTCGTTCAGACTTCGCACATTTTTCTCTAATCCGTAGGATTCGTCTTCTTGGTTTTGTATTGTATTCTGGTTTTCGTCTGTTGATTGACACCTTTTTAGATTAAAGGCTGCTTTTTTGGTTTTTTCCCATTTAGCGAAGAGCGGACACGCGGCGCATTGCTCGCTATAAATAGCACATTTATCGTTTGCTTCTGCGGCTCCACATCTTACGCACGGCTTGGAATAGTTCCCGTAATTGTTCCTTATTAAGTTTTTTAATTGGTTGGATATTATCGTGTTTATCCAGGGCTCTATTTTTTTACTTGGATTATATAGCCTCCATTTTTTAAAGATATGTACTTTAATTATCTGAGAGACGTCCTCAAAATCTATACCAGAGAACTTGGAGAGAAGCCATTTATTGCGCCGCTTCTTTATCTCTGTATCTATTAGACCTAGATAGTCTTCATATTTAAGATTGTTTTTCAGATGGATTTATTACGCTCCTCAATGATACGCCGTCTTGTTTTTCAAAAGGCACTTGGATTTCAAAATCAATCTGTTTAGCGCGCTTTGCTAACGCTAAATTTATAACGCCATCTTCGTCAGCTTCAATTTCGTTTGCTGCAATCGACTGCGAAGCGACGCCAAATGAAGAACCACACGAGGAACAGAATTTAGCACCAATGGCGGTAGAAGGTGTGCCACATTTTGAACAGTAGTGTTTATCCATAATAAATTATACTAATAGAACGCGAAATCCATAATAAAAGTATATGGACCATACTATCTCTATTATAGATTTCGCCCCTCTTTCCAATGAGGAAAAAATAGACCTTTTTCAAAAAAACCAAGACTTGTTAATTAAGTACAAGCCTGAAAGCGAATTCGTTATAAGGAATATTGAGAACGTAAAAAACAAAGTAGTTCAATATTATTTTAATGCGATAAAGAACTATAAAGGCAAAGTAGCCATACATCCAGAATTTATGTTATTCTTCCACATAATGCAAATAAATGATTTCAACGATGTCTCAGAATTCTCAGATAAAAAGCAAAAGGGAGAATTTTCTGAAAGCGGTAACTGTTTGTTTGTGGAGTACATAGTGGGTAAGGCTAGTTTAGCTAATCTGAAAGGTCTAGAAGATTACTTTAAAGATAAGGTCGTAAAGAAGATTTCCTACGTCAAGCATGAGCAAGTCAAATCCGTAGATTTCAAAAAATATAAGCAGGAGATACTTACGGCTGGCTCTTTAAGGTCTTAAGCTTCTTAGTTAGAAATTTCACTAGCTCTGATCTCATTACATCGTCTTCGTCGAATTCGAAGGTGGCAATACCGTTGTTTTTGCTGTCTTCGTCTGAGAATAGATTGAAGAGCTTATCAAATCCGCCTTGCTTGCCGTAAGGAAGGTCAGCTTGGTCTGGATCAGCTAGAACAAAACACTTCGAGAACTTGCCGATGCGAGTTAGGATTGTAACGATTTCTTTTAGTGACGAATTTTGCGCTTCATCTACAATAATAGCCTTAGTATTCCAGTTAAGGCCGCGACAGAAATTTATAGGAAAAGTAATCACCCGCTCTTCTTTCATGATCTTGTCTACTTCGCATCTAGGAAGCAGCTCATCCAGCTTGTCCATAAAAGGAAGATTGTAAAAGGCCATTTTTTCCTCAGCGCTGCCAGGCAAAAAACCGATACTAGCGTCGGAAGACTCCACAGCCGAACGAATGTAAGTAATATCAGACACTTTTTTCTCTGATAGCAATTTTAGCGCGCAGTATGTTGACAAAACAGTCTTAGAACAACCAGCAGGACCTTTAACCATTATCAATTTTATATTTTTATCAGCAGCCAGCTCGATAAATGACTTTTGTTTTTCAGTCCATTCTAAATCCTTGATAGTCAATCCATCTCTAAGCTTGTCCCTTTGATACACAAACGGAGAGGTGTCCTTCTTCGGTTTGTCTTTCTTAGAATTGTTTTTGTTAGACATATTTTCTTATTATAAGACGCCGAGTGTATAATGAATATGGAATCTTATTTGAGCCGAAACTTAGAGAGGTTATCTCAATTATAAAATGCGGCAAAGATATTAATATTCCACAGGAATGATGGTTTAGTTAATCTGTGTCTCAATTCTACAAGACATAAATCAAAAGCAATTTTAGATTTCATAGGCTCCCCGTAATTTTTGACTTGAGGGGTTATTAAGGAATGCAAAAGGTATTGGTTTTTAGAAAAATGCCCCCGTTGCACCCAAGGGCAGCAGTAATGATTAAAAGGAAGGTTTTATAGGATGGGAGAGATAGATTTTTAACCCCCCCCGCCCTATTGCGCGACTTGAAGTGCCGAAATTTTTCAAAAATGGGGGGTGAAAATACTTTGCGATTTTTCTTGTATTCGTTTCGGTTTCTGTTATTCTTTGAGCATGAAAACGAAATTGAACGGGGTCGAGATTGAAACCACGGAAGCGAAAATTGCGGCTGTGCGTCACTTCTGCGTATTCGCTGGCAACCCCTACTTCTCCAAGCCTATTCATCAGGTCAGAGACGAAAACGGAACGCTCCGCTGTGAGCATTGCGGCCAGATGCCGCACGAAACCTCCTTCATCGCAATCGCGAGGCTTTTGAAATAAATCGCAGAAATCTTTCGGGTAGGACAGCGGATGTCTCACCCTCTCAGCTATACTTACAGCATGAAAATTGAAACGCAAATCACCCAAACCGAAACCCCTATCGTGACCGATGCCGCAAAG
>Ga0334722_10003175_pt1 | contig 17915 bp, 20 predicted proteins | sample C3_bottom_MG_FD_207210 | JGI IMG/M metagenome (GOLD analysis project Ga0334722, IMG submission 207210) | Sediment microbial communities from Yellowstone Lake, YNP, Wyoming, USA - C3_bottom | ecosystem: Environmental > Aquatic > Freshwater > Lake > Sediment | place: USA: Wyoming | collected...
AAGCCCTTCTCGGGCGACAGGCGGGATGCGGCGCCAGCGACGATCGGGCGCGACTCCTCCCGTGATTCCGCGCGGGTCGCCGGCGCGAAGAGATCGAGATCGACGCCGTACGGGATCACGGACACCGGCTTGCGCTCCGGCATGTACGCCAGCGTCGCCTCCGCCAGTCGCAGCCCCGTCGCCGTGACCGCGCCGGCGCCCGCCAGCGCCCGCCGCGTGATCCAGCGGTGCATCGGCGTCAGCGACGGCGCTTCGAGCACATCCGTGCCCCAGACGGACGCGATGGACGGCTGGAAGCCCGACAACGCCGCGAGGAAGCCGTAGCTCGTGAGGTGCAACGCGTGCAGCAGGTCAGGCTCCAGCGTCGCGACCAGCGCCCGCACCCGCCGCGCGTGCACGACGTAGCGCGCCTTGCCAATCGTCTCCAGCCCGTCGACGTAGTGCACCTCCGCACCTTCGATCTCGGCGGGGCGAAACGAGATCACGTGCGTCTCGTGACCGAGCGCCGCGAAGTGCCGCACCCAGCGCTGCGTGTGGATGTACGGCGCATCGGCGAGGTAGACGATCCTCATCGCGCCGGCGGCAGAGTTTCGGGTCGCCGGCGCGCGATCGCATCGACCGCGACCGCGAGACCCGCGACGAGCCAGAGGTACGGGTCTTCCAGGAAGCGCCCCTCCGTCTGCGACCCCAGGAAGATGATCGCCGAGATGAGCGCCACCGCCACGAGCGCCGCCCGCATCTCGCGCGATGCGACGCGCAGCAGGCCGCGCAGGTACGCCGCCCAGCGCAGCACGACGAACGCCAGCGCGGCGAGCCCGGCGATGCCCAGCTCCGCCATGATCGTGATCATCGACGTGTGCGACGCGGTGATGTTTGCTTTGATCTTCGGGTCTTTGTAGCTCAGGTAGTCTTCTTCGAACGCCGGTTGGTAGCCGCCCGCGCCGACACCGGATAGCGGGTGGTCGGTGAACATGTTGAGGCCGGCCTCTACGAGGTCCGGGCGCGCGCCCGCGGCTTCGAACCCGAACGTGAACGTGTTGATCCGCTTCGTGAAGTACGGGCTGAACGCGGCGACGCCCAGCGCCACGGCGATCAGCGCGCCCGCCCCGACCCCGAGCGTTCGCAGGCGGACGGCGCGCGAGGCCGGGAGCGCCATCACCGCGACGGGCAACGTCAGCAGTCCGACGACCCAGGCGCCACGCGATCCGGTGAAGACTAGGGCGAGCAGGCAGAGCGCCATCGCCGGCGCGAGCACCGCCAGCCGCACTCTTCTCCCGACGGATGTCCACAGCAGCAGCGCGATCACCAGCGCCTCGAGCAGCAGCCGCGCGAAGTGGTTCGGGTCCGCGAACGTCGTGTTGACGCGCCGCTCGCCGTACAGGCCGAGACCCTCGTTCCAGAAGAACGTGCCGGTGAGCTGCTGGTACACCGCTACGACCGACAGCGCGGCGCCGCTCAGGACGAACGCGAACAGCGTCCAGCGCAACGACAGCCGGTCCGGCACGAAGAACGGCACCAGCGCGAACGTGCCGAGCGAGAACGCCAAGCGCAGCGTCTCCGTCCGCGCCGACGAAACGTCCAGCGCGTACGTCGTCGAGAGCGCGTACACGGCGAACAGCAACGCCAGCGGCAACGCCAGCGGCGACGACGGCATGACCTCCGCGCGTGCGCGGCCCGGGCGGATCAGCCACACCGCGAACGCCAGCGCGACGACCAGCCGTCCGGCGTCGATCACGGAGGTCGGGTCGAGCCCGCCACCCAGCTCTGAGCGGGTCTGCAGGACCGGGAAGGCGAGCTTGCTGATCTCCAGTGGCAGCGCCAGCGCGAGCATCGGCCCGAGCGTCCGCGGCTCGTAGAAGGCCACCCCGGCTGCCGCCGACGCGACGGCGATCGACGCAAACATCGCCGGGTGCCCGTAGAGCCCGGCGCAGCCGGCGACCGCGGCGCCGAGCAGTCCGCCCACGAGCCACGCTTCCGCCGGCAACGAAGGCAGCGGCGCCGCAGCGAAGGGCGGCCGGCGGGTGATGGCCATCGAGGCATTGTAGGCGAGGGCCGGCGGGTTGAGAGGTGAGCGGCGCGATGTGAGACGTGGGAAGCGGGAGGCGGGAAGCGAGACAAAGGAGGAAAGAGGAACGAAGGAGGAGGAAGGGTTTGAGGAAGGCAGCGGTAGGCCGGAGGCCGCACGTGAGAGGCGGGACGTGAGACGTGGCAAGCCGGAACCGGGAAGGCGCGAGCCGGAGGCCGGAGGTGAGGCGTGAGCGACCACCCCCAGTCTCCAGACTCCAGTCTCCAGCAGCACCCAGACTCCAGCTTTGGCTTCCAGCTTCGCGCGCCGGCGGCCGATAACAGACACGATGGCCACCGCACGCCCGATCGCCGCCCCGAAGCCGCGCGCCCGGCTGGCGCTGCCGGCGCTCAGCACCCACGCTCTGGGGTTGATCCTGGTGCCGTTCGCCGCCGTCGTCGTCGCGCTGGCGCAGCCGGCCGACTTCGACTACTGGTGGCACCGCCGCACGGGCGAGTACATCGTCCACAACCTGGCGTTGCCGCGCAGCGACCCGTTCGCCTTCACGACGGCCGGGAAGACGTGGGTGGACCACGAGTGGCTCTCCCAGGTGCTGATGTACGGCGCCGAGAGCCTCGTCGGCTACCTGGGCCTGTTCCTCCTGTGCATGGCGCTCGGCGTCGCGGCGTGGGCGCTCATCTACCGGCTGCTGCGCCGCGAAGGGCTGAGCGAGTTCGCGGCGCTGGCGCTGTCGATCGCGCCCGCGGCCTTCGGCGCCACGTACTGGCGCGCGCGGCCGGCGATGTTCACCGTGTTCTTCGTCGCGCTGCTCCTCTTCGAGACGTACGCCGCGCGGCGGGGCGAGCGCCGCACTCTGTGGCGGCTGGTGCCGGTCATGCTGATCTGGGCGAACCTGCACGGCGGTTACGTCATCGGCTTCGCGCTGATCGCGGCCTTCGCCGCCGCGCAGTGGTGGGACCGCGCCGCGGCGCGCGGCCCGTCGTGGCGCCACATCGCCATCGCCGGCATCATCGCGTTCGCTCTGACGGGCCTCAACCCGTACTCGTACAAGCTCTGGGAGTACCCGCTCACGTATCTCGGCGGCAGCAACGCCAGCCTGGCGCAGGTCGACGAGTGGCAGTCCCCGGACTTCCACCAGCTCCGCAACCTTCCGCTTGCCGCGCTGCTGCTGTCGGCGATGCTGATCGGCGCGAACGGCCGGCGGTTCGACGCCTGGCGCACGCTGCTCGTCCTGCTGTTCGGCGCGATGGCGCTACAGTCGCTGCGCCACCAGCCGCTGTTCGCGCTCGTATGGCCGTGCGCGATCGGCCCCTCGCTGCTCGAGCGCTGGCCGGCGTTCGGGCGCGGCGCGCCGCCCCGCGCCCGCGCGACGGCGCTCAACTACGGCCTGCTCGCCGCGGGCGTCGCCGCGCTCATCACCGTCGTCGCGATCTCACCGGACGGCATCCCGTTGCGATCGCCGCCGACGGGGGGCAGCCCGCCGTATCCCGTCGCAGGGGCGGCGTACATCGAGCAGCACCAGCGCGGCGCGCGCGTGTTCAACCTCTACGAGTGGGGCGGCTACCTGATCGACCGGCTGTACCCGCACGAACGCGTCTTCATCGACGGGCGGGCGGATCTGCACGGCGATCTCGTGCCCGAGTACGACGCCATCGTGCGCGGCAAAGGCTGGCAGCAGGCGTTCGACCGCTACAGCGTCACGGTCGCGCTGCTGCCGCCGCAGCTGCCCGTCGTCGAGCAGCTGCGTGCGGCCGGCTGGACCACCGGTTACGAGGACGCCGACCAGGTCGTGCTGGTGAAGCCCCGATAGCGGGCCGCGAGCTGCCGCTCCGTATACTCGTCGCGTGGACGCGACCACTCCCGTCATTGGCAACATCACGAGCATCCGGCGCGCCCTGCTCGCGTGGCACGCGCGGAACGGGCTCCGCGCGCCCTGGCGAGAATCCGGCGACCCCTACCAGGCGCTCGTCGCGGCGGTGATGGCGCAACAGACGCAGATGAGCCGCGTCATGCCCTCGTACGCGCGCTTCATCGCCGCGTATCCGACGCTCGAGTCGCTCGCCGCTGCGTCCGTCGGCGATGTCATCCGCACCTGGGGCGGCATGGGCTACAACCAGCGCGCCGTCCGCCTGCACCGCGCCGCGCGCACGATCGCCGCCGACGGCTGGCCGCGCGACGCGGCGGCCCTCGCGCGCATCGACGGCATCGGTCCGTTCACGGCGGCGATCGTCGCTTCGTTCGCATTCGGCGTGGCGGCGGCATGCGTCGACACGAATGTGCGCCGCGTGCTCGGCCGCCTCGCCGGCGACGCGAGCCTCGACGGGACGCGCCTGCAGCGCCTCGCGGACGCCGCCCTGCCGGCCCGACAACCCGCGCGCTGGAACCAGGCGCTCATGGACTACGGCGCGCGCATCTGCACGCCGCGCCCGAGGTGCGACGAATGCGTTGTCGCCCGCTGGTGCCCCTCGCGGGAGGTCGCCGCGCCGATGGTGGCGGACCGCCGCGCCCGCTACGACGCACCTGCACGCACGCGCGCGAGGAGCGAGCCGGCCTGGCGCGGCTCCGCGCGCTACTATCGTGGCCGCATCGTCGATGCCCTGCGCAACGTCCCGCCCGGCGAAGCGATTGCGCTCGGTCGCCTGCCCGGACTCATCGGGGACCAGCACGACGCCCCGTCGCCCGCGGACACGCTCGAAATGGTGCGAGCGCTCGAACGCGCGGGCCTGCTCGTGCTGCGCGAGGGCGCCGTCGCCCTGCCTCCGTAACATCCGCCGGCCATTAGCGCGGTGCCGTGGCTATAATCGCCCAGCACACACAAGCACCCGGCGAGAGACCGAAGGACGCGACAGGCCATGGCCCAAAAGCCGTCATCGACCGTCGAGGACTACCTGATGGAGATCTACGATCTCACCTACGCGGGCCGTCCCGTCATCGCCGCGCGGCTCACCGAAAAGATGGGCGTCACCGCCCCCACCGCGTGGAACACCGTCCACCGCATGCAGCGCGACGGCCTGGTCAAGATCGACGGGGCGAAGGAGATCACGCTCTCGCCGGCCGGCCAGCAGGCCGCCGAGTCGATCAAGCGCCGACACCTGCTTACCGAGCGGCTGCTCGTCGACATCCTCGGCCTCGACTGGGCGGACGCGCACGAAGAGGCGCACCTCATCGAGCACACGATCACGCCGCGTGTCGAAGCGCGGATCATGGCGGTGCTCGGCAATCCCACGACGTGCCCGCATGGCAACCCCTTCCCCGGCGTCGACCCGGCCACGCGCCCGAAGACGCGCCCACTGGCGCAGGCACGCCCCGGCGAGGAGTACCCGATCGACGGCATCAACGAGCCGGCCGAGGAGGACCACGAGCTGATGACCTTTTACCAGCGCAACGGCTTCGTCCCCGGCGCGCACGTGAAGGTGCTCGAAGTGGCCGCCTACAACTCGACGATCACGGTCGATGTCGGCGGCCGCCAGGTGACGCTCGGCATGCACGCCGCGGAGAACCTGCGCGTCGTCGTCGAGCCGGCGCGCGCCGCCGCGCCGTAGCATCGTCTTCGACGTGAGGTCGCGGCCTCGCTGAACGCGGACCGGCCAAGCCGCTCCGGATCGAGTCCTCTAGGGGCGCCCCCGGTCTACAGAATGTCCGGCTCCTCGCGGACGAAATCCCACGGTAGCGCGAAGCGGCGGGCCAGGCGCTCGGCGAGCGCCTGAATGCCGTGCGTCTCCGTTGCATAGTGCGTAGCCAGGATGAGGTTCATGCCCGTCTCGCGCGCAAAGAGCTTCGTGTACATCGTGCCTTCGCCCGTCAGGTATGTGTCGCAGCCCTTGGAGCGGGCCTCATCAACGAAGGTTGTCCAGGAACCGCCGCCAGGGACGATGCCTATCCGGCCGAACCTGCTGCTGTTCTGCCACGCATCGACTCGCACCTCAAGCCTGGCCTGCACCCGTTCCACGAACTCGGCGAACGAGCCGTCCACCTCCCCGTACGCACCGGCGAGACCGCCGCAATAGGGCGCGAAGCGCCCCTGAACGCGCATCCCGAGGAGCCGTGCCAGCGTGTCGGCATTGCTGAACTTCGGATGGCAGTCCAGCGCAGCGTGCGCGCAGTACAGGGACACGCCGGCATCGCGCAACGCCTTCTCCTTCTCTTCCTTCAAGGCCAGGTCAATGCTCGCCCAGGTGGTGTGATGTACAAGGAGAAGCTCGGCGCCGGTCGCCGCAGCACGGCTGACTGAGGTGAACGACGTGTTCACCGAGGCGGCCACACGTGTCACCGGGCGCCGGCCATCGAACATGAGCCCGTTTGAAGGCTCACCTTCGTCGTACCTGGACACCTCCAGCAGGCCGTCCAGGTACTCGACGATTCTGGCGAGTGCGACCTCCGTCCGTCGTGGCATGGCGGCACCATTCTAGGCCCCTCGGCGCGGCTGCGGGGACGTTGTCTTGCAGGGTCCGGCAACGTCCCGCGGTAGTGACAAGCGCCTCTTGCGTCCGGTCGAACATATGTTCTATTCTGTCCGCATCCGCCATCACCCTCCACGGAGAAAGGCATGCGGACTGTGGACCCTGCCGCCGCCCTCGCCTTCGCCGCCGACGCAACGACCGCCGTCGCGGGCGCCTTCAACGCCGCCTGGCTCACTCTCCACTGGCTGCCTATCGACCATCGCGGACGCCGTTTCGCCGCGCTGACGCTCGCGCTGCTGAACGCCGGCATCGCGGTGCAGGCGGCGTTTGACCAGGCCCTCTTCTCCGCTCAGCGCTTCGGCGTCCCGACGACGCAGTTTTTCGCGCCGGCTCCGTGGCTCTCGTCCCGCGCCCTGCTCCTCGCCGGCACGCTCCTGCTTTCGCTGCTGATCCTCAGGAGGACGCCATGACGGCATCCCGCCGCGCCATGGCCCAGGCGGTCCGCCGCAACGACTGGGACCGCATCGCCGTCTGCCTGCTGCTCGGCATCAGCATCGCCGCGCGCAAGGCGCCGCCCGGCACGATCGACGACCTGCTGGCGCTGCTCGCGGCCGAAGACGCCGCCGAGGCGAAGGAGGTCCGTCATCGCGACGCCGGCTGCTGACTCCGTTCGGACCGTGAAGCCGTTCTACGCCTCGGTGCTCGACGAGGCGGAGCTGATCACCGCCCTCGCCGTCGAAGGGGTCGATGAGGAGCTGGCGGTGCTCCGCATGCGCCTCCTCTCGTTCCTGCGCGAGCGGCCCGACGACCACGAGCTGATGCTGCGCAGTGTCAACGCGCTCGTGCGCGCAGCGGGCGCCCGCTATCGCATGAGCGCCGCGAGCAAGGACGACCTCGCTGGCGCGCTCGGCGCGCTCCTGCTGCACGCCAGCGTCCAGCTGTTCCCGGACGACGCGGAGGTGTGATGACGCCGACGCGCCCGCCCGACACGGAGAGCCGCACATGAAAGGCAACAGCAACCTGGAGCGCGCGCTCGCCGCGTTCGCTCGCCGGCGCCATCACCACGCCGCCGCCACGCCGGAGCAGATCGAGGCGATGAGCCCGCCCGCATTCCGCCAGCTCGTCGCCGAGCGGCTGCGGACGCTCGACCGCGACCTCGCCGAGGTGCGCGCCCGCATCAACGGCCTCCTCTTCCTCGTCGCCGGCGCCGCGATCACGCAGATCGTACTGAGGTTGATGTGAGGGGGAGTCTGTCAGTCGGTCAGTGCGTCAGTCTGTCTGTCAGTCTGGCAACCCCTCGATCTGCCAGCGGAACGCGCCGTGAGTGGGCTGATCAGGCGGAGAACGTGCGCCGCCGAGCGACGGAAAGACTGACTGACTGAATGACTGAGAGACCGCCCGCCGCCATCCCGGTGCTGCGCGACTACCAGCGCGAGGCCGGGCGCGCGATCATCGACTCCGTGCGTCAGCGGCGCGGCGACTCGATCACGGTCGAGGTCGCGCGCCAGGGCGGCAAGAACGAGCTCTCGGCGCAGGTCGAGCTGACGCTGCTGGTGCTGGCCGCCGCGCGCGGCCTCGAGGCCGTCAAGTGCGCCCCGACGTTGCGCCCGCAGCTGCAGATCAGCATCCGCCGTCTCTGGCGCTGCGTCACGGCCTGGCGGCTGGGCGCCGACGCCAGGATCCACGACGCCGAGATCGCCATCGGCGGTTCGCGCATCCACTTCCTCTCGGCGGAGCGGAATGCCAACGTCGTCGGCCACACGGCATCGTTGCTGCTCGAGGCCGACGAGGCGCAGGACATCGACATCGACAAGTTCGACCGGGAGTTCCGGCCGATGGCCGCCGCATCGAACGCGACGACCGTGTACTACGGCACGGCGTGGGACGACCGCGGCCTGCTCGAGCGCGCGAAGCAGGCGAACCTCGAGGCCGGGCGCCGCGACGGCCGCCGCCGCCACTTCGAGTACGACTGGCAGCGCATCGCGCGCTGCAACCCCGCCTACGGCGCCTTCGTCGAGCGCGAGCGCCTGCGTCTCGGCGAGACGCACCCGCTCTTCCTCACCCAATACTGCCTGAAGCCGATCGCCGGCGGCGGCCGCCTCTTCTCCGCCGCGCAGCGCGCGCAGCTCGAAGGGAACCACGACCGCCGCCACGCGCCCGCATCGGGCGAGACGTACGTCGCCGGTCTCGACCTGGCCGGCGGCGACGACGACGCCGATGCTGGCGCGCGCGCCACGCCGGGCCGCGACGCCACCGTGCTGACCATCGGCCGTCTGGCGTACCCGGAGGCCGGCGCGCTCGTCGCCGAACCGCGCGTCGAGATCGTCGAGCACTACGCCTGGACCGGCGAGCCGCACGAGCTGCTGCTGCCGCGCCTCGCCGACCTCCTCCGCGACGTCTGGCGCACCGCCGCCGTCGCTGTCGACGCGACCGGCATCGGCGAGACGGCGGCGCGGCTGCTCGCGGCGTCGTTGCGGTCCGCCCGCGTCGATGCGCTGAAGTTCAGCGCGGAGAGCAAGTCGCGTCTCGGTTTCGCGTTGATCGCCGCGGTCAACGGCGGGCGGCTGAAGATGTACGCGGGGGACGGATCGCCCGAACAGCGTGAGTTTTGGCTGCAGGCGGAGCGCGCCCGCGTCGCCTACCGCGCCAACCGCACGATGAACTTCTTCGTCGACCCCGCCGACGGCCACGACGACTACCTGGTGAGCGCCGCGCTGCTCGTGCACGCGTCGAAGGACCGGCAGCGGCGACTCGCGACGGGGCGCGTGCGGGCGTGACGGAGAGGTGGGATGTGGGAGGTGAGAAGCGAGACGCGAGAAGCGGGAAGAAACCGACCTTAGCGCGGGCTTTCAGCCCGCGGGCAAGCGTGGCGGGACCGTAGCGCGGGCTTTCAGCCCGCGCGCGAGGCATGCACACACGACGAACGCAGAGCGCACGTGACGACGATCGCATGGACTGGAGAGGAACGATGGTCGCGCTACGACACGAAGACCAGTCGCATCGCCCAGCGCACCGGCGCCCCGCCTTGCGCATCGTCGGGCGCGCGGACGCCGCTGACGCGCCGCTGCCGCTCGTGCGGCGGAACATGCTGCCGGAGCACTTCGCGTACGCCGACACGGGCCGCGAGCTGGCGCGCAGCTGCCTGCGCTGCCCGCTCGCGCGCTGCCAGCACGACGAGCCGGGCGGCGTGCGGCGCATGGTCGCCGAAGCGCGCGACCGCGAGATCGCGCTGCTCCGGCGCCGCCACCGCGCCCCCATCGACATGCTGGCGGACACGTACGGGCTGTCGCGCCGGCACATCTTCCGCATCCTGCGGGAGCAGCCGTGATGAGGGCGAAGGGAAAGAGGAGGAAGGAAGAAGGAGACAAGGACGGGCGCGCGGCATCAGCGGTGGCGTGCGAGTCGGTGGCCGGCGATGGCCGCGAGGATCGCAACCGTGCCGGCGAAGGCGAGTATGTGTGCGAGAGCGAGTATGAGGTGCGGGTGATGGGCGACCGGTGGCCCGGCGCCGGCGTCGGGGAGATACAGGCGACCGCCATGAAAGCAGACGGGCGTGGCAGTCGCGGATCTGGCGCTGCGATCTCCGTAAGCGACCGAGTTGACCTGTACGATGCCGCCATAGCACGTTTCGTTCGTCGGGAACGGCAGATTTCGCGGAAACAACGCGCTGCGCGAACTGACCGGCAGGAGCGTGATCACGCCGACGAGACTTCCGTCCGGGCGCACGACTCGAACGTCGGCTTCAAAGGTGACATTCATCGTCGGGAGATCCCAGTCCCATACGATCATTGGCTCTCCGGATGCCCTGGCGGAGACGCGTACATTCGTGGGCGGGAGCAAACTGGAGATCAAGCTCTTGTTGTCGGCGTCCGTGCACATGCGGACGGAATGTTCGCCTGGCGGCTGCGGGGCGGCGGTGCCGATCAGCGCGTACACGCGCCAGCGGATCCTGTAGCAATGCAACGGCTCCGTGTGCGGGAGCACCGCGGCGACGTCGAACGTCTGGCTGCCCGCGTCGATGTTGGCCAGCTCGTCGTCGGCGATGAAGGTACCGTCGTCAGCGGTGACGCCGAGGCGGATGGCGTAGCGCGACGCGCCGGAGACCACCGGCCAGGCGAGCCGGTAGCCGCCGCTCACGCTGAACAGCGCAGGCGTCGGCGGCACGTACGTCGCGGGCGGCTCCTGTGCCGCCGAGAGCGCCGGCAGCGCCGCCGCCACGAGGGCGAGCGCGATGGACCATCGAGCCATGGCGCCAATCTAGCACCGGCCGGACGGCGGCCGCCTGACGCCCGCCCGACGCAGGCCCCACGGGAAAGGAACGCATGATGCCCGCCACGACCACCACCATCCCCCAGCAGCTGCGCCAGATGGACGCGCAGCGCCTGCGCCGTTACGCCGAGAACCTGGCGTTCTACGGCGGCGACCAGTGGCCCGCTTCGATGGTCCGCCGCCAGAGCCGGCGGCTCGTCTTCAACTACGCGAAGGCGATCATCGACAAGACGACGTCGTATCTCGTCTCCGGACTGAACTTCGCCGTCGACGCCGCGGACGACACGCCGGAGGCCGCCGCCCGCGCCCGCGCCGCCGAGCGCGCGCTCGCCGAGGTCTACGACGCCAACCAGCTCGACCAGCTCGACTTCGACACCGAGATCGATGCGGCGATCCTGGGCGACGGCGCGTACAAGGTGACGTGGGACGCCGCCGAGCAACGCGTGCGCGTCACCGCCCCCGACGTGCAGGGGCTCTTCGCCTGGTGGCACGGCGACGACGTCTCGCGCGTCTGGCGCGTCGCCAGCCGCTACCGCATCGACGCCGAGTCCGCGCGCGCGATGTACAACATCGGCGCGAAGCGCGGCACCGCCGCCGGGAGTGTGGCACAGCCGAATGTGGCACAGCCGTCCCCGGCTGTGGGCGCCTCCGCGCAGCGCCCCGGCGTCGAGATCGTCGAGGTGTGGACGGCGGAGCGCTTCGAGCTGTGGGCCGACGGCGCCCGCGTCGAGGAGCGCGACAACCCGTACGGCTTCATCCCGTTCGTCATCTACCCGAACATCCGCGAGCCGAAGCAGTTCTGGGGGCTGAGCGACATCCCGCCGATCAAGGAGCCGATCCGCGAGCTGAACCGCGCCCTCACCCAGCTCTCGATGATCCTGGAGCTATCCGGCAACCCGATCGCCGTGCTCGAGAACGTCAGCGAGTCGACGGACATCGCCGTGATGCCCGGCGCGGTGTGGGAGCTGCCGGAGCGCGCGCGCGCCTACCTGCTGGACCTGCTGCAGGGCGGCGGCGTCAAGCTGCACGCCGACTACGTCGACCTGGTCTACCGCGCGATGCACGACCTGGGCGAGTCGCCGCGCACGGCGTTCGGCGACAACCGCGGCGGGCTCTCCGGCGTCGCGCTCAACGTCGAGCTGGACCCGCTGCTCAAGAAGGTGCAGCGCAAGCGGCTGATCCGCTCCGCGGCGTACCGGCGCCGCAACGAGATGATCCTGCGCATCCTCGACCGCTACGCCGCCCGCGACGGTCGCCACGGCGACTCTTCGAGCGTGAGCTTCGCGCCGTACCGCTCGCGCATCGTCTGGGGGAGTGTCCTGCCGCTCGACCGCAGCCGGCTGGTGGAGGACGAGCGCGTGCTCGTCGCGAGCGGCATCCACAGCCGCCGCCGCGCCGCCGACGAGCTGGGCGTCGAGGACCCGGAGGCGGAGTTCCGCCGCTGGCTCGAAGAGCAGCGCGAAGCGGCGGGGTTGGGCGGCTAGAAGGCGCTACCGCTTCTTCTGGATGCCGGTGCTGGTTACCGGGTTGGACCGGCGGTGCGGCGAGACCTTCGTTCCGTCCTTCTTCGTGTAGGCGGGAATGTCGTTGTACTTGTGGCCCTTCTTAGTCTGTGCCATTTCGACTTCACCTCCGTGGATCAGTGAAAGTAGGGGATCGACGGGTGGATCGATATAGTGGTATACCATTCTCGTGGAAGTTGGCGGGCCCGCCGAGATTTGAACTCGGTCCCCGGGGATTCGAATCCCCGGTGCATGTCCCAATGCCGGGCCCATCGACTACGGAAAAGGGAGCCCCAGCACGGGCTCCCTTTTCGTCCACCCCCTCAGTCGAACTTGTTGGTGCTCCTTCCCTCAGCGTCGCCTCCTTGCGCCACCGCCTTTTCGATGAGCTCCTCCACGGCCCTGTTGCGGTAGAGGTCCCGCTCCGCGGCGTATAGATCTACCTTTTTCACCACCTCCGGGTCCAACTTCAAAGTGACCAGCCTCTTTTGTCCGTCTCCGGCCATACTGCCTGCCTCCGCGGTGTGCTCCTGCCTGCGTAGACTGTGAGTCCTGGGTATCGGGCGCTTACCCAGTCATCTGGCGGGAGATTATCACTACATCCTGTGCCTGTCAACGCTGACGGGGCGCCGCAGGCACAACATGTAGGTCGGCGGTGGTCCAAGCATGACCTGCACGTAGCTTCGATCCCGCGCGAGGCACGGGTAGAGCCGCCGTTGCGGCAGTCGCCCCGACGCCGCGAAGTTAGAGCGCCCTCCCTGTGGCGAGCGTGGGGTTGTCGTTCCTCCTAGCGTCGTATAATCGCGCTACAGCGCCCGCCCGGATCCGCAGCGCCAGGGCGAGGACTCGTTCGCCCTGCGAGTGACACAGGAAGCGCCGTGCTCATATGGGGTCTTAATCGCGCTCTAGTCGAGTAGGAGTGAACCTCGATCATGGGTTGTAGGGCTCAGACTCTACGGGCGGAGATCCGCCCGATGAGCAAGGTGCCGCCGTCATCCGGTGTAGGCTCGGCGGCGAAATGACGTACGGGCGGGGGCGATACGGAAGGCCTGGCCGCTATCGTTATTCGAACTGGGGAGAGTGGCACCAATCGAAGCTAGACATCGTCCGACGCAATTTCGGCGGCATCGACCAAGACGTAAGGCAGGCGTTCTTCCGGCTCTCCTCACGCGAGTTCGAAGCCGTGTTAGACCTGTATGCACAGAGATACGGGAAGTCTGCCGCGAAGTATGCACGAACGGCTTACACGCGGTGGCGGCGCGGTTCAACGATGATGTCCGGGCAGACGCTCGAGCGACTACTTGAAGTCGTTCCTTACGTGCTCGGATTCGAGACGAAGCTGGATCTTTATCGCAAGCTGCGTGACGCTCACCGCCCGCGTGAGACCATCCGAGTGAAGCTAACCGGCGGGGAGGACATCGCCCTTGTCGAGGCGTCTGTACAGCGCATCGTTGAGCGAGCTCAGGCGGTGCCTCTTCCGCCGATAGTGGATCAGCGCCTCGTGTGGCTGGCTCAAGGGGACGGGCTCGTGGCCCGTCAGCTCGTGGCGGCAAGTGAGGAAGCCGAGGGAGCAACCATCGCGAGCTCGTTACATTCAGAGCTGGTCGAGTTGCAGCGGCTCTTTGGTGGATTGGAACCGAACCACACCCTGGAGCATGTAATCGCTCTGCCGTGTGGTACGGTTACCGTCGAGTTCGCCCGACAGAAGAAGAGGTGGTTCATGTCCGAGAACGATGAGAGCCAGCAGGGCGCGAACCTCCCAGCAAAACGTGAAGACCAACTGCCAACGCGACCCCCGAAGGACATCTTCGAGTTCGCCTTGCAAAGCATGATTAGCCCTGACGATTCTCAGGAAATCGTGCTTGCGGCTCAGCGCGAGTATCTTCGGCTGCAAGCGAAGAAGGTCGAAGGCGAGATGGACGCGCAGACAGCAGAGAAAGAGCTTCAACAGTTCATTGCGCATATGCGTGAAGCCAATCACCTACAGAACGTCAGTATGCAAGCGGACGCCGATTTCAAACGGGCGTCAGGCACCACGCGCATGACGTTCAAGAAGGGGCGGAAGTGGTGGCCGTTCTAGCCTGCGTGGCAAAGCGGACGCCCCGCGCGTAGGCGCACCACAGCTCACCGCGCCGCGGCGCGCCGCTACGCCGGCGCGGGCTTCTCCTCGCGCTTCGGCCACTGGTTCTTCAGCTCGCCGGTGACGTCGCCCATCACCGTGTCCAGCTCGGCGAGCGACCAGATGTGGCCGGGCTCGCTCGTCGTCTTCTTCACGATCTCCGGCAGGCTGTAGAGGCCGATCAGCGGCCCGCTCACCATGAAGTCGCGGCCGTTGATGTTCGCCGCCGCGTCGGTGCACAGCCACGCCACGAACGGGCCGACGGCGTCGGGCGGGTTCGCCTTGCCGAACGCTTCCAGCGCCTGGAAGCCCTGCATGCCCGCCGCGCCGCCGCGCTGCGCCGCCTCGCGCATCTCGTCGCTGATCACCAGCCGCGTCCCGGCGCGCGGCCGGATCGCGTTCGAGCGCACGCCGTAGCCGCCCATGTCGCGCGCCAGCGTGCGCGACAGGCCGATGATCCCTTCCTTCGCCGCCGCGTAGTTCGCCTGCCCGCGGTTCCCAAGCCCCGACTCCGAGGCCGTGTTCACGAACACGCCGCTCCGCTGCTGCCGCATGATCACCGCCGCGTGCTTGCTCAGGTTGAAGTGCCCCTTCAGGTGCACCGCCAGCACGATGTCCCACTCCTCTTCGGTCATGTTGAAGATCATCTTGTCGCGCAGGATGCCCGCGTTGTTGACGACGATGTCCAGCCGCCCGAACGTGTCCATCGCCTGCTGCACCATGCGGTCGCCGGAGGCGAACTCCGACACGTTGTCGTAGTTGGCCGCGGCGTCACTGCCCATCTTCTTCACTTCGGCGACGACCTCGTCGGCCGGGCCCTGCTCGCCGCCGGTACCGGCCGTCGTGCCGCCGAAGTCGTTGACGATGATCCGCGCGCCCTCGGCGGCCAGCGCCAGACACTCGCCGCGGCCGATGCCGCGCCCGCCGCCGGTGACGATGGCGACCTTACCCTCGAGTCGATTGGCCATGACGAGCCTCCCTCTGTGTGTTGCGTGCTGTGCTGACGTGAAGGCCCGTCACTCGGGCCGGCGCTTCGATTTCCGCAGCCGGAAACGACCTTCCGGACAGCGATCGGCAATGTACGTGAGGCTTATGTTACGGGCAAGATTGGAAGCGGGACGCGCGAAGCGAGAAGTGGGAAGCGGGATGTGAGAGGTGGGAGCGGGAGCGACGATGAAGGATGGAAGCTTGGAGCGCGACGCGAACCGCGGAGGACAGCCGCCCCGGCTGTCTGTCCGGCAGAGTCGGACCGGCGCCGTGCAGACCAATTCGTCGCGAACCCTCTCGCCACGTGCGAGACAATCAGTGCGTACGTTGACGCGGCGCGAAGCGCGGAGGACAGCCGCCCCCGGCTGTCTGTCCGGCCGAGCCGGACCGATGCGTACACCGCCTCGTCGCAAACCCTCTTCCATCCTCCATCTTCCGTCCTCCATCCTCCACCAACCACACGCGCGTCGCGACGAGCAGGAACGGCGCGTTCACCTTCACGCGGGAGCGTCATCGAGGACGATGCGGATGCCCTGCGTCTTCGGCGCCCGCAGCCATACGCCGATGCGCCAGAGCAGCCCGTACTTCTGGCTGAAGCGCGCGTAGAGGGCGCGCGTCTCGTCGTCGGAGAGCAGCTTCGCGGTGCCGGCGAACGCGGCGCCGGTCGGCCGCCCGCGCATCGTGCAGGTCGCGACGCGCACGCGCGGGTCGTGACGGATGCGCTTCACCTTCCCGGAGTCGCGGGCGGTGCGCACGTAGATGGCGTGCCCGCCGGCGACGAACTCGACCGGCGTCGCCACCAGGCCGCCGCCGCGCCGGAGCGTCGTCAGGCTGACAAAGCGTGCACCACGCAACGCCTCCGGAATGTCCGTCGCGAGTGCCGTCGCCGTCACGCTCATCGCACCGCCTCCTCGCATCGATCATGCGCCCGCGCGTCGTGCGGCGCGAGTGCCATTTGGACGTGTGTGACACCCAGCGGACCGCCTCACCTACTCCCACGAGCCAACCCCCGGTCTCGGTTCTTGGTTCTCGGCGCCGGGTTCTGCGGCGCAGACCCGCGGTCCAGCGGGCACCCGCGTGTCTCTGCCGCTACCCTACCCGCATGAAGGTGCTCGTCACCGGCGGCGCCGGGTTCATCGGCTCGGCCGTCACGCGCGTCCTGCTCGAAGAGCGGCACGATGTCACCGTCGTCGACAATCTCTCGAAGGGCGTCCGCGCTCTCGTGCCCGAGGGCGCGCGCTTCGTCGAGGGCGACCTGCGCGACGAGCGGCTGCCGGAGTGGCTGCGCGGCCACGATGCTGTCATCCACATGGCGGCGTTCATCGAGGTCGGGCGCTCCGTGCTCGAGCCCGTCCTCTTCGCCGAGAACAACATCGTCAACTCCGTCCGCCTCCTGGAGGCGATGCACCACGCCGGCGTCCCGAAGATCGTCTTCTCGTCGAGCGCGACGGTGTACGGCGCGCCGCAGTCGCTGCCGATCCGCGAGACGGACCCGCTCGGCGTGCAGTCCAACCCGTACGGCGCATCGAAGGTGGCGACCGAGGCGTTCGTCGCGGTGTACCACCAGCTCTACGGCATGGATGCCGTCGTCCTGCGCTACTTCAACCCCTACGGCCCAAACGAGCTGCACGAGCCGGAGACGCACGCCATCCCCAACTTCATCACGGCGGCGCTGCGCCGGCAGCGCATCCCCCTGTACTGGAAGGGCGAGCAGGTGCGTGACTTCATCTACGTCGACGACCTCGCGCGCGCGCACACCGCCGTCCTCGGCGAGACCGGGCTGCAGTACTACAACGTCGGCTCCGACACCGGCACGAAGATCATCGACCTGCTGCACGAGATCGGCGAGATCGTCGGCTCCGAGCTGCCGATGGACGATCTCGGCGAGCGCCCCGGCGACGTGCACGCCACCTACGCCTGGAGCGAGAAGCTCGCGGAGGCGACGGGCTGGCGGGCGCAGGTCGGTCTGCGCGAGGGCCTGGAGCGCACCGTCGAGTGGTTCCGCTCGCGCGCGTAGCGACGGGCCGTCACTGATACAATGAGCCTGATGAAGAACCAGTCTCCAACCAGCGACGAGCGTCACGACGAGTACATCGTCCTGACGTTCCGGGCTTACGACGACGAGGGAATCTTCGTTGCGGAGTGCCTGGAGCTCGGGACGGCAAGTCAGGGCGACACCCCGGGCGAGGCGATCGCGATGGCGCATGAGGCTACCGTGATGTACCTCAGCGCGGCCGCGGATCTCGGTGAGTTGCCGCGAATCTTTCGTGAACGGAACGTCCGCGTGCTGAGTGCCGTGCCTCATGAGATCGAGCTGCGGGCGAGCGTCCATGCCGATGACATCGTGAAACTTGTCGTACACCACCTCGGTCGGAGCGCGGCCGTGCCCGCGTGACGAGACTCCCGCTCGTCTCCAGCAGACAAGCTTGCCGAGCGTTCGAGCGCATGGGGTTTCGACTACAGGGCCGAGCCAGGGGTAGCCATCAAGTCTACGTGCGCGTGCGCGACGAAGTGACGTACATCGCCGTTATACCTCTTGCCAAGAGGGAAATCGCTCGCGGGACGCTGAAGGCGATGCTCGAAACGGGAGGCGTATCGGAGCAGGAGTTCCT
>Ga0334722_10003176_pt1 | contig 17910 bp, 29 predicted proteins | sample C3_bottom_MG_FD_207210 | JGI IMG/M metagenome (GOLD analysis project Ga0334722, IMG submission 207210) | Sediment microbial communities from Yellowstone Lake, YNP, Wyoming, USA - C3_bottom | ecosystem: Environmental > Aquatic > Freshwater > Lake > Sediment | place: USA: Wyoming | collected...
CTTGTCCACGCCGCTTATCGTCAGGATGGTCGCCTTGGGGTCAAAAGACATCTTGATGCCCTGGGGGATATCCACGACAACCGGATGAGAGAAGCCCAGCGTCAGCGTAAGATGCGGTCCGGCCACCGCGCCTTTAAAACCGACTCCGCTGATCTCGAGGACTTTATTGAACCCGCTGGTCACGCCGTTAACCATGTTGTTGACCCGGGCCCTGATCGTGCCGTAAAGCGCGTTTTTGCCGACCGCCCCTTCGACTACGGTTAAATTCACTTTGCCGTCCTTCACCGCGGCGAGTATGCCGTCGGGGAGCTTATAGTCAAGCTTGCCGAGGGGGCCTTCCACGTACACCTGGCCTCCTTCGACCCTGACTTTCACCTTTTCGGGCACCACCACCGGTTTTTTTCCTATTCTGCTCATAGTTTTTCCTCTCAAATCGGCACAGATTTAACCTTGCGCTGCCGCCGCCTTACCAGACCTGGCAGAGCACTTCTCCGCCTACTTTCTGTTTCTTGGCTTCGGAGTCCGTCATCAGACCCTTGGAAGTGGACAGTATGCTCACGCCGAAAGCGGCGCGGACCTTGGGGATATCGTCGTGAGGCCTGTAGATCCGTAAGCCCGGCTTGGAGACCCTGCGGATCCCGGTGATGACGGAGCGCTTGTTCTGGGTGTATTTCAGGGTTATCCTGATCACGCCGCGCCTATCGATGCTTTTGTCGGTCTTGGGATCGATGACCTTGCAGTTGGAGACGAAGCCTTCGTCCTTCAGCAGCTTGGCGACCGACGCCTTGATGTTGGAAAAAGGGATGTCGACTCTTTCCTTGTTTTTCGCCGCCGCGTTGCGTATCGTGGTCAGCATATCGGATATGGGATCCATGTTTATTCTCCTTCGCTGTTCAAACTATTCGCGCTATTGTGTCCGTGGGTGGCGCAGGACTTGTTCCTGAATTGTGCTTCGCACCGCCGCCCAGTCCACCCCTTTGAAAACTAATTACCAGCTGGACTTCTTCAGGCCCGGGATAAGGCCGTCGTGGGCCATTTTCCTGAGGCAGATACGGCAAAGTCCGAAATCCCGGTAATAACCCCTGGGTCTCCCGCATATCTGACACCTGTTCCTGAAGCGCGTGGAGAACTTCTGGGGTTTGCGCATCTTCGCCATCCAAGCGTATGTTGCCATATCTGCTCCTTCAATGTTCGACGCTGTTCGCGTTATTGTGTCCAGGGGTGGCGCAAAACTGCCGCCCAGTCCACCCCTTAGTTTTTGGCCTTTTTAAAAGGCATCCCGAAATGTTCGAACAGGGCTTTCGCCTTGTCGTTCTCGCCGGCAGTGGTCACGAACGTGATGTTCATACCGCGCGCCTTGGGCGATTTTTCCTGGTTGACTTCCGGGAATATGTGATGTTCCTGGAGGCCGATGTTCAGGTTGCCGCGGCCGTCGAAGAACTTCGCGTCGATACCCTGGAAGTCGCGTATCCTGGGCATGGAGAGCGAAATGAAACGGTCGAGGAACTCGTACATGACGGCGTTGCGCAGCGTAACGCGCACCGCTATCGGCATTCCCTGCCTCAGCTTGAAGTTGGAAATGGATTTCTTGGCGCGCCTGATCTGGGGCATCTGCCCCGCGATCTGCGCCAGGTCTTCTTTTGCGAGGTCGAGCGCCTGGATGTTTTCCTTGGCTTCGCTCACGCCGATATTGATGACGATCTTTGTGATCTTAGGCACCGCCATGGGCGACTTAAGGGAATAATCCTTCATCATTGCCGGGACCACGTTCTTCGTGTAAAGCTCCCGCATCCGGGGCTTATAGTCCTTGGGCATCGGGGTCGGCTTTCCTTCTTTGGACGACACCTCCACCTTCGCTTCTTTGTGCGCCGCCACCTTTGCTTCTTTGTGCGCCGCCGCCTTCGTCTCTTTCTCGTTTTCCTTGGTCATTGTAAGAATACCTCTTATAGTATAACTTCCCCGCACTTGCGGCAGGCGCGCATTTTGTCGCCCGAAGCCGCTATGGAGACCTTGGTCTTCACCGGCTTGTTGCACTTGGGGCAGATAAGCTGCACGTTTGAAATATGTATACCGATCTCCACTTTATGGATACCGCCCGGCTTTTCCTTAGTGGTACGCTTATGCTTGGACGCGATGTTCACGCCCATCACAACGACCCTGTCGGACTCGGGGTGGATCTCTTTGATCTCGCCTTTCTTGCCCGCGTCCTTTCCGGTCATCACCATCACCATGTCTTTCTTTTTTAATCTGAGCATATGATATTTACCTTCCGTTAAATTACTTCGGGAGCCAGGGATACTATCTTCAGGAAATTCTTGGCTCTGAGCTCTCTGGCCACGGGCCCGAACACGCGGGTGCCCCTGGGTTCGCCGTTGGCGTCTATGAGGCAGACGGCGTTGTCGTCGAAGCGGATGTAGGAGCCGTCCTTGCGCCGGGACTCCTTCGTGCACCTGACCACCACGCCTTTCACCACTTCGCCCTTCTTTATGGCGCCGTTGGGCATGGCGTCCTTCACCGAGCAGACCACTATATCGCCCAGGAAAGCGTACCGTCTCGTACTTCCGCCCAGGACCATGAAACACATCAGCTTCCTGGCCCCGGAATTATCCGCCACATTCAGCATCGTTCTTAACTGTATCATAAGGATTCCTCTTCACTGTTCACACTGTTCGCGTTATTGTGTCCGTGGGTAGCGCGGGACTGCCGCCCGGTCCACCCCGGTTCTTTCCGGCCTGTTTAAATTTTGGCCTTTTCTATGATGCGCGAGATCCTCCACCTTTTCAGGGCGGACATGGGCCTCGTGCTGGTTATTTCCACTTTATCGCCGGTCTTGGATTCGTTGGATTCGTCGTGGGCGTAAAACTTCTGGTTGCTCCGCTGGATCTTGGCGTAAGCGGAGTGGCGGGTGGTGCGTTCCACGCTTATCACGCGGGTCTTGGTCATCTTGTCGGAGACCACTATCCCGCGGACGGTTTTCCTGGAGTTCCTTTCAATTTCGGTTTTATTTTCGGTCATTATTTTTTCACCTCTGTGGTTTTGGCCGCGGCCGCAAGTTCCTGAGCCTTTACGAAGGTCTTTATCAGGGCCATCTTGCGCCTTATAAGCCTGATCTCGATAGGGTTCTCGAGCGGCGAGGAGGCCCTTTTGAATTTTATCTGAAAGAGATGTTTCTCGAGGTCCCGCAGCTGGGTCCTGAGTTCCGTTCCAGACATGTTCCTCAAATGTTCTTTTTCCTTGCTTTTCATAATTTTATCCTTAAAAAGAGCCGTCGTACTTAATCGTTCCTGGCTACGAACCTCGTCCTGATGGGCAGTTTATGGCTGGCCCTGGTGAAGGCCGTTTTCGCGGTCTCGATGTCCAGGCCTTCCACTTCGAACATGATCCTGCCGGGTTTCACTACGGCCACCCAATGATCGGGGGCGCCCTTACCTTTACCCATGCGGGTTTCGGCGGGGTGCTTTGTAACCGCTTTATCCGGGAATATCCGTATCCAGACCTTCCCTTTCTTCCTGATGAAGCGCATGATGGACACGCGGCACGCTTCTATCTGGCGGGCCGTTATCCAGCGGGGCTCGAGGGCCTTAAGGCCGAACTCGCCGTGGACCAGGACCGCGCCGCCCTTGGTATTGCCCTTTATCCGGGGAGCGGAATGGGTCTTGCGGTATTTGACCCTTTTTGGCATTAACATAAATTTTCTCCTTGAATCTCAGTTACCGGCGGCCTGCCGCCGCCCTTGAACTATTACCTGGCCCCTTCCTTTGCGGTGTCGATGTTCACGGGAACTTCGAGAGGGCTCTCCGACTGCAGCTTCTTCAGCTGGTCCATGAGTTCCCTGGGGGTCTTGGCGAAGAACAGCTTTTTGAAGATCCAGACCTTCACGCCTATCTTGCCCATGACGGTCATGGCTTCGGTAAGACCGTAATCGATGTCGGCCGAGAGGGTCTGCAGGGGCACGTTGCCTTTGCGGAACTGCTCGCGGCGGGCGATCTCGGAACCGCCGAGGCGGCCGGAAACCATGATCTTGATGCCCAGGGCGCCGGAAGCCATGGTGCGCTCCATGGCGCGCTTGATGGCTTTCTTATGCCCTATCCTCTTCTCAAGCTGCTGGGCGATGGACTGCCCGACGAGCCTGGGGTCCATTTCCGCGATCTTTATCTCGGAAACGTTGATGAAAACTTTCCTGCTGGTCAGGGCTTCGATGTCCTTCTTGAGGTTCTCGATGTCCATGCCGCGGCGGCCTATGACTATGCCGGGGCGGGCGGTGTGGATGGTCAGCTTAAGGTACGAGCCGGCCCTTTCTATGCCCGTCCAGCTGACGGAGGCCTGGTTGAAACGGTCGCGGACCATGCGCCGTATTTCAAAATCTTCGCCGATGAGCTCCGGCATCTTGTGTGCGGAGAACCATTTGGACTGCCAATCCGAAGTGTATCCGAGCCTGAAACCTTTGGGATGAATTTTTTGACCCATAGAAATCAATCAACAGTCAGGGGGTTTTAACCCTTAACTCTTCTTGCCTCCTTTAATGTCGGAAACGGCCACCATGATGTGGCACATTTTCCTTTTGAACGGCATCGCCCTGCCCTGCGGTCCGGGCTGCACCCTCTTAAGCATCTTCATCGGACCCTGGTCGGCGAACGCTTCGCTGACCCAGATGGTCTTAAGGTCCAGTTTTTTGCCGAGCTTCACCGACAGGTTGGCGCCGGCGGAAGTTATCGCGTCCTGCACCAGCTCGGTGGCCCGCATCGGGATGCTGGCCAGGATCTGCTGCGCCTGGTACAGGGATTTACCCCTGACCTGGTCCAGCAGCTGGCCGACTTTCCGGCGGCCGTATCTCTGATATCTCAAATGGCATCTTGCTTCCATAGATCTCCTCTCTTTATGTGACCGGGCGATCTTTCGTTCCGCCCGTTCGCTGAACTTACTCTCTCGCCGCCCACCCTTTTTAGGTGAGCGCCGTGGCGTCCTTGGTATGGGACTGGCCGTGGCCTTTGAAGAGCCGGGTGAAAGAAAACTCGCCCATCTTGTGGCCTACCATCCGCTCGGTGACGTAAACGGGAAGGAATTTCCTGCCGTTATGCACCATGAACGTATGCCCGACGAATTCGGGGGTGATGGTGCAGGTCCTGGACCAGATCTTGATCGGCTTTTTCTCGCCGGATGCGGCCATTTTCTGCACTTTTTCAACCACTTTTGCGTCTACGAAAGGACCCTTTTTTGAAGACCTGCTCATGTTAAAAACCTCCACTTCTCCGTTCAAAGCTGTTCGCGTTGGTGTACGCGAGACAGCGGTAAAGTCCGCCCTTTAGTTTATGCGGCTGTCGCTTTGCGCCTGTCGGCTACGATCATCCAAGACCAGATCTTTTTCTTGGTCCTGGTCTTGAAGCCCTTGGACGGCTGGTTCCACGGGGAACGCGGCACGTTGTTGCCCTTGGAATGGCCCCTGCCGCCGCCGAGCGGATGGTCGGTGGCGTTCATGGCCGCGCCGCGGACGGTCGGGCGCACGCCGATGTGGCGTTTGCGGCCGGCCTTGCCGAGGCTGATAGTGTTATGCTCGATGTTGCCGACCTGGCCGATGGTGGCCAGGCAGCCCTTGAGAACTTTCCGCAGTTCGCCGGACGGCATTTTCAGGAGGGCGTAGTCGCCTTCCTTGGCCATCAGCTGCGCCTGGGTGCCGGCGGCGCGCACGAACTGGGCGCCTTTTCCGGGGATCATCTCTATGGCGTGCACCATGCTGCCTTCGGGAATGTTCACGAGGGGCAGGGCGTTGCCGAGCCTGATCTCGGCTTTCGGGCCGCTCATCACGGTAGCGCCGACGCCGAGCCCGAGGGGGGCCGGGATGTAGCGCTTGTCGCCGTCGGCGTAGAACAGAAGGGCGATGCGGGCGTTCCTGTTGGGATCGTACTCTATGGCCTTGACGATGGCGGGAACGCCGTATTTCTCGCGCCTGAAATCGATGTCGCGGTAGCTGCGGCGATGACCGCCGCCGTGGTGGCGCACCATGATCATACCGGTGTTGTTCCGGCCGCCGTGCTTCCTGAGACCGCGGGTCAGCTTCCTTTCCGGCGTCGTCTTGGTTATCTCGGAAAAGTCGGCGACCTGCATGGTCCTGCTGGACGGGGTATACGGTCTAAATGATTTAACTGGCATAGTCTGGTCCTCTCTTTCACTGTTCAACGCTGTTCGCGCTATTGTGTCGCTTCGCTCCACCCTTTAATCCTGCTGTGTTATTTGGGCAGATCCGTGAGATCAATCTTCTGTCCGGCTTTCACCGTGACCACGGCCTTTTTCCAATCCGACCGCCTGCCTTCGTAGCGGCCGACCTTGTGCATCTTGCCCATGAACATCATGGTCCGCACCTTGTCAACTTTCACTTTAAAAAGAGTTTCCACGGCCTTCTTGATGTCCACCTTGTTGGCCTTGGAGTTCACTTTGAAAGTGTAGCGGTTCTGGGCGTCCTTTATGGTGACGCTCTTCTCGCTCAATATCGGGGAAACAAGCACTTCTGAAATCGCCCTGTTCATTTAATCCTCCTTCTTGAGGTTGTTCACCAGCGCGGTCATGCCCGATACTGTGAATATCAGCCGGCCGTGGCGAAGAACTTCGTAAGCGTTGAGATTGGTGGCGAGGCTCCAGCCCGCGTTGGGGATGTTCCGGGAAGCCTTCAGGAAGTTCTTCTCGGGTTTATCCATTATAAAAAGCAATCTTTTGCCGTCGAGGGCCTGGGCCTTGTAGAACTCGGCCAGGGCCTTGGTCTTGACGTCCTTCATGTCGAAATTCTCGACCATCAGGATAGCTCCGTCGGCCTGCTTGGAGGACAGCGCGTCTATCAGCGCGGCCTGGCGCTTGACCGGGGACATGTCCTGGCGGTACGAGTGGGGCCTGGGGCCGAACACCACGCCGCCGCCTCTCCACACCGGGGAGCGGGTGCTGCCGGCGCGTGCGCGGCCGGTGCCTTTCTGCTTCCAGGGCTTCTTACCGCCGCCCGAGATCTCCCCGCGGGTCTTGGTGGAAGCGGTACCGCGGTGCTTGTTGGCCAGGTAGTACTTTACCGCTTCGTGCAGAAAGTGCAGGTCGGGCTTTATATTGAAAACAGCCTCGGGAAGTTCGTACTTGCCGATCTCTTTTCCGGTCAGATTCAGAAGTTTGGTTTCCATAGTTTATCCTCTAAAACTCCGTTATTTCTTGGCGGGAGCGGGGAGGGCTTTCTTGGGCGCCCCTGCTTTCGCCTGTGCTTTCGCCTTCGCCTTCGCGCTTATGACCTGGGGTTTGGGCACGGCCTTCACCGTTTTAACGATGTACACGATGCAACCGGCGGCTCCGGGAACGCTGCCGTTCAGGAGGATCAGGTTCTGCTCGGGTATGACCTTCATGACCTTCAGCTTCATCATGCTGACGGTATCCATACCCATGTGGCCGGCCATGCGCTGGCCCGGAAGAACGCGTCCAAGCGACCGCCTGGAAGCGAGCGAACCCGGCGCTCTTTCCCTGTCCGAGGCGCCGTGCGAAGCGGGACCGCCGCCGAAATTGTGGCGCTTCATGCCGCCGGCCCAGCCCTTGCCTTTGGACACACCCTGCACATCCACGTATTCGCCGGCGGTAAAACGCGCGGCCACGCTGGCCGTCTGGCCGTCCTTCACGCCGTCCACGTTATCCAGGCGGAATTCTTTCATATGGCGGATGGGTTTCACGCCGAGCTTCGTGAAGATGCCTTTTGCCGCGTTGTCGGTATGGCTTTCCTTTTTATGACCGAAGCCGAGGCACACCGCGGTATAACCGTCTTTTTCTTTGGTCCGGGTGCGGACCACGCGGCAGGGACCGGCTTCCACCACGGAGACGCCATAAAGTTCGCCGTGTTCGTCGAACATCTGGGTCATGCCGAGTTTCTTGCCGATCATAATTTTGAAGGCGGCGGGCATTTCCTCAGGCTGGGCCTGGGGCGCGTTCTGGGGCTGTTCCGCGTTTTTGTTTTCTTCTGTCATAGACTGCTCCTTTAACCGTTTCGAAGGGCGAACCGTAGCCCGCTCCTCGGGAAAATGAACCTGGGAGAGAAAAAAATACGTTCCGGAGCCTCGCGGCTGCGGTGACAATTTTTAAACTTCAATTGTTTGTGTTTTTATTTTATTAGTCCGCAGGCAGAGGGAATTTAGGCCGCTCTGTCTATAGGACCGACCGTCCGTATTCCGAAGAACGCGACAGCCGATATAATAAAAACTAACCTTTATTCAAAGAAACTGCGGTAAAGGTTTTTAGAACTACAGGATTATTGTAACAAAATACCCCGGAAGAGTCAAAACTTTTTTTCGTTTGCCGGGACCGCGGCATTTTGGCGCGCTTTTTGGGGCCTATTCCGGGTCCGAGGAGTATTCTTTCGGGGCTTTATCGAAGATATCCAGAACTACGTTGTGGATCCTGGGCAGGGCGGCCGCCACGTCCGCAACGCTGACCAGCCTGTCCTTCTCTATCATCGCCATGATGATATCCGTAGTAATATCGATCGGTGTCACTTCCTGCATAAGTCTCCTCCACACGCGTTTTTCAAAGTCCCTTGTCCGCAGCAGCCGCCTCTTTAAGGATAAAATCTAATAATATAATTATTGATATCTATTACTATATTATAACAAATCCGTCCTGTTATTGGATCTCATCAACGAAAGGGATCTGCTTAAGGGTATCGAAAACTATGCCGTAGCGCGTGGCGTTCTTCTGCCTGCGCGTCCAGGCCACCCGAGCTTCCGCCTCGAACACGCCCTTGTCCAGGAACCGGAGCCGCACCCGGAACTTGTCCGGCATCACTATGGGGACCCCGACATAGAACGAAGCTCCGACCTGTGAAAAGTCTATAAGCCGGCCCTCACAGGCGACCCGCCCCTCAACGTTCAGGATCTCTATTATCGAATCGTGCTTGGCGCGCGGCGCCCGCCGTTTTTCTTTTCCGTCCATCTTCCCCTCCCGCCGTTACCGGCCAAAAAGTTATAAACCGCCGCCCCGCCTTATCTGCCGAAACGTTCCCGGGCCTTCGGCTTAGAGAGGAGCGCCGCCGACCAGAGAGAGAACAGGGCGACGGCGACGAAGATCGCACAGGCGCGCAGATAGGGCCGGCCGTCGGCCATACGTTCCATTGCCGTCATAAGGACCAGAACTATCCACAGGACGGGTGAAGCGAAGAGCATTCCCTGCATCAGCATCAGCGACCATTCCCGGCGCGCGAGCAAGGCGAGCGCGGTTATGGCCAGCACGGCGAGAAAGCCGAAAAGATTCCCGGCGCGCAGAAAATGAGCGGAAAGGATAAGGCAGGCTATCAGGGCGGGTACGATATGCATACGATATTTTATCTTATAATTCGCCGGCGCTAACGGAGCCCGGCGCCGGCAAGCCTGAACAAGGAAAAAGAGATTTTCGAGGCGGACCGGGCGGCTTTAAAGCTGCGGCGTTCTTCCTAGAATCCGGCGTTAAGACCTATGGTGACGGGCAGGAGCGCGTTGCGCCCGCCGAGATTCGCGAAACCTATCTGGACGCCCTTTAGCGTGCCGCGGCAAATATTGGCCAGACCGATCTGTATCCCGCTCATATCGCCCTGGGCGTTATTAACCACTCCCAGTTGTATCCCTTTCATGCGCGTTTCGGAAACATTTACCGTACCCATCATAAGCCCGTGACCTTCCTGCGTCCAATTCTTAAGCCAGCCGGCCTGTATCCCCCAAAGATAAGTCGACTCGCTCCAGCCGCCCAGCTGAAGTCCGTACTGGATATCGGCGAAATTGCGCGCCGGGGAAGCCTGTATCCCGTAAAACCCGTTCAGGGCGTAATTGAAGATCAGGCCCAGCTGAACTCCGGCGAGATCGCTTGTTCCGTTCTGAAAACCTATCTGCGCCCCGTAAACGTCCGATGTCTCCCCGACGAACGAAAAATCAAGACCCGTGACCAGATCGATATCGCTTGGCCATACCAGGCCGTTCTTTGACACCTGGAATTTAACCGGCGACCACCCCGCGGAGCAATTGCCGGCTGCGGCTATTACCAGCATAAAGGTCAGGACCGCACCGAATTTCAATTTACTCATATGACTCCTTAAAAGGCCCCGGCCGCCTTTTCGCCTTTATACCAGGCTGTTTTCAGGCGGCGTATTAATACGGGCAGGATGAACATCGCGCCAAGTATGATCCACATCGTTCTGTTCGGGTCGCCGAGGATCGAGTTCAGCCTCAAGGTCGAGGCCATGACCACTCCGAAATAGATCATGTCGCCGGCAATAGCTATGGTCCAGCCCGATATAAAACCATGCCCGGCGGCCGCCGCCGCCGCGCGGCCCGTCATCGGGTCCGCTCCGAACGCTATCATGACGAGCGTGAACGGACCCGCTCCCCCGTACTGCGCCGTAGTCCGGTGTATCGCCAGCCTGAGGGCGTGGATAAACCGCGCGACGAACTGTGTTTTCCGCCCCGCCATTATCATCAGGCGCAGTACCGGCTCGAAAAGGAACGCCAGTATCACGTCCGAAATTAAATACAGCCCGGCCGTCACCGGCCAGATAATGCCGTGACTGCGCGCCAGGAGCACTCCGGCGGGGATACCTCCTCCGACGGGAATAAGAAAAAGCATCAGCACCGGGACCATAAAAGTAAGACCCTCCGCCGCTATCGCTCTCCGTACATTATTCTACCAAAACAAGACCGCCGGGCTCTCGCCCCGCACATTGGCGCTTTGGACAAAGTGCGGGGTTCCCCGGCGGTCGGAAGAACGCGCCGCTTACTCCGCCGGCGCAAACCCGGACCGCGCCGAACCGTTAATTCATGCCCGGCCAGGAAAAGCTGTAAGAGACTTTCCGGGTCTTTCCGCCGGGCGGGAACGGCGGCCTGGGACGGAAAGCCAGATGAGTGTAAAATATCTTTTTACTGTCCGCGGCTTTATAGGTCACCAGCACATAGACCGCGTTCTTTCCGTTATCGGAACTGCGCATCATTTCGTCGAATTCCTTTCTGGGAACCGTTATCGCCCGGCTGAGGACGGCATTCGGGGCTATGGTATCGGACCGCAAAAAACCGCAGACGCCGGCGTTCTTCCCCGGCAGATCGGGTCCGGAATAGACCACGGTACAGGCGGCGAACGGAGCCGCCTTCTCTTCCAGATAAGCCCGCAGGACCGGATCTCCCACGATGCAGTTCATGGCTGTCGTCACCCTGTCGTTCACGGCCACGAACGCGCTCACCCGCACCTCGTCCGCCGCGGCTTCCGACACGTTCTGGACGTCGAACTCAAAAGAGTATTCTTTTACGCCTATCTCGAACCGCGGCGAAGCCGCTATGGATATATGAGGTCTGAGCACGGGGTCCGGACCCGCTTTCCGCGGCAGGCTCGATCTGTAGAACAGCATGGCGCCGGCCGCGATGAAAAGGGCCAAAATTATCTTATTTAACATGATGGACCTCGGTTCGCGGCGCTAGCCGCCTGTTTCGTCCAAGCGGCCTTCCCAGAGGTAAGTCCTGGTTTCCGCCACAAGCACCTTGCTGAGCATCAGAAGCGAGATCAGGTTCGGTATCGCCATGCAGGCGTTCGCGATATCGGCAAACGCCCATACCGCGGGCATGGTCGCGACGGAGCCGAGCATCACGGCCGCGACCCAGAGCCAGGTGTAGTACTTGACCACCCCTGTCCCGAAAAGGTACTCAACGGCTTTTTCGCCGTAATAGGACCAGCCGAGGATGGTGGAGAACACAAAGGTGGCTAAGCCGATTATGAGTATGCTGTGCCCGATATAAGGAAGGTCCGAAAAAGCGGCCTTGGTGAGCGAAGCGCCCTTCAGGCCTTCCGCCCAGTGGCCGGAATTCACAAGCACTATGCCCGTCATAGCGCAGATGACGACCGTGTCCCAGAAGGTGCCTGTCGAAGAGACCAGGGCCTGGCGCACCGGGTTCTTGGTCATGGCCGCGGCCGCCACTATCGGCGCGCTGCCCATGCCGGATTCGTTAGAAAAAAGGCCGCGGGCCACCCCGTAGCGCATGGCTTCCTTAATGCCGGCCCCCATGAAACCGCCCAGAGCCGCCTGCCCGGTAAAAGCGCTGCTGAAGATCAGCGCTAGCGTGCCGGGGATGGTGTCGTATTTGTACAGCATGAGCGCCAGGCAGCCAAGGATATAGAAAACGGCCATGAAAGGCACGAGTTTCTCGCAGGTCTTCGCTATGGACTTAATGCCGCCTATCATCACCATGCCGGCGAGCGCCGTCATTACGATACCGCTGATCCAGACAGGCAGGTTGAAACTTTCTTTCATCAGCGAGGCCAGGGAATTAGCCTGCACCATATTGCCGATGCCGAAAGCGGCGATGGCCGTCATGACCGCGAAGACAACGCCCAGCCATTTTGCGTTCAGCCCCCTTTCAAGAACGTACATCGGGCCGCCGGCCATGGTCCCGTCGCCCGCGGTTATTCTGTATTTCACCGCCAGCAAAGCCTCTGCGTATTTGGTGGCTATGCCGAAAACCCCGGTGAGCCACATCCACAACACCGCGCCAGGTCCGCCCAGCGATACGGCCGTGGCGACTCCCACGATATTGCCGGTGCCGATGGTGGCCGCCAGCGCCGTCATAAGGGCGCCGAAGTGGCTTATATCGCCACGGCCTTCCGGCTTACGCCGGAAAGAAAGTTTTATGGCCCGGCCAAGATAGCGCTGTATGAACCTCAGCCTTATGGTCAGGTAGATATGCGTTCCGCACAGGAGCGCCAGCATAGCCGGCCCCCACACCGCGGAATTCACGCTGTCGAGGAATTTTTCCAATCGCTCTCTCCCGTGCCCGTTTTTATTTTTCCAGGTCTTCGGAGGCCTGAACAATTATGGCCCTGGCTTGTTCCGCCTGACTGTGCGGCACCAGCAGCCTGATGCCTATAGCGCCGCTGCTGTAGCCGGCGGTAGTATTGCTCGAGGAATCCAGCATCCTGCACATGATCCCGGCGGATTCGAGCAAAGACTTCATCATTGCGGCAAGGGCGTATTGCCCCGTTTCATAGACCACCACCGGAACTTTTTCCTCTTCCATATTGCGGCTCCTTTAAAAGGCTCCCGGCGCCCTTCACTCCGCCTGGCCCGGCCCGAACAGCCAGGACATGCCAAGCGCGCCCAGTAAGTCGTTGGTACCTTTTCCGATCTTTGTGTCTATCACATGGCTGACGTCCGCCCGAAAGAGGAAATCCGACATGTAGAAGTATTTCAGACCCAGGCCCCAATGCGCCGCAAAGTCCGTAGTTGTAGCGGAAGCTCCGTTGGTCACATACATCGCGCCCGCCCCTATCTGGAAGAAAGGCAGGAACTTTTTATAGCGCAGGAAATGATAAGAAACCGACGCGGCCGGGTAAAGGACGTTAAAGTCGGTGCCTGAAGTCTGCCCTTGCGCTTCCCCCGCGATAACGGAAAGTTCGGCGGAGAACCTGTCGGCCAGAAAATGGCCGAAACGCAGCCCATAGATCAGCCCGGGATCCAGATTGGCGTCGCCTTCGAATATCCTGACGCCCCCCAGCACCGAGAGCTCGTTAGTGCCTTTTGACACCGCGCCGGCGTCCGGCGCAAAAGCCCCGGCCAGCATCCCGGCCGCAAGGATAAACCCCGGATAATGTTTCATTTTTTTCGCCCCCCCCACTCTTCCCTCAGTATGGCGTACGCCAGATCGTCCGCCCACTCCCTGCCGTTCCAGAAACTTTTTTTAAAATGCGCCTCTTTACGCATGCCGAGACGCTTCATCAGCTTGAGCGAGTTTTTATTGCGGGCGTCGGCCGTGGCCGTAAGGCGGTGTTTTTTCAGTTTTCCGAAAAGCCAGTCGACTACGGCTGCGACGGCTTCCGTGGCAAAACCGCGCCCCTGGGACCCGGGGGACAGGGTGTAGCCGAGCTCCGCCTGCTTCTCGTCTTTAAAATGTATCGACACGTCCCCTATCAGGGCGCCGCTTTCTTTTTCCACTATAGCCAGCTGATGCCAGGTACGCGGGGCGGCGGGCTTGGCCGCGGCGATAAGTTCGATCCGGGCCCTCACCGAGGCGGCGCTCTTGGGCTCGCCCTGGTAACGGCTGATCTCCGGCCTGGAGCGGTAGCCGTAGATCGCTTCCGCGTCCCCCGGTCTGACGGTCCTGAGCAGCAGCCGCCTGGTCTTCAGTTCAATTCCCCTCATCCTACGTATTCTACCAAAACAAAGCCGCCGGGTGAGCCCGGCGGCTTATTATTATTCCCGGCGGTCAGCGGACCGTCAGCTTCCCATGGCCGCACCGCGCAGCGGCAGTTTATACAGCAGGAGCGGCAAATGCTTTTTAAAACCCAGTTCATTGTTTATTGCCAGCATCGGCGCGTTGGAATCGGCGTTGCCGGTGACCATGTATCCGGCGGCCGGGTATTCCCTGCGCACATACAGCAGCATCAGGGCCTTGAGCAGCTTGCCGAGGCCCCGCCCCCGGCACTCGGCCTTTACCCCGGTGAGCATCTGGTGCACTTTGTGCCCCGATTCCTTGAGATACTCCGTCTCGGTCAGACCGCTTACGGTCCCGTCGCGCTCTCTTGAATAGATGCTGATATGGTCCACCCCGTTCCCGCGCGCCCGTTCCTCGCCGTCGCGTATCTGCTCCGGCGTGATCTTCATCTTCACTGAGATGTCGCCAAGCGGCTGCTGATTAATGGTGGCGCTGTAAACCTCGCTAAAACTTCCGATATCCTCCTCGGGGATCACGGAGGCCGTTATGATCTTCGTGGAGGGGTTTTTGCCGAGCCCGTCGGCCGCCCAGGCCTCGACCATTGCCCAATCCACGTCCTTGAGCTGCAGCCGGTTTTCGGCCTGTACCAGCGAAACCGTCCCCCCGAACCTGTCCAGAAAACCGCGCCCGGACTCCAGCACTACGGGCGCGAGCAATTCGCTTACCTGCGGTTCCGCCGCGGTCAGTTCCGCGTTCACATGCCTGAGCAGCCTGGTCCCCAGCCCCCGGCGCCGGTAAGCCGGCAGCACGGACATGCTGAAATTAGCCACATGCTTGTTGTCACCGTAAGACGGCGACCTGGGGTTCTCCACCGATACCGAAGCGTACCCGGCCGCCATGGCGCCGTCCATCGCCAGGTAGAACCGCTTGGTCATATAAGGTATCGCCACAGCCGCCGCGATCATAGCCTTCCGTTTCCCGCGCGGGATCGGCGGGTCCTCCGGATCCACTTCGGCATGAATAGCGTCCGCATGGTCGAAATAAGCGGCCCACAGGTCTTCCCCGGCTTTAAGCGGCTCGAAAGCGATCATACTTTCCATCAGAACAAACCCTCGTTAAGGGCGAGCAGCGCCCGCTTTTTCAGCGCCGTCTTCACCAGCACCGACACGTTGTTCTCGCTGCCGCCGTAAGAGATCATCCTGATCGGCACGTTCTTCAGCGACTCGAAGATCTTCAGCGCGTACCCCTCTTTTTCCGCGGTCAGGTTCCCGACCACGCAGATTATGCTCAGGTCATCGTCCACTTCTACGCTGCAGAACGCTTTCAATTCGGTCACGATGGCCTCCAGGTTCTTCCTGTCGTCTATCGTGAGCGATACCGCCACCTCGGAAGTGGTGATCATGTCGATCGGGGTCTTATAGCGTTCGAAGACCTCGAAAACGGCCCGCAGGAAACCGTAGGCGAGCAGCATGCGCGCCGATCTGATCTTGATGGCCGTGATGCCGTCCTTCGCGGCCACGGCCTTGATGCTTTCCCCGGTGGATCTTCCGGTGATAAGAGTGCCTTTGGCTTCCGGCTTCATGGTGTTCAGCAGCCGCACGGGGATGTTCTTCTCCCGGGCGGGAAGAATGCAGGTCGGATGCAGTATCTTCGCGCCGAAATAGGCCAGCTCCGCGGCTTCGTCGAAAGAGAGTTCCGCGAGGGGCCGGGTATTCTCCACCACCCGCGGGTCGTTATTGTGCATCCCGTCTATATCGGTCCAGATCTGGATCTCTTCGGCCCCGACAGCGGCGCCCAGGATAGTGGCCGTATAGTCGCTGCCGCCGCGCTTAAGGTTGTCTATCTCGCCGGCGGCGTTCCTGCAGATGTAACCCTGCGTGATGAAAAGGTCATTCTCCGGCCGGCCGGCGAGGGCCCTGACGGCGTTCGTCTCTATATACCACATGTCGGGCTCGCCGTTCGCGTCTATGCGCATGAAATCCAGGGCCGGGAGGAGCACCGAAGCGATATTCTTTTCTTCCAGGTGATAATGGAACATGGCGGTGGAAAGCAGTTCCCCCTGCGCGAGGACGGCGCGCTCCTCTTTCAGGGTGAAGGCCCCGGCGGTCAGGGAACGAAGCAGGCTGAAATGGGAGCGAATGAGCCCTTTCGCTTTGGAGAGCGCGTCCTCGCCGGCGTACAATTCTCCCGCGACGGCCTCATATTTCCGCTCCAAAGCGTTTATAAGCGCTTCCGCCTTTTTATTATCGCCGGCGTACGCGGCGGCCGCTATCTCCGCCAGGGCGTTGGTGGTCCCGCTCATGGCCGATAATACGACGATCTTAGGCCCGCCGCCGCCTATAAGTTTGACCAGGGCCCGCATCCTCTCGGCCGACCCGACCGAGGTGCCTCCGAATTTTAAAATTTTCATAAATCTATCTCTCGCCGCTTCGCCTCCGGTCAGCCGTTCTTATCTTCACCCGATCCCGCCAAAACAGAACCGCCGGGGCTTCCCGGCGGCGGCTGAAAGGCGTTTGAAGGGTCCCTGTTCGATAGCCGCGTACGGGCGCTCAGGATCATTTCCCCGGTTTCTCTTCTTTACCCCACAGAAGTTCGTCCTCTTCGGAAGCCTGCCCGCTCAGGCCGTCGGGAAGGGGAGGCGGAGGCGCCTGTTTTGGCAGGGCCACCATTTCGAAGATCACTCTTTCTATCTCGGAAATATTACTGAGTTTTTTAACAAAACGCACCAGCGGGCTTTCCGTCACCATCCTGCGTATTATGCCGGTTATCGTAGAAGACAGAAAAATTATGGGGATGACCGACGTTTCCGGGGACTGCCGCAGTTTCCTGTAGACCTGGACCCCGTTGGCGCCCGGCATATTGAAGTCCATGGTTATCACGTCCGGATGATGCTTGCGGGCCATCTCCACGCCGGATTTGCCGTCGTAAGCGGTATGGACCGTAAAACCGAGCGATACAAGATGATCTTTTAAAAGATCGGAGATTTCAACGCTGTCATCGATTATTAGAACCGTTTGCCCCATTTTAATCCTTCCTGTCCCCCAAGATGCCGCACCCCGGCTATATTTAACCAAACTTATAATGCTTTTTGACGGCTTTTTTTATATTCCAGGTGCAATCCAGGCCTTCCGGGAAGATCACATAATCCCCGCCCTTGAACGAAACCTCTTCCTTTCCGGCCGTAACCGTCACTTCACCGTCAAGTATAAGACAAATTTCCCTTTCATCATAGTGCCATGGAAAAGAGGAGGCCTCTTTGTTCCATATCGGCCAGGATACGGCCTCTTTTCTCTCGTTTTCCGTGGGTTTCCTGACTTCAATTTTCATTTCTCCTCCAGCTCGGCGGCTTATGTTCTTTTCCTTATTCACCAAGCGCCTTTTTCAGGGCGGCCCGGGCCAGCAGACGGGTGGAATCCAGCAGCGGCAGATCGGTATCTTTTCCGGGCCGCAGCAGCAGGGGGATCTCGGTGCAGCACATTCCCACCGCGTCACAGCCTTCTTTCTTAAGCCTGCTTATCACCGCGGAAAAATATTCCCGGGCGCCGGATGTGATCTTTCCTTCCACGAGCTCGTAGAAAATAAATTCGTTGATGCGGCGCCGTTCCTCCTGGTCCGGGATGACGCATTCTATTCCCAGCCGGGCGAACCTGGAAGGGTAGACCGGCCCTTCCATGAGGAACCTGGTTCCGAGCAGCGCGACCTTCCCGCAACCGAGCCGCTTGGCCTCCAGCGCCACGACCTCGGC